>LXNJ01001858.1_pt1 | contig 12068 bp, 7 predicted proteins | sample 809081 | NCBI WGS metagenome assembly LXNJ01 (sample SAMN04870510, study PRJNA318959) | sponge metagenome | biome: sponge; feature: marine sponge reef; material: water | host: Petrosia ficiformis | place: Greece: Milos, Mediterranean Sea | collected 2013-05-29 | depth 5-7 m
TTCCGCCTGGACGAACTCTCGGCTGGCGGCGAGCTTGTATTCCTTGACGGCTGGGTCCGTGTTTCCGGCTTGCTCGGCGCGGAGAAGCTAACAGACGACTCCCGCTTCGACGACTACCCGTCGATAGCCGTTGCCGCCAACGACGCCGCGTGGCTGGTCTGGCAATCGTACAGCGGCGGCCGGGACGAGGTTCGTCTTCGCAAATTCGACCAGTCTTGGCGCACGTTCAGTCGCGTGCCGGGAGTGACGGGCGACGTTTGGCGCCCGCAAGTCGCACTCGCGGCTGACGGGCGGCCGTGCGTCGTGTGGTCGCAACAGAGCAACGGCAACTTCGATCTGTACGCACGCGAACTAGACGGGGCGTCGGGCCGGTGGGGTGATCTGGTCCGGTTGAGTTCACATCCAAGCCAGGACATCGAACACCACCTTGTCGCAGACTCGCGTGGATGGCTGTGGGTGGTTTGGCAAGGGTTCCGCGACGGCAATGCGGAGATCTTGCTGCGGTTCCACAACGGTTCGCAATGGTCACCCGAAATTCAGGTCAGCGATCACCCGGCGAACGATTGGGAACCCCGGATCGCGATTGACCAGCAGGGGTCGGCCGTCGTGGTGTGGGATAGCTACCGCAACGGAAACTACGATGTTTTCCTTCGTCGCTTTGCTGGCGGAGAGCTCGGCCCGCTTGTGCCTGTCGCCACCACCGCGAAGTTCGAGGCCCACGCCTCCGTAGCAGTCGATCTGGACGGGCGGGTCTGGGTGGCCTGGGATGAGGCCGCGGCGAACTGGGGAAAGGATTCCGGTCCGACGACTGATCCCGGTTGGGTCGCAAGAGGACGCGAGCTTTGGAGCACATGGATCAACCAGCCCTCGTCTCCGGGGGCGCGCCTGTACGAGTCTCGCAAGATCAACTTGGCCGTCTTCGAGGGCGGGCGCCGGATGGTGCCGCGCTCGAATCTTGCCGACACGCTGGAAGGAGCTGGAATCCGTGATCACGACTTCCCCCAACTGCATGTGGACTCGGCAAGCGGCCGGATTGCCCTGCTGTTCCATCGCTGGAATCATGTCCGCTGGACGGAGAGCCTCGGTTTCCGGCCGACGTACTGGGAACACGCCGTCGTCTTCTTCGAAGGGGACCGCTGGTCCGCAGTCCAAACGATGCCCGAGAGCTGGGGCCGGATCTCCGCACGAGCCGACGCGGCGTTCGGCCCAGACGGGAGCCTGACTGTTGTCTGGCCGACCGACGGGCGGCTTGAACAACGCCCGGTTCACGACGTGCGGGCAAACATTCTGGCTGGACGTCTGGGGTCTGCGGACGGTCCGGTTTCATTGGAACTCGTTCCCAGCGCTCCGGACAATCCGACCCCGGTTGCGTCGGTTCATCCCCGCGAGAGCGCGGACGTCGCCGCGATCCGCGCGTACCGAACATCCATTCGCGGTGCCGAGAACAGGATCGTGCGTGGCGATCTTCATCGCCACAGCGAGTTCTCATGGGACTCGAGCGGAGGCATGGTGGACGGGTCTGTGTTTGACTTCTATCGCTACATGCTCGATGCCGCAGCAATGGATTTCGGGGCCGTGACCGACCACAACGCGGGCGGCGACAGCGAGTACTGGTGGTGGCTTATCGAGAAGACCTCCGATCTCTTCCATATCGGGTCGGCGTTCACGACGTTCTACGCGTACGAGCGAAGCGTCGCCTACCCCAACGGGCATCGGAACATCTTTCACACCCGGCGAGGCGTGCCGGTCGCTTCGTTCCACACCAAGGCCGGCTTTGATCGTCCCCGTCCAATGATCGCTGCCGGGCGTGACACGGTTCTCGAGAACGATACAAAGTTGCTCTACGAATCGCTGCGACGCTCGGGCGGGATCTCCGTGCCCCACACCACCGGATCCAGCATGGGGACAGATTGGCGAGACAACGACCCCGAGGTCGAGCCGGTGGTTGAGGTCTTCCAGGGCGACCGCGTCTCGTACGAACACCCTGGAGCGCCACGTGCGCCCCGGTCCGCCGCCGACAACCCGATCGGGGGCTACCAGGAGGACGGATTCCTCTGGAACGCGTATCGCAAGGGCTACAGGCTGGGTACGATCGCCAGTTCCGATCACTGGTCCACGCACATCTCATACGCGATGGTCTACACGGAGGCTCCGACTCGAGCCGCCATTTTCGATGCGATCAAACAGCGGCGCACCTACGGCGCCACCGACAACATCATCTTGGAATACCGACTGGGCGAGCACTTCATGGGGGAGGCGTTCGCCGCCGAATCCATCCCTCCACTGCAGGTCCGCGTCGAGGGAACTGGCACCATCGCTCGAGTCGAGGTGATCCGCAACGAGCGGGTGGTCTATGCGACTCGCCCCAACCGGCCCGACGTCAGTGTCGTCTACACCGACAACGATCCACCTCGGGCCGGGGCTTATTACTACGTTCGCGTCGTTCAGGACGACCGGGAAATCGCGTGGGGAAGCCCCATCTGGGTGGAGCGGGTGAAGTCACCCTAGGCAGGGGCGCCCACCGATTCTCAAAGCTTCGTCGGTCATCCTCCGAGTGGTCGGCCCTTCACCTGTTCGTCATCGGATCGTTTCTCTCTTGCTTGAAAAGGAAGAGCCAGGAAGCAACATCCCGCCCACCGGGACCCGTTGTGGCGCGCGCGGCTGCAGCTGAGGTGAGATCGACATCGGAACCAGCGGATAGAGAGACTTGGGGCAAGTCCGCATTCCAAAGGGCCAGAAGTGTCACGTTTGGGCAGTCGTAATCTGGGCGGTACGAGAGCCCATGGCTCTCAGAGTTCCCCATAGGGGCACAACTTAGCGCACTGCAGGCCGCCACACAGTGTCCCTGCGACGTACAATCACTGGCAATGGCTCGATTCGCAGTTAGCGTAAACCGAAAGGAGCTGTCCACGGAGTCGCCGCCGGATCGCCCCTTGTTGGACGTACTGCGCGAGGACTTCGGCCTCACGGGCACGAAATACGGTTGCGGCGAGGGCCAGTGCCGCGCCTGCACGGTCTTGATTGACGATCAACCCAGGGCTGCTTGCCTCACGCCTGTCTCGAGCGTAGCCGGCAAGAGCGTGACGACAATCGAAGGCCTTGCCTCTGGCGATCAGCTCACCCAGGTACAGCAGGCCTTCATTGACATGGATGCGGCGCAATGCGGTTACTGCACGGCGGGAATGATCGTCGAAGCTACGGCGCTATTGAAACGGAGTCCGAAGCCCACCAAGTCGGAGATCGTCGCCGCCATGAATCCGCACCTGTGCCGGTGTTGTGGATATCGCAACATCTTGGCGTCGGTGGAGTTGGCCGCACGCGGCTCGGAGGCGGGTGATGCCTGAGCGATTCCGCGAAGACCTGTTCGAACCCGATCGGAAAGAGCTAGCCGAGGGACCGGCATACCGCTTTGAGTTAGATCGCCGTCAGTGGATCGCTGTCGCGGGTGCTGGACTGCTCGTCTCGGCCGCGGGCAAGGTAGTCTTCAGCCCCGGAGTCGCAGCCGCTGAGATCCCGCCGTCGACGCGCCTGCACCTAGGCGAGGATGGATCGATCACCGTCTTGACGGGCAAGGTTGAGGTCGGGCAAGGCTCGCGAACCGAGATCCTCCAAGCGGCGGCCGAAGAACTCCGCGTCGCCCCCCGATCGATACGGGTGCTGCTGGCTGATACGGCGGTGACGCCGGACGACGGCTCGACTGCGGGCAGCCGTACGACGCCATCTACTGTGCCGGTGGTCCGGCGCGCGTGCGCCGCGGCCCGCGCAATGCTGGTGCGAGCTGCGGCGGAGGCGTGGGATCTCGATGCTTCGGCATTGCGCGTTGAGTCCGGTGCCGTCGTCCATGCGGGGAAGCGGCTCGCCTATGCCGACCTAGCACGTTCGAAGCGGATGACCTCAACTGATGACGCTAGCGCGCCTAGGGGGATTCCGCTCACGGAGGTCGATGATTGGACTGTGTTGGGCGGCTCGCAGCTCAAGACGGAAGCTCGCGAGCTGGTTACGGGAGCTCACCGCTATCCCTCGGACATCGTGCGCCCCAATATGCTTTACGGAGCGGTGTTGCGACCACCCTCTTACGGCGCACAGCTCGAAAGCGTCGATCTCACGCCCGGCGAGGAACTCGGCGCGGTAACCATTCGCGACGGCGAGTTTATTGGTTGTGCCGCGAAGACGTCCTACGCAGCGCGGACTGCCATCGAAGCGGTTGGCAAGACCGCAAAATGGAGCACCGCGCCGCATCCTTCGAACGACGACCTTGGAGCGTACCTGAAGAGGCATGCGCAGACCAGCGGCGGAGGGCGTCGCGGTCCGCGCAATCGCGAGCGCGGCGACGTAGACTCCGCGCTCTCCGCGGCCAAGACCATCACGGCATCCTACGAGATTCCCTATGTCCAGCACGCGCCCATGGAGCCGCGCGCGGCGGTGGCCGAGTGGGCCGAAGGCCAGCTCACGGTCTGGACCGGCACGCAGCGCCCGTTCGGCGTTCGCGAGCAGTTGATGGAGGCCTTCCGACTGACGGCTGAGCAGGCCCGCGTAGTTGTGCCCGACACCGGCGGCGGATTCGGGGGCAAGCACACGGGCGAAGTCGCCATTGAGGCTGCGCGATTGGCCAAAGCGGCCGGCCTGCCGGTCTCGCTGCGCTGGACTCGTGCAGAGGAGTTCGCTTGGGCCTATTTTCGGCCGGCGGCGGTTTTTGAGGCACGGGCCGGCGTCAGTGGCGAGAAGATCGTCGCTTGGGACTTCACGGCCTACAACCCGGGCACGGCCGGGATTGACACGCCCTATGCTGTTCCGAATGTCCGCACGCAGTATTTCCCGTGCGACTCGCCTCTTCGAGAAGGCTCCTACCGGGGCATCGGAGCCACCGGCAATAACTTCGCTCGCGAGGTGTTCATGGATGAACTTGCCGAGGATGCTGGCCTCGATCCGCTCGAGTTTCGGCTGGCAAATTGCAAGGACGAGCGGCTATCGAACGTCCTGCAGGCGGCCGCCGATCGAATTGGCTGGTCGCAAGGCCAATCGCTCTCACAGAATCGTGGCACGGGCATTGCGGCGGGCTTCGAGAAAGGCTCCTACATCGCCATCTGCGCACAGGTTCGCGTCGAGGGCGCGAGCGTTGATATCGAACGCCTAGTTTCGGCGTTCGAGTGTGGAGCGATCCTGAATCCCCGCAACCTGCAGGCCCAAGTGGAAAGCTGCGTCATCCAAGGTCTGGGAGCGGCGCTGAGCGAAGAGGTCCGCTTCGCTAGCGGACAGCTGCTGAACGGATCGTTCTCGCAATACCCCGTGCCGCGCTTCCGAGATGTGCCGCCCATGGAAACGGTCTTGCTCGATCGGCCTGATATCGAATCGGCCGGTGCCGGGGAGACTCCGATCATTGCGGTGGCACCAGCACTAGCGAACGCCGTATTTGCCGCGAAGGGCCAGCGGGTGCGCTCCCTTCCTCTCCGTGTGCGCACCGATTGAAGCCCCCGAGGACGATCAACCTCAGAGCCCCTGGGAACTGAGCGTCTGGCTGCTTTGGAGCTGTGGCAAATCGCAATGCCTGCTAAGCCACAGACGGCACAGGCCGTGTCGGTTCAGATTCGGAAGGTGTAGCCGCACACGGAGCCCTGGGGGCTGGCCGGTTTGATTTCAGTGTGTCGCGAGTTGCCAAGACACCGTGCCGGAGTGCCCCGGATACCCGATATGGCGGATCGCCGTGCCTTGCGTGGTGTACCGGACAACTCGTGGAGGTGAAGACCTCGAAACTCTCGACTCTTGCCGAGGAGAATTACGCTCCACCTAGTGCATCTGTAACCAACTTCGCGTAGTGGACGGGGGGATTGTCCCCGGATGTAGTTGTCCCCAACTCGAACAGATCCGGTCGCGAGCCGATCAGGTCCGACAGCTTCGAGAAGCCAAAGCTCCGTGAGTCGAACGCCGAATCTAGTTTGCGGACATGGTTGCCAATGTTGGCCAGATCTGCACATCCATCGTCTCTGCTGGTGGCCGCTATTCCAATCTTGACCAACTCTGTCCAACCATCGCCTTTGCTTGCTTTCCTGTCTTTGACTGCATCGAGATTCTCGGTGTACACAAACACTTCGCATGCATTGACAAACGCAGGCGGAGTGGATTCGCGCCCGATACCCATCACAAAGAGTCCTTCTTCCCTGACCCTGGTGGCGAGACGAGTGAAGTCGCTATCGGAAGATGCGATGCAGAAGCCATCGACGGTCCGGGAGTGCAACAAGTCCATCGCGTCGATGATCAGCGCGCTATCCGTCGAGTTCTTTCCCGTGGTGTACCGGAACTGCTGCAACGGTTGCACGGCGGAATCGTGCAGGTACTGCTTCCAGCGAGACATTTGCGGAGTCGTCCAGTCGCCATAGATCCGTCGCACTGTCAATCTGCCGTGCTTCGCGGCTTCGGCCAAGATCTGGGCGAATTTCGAAGGCTCCGCGTTGTCGCCATCTACAAGCAATGCAATAGCTCGACCTTGTAGTGGAGGTTGGTCTGATTTGGTGCTGGCTCGATCCATGGCACGGACCACTTGCATTGTTTCTAGGACCCCCGCTTGCCTGTTCCGCATTGCAGTGCAAGGGCCGTGAGCGCTAACGATGAACGATTGAGAGCGTACCGAGGAACTGGTGTTGGCGTCAAGGGCACTGCGGTAAGCGAGCCGCGAGGTCGGCGGCGGGTGACGGTGTGACGAAGCTGCTCGGGCGAGGAACCGCGATACCCGATCTGCTTTGCCGGGGAGCGCAAGCTGTGGCGGGCGAGCGGTAGAGGGCGGGCTGCTGGCAAACCGTGACCAAGCCGTATGTCGCGATAGCGGCAAAATGGCGGAGGGACGGACCTACGGATTGGTGGCGGCACTGCCACAAATCCACGGGATCCGGGCGTGTTCGCAAGTCTCAAATGGAATCCTTAATGCATTGATGATATTATAGTTACAGGATCTTGGGGAAAAGTCCGGGTTCGGACGTTCTCTCCATGAAAGTAGTAACTGAAAGCATAACCTCACAGGGAACACGAACCCCGAAACGGCTCACGGCGACGTTCGTCAAGACGGTGACGCGGCCGGGACGTTACGGCGATGGGCGAGGCAGCCACGGGCTCTCGCTGCTTGTGAAGCCGATGAAGTTCGGAGGGTATTCGCGGACCTGGAGCCAACGGCTTCGGATCAACGGCAAGCCTACCAGCATCGGTCTGGGCTCGTACCCGATCGTCACGCTGGCGGAGGCTCGCCTGGCCGCTCTGGAGAATCGCCGCGCCGTTGCGCGGGGGCATGACCCACGCAAATCCATCCCGACGCTCGCCGAGGCGAGCGAGAGGGTGCTGGCGATCCACTCCGCCAATTGGAAAGACAGCGGTCGCTCGGAGAAGATCTGGCAGGCCCGTATGCGCGACTACGTGCTTCCGCAATTGGGGCGCAAGCGTGTCGACGCGATCACTTCGTCCGATGTGCTGAGCGTACTGCTGCCGCATTGGGCAACCAAGCGCGAGACAATGAGTCGCACCAAGCAGCGGCTCAGCCGGATCTTCCGGTGGGCCATCGCCGAGAACTACCGGACAGACGATCCCGCCGGAGCCACGCTCGATGCGGCTCTACCCCGGAACGGAAGATCGACCCAGCATTTCACCGCGTTGCCGCACGGCGAGGTCGCAGCCGCGATCGCAACGGTGCGGAACAGCGAGGCTTGGCCGGGAACCAAAACCGCCTTCGAGTTCCTGGTCCTGACGGCGTGCCGGTCCGGCGAGGTCCGGCTGGCCAAGTGGCGGGAAGTCGACCTGGGGGCCGGTATCTGGACGATCCCGGCGGGTCGAACCAAGACACGGCGCGAGCACAAGGTGCCGTTGGCTCCGCGAGCGCTCGCCGTGCTGGACGAGGCGCGGAAACTCTCGCACGGCAAGGGCCTGATTTTTCCATCGGCCACGGGCAAGCCGCTGTCGGACTCGACGATCTCGAAGCTGGTCCGGGAGCAAGGCATCCAAGCAGTCCCACACGGATTCCGGTCGTCGTTCCGCGATTGGTGCGGAGAGACGGGCCAGCCGCGCGAAGTTGCCGAGGCGTGTTTGGCACATACCGTCAAGAGCAAGGTCGAGGCGGCCTATGCGCGATCGGACCTGCTCAATCGACGTCGGATCCTGATGCAGGCTTGGGCGGACTATCTTTCCGGGACGGCCCACCAGTGAATAGCCTCTGAGATCAACACTCCGGTCCCTGCAAGAGCGAATTGGCAGCATACAGCAGCATCGCTGCGGCCAACTGAGGTTTCTCCCGAGCGCGCCACTCTTGTATCGTATGTTATTGATAATAAATCTCTTCTGAAACAAGCCTAGACTCTCGTCCTACAATTTGTCCCACATCACCCTTCGGATAGGCGTGGCGAAAACGTTTCCAACCCAAGCATTTGAGTTCCGGGCCGACGACACCATGACCTGCCTCGGAAGCGTTGCATCGACAGTTCATGCTTTCGGGCCAGCACCCGCCTGAGGCCGTCGCTCCGCACTTCTTCACGGAACCAGCGCCAGCAATTCTACCGATCAAGCCTCGTACCCATTCGCTCGCGTCCGGGTTGCGACCCTGAAGGCGTTCTCGGCAGAGGGGTCGGGACCATCCGGACTCGGGATTCCTAATCGAGAGCTATCAGGTGCCCCGCGGCCCGTTGTCGTGGCAGGGCTAGCCGGTGCCTGCCTCGGGGCGGCGCTCGAACGCCTCTTCGTCCGGATCCTCAGAGGAGGCGCCCCTACAGCACCTCTAACCGTCAACCAGTCCGTAGCCACTCCACGTTGGGGGTGCCGGTAAGGGGCGGAGGGGGCGCAGGCGGCGAGGCGTTCTAGGGCAGGACCGGACCGGCGGGACGATGCCGGTCGGCGCAATGACACCTGCCGGTAGTGAGCCGGTCCAGCCCTTCCACCGGCCGGGGCGGGTGCGGAGGGGTGAAGCAGCACTGTTCCGGGCCTACGACGGTGCCTTCCCGGCTCCCCCGCCCATTACCCGTGCGTCGCAGTCGCATCCGGTAGCGGTTCCTCTCCCGCAGGGCATCGCCGAGAAGGCGCCGATAACGCTTGTTCTTGCACGCCTTGCAAACCGACTTGCGCGGCCCGCGGTGTGCCATCTCGAAGCGCAGCCTGCTGCAGTCCTCGCAGCGCCAGGCATAGCACCCGTCCCGGTAGGTCTGAATCACCGCCATGGCTCAAGACTCTGCTATACCGCACTCGCACAGCCGGGCAAGTGGGGCCGGGGTCCCCACGGTGAAGTGGGAGCGGCAATGCGTTGGCACGCCAGACCCAACCGCGATCGGCGGCGGCGCCGACGGGAAACGCGTCCGGACGACGGGCCCATGTGCCAACCCTTCATCCCTCGACTCCAGGCACGGGCGAGATGAGTCGAACCACTGGACATTCCGGCCGTCGGCGCCGCGCCACCAGTCGAACCAGCTATAGGGGTTCCTGCGATGCACGGTCGAAAGGGGCTGGGACACCCGGATGTTGCTGGCGACGGTCCAGCCGCCCGATCGGGCAAGTCTTCTGCCACTCCGATGGGGCCTAATGCAGTTCAATTCTCCAGGGAAACCGAATTGTTCCTCCTCCTTCCGTGCGACGACTCCATGATCCCGCTCTGCGCTTACGAGCCCGCTCCGCAGTGACCCGGCCGCGGCCGTGCTGCCAGGGCGATGCGTCATGTCCATTCGAAGTCCGGTGTCACGTCCGCCTCGTCTTCGGTGTCGACGAGTTGCGAGTAATCGAAGGTGTGATCGCCCACAACGTCCAAGACCGCAGCGAGAGTCTGCGTCGCACCGCAGGTGTTGATGTAGCGATCGATCGCGCCCTCCAGGAGTCGACGACTGGCGGCGCGCTCCATGCTTTGACCATCCAGGGTAAGCGGCTTGCCGCTGCTGGGTTGGAGTTGATCCAGCACGTCGGCGGAGACGCTCGCGCCACCGTCGCTCGACAGGCCCGACGGCTCGAAGAGCGCCTTGATGAGTTGGGCGCGACTGCAGTCGCGAGCGGTAGCGCGCAGCCGGGAGCGGCCCGGCTTCCGGAGCTGGCCCGCTTCTTCTCTTGCGGCGGCCACCTCAAGCCGCTCCAGGACATCCGGGGTGAGCAGCGATGATTCATTCAGTGCCTGCCTGGAGACTCGTACGACATGCTTCCGTTCGGCTTGGATGACTGAACGGATAGTCGGCACTCGGCGAACGCAGAGCACACGCACGAGCAGCCCGAGAGTTATCGCCAGGGCGGCACTCAGAACGACATGGGCGGAAGTCGGGTCAATCATGACAATCTCCAATCTCACTTGCGTGCCCGGTCGAATCCGATCAACGAGGGAGCCGTCGCTGCTCTCGGGACGAACTGGGCGATGTTCTCCTTGTGGACGCGGAGCCTGAGCGCAGTCTGCTGCTCGCCTGCAATGACGGCGCGATAGGCGATCTGGCGGCACATGGACTGGACGCGCCGCGCCAGGTTCCTCACGCCCCCCTCGTGCGGGTATTCGGTGACGAGCGTGCTCAGTGCATCGACGGCGATTTCGATCTGACCGCTGTCGAGGTGCGCGGTCAGTCCTGCACGTTCGATTTCCCTTGGCAGGATGTGCTCGCGGGCGATGTGGATCTTGTCCTGCTCGGTGTACGGTTCGATCTGGATGACCTCCATGCGGTCCCGCAACGGCGGCGAGATTCGATCGATGCAATTCGCCGTACAGATGAACAGCACGCCGCTAAGGTCGAAGGGGACATTGAGGTAGTGATCCCGAAACGCATAATTGTGCTCGGTATCGAGGACTTCCAGCAATGCCGCGGATGGATCACACTGGGCGGTCGCGCCGATCTTGTCGACTTCGTCGAGCAGCAGGACCGGGTTGCTCACCTGGAGCCGCCTCAGCGTCTCGATGATCTCGCCGTGCCGGGCGTTGCGGTAGTCGCACTTGGAGCCGAGAAACTGGAGTTCGTCCCGCATGCCGCCCACGGAGAGCCGGCCGTACTCTCGATTGGTCGCTCTGGCGATAGCGCGGCCGAGCGACGTTTTCCCGCAGCCTGGAGGGCCAACCAAGCAAAGGACCTGCGGGGGAGGCCGATCGGAAAGGGCCTGGACCGCAAGGTACTCGAGAATGCAGCGCTTGGCATTGGCCAGGCCGTAGTGGTCGGCGTCGAGGCGGCGCTCGGCGTCCGCGAGGTTGATGCGGACTTCGCTGCGCTTGCCCCACGGCAGGGAAAGCAGCGTGTCGACATATTCGGTCCTGCCTCGGTCCAGTTCGTGCCGCGCCATCTGCTTGGCTTCCTCCGGCATCAACGAGTCATCGATCTTCCGGCAACGCGGCTCGCTCGCGGAGTCGCACTCCGCGCTCTGCGGTGCATCGCCATCCGGGGGCCACCCCTCTCCGCCTGCCTCGGGCGCGGCAGGCGGGCCTCCCCGAAACGCTGCAAAACGACAGGTGTTCGTGGCAACGATCGAGTGTAGCCTTTCCAGCATCCGAGGGTCGTTTCCGAACGGGCAGGAGTCCTCGGAGACCGGATAGGCGTCGTCGGGAAAACTGGCGAGCACGAGGTCGATGAAGGCTCCGACATCTCGCAGGCGCGCCGCGCTGGCCACAGCGGCCAGGCGCCGAGTGTCGATACGGGGGAACTGGGACTGCGCGTCGAAATCGCAGGGATCGCCTCGAAGATGAGCCTCGCGCGCCTGGACGTAACTGCTCAGTTCCATGAGGATGGCCTGCGCCTGTTGCCAGTCGAACTGGGCTCGCATGGCTGGCGGAGGCTGGATCCGACGGGCTCGCGAGTAGTACGACAGCTGGGTGTCCGGATCAACGGTGCGTTGCGTGCCCGCGGCGTAGAAGAGACCCGTGCACTCGACCGTGTCCGGCACCCCGTCAGGGCGCGCGGGTCGCAGCTGCGCGACGACCCCTAGCCCGGGCCCTGCGGCGGCGAGCTCGACAAAGACTTGCGCCGCCTCGCCGAGCGCTCGCAGTCGTTCGCCGGAGGGGCACCAGATGGCGCAGGACTGGTAGGGCCGGATGGTGGCATCCGGGATTTCAACAACCGGAAGCGGCCGCTCTAGAGCGCCAGCCGGCTCGCGGCCTG
>LXNJ01001860.1_pt1 | contig 12056 bp, 10 predicted proteins | sample 809081 | NCBI WGS metagenome assembly LXNJ01 (sample SAMN04870510, study PRJNA318959) | sponge metagenome | biome: sponge; feature: marine sponge reef; material: water | host: Petrosia ficiformis | place: Greece: Milos, Mediterranean Sea | collected 2013-05-29 | depth 5-7 m
CCGAACAGTGAGCCCATGACTACGGAGACCACCAGGACTGGCGTGCGGCTGGCCTTCGAGAAGAGGCGCTGTATGACCCGGCTCACGACCAAGCCAACTGCGATGGCAGCCACGGCTCCCACAGCGGGGCTCAGCAGCACATGAAGGTTGTCCGGGTTCGTCAGGACGAACCCGCTATAGATGCCTGTGGCGGCTGCCAGCAGCCCACCGGCGGCATACAGCGACTTGTGGGTGAAGTGGCTCTGCAGCCGGATGAAGAAGGACTCGTAGAGCACCCAGGCAACCACTCCGGCTACCACCAGGGCGAATAAGGCGCTCACGTACGGGTTGTTGACATGGCTCCCGCCTACCGTCTCGGAGGTCCGCAGGTAGAAGACGCCGTATGCGCCCATGGCGGCGGCGGCGCCGTAGTAGAGATCGAAGAACCATACGGTGCTGTAGACGAGGGTGAAGCCCAGGGCGAGAAGCGCGTACACCGCGCCAACAGACAGGCCGTTGAACGCGAACTGCACGGCCTGATCCGGAGACTCGGTTATCTTCCAGACCACGTAGGCAGCGGCTACTGTGGTCAGGGACGCCGCAAGGATCCTGCCTCGGCGTTCACGATATGCGGCATTGCGTAGCACTGAGGGTTCTCAGCCCCCGCGGCTGTGGCCGGCGGGGGCTCAGATGATGCCTCCTACTGTGTAGGAGCTCCGCCCAGTACCTTGTAGCCATTGTTGTCTTCGGTCCTCTGGCTTGCCGGCAGAACCTCCACAACTACGTTGGAGAGGCCAACGACTTCACCCTTCTCATCGAAGCTGAAGTTGTCACCGATGGCCCCGCTCCAAGTGATGTCGTACAAGCAGTCTCTGAAGCCATCCGCGTCCTGATCGTCCCCGGTCTGCTTGAGACACTCGGCAGTGATGTACACGTCATCGTATGCCGACCCCAGGTACCAGGGGAGCGTGACGTAGTTGTAGGTCTCCCGGAAGCTGCTGAGGACCTCCTGCGCCTTCTGGTTGGCGGGATCGAGGTCTGCTGTGATCGCCTTCACCCCGGTCGCGGCTTCACCTGCAACATCGAGGGCTGTAGCTCCGATGACGACGACCTCGCCGTAGATGGGCCCGTCGTAGCCAAGCTCACGGGCCTGTTTGACGATGGTGCCGCCGCTGAACTCCGCCTGGGCAGCGATGTGGAGTGCGTCGGGGTTCGCATTGATCAGCTTCGTCAACTGGGTTCTGAAGTCGGTGATGTCGGACGGATACCGCTCCTCGCCCACAACCTGGCCGCCCAGACTCTCGAACTGGGCGACGGACGAGCGCCGCACGCCCTCGGCATAGTCGGTCGCTTCCGTGATCGTGGCCAGCGTGCGGACGCCGTCGGCCCAGAGCACGTTGCCCGTGTCGATGCCGAGCTGGGCGTCGCTCATCGCGGTCCTGAAGATGTAGTCGCCGGCTTCCGCGATGTCCGGGTTGGTCGCCAGTCCGGAGAAGAGCACGACGCCGTCGGCTTCCGCCAGGGGCGCTGCGCCGAGCATCGCGCCGCTGCACGACGTGCCCAGGATGATCTTCACCCCGTCCACGTCGGTGAGCTTGTTGTACGCGGTGATCGCGTCCTGGGCGCTGCACTTCGAGTCCTGCACGATGAGCTCGATCATGCGCCCGTCGATGCCGCCGGCAGCGTTGATCTCGTCGACCGCCAACTGCTTGGCCTGGCTGGACACGGTGCCGTACGTCTCGCCGGGGCCCGTGAGCGATTCCATCACTCCAATCTTGAACGGCTCATCGCTCGCATCGTCCCCGCAGGCTGCTGCCACAAGTGCGGGGACCAGAAGTAGGCACACCAAAGCAACTCGTTGAATGGACCACACCGTCATGGTGATCTCCCTCCAGGCTATTGAATCGTCGACAGCGGCCAGTTCTCGTCCAAGTGCAAGGTTGCGAGCGCAGTATCTCGTACGCGTGAAGCAAGCCGCAAGGCATTCCGGGGAGAGAGATACCTGTTGAGATTGAATCTCAACGCCGTGCGGTGCGGACGCTCCTAACCACCCGGCCCTCCTTGCGGAAGAGGTCGGTGATGTGGCCCGGCGGGCCTGCCTACACGGTAGCCATCAGTCGAAAACTGCTAGAGTTGAATTATGACCTCTCTCGAAACAGGCTCCTGGGGTCGGCAAAGCCTCCATCGCGGCAACCAACTACGGGCACACCATGATTGAGGTCGAGAACGTATCCAAGCGCTATGGTGAAACGGAGGCTGTCAGGGACGTCTCCTTCCGGGTCAACGCCGGCGAGGTCGTGGGATTCGTAGGACCGAACGGCGCAGGCAAGACCACCACCATGAAGGTCCTCGCCTGCCTCATGCCGCCGACGGCAGGCATGGCCAGGATCGCGGGTTTCGATACGGTTGACAGGTCCGCCGACGCACGAAGAAGCCTCGGCTATCTCCCTGAGTCCGTGCCCTTGTACACCGATATGACCGTCCGGCAGTATCTCTCCTACATGGCGGCGCTGCGGGACGTGCCACAAGCCCAGCGCACCGAACGCGTATCCGAGGTTATCGACGCCGTGGGAACGAGAGAGTACGCGGACAGGCGCATCGGGACACTGTCCAAGGGTTTCCGCCAGCGTGTCGGGATAGGGCAGGCCGTCCTCCATCAACCAGCCGCGGTGATCCTCGATGAACCGACCAGCGGGTTGGACCCAGGTCAGCGGATCGAGATGCGCTCGTTGATCTCGGACATCGGGAAGGAGCACGCCGTGCTCCTGAGCAGCCATATCCTCTCGGAGGTAGCACTGGTCTGCAACAGGATCATCGTCATCGACCGCGGCTCGCTCGTGGCCGACGGCACGCTGCCGGAGATCGCCGCTGCCGCCGGGCTCCCGGAGGATTCGTCTACCGAGAGCGTATTCCTTGCGCTGACAGGGACGGGAGAGCATCCGGAGTTGTAGATGAAGACGCTGATCATTGCGCGTCGAGAGGGTCTTGCATACCTGGCGTCGCCGGGCGCGTACGTCATCGTCTTTGTGTTCACAGCAATCACTGGCTACCTGTTCGTCGACGGCGTCTCCACACCCTTTCCGGAAGCCACGGTTCACCGGTACGCCGGCTCCATCACATTCAGCCTCGTGTTTCTTGCCCCCGCGCTTACCATGCGGCTGTTCGCGGAGGAACGGCGGCTCGGTACACTCGACCTTCTCCTGTCGTCACCAGTGAGCGACTGGCAGGTTGCGGTTGGAAAGTTTCTGGGTGTGGTCTCGCTCTACGTACTGATGCTGCTCCTTACGTTGCTGTACGCTGCGCTGCTCTACTGGTTCGGAACGCCCGACACCGGCCCGGTCGTAACCGCGTACCTGGGGCTGTTCCTCTACGGGGTGGCCGCCCTTTCCATCGGCCTGTGGACCTCTTCACTGACCGCCAACCAAGCCGTGGCAGCCATCCTGGGCGTGGGTATCCTCGTTCTGCTCTCCATAACACAACTCGCCGCGCCCGCAACGGGCGGCTGGGTGTCGACGGTATTGGAGGAGGCATCCATGGTGACGCGCTTCGCCGACATGCGGCAGGGGGTACTGGACCTCTCCGACGTGGCCTACTACCTCAGCATGGTGGCGCTCTTCCTGTTCCTCTCCGTCCGATCCATCGAGAGCAGGCGGTGGGTGTGATGCGGGAGATGCGGCGGCGGGCGGGATGACCTCACGGAACCCGATCAACGCACTGACGAGGCTGTTCGACGCAGCCCCGTTCGCAGTCGCCACCGCCGGGATCGGCGTTGTGGCGCTCCTCGCCGGGGTGTTGACGGCCGTGCTCGTCCGCGCACTCGAGTCCACCGGCGCATTTCTGGCGTTGGCTGGCCTCGGACTTCTGCTGGTCGCGCTCCTCGATGCGCTTCGCCGCGCGACTTCCCCTGCAGCGAAGCGACGCCGGAAGTACGGCCTCAACGTCGCGCTCATGCTTGCAACCTTCGTCGCGATACTCGGGGTGGTCAACTTTGTAGCGCTGCGGTCGGAGGTCCGTTTCGATACCACCTATTCGCAGCAGTTCACGCTGGCAGAGCAGACAAGCGCGGTGCTCGACGGCCTGGAGCACAGGGTGGAGGCGACGGCGTTCTTCGTCGACCGGTTCGAGGACGTGAACCAGTTGCAGAGTGCGTTGCTTGACAGGACGGAGAACCTCCTCCGAGAGTTCGAGCGCATCGCGCCAGGGCGGTTCTCGTACCGCTTCGTCGACCCTGAGACCGACCCCGTGCTTGCGAGCGAGAAGGGCGTGGACCGCTATCCCGGCGTATTGTTCGAATCGCAGGAGACAGACACACGCTACTTCGCCCCCGCTGCCAGCAACGTCGAGCAGGCGTTCCTCACCGCGCTCCTCGTCGCGAGCGGTGTCGACCAGAAGACGGTCTACGTCCTGACAGGACACGGTGAGCTCGACGTCACTGACGCCGGGGTCGCCAGCAACCGGGGCTTCGCCCTGGCGGTTGAGGGACTGCGCAACGACAGCTACCGGGTAGTACCGCTCAACCTGCAGGCGGAAGGAGCCGTACCGAGCGACGCCGCGGCGCTCATCATTCCGTCGCCGACGACCGCGCTCGCCAACGAGGAACGGCAGGCGCTTTCCAGCTACCTGAAGGAAGGCGGCGGCGTACTGACGCTGTTGGAGCCGGAATCGCACGAGTCCTGGCGTTCCTGGGTCCGTGAATGGGGAGTGGGCGTCTCGGATGACTACGTGATCGACTCGGGCAGCCACGTCGCCGGTACCCCAGGCATCCCACTCATCACCCCGTCACAGTACGCCGCGCCCTACGTGACCGGACAACTCGACTCGACCCTCTTCCCCGGCCTCGCACCAGTCGGACTGGCAGCGGACCCGCAGATCATGCCGCCGCTGGTCGACCTTGACTTCATTGCAGTTACGACTCCCGTGTCCTTCGCATCGGCACAACTATCGGCCACAGCTCCTGGCGATGACGACCGGACTGGGCCCTTCCTCGTGGGCGTCATCGTGAGGATGGTGGGCCCGCTTACCGAGCCTCTTCCCGATGCGGCGTCAGCCAAGGTCGGAACCCTCAGCGTACTCGGCGACGGGGAATTCGCCTCCAACCGCTTCTTCCCTGCTCTCTCGAATGGCGATCTGTTCCTGAACGTGGTCAACGAGCTCGCGGGAGACGTTCCCCTCGTCCCGGTCCGCGCGAAACCGCTGGAATTCCGTGAACTGGTCCTCACCGATCAGCAACTCACCCTGGTGCGGCTGTTAGGCTGGCTCGCATTGCCGGTCCTGGCTCTCACTCTGGCGGCTATCGCCCGGTTCCGCACACGCTAGGCCCGGGATGAACCGCAGGGAAACCATAGGGCTCGGCGTTATTCTGGTACTCGTGCTCGTGGCGGCGATAGGCTACTTCCAGACACGGAGCGCCCCGCCGGAACGCATAGCTCCTCCGTTCTTTTACGAGATCGAAGCATCGGACATCATCGGTGTCCAGGTCGAACAAGGAGATCTGGTCGAATCGTTCGCCTGGGATGAAGAAGCCGGGCTCTGGCGGTTCGACGACGAGACGAAAGAGAGTCCCGATGAGGAGCGTTGGGGCGGCATGCCGGTGCTCCTTGCCGGCCCGCGGATCGAGCGTACGTTGCCAGGTGGACTGAATCTCGGCGACCTTGGTCTCGACCCTCCGATGACCACCGTGACCATCGGCCTCGAAACAGGCGGCGAGTTCAGAGTGCATATCGGTCGGCCCACGCCGGACAGCAGCGCCCACTACGTCAGGCAGTCGAACAACGACGCGGTCTTCCTGGTCAGCGCCGCGTGGGGAGACGTGATATCCAGGCTGGCAACGGACCCGCCCCGGTTGCCTCCACCCGGAGCAGATGCTCCTTAGCCAGGTCGATCGCCGGGGAACGAGGGCGCCTCCCTGCCTTCACGTTGACTGGCCCCCTACCGAGGCATATAGTCCGCGCACGAATGTGACGCTGGGACTGTGCCGAGGGAGGGCGCCATGGCCATCGTTGACTCGGACGCTCACGTGATCGAGAGCGAGCGGACATGGGAGTTCATGCGGGACGATGAGCAGGACTTCCGCCCCTTCGTAGTCGTGCCGAAGTCCGGCGAAGCTAACCTGTCCGGGGGGTTCTCCGGACGCCGCACCATCGTCACGGAGTACTGGGTTATCGAAGGGCGGGCCGTTCAGAAGAGGTCCAACTTTCGCTCGGCTGAAGTCGCCGAGGAGGCTGCCGAAGCGGCCGACATAGTGCAGCGGCTTGCCCACATGGACGAGCTCGGCGTGGATGTCCACGTACTCTACCCCACCGTGTTCCTGAGGCCCCTCACACGACGCCCAGAAGTGGAGGTCGCGCTCTACCGCAGCTACAACCGCTGGATGGACGAGATTCACACGAAGGGAGAGGGGCGGCTGCGTTGGGCGGCAATGCTCCCGTACATGAGCCGCGATGCCGCGATCGAGGAGATGCACTGGGCGAAGGACCACGGTGCTTGCGGCTTCTTCATGCACAGCGTCGAGGGCGACCGGCGACTCTCCGACGTGTACTTCGACCCCATCTATGCCGAGGCGTCCGAGCTCGGACTGCCCATGTGCATCCACGCGACCTCAGGCAACTTTTCCCAGTTCGATCTCTTCCAAACCGATGCCGGCTTCTCCACCTTCAAGCTGCCGGTGGTGGGGGCATTCCATGACCTGCTCATGAAGGGAACGCCCTCGCGGTTCCCCGACCTGCGGTGGGCCTTCGTCGAAGTATCGGCGGAGTGGGTGCCCTACGCTCTCAACGACATGATGTTGCGGTTCAAGAAGTCCGGACGCCGCTGGCCGGCACAGGACATCCTCCGCGAAAACAACATGTACGTCGCGTGCCAGACTGCCGACGACATCGACTGGATACTGGACACGGTCGGCGACGACAACATCGTCATCGGCTCGGACTACGGTCACAACGACACCTCGTCAGAGTTGGAAGCCCTGAAAGTTCTGAAACAGAGTGGCAAGGCGCCAGCCGTCTCGGTCGACAAGATCCTGGACGCCAACGCCCGCGCTCTGTACGCCCTCTAATCCACAGTGCGTCCCGGGAGGAACCCATGCAGAAGACAGATCGGTCAGTGATAGCACGGCTCAACTGGAGGCTCGCAGCCTTCCTCGTTGTCCTGGCTGCGGCATTCGGAGTCGTGGCATGCGACAGTGAAGACCCAGCGCCGACGCCCACCTCACCCCCGGCTGAGTCCGGGGCCACCATGGAGCCCGGCGACACCCCCGAGCCCGGCGACACCATGGAACCCAAGCCAGAGGAACCGACGGCCACGCCAACGCCATCGGTATCGGACAGGGCCGGAGGCATCGGCAAGTTCGCAGTGCGTCGCGACCCACCGGCGAACTTCGACATGATGGCGACTACCATCTGGTATGACCTGAACCAGATGGGCGCGCCGGTCTGGGGCAGCGGAAACCTCGTCCGTCCCTGTCTGGACGACGTGTACGCGGTCTGTCCGGCTCTCGCCACCAGTTGGGAGAACAGCGCGGACTTCTCCGAGTGGACGTTCACCCTGCGAGAGGGCGTGCAGTGGCACGACGGCACCCCGCTGACCGGCGAGGACATCAAGTTCTGGCTCGACCTCGTGTTCGAGGGCTACCAGGGCGCCAGCGGCGAGCGAGCGCCAGCGTGGTACGGAAACCGGATGGGCGAGTACGACAACACCACCGTCGTCGACGCCAACACCCTCAAGATAACGCTCAAGGAAGGGAACCCCCTCTTCCTGGACGTTCTCTTTACTCCGTACTTCACCATCGGGCACCCCCGTCACCTGACTCAGCCGGAGCTCGAGGCAGGCAACATGGAAGTTGCGCCCCTCGATGTCGGCATGATGGGTCTGGGCCCGTTCGTCTTCGAAAACTATGACAAGGGCAGCGTCATGAACGTCAGCGCCAACCCGGACTACTGGGAGACGGACGAGGACGGCTACGGCCTGCCATACATGGAAGGCATGGCCTTCGCCATCATGACCAGCCCGGACGTGATGGACGCCGCGATCCGGACGGGCCAATTGGACGGCGGCTCGCCGGGGTTCGGTTACATCCTGACGCAGCCGCGGTACGAGCAGTACGTGCAGGACATCGGCGACGACTTCTACGTGGTAAGGGTCCCGTCCGGGTTCGGCACCGGCAGCGGTGGCGGCTTGGCGTGGAACGTGCTGAAGGATGGTCCCTGGCAGGACGTTCGCGTCCGCAAGGCGGCCTCCCTCTGGATCGACCGCCAGCAGTCCATCGACGCAGTTTCGGGCGGGTTCGGCTTGATCGGCGGCCTCCTCAACCCGGCGAACCCGTTCTCCAGCCCTGACGTTCTGATGTGGCCGGGCTGGAATCCCGACACCCGGGAGGCTGACCGCGCCGAAGCCCTCAGCCTCATGGCAGAGGCGGGATACGCCGACGGCTTCGAGGTCAACTACAACTGTCTGTCCACGGGATCGTGGCCGAACCGCTGTGAGTTCCTCAAGGCCCAGTTGGCGGGACTGAACATCGACTTGCAGCTGGAGTTGATGGACGCTCCGGCCTGGACGGCCGCCGGCCAGACGCTCGACTACGGCGCCGTCCAGAGCGCCGCGGGCATCTCCAGCCACCTGCCGGAACCGAACGAGGCCGCCTTCCTCCCGTACAGCCAGAGCAAGGGAGCCATCGCCAAGCATGAGGACCCGAACGTTCAAGGCTACTTCGACCGTCTGAAGGCGACCAACGACTTCGACGAGCGGGTCGCCATCTGGCAGGAGTTCGAGCGGTACTGGCTCCAGGAGCAGTACTACGGGGTGCCTATCGCAGGCAACCTTGCCCACATTCCCTACCGCTCGTGGGTCAAGGGCAGGCTCCACCCGCCAGAGCAGATCATGGCATACCTGGACTTCGCCACGGTCTGGCTAGACAAGTAAATAGGCATGAAGCGTTACATCGGCCGTCGGGTACTGCTGTACTTCCCGACCCTGTTCCTGGCGTCGGTGGCCATCTTCGCCATCATGAGGGTGCTGCCAGGCGATGTAACGCAAGTGATACTGGGGGGCGACCAGACAACGCCAAGAGCGCTGGCGCAGGCCGAGGACCTGCGCCAGCGCCTCGGATTGAACGACCACATCGTCATCCAGTACTTCCGCTGGGTCTGGAGCATGCTCAACGGCGAGTTCGGCGGAGCGTCCATCGTAAGCCGTGAGCCGATCTCGGAGATCATCGCGCGCCGGCTCCCCATAACACTGGAACTTGCCGCATGGACAACACTCATCGCCTGGGTGGTGTCCATCCCGTCGGGAGTCATCGCGGCGATGTACCAGAACCGGACGCCCGACTACGTGTTGCGTTTCATCACGCTCTCGGGCACCGCGCTTCCGAATTTCTGGATAGCGCTGATGTTCATCCTGATCATGCTTATCTTCTTCTCCTGGACGCCTCCGATCTTCTACGTTGACCTCTGGGACGACCCCATCCAACACATGCTGAAGATCATCTGGGCGGCGCTGATCCTGGCCTGGGGTTACAGTTCGTACCTGACGCGGGTTACTCGTTCCACGATGCTCGAGGTGCTCAGGCAGGACTACGTCCGCACCGCCCGCAGTCGCGGACTGCGCGAGCGCGCGGTGGTTCTGCGGCACGCCCTGCCCAACGCCATGATTCCAGTCCTGACGCTGGGCGGCCTGCAACTGGCCACGCTGCTGTCCGGGACTGTCATCCTCGAAACTGTGTTCTCATTACCCGGCATAGGACAAGGTGTGGTGCAGGCGGCAACGGAGCGTGATTACCCGGTTATCCAGAGCCTCGTCATGCTCCTTGTGACCCTGATGCTCACGCTGAACGTGGTCATCGACATCATCTACGCCAAGATAGACCCACGGATCAGCTACAGTTGACATGGCTGTGAGGAGACGCCCTCAATGATGCAAACCGGGGTTGCCAAGGGGACCTTTGTGGACCTGGAGCGCGGAGCCATCTACCGCACCCGGCGGCAGATCAACTCCTTTGCTCGCCACTATCCCCTGGGGTTCGCAGGCGGCGCCCTGCTGGTGGTGATGGGCATTGCGGCGGTCCTGGCTCCGCTGATCGCTCCACACGACCCACTGATTCAGGACATCCCCAACCGGCTGAACGCACCGTCCAGCCAATACTGGCTCGGCACGGACAACTTCGGGCGGGACGTACTGTCCCGCACGCTCTACGGAGCACGGATATCGCTCTACGTAGGGTTCGCGTCTGTCGGCCTGGCCACCGTGGTCGGCATGCTGATCGGAGTGGCGTCGGGGTATCTGGGGGGCTTGGTGGACCTGCTGATCCAGCGAGTGGTGGACATGCTGCTCGGCTTCCCCGGCCTCATCCTCGCGATGGTCATGGTCGTCGCGATAGGCGCCTCGCTCAACAACGTGGTCTTCGCGATAGCGGTCGTGTTCTCTCCGCGGGTGGTCCGGCTGGCCCGGTCGTCGGCGCTGTCCATCAAGGAAGAGCCGTACGTGCTTGCAGCGCAGTCCATCGGGGCCAGCCACATACGCATCATGCTGCGGCATATCCTGCCGAACGCTCTGGCGCCGGTGTTCGTGCTGGCGACCGGCTACCTCGGAACCGCCATCGTAGTGGAAGCCAGCCTCAGTTACCTCGGCCTCGGCGTTCCGCCTCCCGACCCTTCCTGGGGCAACATGATCTTCGCCGGGTCTCGGGGCAATCTTGAGGCGGCCCCGTGGCTGTCCGTGTTCCCCGGGCTGGCCCTGGCCCTGGTGGTATTCAGCTTCTCGTTCCTGGGAGACGCTCTCCGGGACGCGTTCGACCCCAGGCTGCGTGGAACGTAGGTGGTCGGCAGCGTTGGGCAATGACGACCTCGCAACTACCGGGAGAGCGAGACCGTCCAGACCGACAGGCGCCCGCCGCGGCAGGATCGCGCTCGCAGCGGCACTCCTCGGCATTGCAGTGGTGGGGATGGTGCTGGGTCTGAGCTACTACCGTGAGGTGGTCGCGCCAGGCAGGGAATGGGTGGTTAGGATAGAGAACGAAACGATCATGACGACAGGACAACTGGCAAGGACCATCGTGGTCCGGGAGTTGACGTCTGGCAATCCGAGCCCGGGATCCGAGCTCGGCCGGGCGCCCTTTGTCGTGGCGGACGCGCGTGCAGAGCTGGAGTTGATGCGGATGGCTGCCCCAGGGATGGGGCTCGCTGTCACCGAGAATACGCTGGATGTCGAGTTGCGCGAGCGCTTCCAGCCGAGTAGCGAGGCGACGCCGGACGACGAGAGCGAGAGGCTATTCCGCGAATCGTACATCCGCTTCCTGACGGAACGCGGCATCTCCGACGAGGAGTACCGGACCACCGTGGAAGCCGACCTGCTGAGGGAGCGCTTCGTGGAAGCGATGGGGAGCGTCGAGGCATTGGAAGAATGGTTCACCGTTCAGCGCGCGGAGCGCATGGCTGAAGTCAGGGTAGGATCGAGCCAGTACGCGTGGGTCCTGGACGAGGTGCGAGCGTCCCGGCCCGTGACAGGCCAGGAGTAGGTTTCACACGATGAGCGCCGTCCTTGAGATAGAAGACCTGAGGACTTACTTCGACACCGATGGCGGTGTGGTGAAGGCAGTTGACGGCGTTTCCTACACGGTCGAGGCGGGTGAGACGCTCGGTCTCGTGGGTGAGAGCGGGTGCGGGAAGAGCGTCACGGCCCTGTCCATCATGCGTCTCATCCCCACGCCTCCGGGACGCATCGTGAGCGGACGAGTGCTCTACAACGGCGAGGACCTGCTCAGCCTGAACCTTGAAGATATGCGGCGCGTCCGCGGACGCGCGATCGGCATGATCTTCCAGGAGCCCATGACGTCGCTCAACCCGGTGCTCTCTATCGGCAGGCAGCTTACCGAGCCGCTCATCTCCGAGATGGGGCTCAGCAAGCACGAGGCCAACGCGCGGGCGCGCGAACTCCTCGCCGCCGTGGAGATCCCCGACCCGGAGCGGCGGCTGATGCAGTTCCCACACCACTTCAGCGGGGGTATGCGCCAGCGGGTCATGATTGCAATGGCCCTCAGCTGCAACCCTGCCGTTCTCATAGCCGACGAGCCCACGACAGCACTC
>LXNJ01001861.1_pt1 | contig 12054 bp, 10 predicted proteins | sample 809081 | NCBI WGS metagenome assembly LXNJ01 (sample SAMN04870510, study PRJNA318959) | sponge metagenome | biome: sponge; feature: marine sponge reef; material: water | host: Petrosia ficiformis | place: Greece: Milos, Mediterranean Sea | collected 2013-05-29 | depth 5-7 m
CTTAGCAGCCACTGTGGAGCAGATGTAAGACGCTTCTTCGGAAACGCTAACTGCTACGAAGCACAAGCCCCTGCCTTTAGGTAGTGGGTCACTATGACGTTATGTAAGCACATGAACCTTTTCATCAGATAACTCCTTTTGTTTTTAGTGCAGAATACCATACAGTATTCTGCCAAGGTTTCGATAATTAGCAATTAGTGATTTGCCCAATTCTCGGTAAGGTTCTTTGGAAGTCCCTACCGTATGGTTAATATGCCAAAGACAAGCCGCCATAAAATGAACGGCCAACAAACGTGTAAAATGTTGGAATTTTGAAATCAAATATATTGTTACATCCAATTGAGGCTTTGAGTGATTTGAAGAGTGTCTTTGCAGTACGGATGTTCCATACCCAATAACTCGGTGCAAGTTCTTGAGGTTCAAGTACTTTATCTCCATCGTCAAAGAAACCCCACTGGCTTGCGTATCTTCCACGCAGATCAACTTGAAAACCACTATTGAGATGTGAATATACTAATTTGAGTGTGCCGTTGTGTGTTGAACGGTTCAGTAACGGCAACCCAGTCGTTTTATTCGCACCGCGCAGATACGCATATCCGACACCCGAAGTAAATCCGCCAATACTACCAATGATGATTTCCAGATCAATCCCTTCTGTAAATGCCTCACTAATGTTCTGATATTCAAACTTGCTTCCACCTGCTCCACTCTGCCCGATCCGTTCTGCTTCTATCAGATTGTGCAAGTCATTGCGATACATGTGGATTCTACCAAGCAAACCGTTGAATATCTGATATTCTATTCCCAGATTCCAGTTGTGTGAGGATTCAGGTTGAAGGCTTGGATTGCCCAAGACTTGGTAACCGGAAGTGACATTTGTGAAGTTGAGGTAAAGGTTTTTAAAGTCTGGTGCGCGGAAGCCTTGTCCATAAGAAGCACGAATCCGAAAATCGTCTGTCACGCGATATAAGGAACTCAACTTTGGACTGAAATGTGTTCCAAATTCGGAGTGATTATCTAAACGCCCACCAATGACAAGGGCAAACGTAGAAATAGGTCGGAACTCATCTTGAATAAATAGAGAATTTGTAAGAAGTCCACGTTCCCCACTATCAATCCGCTGAGATTGTAGATTCTCAAGAATCATCTCCCCACCGAGCGTTAGCCGGTGTTTTTTCCAAAGAGTCGTATCAAACTGAATTTCGCCCTTGAGGAGGTTTTGAATGTTGAGATTTTGAGATGATGTTGCCTTCGTCCCCCTATCAATAACAGTTGACTCATCGTCATATCGGGTTGCGTAAATTTTTCCTGTCAGTAAAGTCGGAGAGACACGCTGCGGGTTGCCAAAGCCAAATTCATGTTCTATTCCCATACTTCCACTGAAGTTTTTAATATCACCGAGACGGTCATATATGATGGAATCGGTTTCACTGATACCTTCTTGGTCCTGCGTGAAATATTGTCCAGAAAATACAAGATTTGTTGCGGTTGTAAGTAGATATTCTGTCCGAATTGTGCTCGTTATATTAGCATAACCATCAATTGTAGTTGTGAGATCAGATGTATCTAAATCAATTGGATTTCGGCGGTTTGCACTGAGCGTAAATAACCCGTTGAGTTTCCCCTGTTGCAATCCAACAGTGCCTCTGCTATCAAACTTGTTGTTTTGCTCAATGCTTTGAGAAACTTGAACAGAGAAAGGTGACACAGCTTTGCGAGTGATGATATTTACTACCCCAGCGAGTGCGGCGTTACCGAAAAGGGAGGCAGTGGCGCCTTTGACAATTTCTATCCGTTCAACATTTTCAACAGCCATTCGTGCCATGTCAAGTTTACCGGCGATGCGCCCAACCTGCGGTTCACCATCCACGAGAATTAGCACGTATTCCGAATCAAGCCCTTGAAGTTGCACGCCGTCCCCATGCCCATCACGATGAATAATAATGCCAGCTTTGTGCTCCAGCACTTCTCCGATGTTCTCAGCGCCTATTGCTTCAATTTCTGCACGTGTAATCAGATTTGTAATAACAGGTGTATCTTTTAGACGGTGGGGTGTCCTTGTGGCAGTTACCACAACAGGATCTAATTCTACGTGATAGCCGCTTTTAGATATTTCATTCCCGTTTTCGGAGTAGCTTGATATTGTAGAGGCAAGCCAAAAGATGAGTGTTGACAAAACCCATTTTTTCCAATTGAAAACCATAACGTTCTCCTTCGCTTGAGTCATCCTACAATTTACTTGACAATTGCAAGGATGGTAGCGTATCCTAATAGATACAGAAAAGGCGCGCGTGCGAAAAACCCGCAAACGAAAATGCGGTCATTTTGCAATCAATTTTTGATTCTATTAGAAACTTGGGTAATAACTTACAATTGGCAGTTGAGGGTATACCCAGTTCTAACGTCGCTTTTTCTGCTTTTATTTTTAGTGAACCTTAAACGGACCTCCCCGCGGTTCTTCCTTTAGGTCGGGTTGAGTAGAATCCAGAAACACCTCGTGCAATTCCAGTTTGTTGGATTGTGTAAACGCCTCTTTCGGCATAGTGCCAGATTGTGCGTGTCCCTTACGGAATTCCTCAGAATCAACCCAGTTTTCAAAATCCTTCCGTGACTCCCAGAGTGTAAATACCACGTAAGGATCACCATCATTGACAGGTCGCAAAACCTGATTAGAGATAAATCCGGGCATTCCATCAACGAGTCGTGCCCGATTTCGGAATCGTTCCTCAAATTCCTCGTAATATTCAGGTGCAACATAAATTCGATTTGCTACTGTTATCATTATTTTCTCCTTATAGTAATGAGATTTCTCACAAAGACTCTAAAAACGCAATAAGTGCATCGCGTTCCGCTTTTGACATCTCCAAAACGGCTTGTCGTGATTTTTCTGCTTCCCCACCGTGCCAGAGAATTGCTTCCATTAGGTTGCGCGCCCTGCCATCATGGAGAAAATTGGTGTGTCCATTAACTGTTCTCACTAAACCGATACCCCACAATGGAGGTGTCCGCCACTCTGTTCCGCTTGCGTGAAAATCAGGACGATTATCCGCTAAACCATGTCCCATGTCATGCAACAATAGGTCTGTGTAAGGATGAATAGTCTGATTGCTGACTGAAGGAACGCCCGACAGAACGCCAGTTCTTAACGTCGGAATATGACAGCTCGCACATTGTGCTTGTGCAAAAAGCTGCTCACCATGCATGACCTGTGGGTCATCCACATTTCGCCTGGCAGGTACCGCCAACGTTTGCACGTAAAACGTTACCACGTCTAAAATTTCATCGCTAACCTCAGGGGTTGTCCTGTTTTCGGTAAGTTGCGGTTGTCCCGCCGAATTTTCTATGAGGAACAGTGAAGTCGTTATACCCATATCATCATGATAGGCAGAAGCGACCTGTTGAAGAAGTGTCGGTTGGTTCGCTTTCCATCCGAAACGACCAAGCGCGTAACGCTTTTTAACTACATCCCACACATAGTTGGGTTTGCCAGAGATTCCATCTCCGTTAACATCAATTTCGTCAGCGTAAGTCAAAATCGTACTTTCAGGAATTGCTTCTAATAAGCCGAGTCCAAAGACAACTGGTGCCACACGCGGTGATACCTCTACATTTTCAGGTAGCGGGTGGTAAGTGTTCGTAATGGTATAATTTGGATAGCGGAGATGCACGCGCGTTCCATCTTCCGTTGTTAACGGTTGCTCAGTATACTCAATTTTGACTGTGCCTTCTGCAGCTGTTCCAACGATTGCGCGGTTATTCAACTGCCTCCCATAGCCTGGCACGGGTATTGGAGGCTTTCCATCTGCCATATTATCATTCTTCGGGAGACTTAGTCTTAAGAGCAATGATACCAGCCCTTCATTGACACCTGGCGGGCGACCTCTGCCATCACGGCTATGGCAGTTGATACATGAAACGTTGTTGTAGATAGGTCCTAAACCGGGATTCACCACAGCCGGTGCAGTGACAAATACTGCTTCAAATTCAACATCGCCTTCCAAGTGTTTTTCAAGTGCTGCTGCGGAAAGATTAGGAGCAGGAATAGAAAATGCATGGCTTGATGCGTCAAAAATAGTTGTATCACCACCAGAAAGCGCACCTGTGGAATCTATAGAGGCATTGGAATTTAAGATATTTGTTGGCTGTTCGGAGTTACACCCAATTAGGATAGATACCAACACTGTAAGATATAGAACTGTGTGAAAATACTTCATATTTATTGCTACTTTTGTTGGAACAGTCAGTGACTGTTCCAACAAAAACGAAATAGTCTTGCGTGCTGACAAAACACGCTTATGTTGTGCTAATTAAACTCACTACCCTGAACAAGCGGAAGTATATCTTGCTCAAGCGTCAACTGAACTTTACTGACAGCATCAATAGCTGCTTGAACTGCAGAACGACTGCCAGTAATTGAATCGCGGAAGGGATCCGGAATTTCTCCAATGGTGTCAATCGCCTTCTGTATCTCCGTTTGGAAACGGGAATTTAAGTCAGCATCTTTACGGTTAACAAATTCATTCAACCCTTGACCATCATTTACGAATTTCCCCATGTAGACGTTCTGAATTCCTCGGATATTGTCTTGGAAATCTGAGATGGAATTGAAGCTAAATTGGGATTCAACAAGGGTAGTGTTCGATTCGTTGTATGGGTCAGATATCTTCCCGTTAGCAACCTCATCGGCAATAGTAATCATACCGTTGACCATTTCTTGCACAGCGGAACTCTGTGAAGGATAGACAGCATTTCCCTCCTCACCAGCTGACGCAACAGTCCTGCTGAAATTTTCACCTTCTGGTGCCCAAGCCAATTTCAGTTGAGAAGTGCTCGCCTTGAGATTTTCAGTTGACGATACAAGGTATTCAAGTTCGCGTTCAGTTATATCCGATGCCTTGCGCTGATCGCCATCTCGGAATAACAAAAACTCAATGGTATGAAAACCTTTCTGTGTATCTTCTAATCCACTGACATAATCTACGGTTAGGTCATCATCGCTATCTAAAACAGATTGTAGGTTGACGTGATCAACCGGCCAACTATCTAAAGCGGGGTCAAGTCCCTGTGTATCAACAGGGCCGAACAGAAACGATTCGCTCTGCTCCCAAGGTGTCCGCGTTGCCTTCCACGCCTGTTGTGCTTTTTCAAGATTTGCTTGCGTGGTATCAGCCTCTAATGCCTTGACTGCAGCCAACAATTCACCTGCTTTGCTATCTAAATCAGAATAGGTTGCTAACACCACTGTATTAGCAAAATCATCAAGCATAGTACCAGCATCATAAGATTCACCGAGATCCACATCCTCTACATCGTCTCCACATCCTACTATTAGAGCAGGTGTGATGAGCAAACAACAAAAAATTGTCCAAATTTTATAGAACTTCATAAAAATCTCCGTTTTTTGGTTTTTAAACGCGGTCTCCTACCGCGCAAATATGTGTTAATATTGAAAACCGAAACCAACTGCCAAAGTATTTTCCTTGTTTTTGTCTTTGGTAGCTAACCGTCGTAGTGAATAGTGACTCTTGAATACCAACTGCGGGTGCACGTGGTAGTTAATCCCAAAAGTCCACGTGGTTCTTTCCCACCGAGGATTGTCAAAGATAGTCCCTTCAACACTCGCCATCGTATCGTAATAATCGTAACGTGCAAACACATCCAATACATGTGAGGATGTTTTGGCTTTTCTGAACAATGATAGTACATCGTAACCCGCTTCAATGTACCAGCCGAGTGCAGAACTACCTATCGGTGTACGCTTCACATTGAGGTTATTGGAGAGAGTGCGGTTGACTTTAGACAACTTGTCAGCATTTTCAAGTGCTCCCCATAAGAACAATCCTCGGACTCTTACTGCATTCACCTCGTAAAATCCGTGTAGACTTACAATCCCGACATGAGCATCAAAATTCACATCCGGTTTCGGTCGATTTGCCGCAGTGTCTCCAAAATAACCAGAAATACCGACGGTTGCGTTTTCATGAAACGCATAATCAAGTCGTCCGACAAACGCGGGTGCCTCAGCGTTGACTGTCTCAAACCGAAGTTGGTGTCCGCGAACTATCCAATGCCGAGAACTGAAGCCGGTTGAGTCCAAACCATTGATAATTTGCGCTTGGTATTTCAAAGCACCGAGTGTGCCAAAAATTTCAACACCGGTTTCGTGCCATATAGTCGGAATGATATGTGCCTCTGCTTCAGGACGGGTTGTGGTAAAGTAGTGTTGTGGTCGGTGCCGTTTCGAAACAAGCCCTACAGGGACAATGATATGCCCAACGCGGAAGTTAAGGGCAGGTTGTATAGAAAAAACAGCAGCGAGTTTTTCTACGATCACTTCACCGCCTTTTTCAATTTCCGTTTCGAACTCGCCAAACTCTTCAAATTTGTCAAATTCCATCGTGCTACCGGTGCCACCGTGTTCAAATTCTATTTCCGCTTCAAGTCGGATGGTGTCATTGATACGGTATTTCGGTGCGACAACGAATCGTTCTACGTCAATGGCTGCACGTCTGTTCGGGTCAAGTTCCCAATCAAAGTTAGCGTAATTAATTATGCCGTATCCAGAAACGGAAAATGGGTTGTCATCAGCAACAGCACCAACACTAAGTAAAATAAAAATCCCCAGAATTGTCGGGAAAATCATTTGTTTTTTCATAAATATAAACCCTATCTAATATGATATTGAGTTTCAATATCATATTAGATAGTCCGTCAAATCAAATTCCAAATAGACTTGAGAGTTAATTGTAAATTGATAACGAATCTCATTATCTTATATCATGCTAATATCAAAAACCGTGGCAAATTGGTTATTATTACACGATTTTCGTTAATTATACTTGGTATTATCAGGAATGTCAAGAAAATCTGCAGAAAAAGGTGTGTAAAGTTTTGGTTACATAGGTTCAATTTGCAATGATTACGCGGCGTTTTCCACTGTAGGGCGGGGTCCCTGTCCCGCTACTGCGCAGGACGTGCCATGCAACGGGCAGCAGGCACCAAATCAAGAAATCAACGGTATGAACGACATTTAGTCATTCACCGGGTATGAATGCCTTTTGGCATTCCCCCCCCTAAAATAGGAGTTGTGCGGATTTCTACAAAAACTTTACACACCTTGTTGAAGAAGTTCCCTTGACAGGACTGCGATTTTCTGATAAAATCAAAATTACAATACAGAAGGTGAAGGAGCAAATTAAGTGGCATCAGAAACAGTCCGAGTCGGTATCATTGGCGCAGGCAGAAACACAACATCACGACATATCCCAGGACTACAAGCAATTGATGACGTTGAGATTATTGGCGTTTGTAATCGGAGTCGTGAGTCATCGCAACGGGTAGCGGACGAGTTCGGCATCCCTAAAATCTACGACAACTGGCAGAATGCAATTGACGATAAAGAAACGAATGCGATCGTCATTGGAACATGGCCCTACATGCACTGCCGTGCAACCGTTTCAGCACTTATGGCAAACAAGCATGTGATGTGTGAGGCACGAATGGCAATGAACGCCCGTGAAGCACACGCAATGCGTATGATGGCACGTCGGAAATCACGACTTACCGCGCAGATTGTTCCTTCACCGATGACACTCCGAGTTGACAAAACAATAAAACGTCTGATTGCTGAAGGGTATATCGGAGACGTGCTTGCCATTGAAGTGTGTGCAGGCGGCGCGTTTCTGGATAGCGAATCACCGCTGCAGTGGCGGCAAGATTTTGATCTCAGTGGCATGAATATCATGAGTATGGGAATTTGGTATGAGGCATTGATGCGCTGGGTCGGAGAAGCAACAAAAATTATGGCAATAGGTAAAACGTTCGTCAAAATGCGTCCTGATGCTGAAGGTGTCATGCGGGCAGTCCGTATTCCTGAACATATTGATGTTGTCGGTGAACTTGCCTGCGGTGCACAACTTCACATGCAAATCTCTGCAGTAACTGGGTTGGCTGGTGCGCCTGAGGTTTTTATTTTTGGCAGTCAAGGGACTTTGCGATTCTCAGGAAATAAACTCTACGGTGGTCAAAAAGAAGACGATGAATTGAATGAAATTGATATTCCCGCTGAGGAAGAAGGTGCGTGGCGAGTAGAAGAAGAGTTTGTGAATGCTATCCGCGGTGAGGAGATTATCACACATACCGATTTTGACACTGGGGTTAAGTATATGGAGTTTACGGAAGCGGTCACGCGGAGTATATCGTCTGGTGCTGCAATTTCTTTGCCGCTTCAAATATAGAAAATATAGTAGATATTACAATAAACGATCCCATCACCCGCGCGCTCACAAAGCGCGCCTACCAGTGAATGTTTTATATCTAACGATAATTATGGTACACGGCATGTGCCTACTACTTTTAAGAAAGGAAAACCATTGACTTTAGAAGAACTCTTTGATATTTGTCAAGACCTTGAACTGCGACAAGCCAAATTGTACGCATCTTTCGCACTACTTTTGGGGGATGTTGATGAACGGATAGCGCGATTTTGGGAAAGGATGAGTACCGAGGAGTGGCAACACTATATTCTTGTAGATTTCGGTCGCGCTTTGTGTGTAGAAGCCTTCGGAATTGACACGCCTATATCTGCTGGAAACACTGAAAAATCTTCCTCACCGATAGCACCACTACCTGATATTTCGATTCAAGAAATTATAGACGCTCTCAATGCTCATGAATCGAAGGTAGAAAGTGGGAAAATTTCATTAGATGAGGCGTTTGCCATAGCAATCGCTATTGAGGGAAGTGAAGCAGATACGATCTATATGTACCTTCTCTCAATAATAAGAAAAGCCATACAAAAAAGCAACCAACCTTATTTGATGAATCGCATTGTGCAAGTTGAAAGAGATATGGTGTCCCATGTAGACGGACTCGTCAGAGCAACTCAAAGATTTTCAAAAGATGTCTCGCTGATTCGGAAAGCACACCGTTTAAAAGAAGAACACGGTTAAATGGTTAAGTTGTTAAGAAGCAGGGTTATGAGTGTTGCGCATTGCAAAGCAGGTTTCCTGCTTGTGTACACGCAACCTGTTCAAGTTGGAGGGTTGTATGGTTAATCCCGAAACGTTGTTGCAATTCGGTGTTAATTTGTTGCAGAATCTGGTCATGCGCAAGGGTAGTATTTTCGTGAATGACCACGTGTGCGCTCAATGCGCTATAATTGGAACATAATGACCAAATGTGCATGTCGTGCACATCTTTAACGGCATCTAAATCGCAAAGATGTTTAGCCACAGTGTGTGCGTCAGCATTGCGCGGCGAATTCTCAAGCAGGATATGAACCGCTTCTCTCGTCACATTAATGGCACCAAAGAGTATTACCCCACCGATGAGGAAGCTGAGGATCGCATCAATTGGGTACCATTCTGTCCAAAATATAATCGCACCACCAACGACAACAGCAACAGATGAAAGCGTGTCCCCTATCACATGAAGCACCGCGCTCCGAACGTTTAGGTTGCCATGACTTTCACCATGCAGTTGCCATAAGATAAACAGATTCGCAACAAAGCCGAGACATGCCACAATAAACATGCCGGTCACCTTAATTTCAGTAGGTGAATTGTATCTGTTGTATGCTTCGTAAAAAATCCAACCGGAGATACCGATGAGCGACACTCCGTTGAGAAACGCTGCGAAAACTTCAGCGCGATGATACCCAAAAGTGCGGGATGATGTTGCAGGCCGAGTTGATAAATAGATAGCCAACCAACTTATCAGAAGTGAGATCACATCAGACATCACATGCGCAGCATCACTTAGCAATGCAAGACTTCCTGACCAGATTCCTCCGATAACTTCTCCAAGGAAGACAAAAAACGTAACAAACACCGCAATCTTAAATTTCTTCTGCAGATGTGTCTGATGGTTATGTGAATGTTCTTCCTCGTGATGGTGATGTTGGTGGCTATGATTGTGCAAAGCATCTCCTAAAAAGTTGCGTATTAGCAACTATTATTATCAAACCGTGATTTTCTTATCACTGCGATAGGCGCGGTTTCAAACCGCGCCTACAAGGGAGTACGTATATTCTCATATTTTACTATCATTTAGTCGGAGTCACTGGGCTTGGTCTTTGATTCACTACTTGTGTCAGTTTTCTTCTCTTTTTTCTTGCTTTTTTCGCTTTTGTCTGACGATGCGTTTTTATCTTTCTTTGCGGATTCTTTGTATCCTTCACTCCGATAATCGGTAATGTAAAAACCGGACCCTTTGAAAATCAATCCAGCACCCGCTCCGATGAGTCGTTTTACTTTACCGTTACACTCAGGACATTCTTCAAGCGGTGGTGCTGTAATACCTTGAAACTTCTCAAACTGAATATCACACTCAAGACACTTATAATCATACGTAGGCATATAAAATTCTCCTTCATTTCTTTGTTGATAAAATACACATGATTTGATAAATTTTAATGGTTAAATTTGAAAAAGTCAAGTCAAATTTGACAATGCTGAAATCAATTAGGCTTACATTAGAGGCATTTATGCGTATTCCTTATGATATAGAGGGTTTTCCACTCGGCAAGGGACCGATGGTCATGTTGGTTCTTTTTCTCATCTCCTGCCTTTTCATTTTTGCGCCTGCGAAAGAAAAAGGTGAAAATCTGGAATTTTGGATTTTCGCCAACACCCATTACGAAGAATATCAGGCACGCGTGCCAATCTTTGAGGTATTACATCCAGAAATTAACATTCAACTCATCAATTATGGTGGCACGATGCACGATAAACTTCTCACCGCCCTGCTATCCGATTTTGGTGCCCCGGACGTTGTTGAAGTGGAAATTACATCTATTGGTCGTTTCTTAAAAGGAGATATAGACGAGGTTGGTTTTGTTGACCTTCGTCCCCGTTTAGAAAGTGAAGGTTGGATGGATAAACTTGTCGTCAGCCGCTTCACACCGTGGTCATACCGTGGGAAAATCTTTGGTATCCCACATGACTTACATCCCGTTGTTCTGCTGTACCGAGATGACCTTTTTAAAGCAGCCGGTGTTGAAATGACCGATATTGAAACGTGGGATGATTTTATTGCTGCTGGGAAGAAAGCTACTCGCGACCTTGATAGTGACGGTAAAATTGACCAATATGCGATTGTGTTGGATAACAAGACAGAAAGCGACTATTTTAACCTGCTGCTGCAAAGAGGCGGTGGATTTTTTGATGCAGAAGGAAACGTTGTTATTGATAGTGATATTGCAATTGAAACCTTAGCGTTTTTTACATCGCTGTTCAATGAACACAAAATCGCTACGCCGGTTTATGGGACTTGGCATGGTGATCCAAGCAACTTCGCTGCAATGCAAGACGGTAAGATACTTTCTATCCTCGCACCGGATTGGTATGTCGGTATCCTCAAAAGTCAAGTGCCACAGATGACAGGTAAGTGGAAGGCTATCGGTATGCCAGCGTGGGAAGTAGGAGATAGACGCACCACAACACGTGGTGGTACAATGATCGGTATCACAAAGCAGTGCAAAAATCCAGACTTGGCATGGGAACTACTGAAATTCGCCTATTTTGATAAAGCAGGTCTGATTAACCGTTATGAAACAACGCGGATTATTCCACCTCTCAAAGCAGCATGGGACGCACCAATTTACAAAGAACCAGATGCTTACTTGGGAGGGCAGCCACTTGGAGAATTGTTTATTGAGCTTGCGCCCGATTTACCGCCACGCTATCAGAATCCCTATTGGTCTGAAGCAGCGGATTTGTTGAATGATGCGATTTTCAATGCCGTTACTGAAAAACAGACACCTCGGCAAGCCTTGACGGAACTCGCTGAAAGGGTCAGATCAATTATTGCAAAAGATCAAGAACGTTGGGGGAAAATGTAGGCATATACTGTAAATATAAGAGGCGCAATAAATTGCGCGACTACAAACGCCACAAACTGAAAGATAAACATCTAATATTTTTATGTATAGTGAACTTTGAAATTATTGGGACACTTTGCTAAACTTGTCTTGGAAAGATAATGGACAATAGAAGTTGTAGCACAAACTTTTAGTTTGTGCCTTATGAGACGCAAACTAAATGAAGATTAATT
>LXNJ01001862.1_pt1 | contig 12053 bp, 8 predicted proteins | sample 809081 | NCBI WGS metagenome assembly LXNJ01 (sample SAMN04870510, study PRJNA318959) | sponge metagenome | biome: sponge; feature: marine sponge reef; material: water | host: Petrosia ficiformis | place: Greece: Milos, Mediterranean Sea | collected 2013-05-29 | depth 5-7 m
GAGGGGCGCCGGCAGCGCGCGGTCAACAGTCTCTCGCGTGTGCGCGATCGCTGGACGCCTCGGGGGCGTCGGGGAGTATGGTCACATATTGGCCGATGGCATCGGACGGCTACCCGGCCCGCGCCCCCTCCAGTCGAGCTAGTTGATCGGCGATGCTCTCTTGATCGCTGGTGGGCGGGGGCAAGGCCAAGACCGGCTGAAAGGTGGATGGGGCTTGGCGGGCGCACGGATCGCGCAACACCTCGTACCACCCGACCCCGATACGCACGAATTTGTGGCCGGTAGCGCAAAACCCCATCACGGCAAGGGGTAGCATCAAGTGAGCCGCCAAAGGAATGAGCGGCGGGAACGCCAACGCCACGGCCACCATCAACCCGGACACCGCCGCGCCGGTAACAGCAGACTTTCCCGTTTCCAGGGCGATCCGCCGACACATCTCATCGCGGTCGATTCGCCCCTGTTGCCATTCTAGTCCGTGCTTAAGGGTGGCGAGCACGCAACTGATCGCCGCAGCCAATGCAGCCCCGGCGAACATCCGTTTGGCTGTAGCCGACAATGCCGCTGAGAACGCTTTCCCTTGCAAGACTTGGTAGGCCGCCCGGATCTCTTTGGGAGCCATCGTCCGCGCGCCCCGGGCACGATTCAATCCGGCGCTCTCGAAAATGCCATTCGACGCATCATTGCTCCCGCCAGCACTGAACGGGACAATGTGGCTCCAATCGAGCCCCGCGAGATGTTTCGCGACCGCATCCGGACCCGTGGCGCGCAAGGAGTCAGGAATCGTTTGCCACACACGATGGGCCTCTTCCATCCCGCGGCTGATCCCATGGGTGCCTGCGTACAGGTACTTGGCAGGATCGGCATTGGCCCAGTTTAAGTTGGCGACGAAGTTCGACAAAGCGTCGTGTCCAACGGCCAATCCGCCCGTGGAGCCGGGCAACGGTAGGCGCGATATAAGCCGCCTGATTGGTTTCGCTAGAGTTTCAAGATTCATCGGCTAGTGCATGTACCGTGCTCAGGGCGTTAATCTACCGAATTTGGAGCGGAAATGAAGCACGTAAACGCAATGGAAATGTTCCGATCTGTGAGGGTCAAGCGATCAACACTGCCGAGCCAATATTTCGGCCTCTCAATCATGCATAATTCAGGGAACGCTTCCCCTGACCGTAAACCGTCCTATGATGCGGGCCAGATCCAAATCGGAACTGGAGTGTGTCCTGAGCGGTGTGCTTTGCTCGGCGTAACAACTGCACACTGCCAGAGTGGATGACGCGAGCGGTCCTTGAAGCGATGTCGCGATTCAATGCGACAGATTCTGAAGGAGTGGAGTTACCAACAGCGGTTGGCTAGATGGAGATTCGATGGCGACACGTTTGTTCAACCCACCCGACGCCTCGGCGCTAATGACGAGCGCGCGAAGCTTCGGAAACTACGACCTCGCGGGTGCGCTTGCGGATCTGCTGGACAATAGCATCACTGCGAGCGCTGGCTCGATCGACATAACCTGCACATACGGGGCCGGAAATCCCGAGGTTCGTGTCCGCGACGATGGCGGCGGCATGTCGGCAGATGAACTTCGAATCGCAATGCGCCCAGCAAGCGTAAATCCCAATGACGAGAGATCTGCAGATGACCTAGGCAGGTTCGGCTGGGGCATGAAGTCAGCGTCGTTTTCACAATGCAAGAAACTGACCGTTGTGACCAAGAACAAGGGGAGCTACTCGGCGGCGTCCTGGGACTTGGACGACATTGACGGGTGGTCGATGTCCAGCTACTCCCAAGTCGAGGCAGAAGCGCTGCTACAAGAGTCCATTCCCGGCAACTCAGGCACAGAGCTTATCTGGCAGAAGTGCGATCGCCTTTCCGAGGAAGGCTCGATATCGAAGGATCACTTCAACGAAATTATCGCCCATGCGCGCAGACGACTATCTCTCGTGTTTCATCGGTTCATAAGTGGAAAGTACCTCGCACGAAAGACATCGATTTCACTCAACGGCACACCACTTGACGCGGTTGATCCGTTCCACTCAAACCACCCTGCGACGCAGTCGTTTCCTGCCGAACCCTTTCACGTGGCGGAGGGCACAAAGGTCCTGATGAGGGCATACACGCTTCCTCACTACAGCAAGCTTGAGAGGGCCGAATACGAGTCGCTCGGTGGTGAGGAGGGGTACCTCAAGAACCAAGGGTTCTATGTCTACCGCAACAACAGGCTGATCATTTGCGGAACTTGGTTTCGACTGGCTAAGCACGGCGAACTTTCGAAACTGGTCAGAATCAGCATCGACATTCCGAACTCGCTGGACAGCATGTGGAAGGTCACCATCGATAAATCCGACGTGCAGCTACCGTCGCGCCTGCGAGCGCGGATGAAGACGTTGGTAGATCGGTTCAGGGACAGATCTACGCGAGTCTTCAGAGGCAAGGGAGGCAGGATTGATGACAAGAGAACGATGTCCGTGTGGGAACGCTATGCGAGGAATCAGCGGATTGAGTACAGGCTGAATCGTTCGCACCCCCTCCTTAAGGCGCTCGTAGTAGGGCTCGAACGGGAGTCCCGCAGCAGGCTAGCTCTCGTCTTGAAGCTGATCGAGCAGGAAATTCCCATCGATGCGGTATTTAGTGACGCGTCAGCAAACCCGCAGAAACTTAACCAGACGTTAACGGATCCGGCCAAGTTTCGAGAGTTTGTTCGCGCGACCGTTCCGATACTCTTGGCCGACGGCCATTCAACAGCAGAGGTAGTGGCGCAGCTGAGAGTTACCGACCCGTACGCAAGTCAATGGCCAATTGTGGAGCACTACCTAACCGACAGGGGTGTCACATGAACGATGACTTGGGCGACATCGTTGTGTTCTTCCGTCGGAGATTGAGCCGGCTTGAGGAAGTGACCTTCGACTCAATTCGAGAGGGGATCGAGAGTGGACCGTTTACAACGCTCACGGAAGAACAGAAGACGGACGTCAGGATCATTCTCGAGTCGAGCTTCAGCATCACCCAAGGCACCGGCCACTCGGTCAGTAGCGACTACACTCCTTGGCTCCAAGAACGCAAGAGCTCGATCGACTTCTACTACTGGAACAGGCTACGGGACTACCTGTTGGGTGAGGACATACTTCCCCCAAATGTCATTTCCAGGCTCGACTCCCTGTCCGATGAAATCCTCGACTACTGCGGAAATCCTGACGTGGACAGTTCTTGGTCACGAAGGGGCATGATCATGGGGCACGTCCAGTCGGGGAAGACGACCAACTACACTGCGCTCATTTGCAAGGCTGCGGACGCCGGTTACAGGATCGTGATCCTGCTGGCAGGACTCACGAACTCGTTGAGAGCGCAGACCCAGCAGCGGTTGGACGAAACATTCATCGGGAGAAAATCCATATTTCGTCCGGACATCGTGGATGATGGGCTCAGCATCGTCAACTACGCGACACAGAGACGAGTCCCATTTTACGGCACGACGCGCGATCGCGACTTCAATCGGTCGATTGCGCAAAACTACGGTGTCACGCTCGCGTCCACAATGGAGCCGACAATCTTCATCACGAAGAAGCACAAGGGGACACTCGAAAACCTCCGCGACTGGATACGCGATCAAAACCAAGGCGAACGGGTGCCAGAGCCGCTACTTCTTATCGATGACGAGGCCGACAATGCGTCAATCAATACCTCGAGAGATCCGGCGCGATCAACGGCCATTAACACGGTCATTAGAGAAATCCTCCAGCTATTCGACCGATCAAGCTATGTCGGCTACACCGCGACCCCGTTTGCGAACATTTTTATTGAGCCCAACTCCGACGACGAGATGCTTGGAGACGAGTTGTTTCCTCGTAACTTCATCAAGGTGCTGGATCCACCGACCAACTACGTCGGCGCTCATCGCCTCTTCGACGAAGACGGTGACCTGCGAGATCACACCGTCAGGGTGATTGACGATTTTTCGGCATCGTTGCCGCTGGTGCAACCGGCGGCGCGAAAGCACGAGTTTCCAATCGGGGGAATCCCTCCCAGTCTGAAGGAAGCCATCAGGGTGTACCTGCTAACCGTCGCAATCAGGTACCTGAGGGGCGACGGCAAGAAACACTGTTCAATGATGATAAATGTCAGCCGGTTCAACGACGTACAGTTCAATGTCGAGGGAGAAGTCTACGCGTACCTGCAACGGATCAAGGACTCAGTGGCGGTAAACGCGCGCTCCCAGAGCAAACAGACGGACCCAAGAGTCGTTGAGCTTCAAGCAGACTTTCAGAGAGAATTCTCGGACACGGAGTTCAGGGTGGATGAATTGTTGTCCGTCCTGCACCAAGCAATCTCCCCGGTCAGGGTCGTGACCGTGAACATGCGCGGAGGAAAACTCGACTACGAGCAGAACAGGCGCAACGGCCTTCATGTCATAGCGATCGGCGGTCTCGCTCTTTCACGAGGCCTGACACTTGAAGGGTTGACCGTGTCGTATATCATCAGAAACTCAATCGCCTCCGACACCCTGATGCAGATGGCGCGATGGTTCGGGTACCGTGGCGGTTACGAGGACATCTGCCGACTATATCTACCCGAGCCCTCCTTCGACCATTACGAAGAGATACACATTGCTATCGAGGAATTAGCAGGCGAGATTCGCCTCATGGAAGAGCTCGGTCAGACTCCGGAAGACTTCGGTCTCAAGGTCCGGCAGAGTCCGACCGGCATCCGGATCACCGCAGCTAACAAGATGCGGAGCGCATCCGAATTCAAGCTGGCCCAAGACTTTTCGGGGCACCACGTCGAGGGGCACGCACTATTTAACGACGACTCTCTGAACACAAGACATAGTGAACTGGTTCGGACGTTCATGCTCGAGCTAGGAGAGCCGGCAATCACGGGTGGCGGAGTGTCGTGGTCCAACGTGTCGGGGCGGTTGGTGACTTCACTGATCAGAAACTTCAGTTTCCCACCAATCGTCACTGACATGACCAGAATATCCTCGGGCCGTTCACTGCTCGATGACTACATGGCTGATCGGGTCTCGCGCGAACTTGCTAGCTGGGACGTATACGTTCCAGGACCCATGTCGAGTGTGCGAACCGACGAAGGGATGTTTTTGGGCAGTCGGACGCTGAACTTGCGGTTGCGAGGCCAAGGCAAGGTCGATCGGGGTGCCTTTCGCATATACGGCAGCAGGAATAGGGTAGCTGATCGCGCAGACGCGCCGTTCGGTCTGTCGGTTGAGCAGAAAACGGCGGCGAAAAAGCTGGCTATTGAGCGAAACATCAAGGGTGACGGCAAGTTCTGTCGGGTTCGCGAACGGCCACTCCTAATCCTCCACTTGCTAACTCTTGGGGAAGATCGCGAAGATGGGGTGGAACTCGTGGATCCTGTAGTGACACTCAGCGTCTGCTTGCCCGCGACAACGCTGGCTCCGGTGGAACGTACCTACCAAGTGAACCGTGTGTACCGTGAGGCGCAACTGAACGCGGCGCGGGACGAGGCGGACGACGACGAGGATTCCTTGGCGGATGGATAGCAACATCGATCCTTGGTTGCAGGTCTCCGAACCGTCGAAGCCGGATCACGAGATGCTCCGGCGGGTGGGACCTGACCACGAACTCGATTTCTACCGCGGCAGACTTTTCGGGGGAGGGTACTTCCTTCGACTTGTGGTCGATTCGGAGCCACCCGCTCGGCTCATCCTTCCGAAGCTCAGCAATATCATTGTCACCCTGCGCTCGGAGCCGGGAGCGCGAAGCGAACTGACTGTCACGTTGACAAGTCCAGATTACCTTGAACTGTTCCGGGCGCTTTGCGCAGACCTAATTTCGTCGACTCGCTTCATGACGCGAACAAATCAGGAACACGCACTATCGACCGTGGTCGCGCGAATCGTGAGGTGGCAGGGAATGTTAAGGGGCACGCGTGGCGGTATCCTGCGCCCCAGTGAACAGCTTGGACTCTTCGGCGAACTCGTGGTCCTCAGGGACATTTTCCTTGCGCACACTGATGCGTTCTCTGCCCTGAGCGCGTGGCGTGGTCCATCAGGTGCAGAGCAGGACTTCCAGTTCGCCGGATGGCTACTTGAAGTGAAGTCGCAGATGGCCACGAGCGACAAGCTTATTCAAGTGTCGTCGGCGCACCAGCTCGATCTGGTTTCCGGGAAAATTGCCCTCCTCCACCAAGTGTTCGGTATCTCTGACGGGGCAGCGGAAGCAGGATGCACGCTGCGCGAGATGGTCGACAATGTTCGGCAGCGCGTGGTCGATTCATCTCCTGCCGCCGCGGACCTTCTGCACGCGAGGCTGATGGAGGCCGGCTACGAACCGCTGGAAGAGTATGACGTCCTGAAGCTCCTACTGATCCGAAGGGTTGCGTACGAGGTAGCAGAGAGTTTTCCCCGTTTATCTGCGTCCGATCTCCCACTGGGCCTGAATAACGTCCGCTATGATCTGTCGCTTGAAGCGTGCTCGGCCTTCCAGGTGGACGAGACAGAACTTATCGAGAGAGCAATCCATGTCCAATGACGCGATGCAGAATGCGTATGAAGAGTTCTGGGAGGATATCCTTCTAGATGCCGTGACCGCTGGCGAGCTTCAGGCGACCGCGTTTTTCAATGCATACGCCGCCGTTGCGGCAGAAAACGGGGACTGCGGTGACTTGGAATGCAGCCATGTTCGAAAGGAGGGATCCCACGGATATCAGATTGATGGATATGCCCTTGACGTAGAGCGACGAGAGCTTGTGCTTGCCGTGTCGGACTTTCGCAGTAGCGGCGAGCTACAGACACTGAACCTGTCGAACTTGGGAATCTTGTTCCGCCGAGGTGAGCGTTTTCTGGACAACTCTCTCAATGCCGATTTCGTTTCACGACTGGAGGAAACCAGCGCCGACTTCCAAGTAGCCCACCTGATTTGCGAGAACGCACAGTCGATCAACCGTGTCCGATTCATTGTGTTCTCCAACGCGCGCTTAGTCGCAAGGAAGAGGCAGGTGGAAACCAAGAGAACCGGGGGCAGGATCCTCAACTTCAGCGTACTGGACTTCTCCCGGTACATGGACATCATTGAATCCAGATCCGGAAGCGAACCAATCGACATCGACCTAGCGGAGTTAAACGGACAGGCCATCCCATGCATTAGGGCGTTCTCCGGAGGTGATGACTACGAGTCCTACCTGATTGCACTTCCCGGAACCCTTATCGCTGAGATCTACAGCATGTACGGTGCACGACTGCTCGAGCAGAATGTCAGGACCTTCCTTCAGGCACGCACCAAGGTAAACCGGGGAATCATCAACACAATTAATGATCGTCCCGACATGTTCTTTGCCTACAACAATGGTTTGACTGCAACCGCATCGGGAATCACAACCGCTCAGCTTCCCGATGGCGGGCTCGGCCTCGAGGAAGTTTCCAACCTGCAAATCGTAAACGGAGGCCAGACAACCGCGTCCATCCTATACTCGAGGGACAGGAATAACGCCGATCTTTCCTCAGTCTACGTGCAAATGAAGCTGAGTGTCGTGAAGTCCGAGATGCTCAAGGACGTAGTTCCCAAGATTTCCAGGTTCGCGAACACGCAGAATCGCATCAACGAAGCCGACTTCTTCGCCAGCCATCCGTTTCATGTCGAGATGGAGAAGATCTCGCGAAGGCTCACCGCACCACCCAAGGAAGGAGAGTTGCAGGGATCCCGCTGGTTTTACGAGAGAGCGCGCGGACAGTACAGGGACAAGCAGGCTTACTTGCGGCAGTCTGATCGAAGGCGCTTCCAGCTTCGGTACCCGAAGAACCAATTGGTAGTCAAGACGGATGTTTCCAAGTACGAGCTGACCTTCGAGTGCAAACCGCATCTGGTGAGCCAAGGCGCACAGAAGGCGTTCCTCGCGTTTGCGGATGATATCTCCAAGCGCTGGGAAAAGGACGCGAAAAAGCTGGGCGAAGGTTTCTTCAAAGACCTCATGTCCAAGGCGATCGTGTTTCGTTGGACCGATCGCATGATTGCTTCAAGTGTATGGTACCGAAGTGACAGGGGCTTCAAGGCCCAGATCGTTACCTATACGGTCGCTTCGGTAGTCCGCCAATTGCGCCGGGAACTAGATTCGGAAATCGATCTACGGCAAATCTGGAATCGGCAATCCGTACCGGAGTTGCTGGCGCAGGTTCTTTCAGAGGCCGCTCCGCTGGTCGCAGCCATCATCAAGGACGCTCCGGAATGGGTCCGGAACATTGCCGAATACGCGAAGCGCGAAGCATGTTGGACGGCTGTACAGAACGAATTGAACTTCCGGCTTCCCGCGAACATGAGCAGTTGTCTGATTGATCACGAGGACAAGAAGCAGATCCGGAAGGACGACCGGGCGGTGAAGAAGATCGATGACGACATCGAACTGGAAATCCTGCTCCTGAACCTCGTCCCGCGCATGAACGAATTAAGGGCGGCAGCGGATCGAAACGGCCTGTTATCGCCGACGGGAGACAGGGCCATCAGCAAGTTATCCTCAGGCAAGCTCAACTTGACGAAGTCAGAGAAGAAAACTATGCGCGACACTTTGGTGAAGCTCGACGAAGTGGGCGTCGAGTTTATTGAGACCTAAACCGCCGCGGGATTCAACAGCTTGACACCGGCCATGTTAGCCCAACTTCCGCAACTCAGCTGAATTTTGAGTCGAATTTCATGGTGATTTGGGCGCCGAGCCCGATGTAAGGCCCTGTTTTCATTGAAACGAGACGCACGACGTGGGCTGTAGTGCCGACCTACGGCTCCAGACAACAACAAATCAATGACTTGCGCCCGTTTTGGCGCTGAGTTGCGGAAGTTGGGCTAACTTCCAGCGAGCGAAATGCGTTCAATTACCTGTTGGGGAGGCTTCGTTCAGCAGCGATCTTGCCTGAAGAGATCTCGCAGCTATCTCAAGCAGTTGCTTCGACCAATTCATCATCCGCAGATCGGGTTTCGGAGGAGCGTCCCTCGAGCACACGCAAAAGAAGAAGAGCGATCTTGCGCGCCAAATAGGGTGGAACGGCATTTCCCACCTGAACGTACTGCTGCGTGCGATTACCGAGAAACAGGAAGTCATCCGGGAAAGTCTGCAATCGGGCTGCCTCTCGCACCGTCAAGCTGCGACACTGAAGTGGTTCGGGATGGATGTAGTAGTGACCATCCTTTGACATATGACTGGTAACCGTCGTCGATGCTTTGTGAGATAGTTGCACACGAAACCGATCAGAAAACGCACCGCTATGCCAATTGCGGTGATTTGGGCTAAGTGACATCGGATATTGGTAGGCCTTGGGACTGGTCCCAGTAACGCGCGCAAAGACAGCAGCAAAGAGATAGCGGGAGAGGTCGGATGCCATGTGGCTGCGTGTCTCGTGCTGGGCAATTGCGCACAGTTCGCGATTTTCGAGCCAGCTCCCAAGATCGCATTTTGAGTCTCCGTAGCCGGAGGGAAGTTGCCGTTGTGATCGTTCCAATACCATTCCATTCTGGACGTCTCTTGCGACCTGCCTGAACTCTGATCGGAGTGACTTGACGTCACGATATCCCTCAACACCAGCAAGATTTCTGGCTGCCGACGACACGGTTCGCTGCCACGCCTCCCAACTATCGACACAACGGCTAAGACCGCTGCGCAGTGGTGGGAGATTGCTGATCGCGTCAGAGAGCGGTCGGACTGCCTTTGGGAGAGATATTCTCTCGTTCTCCGCCCCAGTCGCCACGTCAGACCTTAGACCGATGATGAACACGCGGTGTCGTCGCTGCGGAACGCCGAGAGCCTCGGAACGAACCACGAAGTCCGATGGCTGTCGAGCTTCACACAGTTTTCCTTGAGTCCCATCTATCCTCAGTGCACGCAGTTCGTACAAGGACCCGTGCGTAGCGCCGAGCGACGACAAGTCTTCCATCAGCATTTCAAACACCAACCGGCTCTCGACAGTTGACGAAAGCATGCCCTTTACGTTCTCCATTACGAACGCTGCCGGTCGCAGTTTCTTGAGTACTTGAATGTAATCCCTAAACAGGTAATGTCGCCCATCATCCTCGGGCACATAGTTCGGCTTGCCCTTGGCTCTGGCGCGGCCGACGAGAGAGTAAGCTTGACACGGTGGGCCTCCGATCAGGATTGTGTCGTCAAACTTGTCCCGAATCGTCGCAATTGCATGATGCATCTCTGCCGTTGTGTCAGGGTGCCCAAGCTCTAGGAAACGTGCCTCGGTAGTCGCATCTCTCCAAGACTCGTCGTCGACATCGGACCAAGTAGGCTCCGTTATTTTACCGGCGTGAAATTCAATGAACTCTGGTGGGAGTGACCCATGTCGCTCCCTATGCCGTCGGAGAAATGCGCGCAAGGTAAGCGTACGATGGGCAGATTTCTCGTTCTCAACGGAGATAGCGATGCTATACGGTGTGTGACCTTCACGGTTGATGGATGCAAATCCTTCTCCCAGCCCTCCTGGGCCTGCAAATAGATCAACAACACCAAATGAGGACGGCAATTCTGGCTCCTACGAAGTTCTGCACCAAATTAGAATCGCAAAGTAGACAACGGAAGGATTGATTACTGTGACGGACATTGTGAGCCAAGAAGCCCGCTCGCGAATGATGGAGGGCATCAGGTCAAAGGATACCAAGCCGGAGATGACACTGCGGAGGGCGTTGCACGCGCGTGGATTGCGATACCGTCTCCATGCGAGCGACGTTACTGGAAAACCAGACATGATTTTCCCAAAGTTTCGGGCCACCGTCTTCGTACACGGCTGCTTTTGGCACCGACATGCCGGATGTCGATACGCCACCACGCCTGCGACAAGAGCAGACTTTTGGCAGCGAAAATTCGCTACCAACATGCGTCGCGATAAGACCGTTCGAGATAGTCTTGCAGCAAGCGGGTGGCGAGTGGCAATAGTGTGGGAGTGCGCCCTGCGCAAGCCCAATATGGTCCCCACGGTGACTGACTTTGTGGTCAATTGGTTGAAATCCCAAGAATCCTTTCTGGACCTAGGTGCGAGCGAATGAAAAATGTTCATGCCAACGACGGCATACGTTGAATTGCCTACAGTGCGCGAAGCAATCTGCAAATTCGACCGAAATAACCACAAATGTTGCTTGCCACAGTGCTTCTGCGATCCAATTTGCCGAGGGTTATGGTTTTCGCACGTCAATCACCACCAACAAGTGCTTCGCCCGCGACCGCGCCACGTACCGATTGACCCGCTCCCTCCCCTCATCCCTGACCGGCGTCTCGATCGTCACGATGGCGTCCGCCTCCAACCCCTTGAACCGATGCCAGGAAGCGATCAGCACACCCTTGTCCTCGCCCCATTCCTCAAAGCTCTGCGTTGCGGGAATCGTTCCAAACTGGTCCGGCCAGTCGTCGCTGCTGAATCCGGGCGCGAGCACGGCGACCTGTGAAAACTTGAGCCCTCCCAGGTTGGGCATGCACAGGTTTCTGACTCGCCGGCCCGCCTCCCTGAACGCATCGGCAAGCGTACGCACGCCCACGACCTCCGGTTCGTCGCCCACGGGCGCGCCGTCCCGCGACCGGGTCTGCTGTCCGACCAGCGAGGCGCAGTGTTCGGCGATGCGGACGGTGTTCCTGCAGTTCTCCGGCAACTCATAGGGCGCCCCGAGTTCCGGTGGCAGGCAGGGCCGCTCGACGTACAGGTTCTGATTCGGGTCATAGAAGACGTAGTAGCAGCCCTTGTCATCCGGATCCCGAAAAACCGACTCTAGGCTCGCCCACCACAGTTCGCGGAAGTCCTGGCCCTCGTCGACCACGACGGCGTCGAACTTCTGCGCAGGCCCCAGCCGCTCGCAGGCCTGCATCAGGGCCTCCGGCGCCAGGTCGTTCCAGAATTCGCGGGAATTGGGGTCACCCATCTCCCACAGCGGCACGCCCGCTTCCTTGCAAAGCACGTCGGTCAGACCATGGTAGTTCTCGATGACAAGGCTGTCGCCGAAGGACTCCGGGACCGCGTTGCGCAGCCAGTCCTTGAGCGGACGGTTGTAGCAGAGGAACAGCGTGCGCGCGCCGGCCCGGGCGATGGCCTGCGCCTTGGCCAGTGCGAGGATCGT
>LXNJ01001863.1_pt1 | contig 12045 bp, 9 predicted proteins | sample 809081 | NCBI WGS metagenome assembly LXNJ01 (sample SAMN04870510, study PRJNA318959) | sponge metagenome | biome: sponge; feature: marine sponge reef; material: water | host: Petrosia ficiformis | place: Greece: Milos, Mediterranean Sea | collected 2013-05-29 | depth 5-7 m
GTGGTCCTGAAGCAAGCGTGCGATGGGACGCGAACGCGGCGGAGGTTATCCCAGCGATGCGAGCAGGGCGGCGGCGCGGCGGTTCGATTCGGCGATGGCCTCCAGCAGGCGATTCCGCTCGCGCACCAGCGTGGCCATGGCCAGCCGGTAGCGTTCGCTTCCGGGCGTCTCCTCGGCGAGGATCCGTGTCGGGGCGAGGCCGGGGAGGAGGCCGGGGACCGCGCCCGCGTCCGGGTGGTGCGGGGTGAGGGGCACGTACAGGATGCGATGCAGCGGGCGCAGCACATCCACGAGCGCCATGTCGAGCGCGGCCGAGCCGGTCGCGCCGGTGAGCGCCGCCTGAAGCCGGCCTGCCAGCGCGAGGAGTTCCGCGTGGGCTTCGGAGGCCCGGGAGAGATCGAATCGGCCGTCTCCGGCCCCGGAGCGGGCGGCGATGGCGGCGCCCAGCGTTTCGACCTGGCCCACCACGTCCACCGGCAGCAACTCGCGGCCGAGCAGCGCCGACAGCGCAATGGCGTACAGGTAGGTGTCGCGGTCGAGGATGTCGAAGTCGATCTTGTCGAAGGTGTCCTCGGGGGTATGCCACCACCAATACCCTCCGTCCTCTTCCGCCCGGTTGCGGTAGAGCTGCAGGAGCGGCACGCCGACTCCGTTGAACGACTGGTCGGAGTTCCGTCCCGGCCGGGTAGGCTGGATATCGGCGTCCTCCCCGCGCTGCATCGCGAAGCGTGCGAGCTCGGCCATCGACGCGGTCGTGGCCGCGGCGAGCACGCGGGCTCCCATCTGCCCGATGCCGTCCACGTTCACATGGGCGACCGCGCGTTCGCGCAACTCGTCGAAGAAGTGGTCGGCGAACCACGTCGAACCGCCGTAGCGGGCGTTGGAGTGCCCCGGCCACCACGCCACCACCAGGCCCCGGCGCAGGCGCTCCCGCTCGGCATGGAATGCGAGCGCCAGGTCGAGCATCGCCGCGTTGGATGCCCCCTCGTCGGTTGCGGCATGATACCATCCGTCGATGTGCCCGCCGAACAGGACGTACGGACCGTCCGGGTCGGGTCCGGGGATGCGGGCAATGGCGAGGCGCAGCTCCTTCCACCCGGTGTCGGTCTGGGCCGAGAGCGTGACCTCCAGCGGGCCCCGGGCGAGCAGGGCGCGCAGTTGCTCTCCGGCGCTGCGCGCGATGTGGGCGACGGGCAGGTCGGGCAGGCGGTGGTAGTTGAGCAGGGAGGGCGTTCCCCACGTGGAGGTCACGATCAGGTCGTTGACCCGTTCCTCCGCGTTGGCGAAGATCACGCCCGCCGCTCCCAGCCGGTCGAGAACGATGACCGGCAGGTTCCTGGGCTGGCCGTCCACGAGCACGATGGCCCCGGAGACGTCGGGAAGTTCCGGTCCCCCGGCTCCATCCATTCCTTCCCCGGCGAGCACGATGCGCTCGCCCGTGCCGACCTCGACGGGGGGCAGATCGGCAAGCGGACCGAGGTCGACGAGCGGCGCGCGCAGCGAGCGCACCGGGGCGGAGAACGACGACGTGATGGCGCTGAAAGCGGGGCCGTCGGGTACGGACACCGACGCGGAGACCGGATCGGATACGTAGGTCTCGAAGGTGTGCACCTCCACCGGTACGCCGGCCGCTTCGAGCGTCTCGACGACATAGTCGATCGCCGCGTTCTCGCCCGCGCTCCCCGACAGGCGCTCGTGCTCCACGATGGCTCTCGCGTGGGGCTCGAGCGAGGCCGGGGAAATGCGCGCGCGCACCGCGGCAGCCAGCAGGTCCGCGTTCATGTCCGTCCCCATGCCGGACCGCTGATCGGGACCGCAAGCGGTCGTCAGCCAGGGCGAGAGCGCCAGAGCGATGAGGGCCACATGGTGTGCGGATCGAGGCATCGGCGGTTCCTCCGGGAAGTGTTCGGGGCAACGCCATGGATGATGGAGCAGCGCCCCGGGCGGCGCCAGCCTGCGGCGCTTCCACCGCCTTCGGGAAGGACTTCGTGCGGGAGAGGGCGGCTCAGCTGCCCTTCGGCGGGCGGATCACGCTATCGTCGCACGCGCCCGTGGCGGGGGTCATCCGGCGCTGTCGCGATCAGGTATCTCCGGACGCAGATCTCGGGGGCCGGCCCAGAAAGGCGCGTTCTTCCAGAAAGCGAAGCCGCGTATTCACTTGACGAAACCCGTCGCGCATGTCGCCTCGGAGGGCACCGATGTCCTCCCGCATCTCGGTCCTGAGCGTGCCTATGCCTTCCCGCGTCTCGGTCCTGAGGGTGCCGACGTCCTCCCGCATTTCGGTCCTGAGCGTACCGATATCTTCCTTCATTTCGGTTCTGAGCGTACCGATGTCTTCCTTCAGTCCGTTTCTGAGCGTACCGATGTCTTCCTTCAGTCCGTTTCGGAGCGTGCCGATGTCTTCCTTCAGTCCGTTTCGGAGCGTGCCGATGCCTTCCCGCATCTCGGTCCTGAGGGTGCCGACGTCCTCCCGCGTTTCGGTCCTGAGCGTGCCGATGTCTTCCTTCAGTCCGTTTCGGAGCGTGCTGATGCCTTCTTTCAGTTCGTTTCGGAGCATGCCGGCGTCTTCCCTCTGCTCGGTCCTGAGCGCGCCCATGCCCTCCGTCATTTCAACCCGCAGCGCCTTCAGGTTCGTCCCGGTCTCCGTCCTGAAGGAAGCCATGCCGGCCCGCAACGCGCCGGCCATCCGCCACTGGAGGCCGGCCAGCGCGACTCCGACGGCCAGGACTGCGATCAGGTCGCCGCTCACGGAGCTATCCCGCCGTGGAGGCTTTCCTCTCGCATATCTTCGTCCCAGGTTGAGGTTTTCGGTCACCGGGCATCACCCATGGAGCGCGCCGATGAACGCGGAGGCGTCCATGAATGATAGGCGCCGCGGCCGGGCCACGGAATGTTGATATGGGCCAACGCTACTCGCGGGAGGTTCTCATGAAGCGACCAGGCGGACTTCACATCATCGCCGCGCTCGCGCTGGTCTCGGGATGCGCGCCCGCACCCCCCGACTACTCGGCCGTTTTCGACGGGACTGCGGGAAGGTGGATCGACTTGACCCACGATGTCTCCGCCGACGCCGTCTTCTGGCCGACCGCCGACCCGTTCGTGCTGGACACGGCCGCCTACGGCATGACCGAGGGAGGGTACTTCTACGCCTCCTTCAACTTCGCGTCGTCCGAACACGGCGGGACGCATATCGACGCGCCCATCCACTTCGCCGAGGGCAGGATCTCCACGGAGCAGATTCCGCTGTCCGCGATGATCGGGCCGGCGGCCGTCATCCGTGACCCGGCGGGAGACGATGCGGACCACCAGGTGGGGGTGGAGGCGCTCGCCGCGTGGGAGGCGCGCAACGGACCCATCCCTTCCGGCGCCATCGTCCTGCTCGACACGGGCTGGGCGAACCGCTGGCCGGACCCCGCCCGGTACCTGGGGACGGCGCTGCGCGGGGAGGAAGCCGTTCCGGAGCTTCACTTCCCCGGCCTGGATCCGGAGGCGGCGCAGTGGCTGGTCGACAACCGCGACATCGCCGCGCTGGGCATCGACACCGCCAGCATCGACCATGGGCAGTCAAGCGGCTTCGAAACCCACCGCATCCTTTACGAGGAGAACATCCCGGGCTACGAGAACGTGGCTTCGCTGGCCGAACTGCCGGAGTGGGGCGCCTTCGTCGTGGCGCTGCCCATGAAGATCGCCGGGGGCAGCGGGGGACCGCTGCGCATCGTGGCGTTCGTGCCCGGCTGAGTCGAGAGCGGACTTAGGCCGGTTGACTTAGTCAGACATCTCAGCGGCCCGTCCAGCCGGGTCCGCGCACGAAACGGCCGGACATCGCGCCGGTGGGTTCGGAATCATCGAGCACCATCACGCCGTTGACGAAGACGTGCGTCACCCCGGTGGCGAGCTGGTGGGACTCCTCGTAGCTGGCGTGGTCGATGATGGTGGCCGGGTCGAACACCACGACATCCGCGAAATAGCCCTTCGCGAGCCGACCGCGATCGGAGATGCGCAGGTTCGCGGCCGGAAGCGAGGTGAGCTTGCGCACCGCCTCTTCCAGCGGGATGACGCCTTCCTCGCGCACGTACCGGCCCAGCAGGCGGGCGAAGTTGCCGTACGCGCGCGGATGGGTGCTGTTCTGCAGGAAGACGCCTTCCGGCGCCATCGACGCCGCGTCGGAGTCGAAGGACACCCAGGGCAGCGCGATCTGGCGGCGCACGTTCTCCTCCGACATGAGGAAGTAGACGACCTGCACCCGAGTGCCGTCCTCGATCACCAGGTCGATGGCGGTCTCCTCGGGTGGGGTGCCGCGCTCTTCGGCCACCTCGGCCAGGGTCATGCCCTGGTAGCGGCGCAGTTCCTCGTTGCGGAAGCCGACCAGCAACGCGCCCTCCGGTCCGGACGAGAGCAGCAGGTTCTCCCACTCGTCGGTGGGGGTCCGCATCTCTTCCACCACCCGCGCGCGGATCCCGGGGTCCCGGATGCGCTCCGCCCAGGCGTCGTAGCCGCCCTCCTGCACCCAGGGCGGCATGGCCGCGTCGAGCCCGGTGGAGCCGGCGGTGTAGGTGTACATGTCGGCGGTGATGCCGAGCCCCTCGGCGCGCACCTGCTCCACGCGCGCGATCACGTCCTCCATCTTGTGCCAGTTCTCGCGCCCGCCCGCCTTCAGGTGGTAGATCTGGGCGCGGATGCCGGCCTCGCGCGCGATGGTGATGAGCTCCTCGACCGATTCGAGCAGCCGCGCGCCCTCGCTGCGCATGTGGGAGATGTACATGCCGTCGTACTCGGCGGCGACCTCGGAGAGCGCGATCAGCTCGTCGGTGTCGGCGAAGAACCCCGGGGTGTAGATGAGCGACGAGCCCACCCCCATGGCGCCCTCCTCCATCGCGGTGCGCACCAGGGCGCGCATGCGCTCCAGTTCTTCCGCGGTGGGAGGGCGGTCCTCATAGCCGATCTCGTGCACCCGCACGGTGGTGGCGCCGATGAAGGAGGCCACGTTGGTGGCGACGCCCTTGCGCTCGAGGAAGCCCAGGTATTCGCCGAGCGTCGTCCATGGCACCTCCAGCGGCGCATCCGGCGGCAGGCCCAGGGCGCGCGCGGCGGCTTCGGTCCCGCCCAGCCAGGAGACGAAGTCCTCGAGGAAGTCCGCCTTCATGGCGTCGTTCGCCGGTCCCATCGAGCTGCCTTCCCCGAAGACCTCGAGCGTCACCCCCTGGCGGATGTCGCCGAGGGAGCGCCCGTCCACGATGAGGGATTCGGTGGCCCAGCTGAGCATGTTGATGAAGCCCGGGGACACCGCCATCCCGGAGGCGTCGAGCACCTGCGCCGCCTGCGCGCCGGAAAGGTTGCCCAGCGCCGCGATGCGGTCTCCGCGGATGCCCACGTCGGCCACCACGGGGGGTGAGCCGGAGCCGTCGTAGACGGTGCCTCCGCGAATGACGACATCGTAACCGCTTTCCTCGCCGGCGCATCCCGTCAGGCAAAGGGCGCCCGCGCAGAGCGCCGCTGCCAGCCTCCGCCGGGCGCCGTTCACGCCGACACCTCGTGCGCGGGTCCCGAGCCCTTCGGCACCCGGATGCGTTCCACCAGCCTGCCCACCTCCTCGGGCGGCGCGGCGGTCGAGCGCGAGACGATGCCCGCGACCGCGAAATTGATCAGCATGCCCACGAAACCGATGCCCTCCGGCGAAATCCCCAGGAACCAGTTGTCGGCCGTGTTGGCGGCCGGATTCAGGTAGTTGAAGTAGATGATGTAGGCGGCCGTGAAGACGATTCCCGAGATCATCCCGGCGACGGCGCCCTCGCGGTTCATGCGCCGGGAGAAGATGCCCAGGATGATGGCGGGGAAGAACGAGGCCGCGGCCAGCCCGAAGGCGAACGCCACCACCTGCGCCACGAAGCCCGGCGGGTTGATGCCCAGATAACCGGCCAGGACGACCGCGAAGGCCGCGCTGATGCGCGCCCACACCAGTTCTCCGCGCTCGGAGATGCCGGGCCGGAAGACTCCCTTGAGCAGATCGTGGCTGATGGCCGAGGAGACCACCAGCAGCAGTCCCGCCGCCGTCGAGAGGGCCGCCGCGAGTCCACCCGCCGCCACCAGCCCGACGACCCACGCCGGCAGCCCCGCGATCTCCGGGTTGGCGAGCACCATGATGTCCCGGTCGATCGTGAGCTCGTTCTCCACCGGCTGCCCGGAGACGTCGACGGCACTGGGTCCCACGAACTGGATCAGCCCGTCGCCGTTGTGGTCTTCGTAGGCGATCAGGTCGGTGTTCTCCCAGGTGGTGAACCACTCCGGAACCGCCTCGTAGGGCTGCTCCGACACGGTGTTGAGCAGGTTGGTGCGCGCGAAGACCGCGACCGCCGGCGCCGTCGTATACAGAATCGCGATGAAGAGCAGCGCCCATCCCGCCGAAACCCGGGCGTCGCGCACGCGCGGAACCGTGTAGAAGCGGATGATCACATGCGGCAGCCCCGCCGTCCCCACCATCAGCGCCGCCGTGATCGCGAACACGTCCAGCGTCGACTTGGAGCCGTCCGTGTAGGCGGCGAAGCCCAGCTGTTCGTGGAGCCCGTCGAGCCGGTCCAGCAGGTACTCCCCGCTGACCAGGTCGGCGCCGCCCAGCCCCAGCTGCGGCACTGGGTTGCCGGTGATGAGGATCGACAGGAAGATGGCGGGCACCATGTAGGCGAAGATGAGCACGCAGTACTGCGCCACCTGCGTGTAGGTGATCCCCTTCATGCCGCCGAGCACGGCGTAGAAGAAGACGATCGCCATGCCGATCGCCACGCCCCATTCGATCGGCACCTCGAGGAAGCGGCTGAAGACGATGCCCACCCCGCGCATCTGGCCGGCCACGTAGGTGAACGAGATGAAGATGGCGCAAACGACGGCCACCACCCGCGCCGTCTTCGAGTAGTAGCGGTCGCCCACGAAGTCGGGGACGGTATAGCGCCCGAACTTGCGCAGGTAGGGGGCCAGCAGCAGCGCCAGCAGGACGTAGCCCCCGGTCCAGCCCATGAGGTACACCGAGCCGTCATAGCCCAGGAAGGCGATCAGCCCGGCCATCGAGATGAACGACGCGGCCGACATCCAGTCGGCGGCGGTCGCCATGCCGTTCGCCAGCGGGGGCACGCCCTTGCCCGCCACATAGAAGTCGCGGGTGGTGCTCGCGCGCGACCACACCGCCACGCCGATGTAGAGCGCGAAGGTGATCGCGACCAGGGTGAAGGTCCAGGCCTGAACGTTCATTCCTCTTCCACCCCATACTCGCGGTCCAGGCGGTTCATCAGCCGGACGTAGACGAAGATGAGCACCAGGAAGGCGTAGATGGCTCCCTGCTGGGCGAACCAGAATCCGACCTTGAACCCGGTGCCGGGGAACCGGAAGCCGTTGAGCGCGTCCGCGAACAGGATGCCGCAGCCGAACGACACCAGGAACCAGATCGAGAGCAGGATGCCCAGGTAGCGCAGGTTGGCCGCCCAGTATCCCGATCGGACGGATGGCGGAGATGGCATGAGCGGGTCCTCGCGCGGAGCGATGAGGTTCAGGCGGGCGCCCGCGGGCGGCGGTAGAGATCTTCAGGCGGGCGGGCCTTCTCCCGGAACGTGCGCCGGAGCAGCAGATAGCCGCCCACGGCAAACGCCACGCCCACCGCGTTCAGCCACAAGGGCTGAAACTGCACGGCATCCCCCATGCTGCTCGTGAAGCCTGGAACCTCCACCCGGGTCAGCCCCGCGAGATACGCCGTACCGTTGGCCACGGCGTGCGCGAACAGGCAGGGCAGCAGCGATCCCGTCTCGATCAGCAGCCAGGCCAGCAGCACGCCGGCGACGAAGGCGGAGATGAACTGCCACGGGTTGGTGTGCATCACGGCGAAGAGCAGCGCGGACAGCAGAATGGCGCTCCTCTTCGAATAGTTGCCCAGGAATCCCCTCAGGATGAGGCCCCGGCAGAGCACTTCCTCGGTCACCGGGGCGACGACCACGAGCAGAAAGAAGCTGCTGATCGGGCGCGCTCTCGTGTTCAGGAGTTCTTCGAACGCCTCGGCCAGCCCCGCCGGCGGCGGGAAGACCAGGCGAGTGAGATTGTCGACCTCGGAGAGGAGGATGACGGTGCCCAGAATGAGAACGGCGACCAGCAGTAGGATTCCCGGGGACACCGGGCCTGACGGACAGACTGCTCCGAACCCGATTCCCCTGCGTCGCGTGGCCACGAGGATCACGATGCCGAAGGCGAGCAGGTTGGCGACGCCCAGCGTGAGTGGGTGCTGGCTGTAGGTTCCCGAGGTCGGATCGAGCAGGAAGGCCGCCAGCCCTATCGATGACTGGAGGACCAGCACCAGCACCACCAGCCCGAGGCCCTGGAGGCACGTGGGGAAGGGGCGTGTGGATCGTGCGCGCGGGCGGGTGGCTTCCGGCATGTCGTCCGCAGGCGGCCCGTCCTCCGGGGAGGCCGGACGCCCGTATGTGCCCGAGCTTGCCGTCACGGCTGCCTACACCCAGCCCCTGCTGCGGAAGTCGCGCAGGGTCTCGGCCCACTGCTCCATGTGCTCCGGCAGGGAGAAGGAGAGGCGATTGTAGTCGAGCATGGGCGGGAACCTGCGGCCGACCAGCAGTCCTGCGTCGCTCATGCGGTTGATGTAGGTGTCCAGATCCCCGCTGATGCGGTGCATCAGGAAATTGCCGTGGGTGGGCAGGTACTCGAGGCCGAGTTCATCCAGGCAGGCCTCGGTGATCTCGCGGGCCTCCCGGTTCACCTCGCGGCTCTTCGCCATCAGCTCCTCGTCGCCGAAGCAGGCGATGCCGGCCGCCAGCGCCAGCTGGTTGGCGCTGCTGTGTATCGCGAAGTCCTGCATGCGCCGGACCGCGCGCGGGTGCGCGATGCCGAAGCCCAGGCGCAGCCCCGCCATCCCGTAGATCTTCGAGAAAGTGCGCACCACGATCACGTTGGGTCGGTCGTGCGCCCACTTGAGCGCGGACCAGTACGCGGGGTCTTCCACGTACTCGAAGTACGCTTCATCCATGAGGAAGAGCACGTCCTCGGGCGCGTCCGCGATCCAGTTGTCGAGTTCGGCGCTGGACGTGATGGTGCCCGTCGGGTTGTTGGGGTTGCAGACGTAGACCATGGCCGGGCGGCCGTCCTTCTCGGACTCCTCGCGCATGCGGTTCAGGTCGTGCTCGTACTGCGAGGTGAGAGGAACGGTCACCACGTCGTACGGATAGATATCGCGATAGTCGTTCACGTCCTCGAAGGTGGGCTCGGCGAGCACCAGCTTGCGAAGCGGCGACGCGTAGGCCTGAACGATCATCTGCAGGATCTCGGTGGAGCCCGCGCCGAGCACCAGCTGATCGGCTGTGATGCCGTAGTACGCGCACATCCGGTCGCTGAGCTGCCCGATCAGATCGCCCGGATAGCGGTTCGCGAGATCGAGGTTGTCGATGACCGCCTGGCGCGCCGATGGCGAGAGACCCAACGGGTTCTCGTTGGAGTTCATGCGGATGGAGCCGTCGGCCTGGAGTCCGGGAGACCAGGTTGCGCTGGCGAATCGAGGGAAGCCCAGGCCTCCGATGCCGAAGGCGCCCAGGGTTGCTCCGGAACGAACGAAGTGTCTGCGGTCCATCGGTTTCCTCATGGCGGAAGAGGTGAAAACGGGTGAGAAAACCCCGCTCATGATAGGCGCGCGCCGGAGGCGGGGCAACGCGCCCCTTGCACGTCATCGCGGGCACAGTGAACGTTTTCCGGCGCTGTCGCCGCAGGCTGGCCGAGGCGGCCGACGACGGAAGCACAGACCTTCGCCAAAACGTCCCCGCAGGGGCAACCGACGCCAGGTCCGGGAGAAATGAGACTACAGGCACCCCCGCGCTTCGTACTGGTTCGCGAAACCGTCGACAGCCGCCTGCAGCCCGGTGCATTCCTGAGATGGGGCCGGGGCCGCCCCCGGGGCTTCTGGGCGCGGGGTCGGGGGTGGCTGGCCCATGTCGGGGAACTCGAGTCCCTGGTGGTTCATTCCGGCGCCGGGTCGCGGAATCGCTTCCTCGCGATCCAGGACCGGGCTCGGAGCTTTGCCCGTCCCGAGAACGGGCTCGGATGGCGAGGAGCGGGGCAGGAGCCCGCGGTGCGCTTCTACGGGGGCTTCTCCTTCCGGGACGATCACGTGCCGCGCGATTTCTGGGCCGCGTTCCCAAGCGCGCGTTTCGTTCTGCCGGACCTGGAGTTGGAGCACGACGGCGAGACCGTACGCCTCACCACCCAGGCGCTGGCCGGCCCCGGGGACGACGTGGCGACGGTGCGGGGCCAGCTGCGGGCGCGGCTCGACTACACGCTGAAGGGCGTGGCCCGGGCTGCCCGAAACGGGGATCATCGGGCGCTGCGTCCCGCCGCCCGCCTGCGGTCGGGGCGCCGGAACTGGCAGCGCGCGGTCGAGGAGATCCTGTCGGCCATCCAGGACGGGCGGATGGAGAAGGCGGTGCTCGCGCGCATCCTCGACGTATCCACCACGGGCGCCCTCGATCCGGTGGAAGTGCTCGAATACCTGCGGCGCGAGAACACGGACGCCCACGTGTTCCTCTTCGAGCCCGTGGCCGGGTCGCCGATCGTCGGTGCCACTCCCGAGGCGCTCGCCACGGTTCGGGGCGACCGTTTCAGCGCGACCGCCGTCGCCGGTTCGGTGTCGCGCGGTGGGACCGACGAGGAGCAGCGCGCCCTCGCCCATCAGCTTCTGGACAGCGCCAAGGATCGGGTCGAACACGCATTCACCGTCAAGGACATGGTCGCGCGGCTGGAGCCGCTGTCACGCACGGTCGAAGTCCAGGCCGAGCCGCACGTGCTCACTCTGGCCCGCATCCAGCACCTGGAGACCCGCATCAAGGCGATCCTGCGGCCCGGAGCATCGGTACTGGACCTGGTGGCGGCGCTCCACCCGACGCCCGCCGTCTGTGGCGTGGCCCGCGACGCGGCCCTCGACCTGCTCTCCAGGAACGAGCCCTTCGAGCGCGGATGGTACGCGGGCCCGGTGGGGTGGTTCGACACCCGCGGCGACGGGGTTTTCGTGCCGGCGCTGCGCACTGCGGTGGCGCGTTCCACCACCTGGCGACTCTTCGCCGGGGCGGGGATCGTGCCCGGCTCCGATCCCGATGCGGAGTGGGACGAGACCGGGATCAAGTTCGAGCCGGTGCTGCGCGCGCTGGACGCGGCCGGGGCCCGCGGCGTTCGCTGAGCGTCGACCGACGGTGACCGGTCCGAACCGGAACCTGGTGTGGGCCGGCGTCCTGCTTGACGAACTTGCGCGCGCGGGGGTGCGCGAGGTCGTGCTGGCGCCGGGCTACCGCTCCGCCCCGCTGGTCATGGCCGCCGCGGCAGATGAGCGGTTGCGGGTGTTCACCCACCTGGACGAGCGGTCGGCGGCGTTCTTCGCGCTCGGCCTGGGCAAGCGTGCAGGGCGGCCCGCAGCGGTGATCACCACCTCGGGAACCGCGGTCGCCAACCTCTTTCCGGCGGTGGTCGAAGCATCGTACAGCGAGGCCCCCCTGCTCCTGCTGACCGCCGACCGCCCGCACCGGCTGCGCGGCGCGGACGCGAACCAGACGATCGACCAGACGCGCATGTTCGGCAGCCATGTACGCGATTTCGTGGAGGCCGCGCCGCCCGAGGTGGCGGAGGGGGCGCTCGTGCACCTGCGGGCGCTGGCGGCTCGCGCGGTGGCGTCCGCCGTGGGTCGCCCGCCCGGCCCGGTGCACATGAACTTGCCCTTCGCCAAGCCGCTCGCGCCAACGCGGGTATCCGGTGAGGTGCCGGAGGGGTTCGCTGCCGCGCATCCGCTGGCGGCGCGAGGCCGGCCGGCGGAGGCGCCGCTCACGCGCATCGCCGTACGCCGCTCGGCACCCCCTGCCGGTCGCGTGGCCGAGCTGGCGGCGCGGGTGCGGGCGGTCGAACGCGGGCTGGTCGTCGCCGGCCCCTCGCCCGAGCCGGAGCGCGACGGGCCCGCCGCGAAGGCTCTTGCCGCCGCCACCGGGTATCCGCTCCTTGCCGATGCCCTCTCCGGCGCCCGCTTCGGCG
>LXNJ01001864.1_pt1 | contig 12042 bp, 6 predicted proteins | sample 809081 | NCBI WGS metagenome assembly LXNJ01 (sample SAMN04870510, study PRJNA318959) | sponge metagenome | biome: sponge; feature: marine sponge reef; material: water | host: Petrosia ficiformis | place: Greece: Milos, Mediterranean Sea | collected 2013-05-29 | depth 5-7 m
AAACTTGCCCTTGAATCAATAAAGCAGGGAGTTGACGGGATGAGAATAAATCCCGGAAACATCGGTGCCAGATACAGAATAAAGGCCGTGGTTGATGCCTGCAGGGAAAGAAGAGTTCCCATAAGAATAGGCGTAAACTCGGGTTCTCTTGAAAAAGACATACTCAGAAAGTACGACCACCCCACCGCGGAAGCCTTGGTTGAAAGCGCGATGAGGCATGTGCGCATACTCGAGGACCTTGATTTTTACGACATAAAGATTTCCGTTAAATCCACCGACGTAAGGAAAATGATCGCCGCGTACAGAATGCTCGCGGAAAAAACCGAATATCCTCTCCACCTGGGAGTTACCGAAGCTGGAACCCCTGGAATGGGAACTGTGAAATCCTCGATAGGAATCGGGGCGCTCCTAGCCGAAGGTATAGGAGACACAATCAGGGTTTCTTTAACGGGCGATCCGGTGGAAGAAATCGTTGTGGGGATGAACATACTGAGGTCCCTGGGAATGAGGAACAACGGGATCGAACTTATCTCGTGTCCCGGATGCGGACGGCTTGAAATCGATCTTGAAAAACTTGTCTCGGAAGTTGAGCAGGGTGTTTCCGGTTTTAACCTCCAAAGACCGGTTAAAGTCGCCATACTGGGTTGCGTTGTTAACGGGCCTGGTGAGGCCGCGGAAGCCGATATAGGAATAGCGGGGGGAAGGGGAAAGGGAATGCTTTATCGGGACGGAAAATTAATAAAATCTTTCAGAGAAGCCGATTTGGTCGGGGAACTTGTTAAGGAAATAGAAAAAAACTACGTCAACTGAACTTAAAACCCCACTAAACTGCTTCCCTGCTGAATTTTAAATTGCTTTAAAGGAGAAAGACGGATGAGGTTTTCTTCTTATTTCATACCCACGGTTAAAGAAGATCCTTCGGATGCCGAGATTGTAAGTCACAAGCTTATGGTAAGAGCCGGCATGATAAGAAAACTCGCGGCCGGGATCTATAACTACCTTCCTTTGGGGCTGAGATCCATAAGAAAAGTCGAGAACATAGTACGGGAGGAAATGAACAGGGCCGGGGCGATCGAACTTCTAATGCCCGCGGTGCTTCCCGCCGAACCCTGGATCGAAAGTGCCAGGTGGGATTACTACGGAAAGGAACTGCTTCGCTTTAAGGACCGCGCCGAGCGTGATTTCTGCCTGGGACCCACGCATGAGGAAATAATAACGGACATAGTGCGAAAGGAGATTCGTTCCTACAAGCAGCTTCCCGTTAATTTTTACCAGATCCAAACGAAATTCAGGGATGAGATCCGCCCCCGGTTCGGAGTTATGAGGGCGCGCGAGTTCATAATGAAAGACGCCTACAGCTTTGACGTTTCAGATGAGGCGGCTGATCGCTCTTATCAGGTGATGTACGACGCTTATGTGCGCATATTTGAGAGATGCGGCCTTGAATTCAGAGTGGTTTCCGCTGATTCAGGAAACATAGGCGGAAGTTTTTCTCATGAGTTCATGGTGATTGCCGACACCGGGGAAGACGTGATAATGAGCTCCACGGAAGCCGATTACGCCGCCAACCTCGAGCTTGCGAAAATCGGCGTTTCAGAAGACGAAAGGGAAGGGCTGAGAACGACCTCCGGGCTTGACGGGATTTCCGAGATCCATACCCCGGATCTTAAGACGGTTGAGGATGTGGCGCAGTTTTTAAAAGTCGGTACGGAAGAACTTATAAAAACCCTTATAGTACGGACGGAAACCGAACCGGTCGTTGCTCTTGTGAGAGGAGATACAGAACTCAGTCTGACCAAGCTTAGAAACTTTCTTGGATGTGATATCACAGAGCTCGCCGATCCACAGACAATCTTGGAGGTCTCGGGTGGGCCACTCGGATTCAGCGGACCTGTGGGACTTAAAAGAAAAAAGGTAAAGGTTGTTGCGGACAAGTCCGTTCGCAACATGAAAAACGCCGTGACGGGGGCCAACAGGAGCAACTACCATATAATTGGTGTTAACCCCGGGAGGGATTTTGAAGCTGATTCCTACGCGGATATAAGGGTGGCAAGGGAAGGGGATCCGTGCCCCGTTTCCAAAGACGGGATTCTTAAGGCGTCAAGGGGCATCGAGGTCGGACATGTTTTCAAACTGGGAACCAAGTATAGCGAAGCCTTGGGAGCTACCTATGTAGACGAGAACGGAGCGGAAAAACCGCTTGTTATGGGTTGCTACGGGATAGGAATAGGAAGAACAGTAGCAGCGGCCATAGAACAGAATAACGATGAGTACGGAATAAAATTCCCCGTCCCCCTGGCTCCGTTTGAAGTTTCCGTGCTTCCGATAAATATGAAACAGCAGGATGTGAAGGATGCGGCGGAGGAAATATACTTAACGCTTCTTCGCGACGGAGCGGATGTTCTGATTGATGACAGGGCAGAAACTGCCGGGGTGAAATTTAAGGATTCGGATCTGCTCGGAATCCCCATTCAAGTTACAATCGGGCGAAGAAATCTCAAAGAAGGCAAAGTAGAGATAAAAAACAGGAACTCCGGCGAGAGGGTAACCGTGGACGTGGAAGAAGTCTCGGGAGAAATAGCGGCTCTTTTGGCTGAAGAAAAATGAAAAAACCGGGAACAAATTCCCTGTAGTCAACAAGCCGCTCTGTATCCGCGCAAAAGTCTTTTTGCAGCCCTTTTCAGCAGTGAAGTTCGATTGAGGTAAGGAGGAAAGATAAAGTATTCATTGATGCATCTCGCAAGTGATTGGTAAAAAAAAGAGTGAACAATGACTCACAAGTTTTGTGAAACGGGCAATCTGACTGTGGTTCTGACCGTCGTTTTCACGCTCCTGATTCTGACGGCAGGACACACAATGGCTCGAGAGGATAATGAGAAAGAAGAAATCCTTGTGGGTAGTCGCCTGTATTCGGAAGTCATGTCAGATAGGCTTCACCCCGTAGTGGTTATTACCAAGCGAGACATCGAACTTTCCGGTATAACCAAACTAAGCGACCTGCTTTCGGAAAGATCGAGTTTTAATGATTTCGGTTCACATAGACCTTTTATCCTGGGACCCGGTCGTTTCGCGGTCGCGGTAAATGGGCGACACGCCTCGAGTTTTGACATTGACTTTGATCTCATACCCATCTCAGCGATTGAACGTATCGAGATTCTTAAGGACAGCGCAAGTGCTCCTCACATCGGAAAAGCCTCAAGCGGCGTCATAAATATAATTTTCAGAAAAGATTATAAAGGCCTTGAAATTCAATCGGGCATTTCACGTCCACGCGCTGAAGGCGGCGATTCCGAACATCTAAGCATGCTTTGGGGTGACAGCCTTGGTCAGGGCCATTTAAGCGTCGGCGCAGAAATATTTCGACGAAATGAAGTCCGCGATGCAGATCGGGATTACAGCCGTGCGATATATACCCCTGGTGGTTCCTTTGCTGGTACCCAAGGCGTGTCGATAGGCGGTAATACCCTGTTCCTTACGGGAACTGACGGGGAAAAAATAGCAAGGCCGCTTAACGACTGTGACGAAAATGTGTATACAGGGATATTGACAAACCCCCCAGGCAAAACATCCGGGAGTGTTTGCGGTTTTGCCTATGCCGATATTTCATGGCATTTGCAGCGCAGAGAAAGCGATCACGTATTTATGAATTTCCAATACCCCATTGGGAACATAGCCGCTGTTCATATTAAAGGCCGAGCGGCTAGATCAAAGACAAGGCTGCTTCGGGCGCCTGAGTCTGCTGGTTTTTCCTTTGTGCCAACCGAAATGCTGAAACAAGAGATAATCAACAATATCGAAGGTCTTGACAACAGCAATTTCCCACAGGAAATCATGGTCGAACATAGTTTTTTAGGGCATGGAAACCGCCAATGGAACACAGATACCAGAGATTACGATCTTGAAGTAGGTATCGAAGGTGAAATCGGAGGTGAAATAGGCTATCACGGGGATATTCACTACAACCATCACAGTTATATCGATAAAGGCCATACTCACATTCACGGACCGACAATTAATGCCGTCATTAGTGACGGAAATTATGATATTCAGAACCCCCTCTCCGAAACCGCAGAACATACAATGGCAATCAGTGAAAGCAGTCTGCGAAGAGATGTGAAAAAAGATTTTCACCACATTGAAACCACTCTGGCACTCCATGGCCATTTGTTTGAAATTTTAGGCAACGAACTTGACTGGGAGACAGGTTTGCAGCTTGCGTACGACAAACAAACCAATACCTACGAATATTTCAACCGCCACGACTATTTGGTCGACTCTGAAGAGATATTGGGAGAGACTTTGAATTCTATAGAAATAGATCGCCGGCGTTTAGGTGTTTTCGGCCATATGTCGGCACCGTTGGGCGATACGTTGGATCTTTCGCTGGCTGGCCGGTACGAGAATTCGAGTGATCTACCGACAATATTCTCGCATCGTATAGCAGCTCTGTATCGGGTAACGCCAAATCTGGCTCTTCGCGCTTCCTGGAGCCGGGGATCACGTTTCCCGGGGCTGTTTGAGTTGTATGAAAAAAAATCTGTCTCTTACCCGTTTGTGTGCGATGCGGATACGGTGACAGCTGATTGTTCCAGAGAGCAGGTGGAACTTACTCAAGATGCTAACCCGAGCTTGGAACCGGATAAGACCGAAAGTTTTGCAGCCGGGGTTTCGGCGGGCTGGGGTCGATTTTATGCCAACGCCGAGTGGTTTCGCCTGCGGACTTCTGACATACCAAGCATGCTGGATCCGCAGCTTATCGTAAGTCTTGAAAGAAGAGGAGAACTGGGTGATTATCCCTCGGTTAAAGTTATACGTCCTGACGGCCGGTTAAGCAGAATTGAGAACTTCTTTACTAACAGCGGAGAGTCAGATGTTGACGGGGTTGACGTCGGAATTAAAACCGACTTGAAGACCGATTGGGCAAATTTCATGTTCAATGTCAACTGGTTGAGGGTAATGAATTACGAGAGGCGGATAGCCGGACAAGTTCAGTCTGGAGATATTCCCCGCAACCGTTTGCACATTCTTCTCCGCGCTGGCCGCAACGATCTGACCATGCAGTGGAACACCCATGCGGTTTCAGGTTTCCGGAACAATGACGAGACTAAACGCTACCGGCGCTGGATCGGGCACGACATCACGCTTAACTGGAAAAAAGCATTTGGCTTCAACTGGTTTGAGCTTACCGGAGGCATGTTGAATATCGGCAACGAAGGTCAATCCCGTCCAGATCAAGGTGAAGATCAGGTGTTGTACCTGGATTCCATCTTGGGACGGACATTGTTTCTAAATACCAAGTTTGAGCTTTGACATGCGGTTACTTCTTCCCGAAAATAAAATTCCCTTCTTTGTCCAGTTCTACCCCTACAGTGTCTGAATCCTTGAAATTTCCTTTCAGTATTTCATTTGCGAGCAGGTCCTGGACATACTTTTGTACGGCGCGTTTAAGCGGCCTGGCTCCGAAAACAGGGTCGTAGCCAATATCAACCAGTTTGGCAATGGCTTTCTCTGAGAATTCTATGCCGAGGTTTTTTTCCGCAAGCCTCTCTTTTAGATGTCCAATCTGGATCTCTGCTACTTTCATAAGGTCGGTTCTTTTCAGACCGCCGAATATAACAACTTCATCAATCCTGTTTAGGAACTCGGGGCGAAAATAATTCCTGAGCATCTCGTTTATTTTACTTTCCATCTCCTCGCTATCTCCTGAAGACTCCTGTATATGGTGACTTCCGAGATTCGAGGTCATTATTATCACAGTGTTTCTGAAATCTACCGTTTTCCCCTGCCCATCGGTGAGTCTTCCGTCGTCAAGAATCTGAAGAAGCAAGTTAAACACATCGGCGTGCGCTTTTTCTATCTCATCAAAAAGTACTACGGAGTAGGGCTGCCTTCTCACGGTCTCCGAAAGCTGGCCTCCTTCCTCGTACCCGACGTACCCAGGGGGTGCTCCAATCAGTCTTGATACGGAGTGTTTTTCCATATATTCGCTCATGTCAATCCGGACAATCGCGTTTTCATCATCAAACATGAACTCGGCAAGTGATTTGGCAAGTTCCGTCTTCCCGACCCCGGTGGGTCCGAGGAACATGAAAGAGCTTATGGGTCTTTTCGGGTCAGAGAGCCCGGCCCTTGATCTGCGAAGCGCGTTTGAAACCAATTTTATCGGCTCAGGCTGTCCCACCACCCGCTTGGAAAGTCTTTCCTCCATGTGAACGAGTTTCTTGACTTCCTCCTCAACCAGGCTTGATACGGGTATCCTTGTCCACTTCGATACGACCGCAGCTATATCCTCCGCTCCTACTTCCTCGCGAAGCATCTTTCTATGGCTCTGTATTTCAGCGAGTTCTGTGTTCAGACTCCCCATTGTTTTTTCAAGCTCGGGGATCCTGCCGTAAAGAAATTCCGATGCGCGGGAGAAATCTCCCTCTCTCTGCGCTCTTTCCGCTATCATCCTGCTGTTTTCTATTTCTTCTTTGGTTTTTCTTATCCTGGATATGCAGTCTTTTTCTTTTTGCCAGTGCGTTTCAAGCGCTGCTGCTTCCTTTTTCAGTTCCAAAAGGCTTTCTTCGACCTCTTCAAGTTTTCCAAGAAGTTCGGGGGCCTGTTCTTTTTTAAATCCTTCCCTTTCTACCTCAAGGCGCATTATTTTTCTTTTTATCTCATCTACTTCCGTTGGTACGGAGTCAATTTCCATTTTTAGCCGTGCACAGGCCTCGTCCATGAGGTCAACAGCCTTATCGGGCAGAAACCGCCCGGAGATATACCTGTTTGAGAGCCGGGCGGCAGCAACTAGGGCCTCGTCCTTGATTTTTACGCCGTGGTGAACTTCGTACTTTTCCTTAAGACCCCTTAGAATCGATACGCTTTCCTCAACAGAAGGTTCATTAACATAGACCTGCTGAAATCTGCGCTCAAGGGCGGCGTCTTTTTCTATGTGATTTCTGTATTCATCAAGAGTGGTCGCCCCTATACAGTGAAGTTCTCCTCGTGCCAAAGCCGGCTTGAGCATGTTTGACGCGTCCATAGCTCCGTCGGCTGCCCCGGCTCCAACGACGGTGTGTATCTCGTCTATGAAAAGAATTACTTCTCCCTGGGATTCCGTAACCTCTTTGAGTACCGCTTTGAACCGTTCTTCGAACTGTCCTCTGTACTTAGCCCCGGCAAGCAGCGATCCTAGATCGAGGGAAATCAGCTTTTTGTCCTTAAGTCCTTCCGGAACGTCAGAGTCAACTATACGCTGGGCAAGCCCCTCGACTATGGCAGTTTTTCCCACTCCAGGTTCTCCTATGAGTACCGGATTGTTCTTTGTTCTTCGAAGAAGTACACGAATCACATTTCTTATCTCATCGTCTCTTCCTATAACGGGGTCTATCTTTCCGCTTTGGGCAAGTTCGGTGAAATCCTTTCCGTACTGGCGAAGCGGTTCCATGGTGTCTTCAGGGTTCTGTGTGTTCACTGTTTGGTTACCTCTCAGTTCTTTTAACGCCTTTAAAATCCCTTCCTTGGTTACATTCAATCCGGAGAATCCGTCTTTCAGCTCTCCGGTGGCCTGGGAAACAATTCCAAGCAATAGGTGTTCAGTGCTTACATACGCGTCTCCAAGATCTTTTGCTTCCTTATCGGCCGACCGAATTGCAGAATCGAGTTCTCTGCTCATATATATCTGATCAGACGTTCCCTTGACCTTGGGAAGCTTGGATATCTGCTCCGCGGCCGTCTGCGCAAGCACCCGGAAATCGGACCCCAGTTGCTCCAGAATCCTGATTGGCATTCCGGGCTGGCTTACAAGGGCTGCGAACAGATGCGGCAGGTCAATTACCTGATTTTCGCTGTCGCTCGCCGCACTTCTAGCCTCTAGGATCGCTTCCTGAGCCTTCAAAGTGAATTTTTCAGGTGAAATCATCTCAAACACAAAATAATTCTTCTTTGTGCGGAATCAAGAAATTACTTGAAAATCGGAAACCGTGAGGAGAGAGAAAAAAAATTACGCAACAGTCTCGGAGCGAAGCTGAAACGGCTCCGCGCAATGTCTTCGGTGTTGCGGAATAAAAACCGGGAAACTGGAAGAACGCCGATTACGGCGTTAGCACACTACTTCCCAAGAATGCTAACAACACAGGTGATTCCGTCCATGGCGGGCTGAGCGCCTCCCATGGTTTCGATGATGCCGACTTTTGCGTCTTTCACCTGACGTTCGGGTTCGACTTCTTCTCTCAACTGCCTTACGATCTCAGCAGTCTGAAGAAGTCCGGTAGCTCCGACAGGATGTCCCCTTGAGAGCAAACCGCCGCTTGGATTGACCGCGACTTTGTCGCCACCCACCCACGTACTTTTTTCATCTATCATGCTTGCTCCTTCTCCCTTTTCGCAGAAGCCTAGGGATTCAACAACCATCATCTCCGCTATTGAGAAAGCATCGTGGATTTCAGCTACGTCCATGTCCTCGGGCCCTAGTCCCGCCATTTCGTAAGCCATCTGGGAAGTCCTCCAGACGTTCTCGGAAGGATCGCAGGTAAGACCTGTGGGACTGCTGTACTTGCCCGACTGGGCAACACAACCGAGGATTTTTATCGGCATTTTTTTAGCAAGCTCTCCGACATGTTCTTCGGAGCAAAGCACCGCAGCTGCAGCCGCGTCACCCACTGGACAACACATGTTGCGCGTAAGCGGGTCAGCAATCATCGGCGCGTTCAATACTTCTTCTACCGTGGTAGGCTTTCTGTACTGGGCAAGAGGATTGAGCGAGGCATGGTAGCGGCTTTTTACAACAACTTCGGCCAACTGCTCCAAGGTAACTCCATATTCGCTCATGTACTTCGAAGCCCTTATGGCGTAAAGCCCCGGCATTCCCATTCCAATGGAAACCTCAAGGTCGTCTTCCTCTAGAGGCAGGGGACCTCCTGAGAGAATTCTGCTCAGGTTCTCAACACCCAGAGCAAGGGCTATGTCGTACTGACCGTAGGCTATGGTTCGCCATGCTTCCCAAAGAGAAAGCGTTCCGCTTCCGCAGGCTCCCTCCACGTTTATGGTCGGTTGTCCGACAAGTCCTATTTCCTTAAGCGCCCTCTGGCCGACTCCCATACCTTGGTAGACATGGCCACAAAACGCGATCTCTATTTTTCGCGCATGAATTCCCGAATCCTGTATCGCGGCCCATGCGGCTTCTCTTGCCAGTTCGTGAGCTGCTTTGTCGGGAAATCTTCCGCAGGCGGTGTTTCCCACTCCTATGATGTAAACATCTCTCATTGATAATTCCTCCTGCTTGCGCTTAAGTTCGGCATAAAATGTATACCAAATCGTTTGCGTTGTAAAATTTGATAGATTTTGATTTTCGATAATGAAATTTTTGTAATTTAATGGTATGATGTCTGGAGAGTTTTAAGGAGTTTAACTCTGAATAAAAAACACCCAGATAGGAGGTTAATATGAGTAACGTACCAAGTGCCAGCGAAGTTAGTGTCATGGACACCTTCAGCGCCATAGGAACAAGAAGGTCCATTAGGTGGTATGAGCCGAATCAGCCCGTTGAGAAGTGGAAGGTTCAGGCCATACTGGAAGCCGCCAGACTTGCTCCTTCGGCAGGTAACTTCAATGGACAAAGAGCAATAGTTGTATACAGGGACGAGGATCCTGACGTATGGGAGTTCATATCCGACTGGAGTCAGATCACCACGCAGATGGCTCCTGTGCTTGTGTTCTGGTGCTATGACATGGCCAACTACGACACGCAGGGTCAGTCAATCCATGATCTTATGAGAACTGGAGCGCTTGACAAGGCGCACGGTTGGGAATATGACAGGGTATCCAACCTGTTCCCGCTTCCCGGACTGCTTCCCGACGCTATATTGCACCGACTCGCCGCAATCGATCTTGGAAACGCGATAGAGAACGCGATACTTACCGCGACGGCGCTGGGTCTTGGGACCTGTCTTAACGGCGCAAGCGGCGGAGCCAGAAGGAACACCAAAGCGAAGTTCGGTCTTCCAGACACTTACGTGTTCAGCTGGCTTATGACCATGGGCTATCCCGCAGAGGATATGCAGGGTGGCGGGGCGAGATGTCGTCCTCCCTTTGAGACCATGTTCTTTGAGAAACGTGTAGGGAACCCTTTCCCAAGAGATCCTGAGGTAATAAGTCTTCTTGAGGAGCTGAACATGCTTCAGCCGGCAGGACCCCTTCCCGGAAGGCTTGAGGAAATTAACAGACTTACCAAGCGTTTCGGTCTCGGAGACGAGTGGCTTACCGACTGGGAACTCGAAGAGTCTCAACTCGGAGAGGTCGCAGGAGATAAGAAGTTTAATTCACTGAGCCCCGATGTAGTTCAGGCTTCGGCCGCGGGAGCATCCCGTGACCCTTCAGGCTTTACCCTTCAACCAACGGTAAAGAGGGAGAGAATCCAGGAGTACAGGAAGGAAAAAGGCATTGGGGATGCCGATTAGTTTTTATCAAAGATCAACCAGGAGGTTTTGATAATGGCAGAGATAACACTGAATATTCCAGATCCAATTCACAATAAGATCAAGAAAAGAGCCGAGCAAACCGGCAACGCTGAGGTCGGCGTTATAATCGCCACTCTGGCGCTTACTTTCGGCACTTCGGATTATGACGATTCAAAGTGGATCAAGAACCTAAAGGGACAAGACGACGCGTCTAAGCCTTGGTAGGATTCTGGAAGTAAAAAGAGTTTAGAAAAGGGGACGTTCGTGGAAACGGGCATCCCCTTTTTTTGTGTGCAGATTTAATACGAAATCTTTAGAAAAACCTAAAAGGGACTATGCAGCAAGGGGGACAGGGCTGTGTCTTCGAATCTTCCTTCCGGGTTAAAATCACTAACTTTCGTATTATCTACGATTTCTTCAACGACTTTCTCTATGTAGAGAAGTAATTTACTGAAATCTCTCCCATTTTTTGCCGAGACAAGAGGCACTTTAGGAAATGCTTCCCTAAGCGCTGCTTCTGTTTCTGCATCAGCCTGATCAAGCTTGTTAAATACAAGAATGCTTGGTATATATTCGAATTCCATGGATTCCACTATCTTCATTACAGAATCTATCTTTTCCCTGATCTCGGGATCGCTGGCGTCTGCGATGTGAAGCAGCAGATCAGCTTCTCCTATCTCTTCAAGCGTAGCTCTGAACGCGTTTATGAGTTCCTTGGGAAGCTTGCTTATAAAGCCCACGGTATCAGTCATGAGCACACGTTTCCCTCCAGGGAGCATGACTCTTCTTGTTGTCGGGTTCAGGGTTGAGAAAAGCTTGTCTTGGGTAACGATGGAGGATTTGGTCAGGCGGTTAAAAAGAGTGGATTTGCCGACATTTGTGTATCCGACAAAAGACAGGGTCGGAATTTTTGAGGTTTTTCTGTTTTTCCTTGTGTGTTCCCGTCTTCTGCAGAGACCGTCGATCTGTTTTTCGAGCTGCTCGATCTGCTTTCTTATGTTTCTTCTTTCTTGCTCAAGCTTCTTTTCCCCGGGACCTCTTGTGCCTATTCCGCCTCCCAATTGGGAAAAAGCCGTTCCCTTACCTTTAAGTCTCGGCAAATTATATTGGAACTCTGCAAGTCTCGCCTGAATTTTTCCTTCGTTTGTCTTTGCGTGTTTTGCGAATATCTGTATTATCAGCTGGCTTCGGTCCATTATATCAAGACCGGACTCCTCTCCGATAGCATTTGCCTGGGCAGGGGTAAGCTCGGTGTCAAAAATTATGGTGTCGGCTCCAAGGTGCTTGGCGTGAAGGGCGATCTCCCTGAGTTTCCCTTTGCCGACAAGATAACGGGGATCAATGTTCTTCCTTATCTGAACCACCTTGTCGAGCACCACCTTCTCGGCGGAGAGAGCCAGAGAATTAAGTTCCTCTAAAGATTTTTCAGCCAGATAGCGAAACTTCGTGCTGAACCCCACGAGCATCGCTCCCTCCCTGTTTTCCTTGCCTCCGTTCTTTAGAAAAGCGTGCCTTAAGGACTGTTCTATGCCATTTATTTCCTGTTCGAGATTAATATTTATTCGACCCAGGTCAGAAAACTTTGAAATTTCCCATTTCGCCT
>LXNJ01001866.1_pt1 | contig 12039 bp, 11 predicted proteins | sample 809081 | NCBI WGS metagenome assembly LXNJ01 (sample SAMN04870510, study PRJNA318959) | sponge metagenome | biome: sponge; feature: marine sponge reef; material: water | host: Petrosia ficiformis | place: Greece: Milos, Mediterranean Sea | collected 2013-05-29 | depth 5-7 m
GCAGGCCGCAAAGGTTCAGCATCCCGGCCAGCGCGCGCACGGTGAACGCGCCGCGGCTGAAGCCGAACAGATACAGCCTGTCACCCGGCTCGTACCGGTCCATGAGGAACCGGTAGGCATCCTCTATGTTCTGCTGGAGCCCGGCACCGAACGCCTTCCCCAGCGTCCGGCCCACGCGCCGTCCGAGCGTCCTGCCGAGAAAGCTGAAGGTTCCGACGCCCGGATCGTAGAAGGCGACCTGGTCCCTGTCGCGAACGATCGCCTCGTACAGCTTCACGACATTGGTGTTGTTCGAGCCGTACTCGTTGCCCGTGCCGTCACAGCACACGACGATGTTCTTCGACATGTGTGTATTCCGTTGGTGATGGTTGCCGTCGAGAGTCGTGTTCGGTCATAAGTCTGGCAGAGAAGGCTTGTCTCCGCGAGACTTCCGATGCTTGGATCGTGAGTCCATCATCGAAGGGAGGCAGCGTGCAACGCGTTCAGGGATTCGGCGGGTTCTTCTTCCGGGCAAAGGACCCGGAAGGACTTGCGAAATGGTATGAGGATCACCTCGGCATCAATCCCGCCCCAAAGAACATGGAGATGCCGCCCTGGGTGACCGAGTCCGGGGTCACGGTCTTCGGACCCTTCGCCGCCGAGACGGACTACTTCGCCGCGGACAAGACGTTCATGCTGAACTTCCGCGTGGCCGATCTGGACGCGATGATCGCACAGCTGAATTCCGCGGACATCGAGGTCAGCCACGAAAGCGAGATGGAGGGCATCGGCCGCTTCGCCCGCATCCACGACCCCGAAGGCAACGCGATCGAGCTTTGGGAGCCGGTGGGGTGAGGTTAGAACGCCACCCTGAAAGGAGATACGGAATCCGATCATCTTGACCGCGGGGGCGCCTCGTGCGTCCCTGTGTTTCTGGCGGATGAGTTCAACCAATTTGACGCGCAAGTCTGGCGCTTTAGAGGCAGCGGACGATGACAAACTGGCGGCTTGGAGGAGCATAGACACGAAGGGCGGCGAGGACGGCTCACCGCCGCCGCAACCGCAGAGAATCGCGCGTTCGCACATCGGTCTCGAGAGGTATCTCGAAGATTGGATCGTGAACGACGTGACGCTGATCGGGGAAGGCTACACCTTGGTCGGCCGCCAGGTATCGATCTAAGACGGTCGGCTGGATCTGCTTGCGATCGACTCACGGGATCGGTGGCTCGTGATCGAGATCAAGCCCGGGAGGCTCGATTCTGGCGTGCTCGGGCGGGCGCTCTACTATGCGTCGTCGCTTGCCGGACTCGACGCGGATGAACTCTGCGGCAAGCTCGAACCCGACCTTGGGAAGTTCGGTGATCCGAGAACGCTGTCAGAAAAAGTGAAGCAGCAATTGGATGGCGAGGGGGAGAAGCGCGAGATCGCCGTTTTGCTCGTGGGCGCTGGAGTCCACTCTGGACTGGAGCGCATGAACGAGTTTCTGGCACGCTTTGAGGTTCCGATCGGCGTCGTCAGCTTCGAGGTGTTCAAGCTGGACGACGGGCCTCAGTTACTAATTCGTGAAGTGGTTGACGAACCGACCGAACCAGATCGTCCAAACCGGTACACCGTCGAAGCTATCCGTGCTTACGCTGAAGAGGTGGGCGTGCGCAAGCAGTTCGATCGCTTCGTCAAGATGTCGGAGCAGGCTGGCCTCCCAGTGCAACCGCAACGAGCCTCCGTGAGAGTTGCGCCGCCCCCAAATCGAACTCGATTCCTGATGTACGCGGGGCCACGGACCAGTGCGAGCGGCGGAGAATTGGGTATTTGGGTGGGTCCGGGACGGTTTGCTGAGTGGTTTCCGCACATCGACGAAGACAAGGCTGTCGCCGCGCTTGGCAGGTACGACGATGGCGGGTATTTGGCCGGGAGGGCGCTCGACGACCGCCTTGAGCAGATCGAGCGCTTCCTGACGGAACACTTCCCGCCGCCGGACTGACGGCGGTGCCATGGACTCCGACCAGCCTTTTCGCGGTCGCGATCCGCTGGTACGGGGCATGATGTCGGCGCATCGACATCGACCAGCAGCCTCTCCGGAGCCACTCCCTCGAGCCCAAGGGGTATTCACGATCAGGGTGTTCAAGAGGCGCGCGGACCTGGCAAGTGTTCTCAGGCGCAACCCTCACAATACGTCAGGGTTCGCCCGCCCATCTGCCGATTGCGTGTCCGAACGTCATCCAGTCTGATAGCCCGCCTACCCTCGGGCCCGTTGGAGGGACGGTCGCGATGGGACTGGACGAAGGCGAGATGTTTGTGGGACTCAACCCTCGAGCTTACACCGGTGGTATCTGCTGCTGGGATTGGGATTTGTGCCGCAGTAAAGCTGGCGAGGCTCCGGCGCGATTCCATCCCTGCCCACCTCCGAGAATCCACCTTCGTGCAACCTGCGGCTTGCGGCATCAATAGCGAGGGACTACGCTCCCAACCGTGAGTACGGCCCATGCGACCAACGTCTTCGAGATGCGCGAGGAGAAAAGCTTGAAGCAAGGCGGCGACAGAGACCTGGAAGATGTTCCAGAGGCCGGTTCCATGGCACATCTCCCGGCCGGGATAAGGGTCTCGGAGTCGCTGGCCCACTCCTCGGGTCTGGAACGACAAATCTACTCGGAGGCGCGCTTCAAGACTGTCAACCATCATCCTAGCTTCCAAGGGAGACGACAGCCTACTGCCGGACGTTCTTCCAGTGGTATGACACCGAGCATCAGCACGGAGATAGCGGCTTGCTCACGCCCGGGCGAGTTCAGTGCGCCGGTGCTCGAAAGCGGCTACACCTAATTGATTCAACATTGCGAACCAGTGAACAGCACATACCGCCCTATACCGACTGACCAGATCGACTTCGATCACGAGAACCCAAGGATCAAGATCGCTCTGGAGAAGTACGGCGATGGACTCGACGAACAGCGCATCCGCTTCGCTCTGCAAACAGCGACCGAAGGCTCCTCCGCCACGTCTTCCTATCGATCCCTAAAGGACTCCATCAGAGCCTCCAGAGGCATCTCCGTTCCTATTGTTGTAGTGCCGGAGGCGGGACGTTTCGTGTGCGTCGACGGAAACACCCGCTTGGCCATCTACTACGAGCTTCATGCCGAAGCAGCACCGGGTGACTGGACTACCATCAACTGTCTCGTTCTGGACGACCCGAGTCCCCGCGACATCGAGACTATCCGCGTGACAGCCCATCTCGTCGGCGCACGCGAGTGGCCCGCATATGAGAAGGCCAGGTACCTTCATTACCTGCGCAACGTCGAGTTCATGGACTACGACGAACTCATCGCCCGGTGTGGAGGGAACAAGCGGGCGATCACTCGGCAGATCGATGCGTTCCACGACATGAATGAGTATTATCGCGACGTGAGCAGCGACGACGCCTTCAAGGTTGACCGGTTCAGCGGTTTCGTTGAGCTACAAAAGCCGAACGTCAAAGACTCCATCTTTAGGGCGGGTTTCGATCTGCATCACTTTGGCAAATGGATTGGCAACGGGCAGATCTACCGACTGGCCGACGTCAGAAAGCTTCCTCTGGTTCTCGCCGACGATGAAGCGACGACGGTGTTCGTCGAGGGCGGCGTCCGGTCAATTGAAGACGCCGTCGAGGTCGCCGAAACCAACCGCCGCAAGGATGTCCACCCCTCACAGCTCGAAACCTCGGTCGCGAAGGCGAGCCTAGCGACCTTGGCAGAGGCGTTGCTCAACCGCATCAAATCTCTGCCGCGCCAAGACTACATCGCCCTGCGTGACCGGCAATATGAAGCCGCTGACCAAGACTTGGATGTCCTGACCGACCTTGCCGAGAACCTTCACGACCTCCTCCAAGATGTCGCAAAGTAACGCACATCGAGAGCTGGTCCGCGCCACCGCGCACGCCATCCGCAGGCGTCATCCCAGTATCTTGGTGCGCGCGGATCTACAAGACCGTCCGGGCGATCCAGTTCCACCTCTCATCGGTGGCTACCGGCCCGATATCATCGCGCGCTGCGCCGGCTCTTGTCCCAATCTTTTCATCGCCGAAGCCAAGACCGATTCGGACATAACTAAGCAACACACGCTTGATCAAATCGAAGCGTTTGTCGACCACCTTGGCGCGTTACGATGTGGCGTCGGTACCTTCATCCTCACAGTGAACGGGCAAGTCGCCGACTCCGCAAGGACGCTCCTACGGTTTGCTTGCCGGCGGCATGTCTCTCCTCGGCTTTGCGTCAACCTTTTCGATGGCCTCGACTTCTGGGTCTTAGGCCCGCAGGGAGCTCCGCAGTGGCGTTTGTGCTAAGGCGTCCGCCAAAGCTCGTGCCGAAGCACGAGGCGTTCCCGTACCAGCTCGACACCCTAAGAGCGATCAAGGATCTTTCCTATGCGGCCATCTTCCATGAGCAGGGCCTCGGCAAGACGAAGATCGCCATAGACCTCGCCCTGTATTGGCTTCAGACCGACATCGTAGACACGGTGTTGGTTGTCACGAAGAAGTCTCTCGTCCAAAACTGGTGCAACGAGGTCGCAGCGCACTGCCACATCACACCCCACGTCTTGTCCGGAGACCGACGCCGCAACAGCGCTTCTCTCAATTCCCCGGTTCTCCTTTACGTCACCAACTACGAAGTCATCAAGTCCAATGCAGCGATCATTAAGCTGTTTCTCCAGACCTGCCGAGTGGGCTGTGTCCTCGACGAGAGCCAAAAAATCAAGAACCCCGAAGCCGCGTTGACTCGCACCTATCACGACATTGCATCTGCCTTCGAACGGCGCATCATCATGACAGGCACGCCCGCCGCTAATCGGCCCTTCGACATCTGGGCGCAGATAAAATTTCTCGACGGCGGCAATGCCCTCGGGCACACGTTTGAGGTATTCAAGCGCGACACGAATCTGTCCTCTCAGCCAATGGACTACGGCGCGCGACTGGCTAGGATCCATCAAGAGCTCGCCGCGTTCACCGTTCGCGAGACGAAGGAGACCGCTGGAATCGACCTCCCGCAGAAGACGATTACTACTCACAACGTTGAGCTTCCTGGTTGGCAGATAGACAAGTATGCGGCCTACCGAGACGAATTGGCTTACGAATACGAGTTAGAAGGCGTTAGGGAGACGGACAGCGTTGACAGTATTCTCAAGCGCCTGCTCCGCTTGGTACAATGTGCGTCAAATCCTGCTCTCATCGACGGCCAGTACGACCGCGAACCGGGAAAATACGCGCTTCTTCTAGACATGTGCCGCAAGTTCACCGTCGATTCGAAGCTCATTATCTGGACGGGATTCGTCGATAACGTAGAATGGCTTGCTGAGCGTCTCGCAGCGTTTGATCCCGTCCGCATGCACGGGAACTTGCCGCTCCGCGAACGTAACCGCGCCGTGGAGGCCTTCACGCGATCAACGAGCAAGATCCTTGTTGCGACACCTGGAGCCGCGAAGGAGGGTCTCACGCTAACGGAGGCCAACCACGCCATCTTCTACGACCGCAGCTTTAGCCTCGACGACTACCTGCAGGCGCAAGACCGTATTCACCGTATTTCGCAAACCCGGCATTGCTACATCCATAACCTGATTGCAAGTGACACCATTGACGAATGGGTCGATGTCCTGCTGACGGCAAAATACCGTGCAGCCCAGCTCGCCCAAGGGGATATCGACATCGCTACGTTCCACGAATCGTTTCGCACGGATGTATCGGAAGTTCTCCAAGCTGTACTCTTCCCAGAGGGTCCGACGCCCGAGCACCGCGCTGAACGACAACCCAAAGCTAAGGCCCGATGAAGCCCGACCAAACGAAGATCGCCATCATGGGGGAGCATGTTCCTGCCCGCCACGAGCGCATGGCGATACAGGAACTGCACTTCCTCCCCGACAATCCGCGTGTCTACGCTGCAATCCGGGAGATGCCGGGTTTTTGCGATCTGACTCCAGACGAGAAACAAGTCCGCATCTACAAGCGTCTGCTTCAGGAGCCCAGTGTCAGGAAGCTCATTCCCGAGATCCAACGGGACGGCGGCCTTCAGGATCCGGTGATCGTTCGGATGGACCGCCGCCAAGTCATCGAAGGTAACTCACGGCTTGCCGTCTACCGGAAGCTCTGGAATGAGACGCATGACGACCAGTGGGCCCACATCCGTTGCCTTGTTGTAACCGAACTCACGGACGATCAACAGACCCGTCTTCTAGGCCAAGCGCATCTGCACGGGCGCACGGAGTGGTCTCCGTACGCCAAGGCGCTGTTTTGCTATCGCTGGGTGGAGGAAGACAAGAAGGACGCCTCGGCGTTGGCGAAGCTCTCTGGATTCACCGTTGCCGAAATCAAGAAAAATGTTAACATCATCCAACTAATGAAGGAGAACGACGACGACAAGCTGTCACACTTCAGCTACTACAACGTCCTCGTTCGCAACAGAAAAATCTCGTCGACAATGGCGGAGAGGCCCGCTCTGAAGGACACGCTTCTCACCCAGATCAAGGCGGAGGAATTCACCGCGCAAGAGATGCGCCAGCATGTCCCAACCGTAATCGCAAAACCCCGAATCCTGCGCAAGTACGAGAGGGGGGACATCTCCCTTGACGATGCCCATGACCGCGCGAAGATCAGCGGCACACAGCAACGCCTCAGAAAAGTCCGCGATAGATTGGACGACATCGAGAAAAGCGACATCGATGGCTTGGAACACAATGAAATAGGAGCTGTGCGGCAGATTCTAAGGCAGATTCGCCGCCACCTCAAGCGCGTCTCCGGTATGGTTGACGTCAGAACTACCGCCAAGAAAACCTAACGAACCCGGATGGCACGAACCATGACCAGGCAGAACATCTTGCTAGTCGAACCGGGATACCCTAACAAGTATCCGCCGCTCGGTCTCATGAAGATCGCCGCCTACCACGGCCCCCGCGGTCGAGGCGACAACGTGCTGTTCGTCAAAGGGCACGCTCCAGAGGTTTTCGACCAAGTCTGGGATCGCGTTTACGTTACGACTCTATTCAGCTTCGAGTGGAAGCGTACTGCGGCCGCCATCGATTTCGCGCTTCGTGCGGCCAGAGGGCAGGCAGAACGCGTATTCGTAGGCGGCATCGCGGCCACCTTGATGTTTGACGAGTTCCTCCGGGAACCGCGCTGGGCCGGCGTCCGCTTCATAAAAGGGTTGCTCGACCAACCACCCGCCATATCCCTGCAGCTGTGTGCATATGACGGCGATTTCGGAGCCGATGACATTATCGGCACTCCGGTCGAGGAGCTTGTGCCTGACTACAGCATCCTCGGACACGTTCCTTACACCTATCCGGTGCGAGACGCTTACTTCGGGTATGCATCACGCGGCTGTATTCGCAAGTGTTCGTTCTGCGGCGTCCCGAAACTCGAGGGCAGCCAACGGGAGATGCCACCGATAACTGGCCTCGTATCCGGGGTGGACGAACAGTTCGGCCCCAAGAAAGACCTCATCCTCATGGACAACAACGTCGTAGCGAGCTCCCGGTACAAGGAGGTCATCGCCGAGATACGCGACCTCGGTTTCCACCGAGGTGCCTTGTTCGAACGACCGGGTGGGCGTCAGGTCAAGAGGCGGGTCGATTTTAACCAAGGTGTCGACGCACGAATCCTGGCCAAGACTCCCATGTACCTGAAGGAAATGTCAAAGCTCTGCATTGATCCGCTACGTATCGCCTTCGATCATGTTGGGATGCGTCGAGTCTACGAAAGATCCGTGGAAATGGCCGCCGACAACGGCTTAAGGTCGCTCTCGAACTACATGCTCTACAACTTTATGGACACGCCGCGTGACCTCTACCAGCGTATGAGCATCAACATCGAACTCAACGAGCGACTCGGTGTCCAGATCTGGTCCTTCCCGATGCGCTATCTACCCGTCACGATGAAGGATCGGTCTCACATCGGCAAGAACTGGAATCGCTACTACCTCCGATCGTTCCAGATCATGCTCCAAGCCACGCACGGCGTCGTATCAGGCAGTAACGAGTTCTTTCTCCGAGCCTTCGGCAGCAGTTACGAAGAATTCGAGAGACTCCTCGCGCTTCCACACGCCTTCATCTTCCATCGCGATTTCTACGAGCGCGGTAAAGGCAGGCCGGTTCTGGACGAGTACAACGCGATACAGCGTCGCCTGAACAGCGCACAGAAAGGAGAACTCACCGGTCTGCTCAGCGCAGCCTTGACCGCGCGTCCACAACGCGAAGCCCTCGTCAAGCTTGCTTCTGATCGGTCCCTCAATCAGGTTATCCGTCAGCTTGCGCCGTTCCATGCGATTGACACCAAGGCGCCGAAAGTCACGGACATCGCTGACGTCTTCCCCGAACTCACGCCTGACCAGATGCTCCCTGAACCAGAAGCGGTGGTGGAGGACGCTGGCCTCTACGAGTCGTTGGACGGGTCGGCGGCTTTGGGCCCCTCATCCTCCGAGGGTATCAGCCTCCCTGTCGCCCGATGAGTGCCGACCCGATCGTCGGTGGTGACCTGCTTCGCCTGGTCACCGCTGGGATGTATAGCAACCCGCTCATCCTCTACCGGGAATACATTCAGAACGCCGCTGATGCAATTGCTTCTCGGGGCAAGGGATCCGTCCGCATCAAGATCGATCGATTTCAGTCTCGAGTCACGATACTTGACGACGGGACCGGGCTCTCACCCCAAGAGGCGGCCCACCGCCTCATCGATGTTGGGCACAGCAAGAAGGATCATTCGGTCGACCGCGGTTTCCGTGGCATCGGCCGACTTTCCGGGCTCGCCTTTGCGGACCAGATTCAGTTCACTACCCGCACGGGCTCGAAGGAACCCGTGACGCAAGTAACTTGGAACGGACGAGCGCTACGCGACGCCGCGCTCGCGAAAAGCGATGTTGCGACCGCGATCGAGCAGTCCACTACGATATGCCAGGTCCCCGAAAGCGACTGGCCGGACCGTTTTTTTGAAGTCACTGTCGACCGCATCAACAGACATGCCGCCTCTGCTCTGCTGAACGATGACGCTGTCCGAAGCTATATCGGAGAGGTTTGCCCCGTTCCGATGGCGAGCAGCTTTCCGCTCGCCGGCGAGATCTACCAATTTCTTAACACGCACACCGACCATATGGTGCTCGATGTTCGTGTCAATGACGAAAGCCGACCTGTTACGCGGCCGTTTGCAGACACCATCCAACTATCCGACCGGTATGGTGCCGTCTTCGATCGGCTGGAGACCCGCGTCATTCCGGCAATCGACGGCGACGACCCAGCAGCCATCGTGTGGCTCGCTCATACACCATATGCTGGCTCCATACCTCGCCGGCTCGGCGTCCGCGGTCTTCGCGCTCGCATCGGAAACATCCAGATCGGCACCGACAAGATCTTCGAGCACTTGTTCCTAGAGCCGCGATTCAACGGCTGGTGCGTCGGGGAGGTCCACATCCTCGACAAGCGTGTCTTTCCCAACGGTCAGCGGGACTACTTCGAGCCCAGCCCCCAACAACGCAACCTAGAGAATCACATCGGCGCCATTGCTCACGAGATCAGTGCTCGATGCCGAAAGGCGTCGTCCCAAAGGAACAAGCTCCGTAAGCTCGGCACGGCCATCAATCAACTCAAGCGGGCCTGCGACCTCGCGGTTTCCGGCTATCTGCGTGCCGCAGACGCCAGTGCCCTAGTTGAGCGTGAGCGCAAGCGCATTCCCGAAATCAAGCAGACACTTGCCAAGCTCAGAGCTATCACCTCCAATTCGGATCAGCGTGACCTTGCCTATATCGACCAGCGACTAGATGCCATCGATGTCAACCGCAAACCGGCGCTGAATGGAGTGCCACCTAACTCCATTGATACCGTCCAAGCTGTTTTCGGCGCAATCACTGAAACCGTTCCCCCCGATTCTGCCATTGACATGATTGAGACCATTCTTCGGCGGCTGTCCGATCAATCCCACGACCGGGTCCGCCAAGTCCTCTGATGGCGCTCCGGTTCACTTGCCTCCAAGCGCCCGAGGTGGCCGAAATGGCCATCGCACCTGCCTGGGCTCCGAAGAACAGGCGGCGTGATGTGCGACCACTCGAAGCGCGGATTCATCAGCCGGTTCGACGAGGCGGAGCGGTACGCCGTACCAACAACGTACTTGAAGCCCACGATGTTTGCTCAATGGCTCTCCCCGGGAGGGCCGATGTGAACTTCCTGGAAACGGCATGGACGCTGACCGAAGGACAACGGAATTGAGGAAGAACGAGAATCAACGGCGATCTGTAGCATGACCAACAAACACCAATATCTAGGCCCTCTCGTTTCCGGAGATCAGATCAAGTCCGAGATCAGGACCCGGAAAAAGAAGGATGTGTACGACACGATCAAAGGTTCCACGAAACAGACCATTGCCGAGAAGGTGAAGCTTGCGGAAGCTGATGGTTGGCGGACGTTCAGAGAGAACATCAAGTCCACGCGGATGGTCAAGACGAAGCCCGCTGACGAGCAACTGGAAGACGAAGTCTGGTGCATGCTCGCCCAGATGGGCTTCAAGGAGATGAGCAAAGGCCGCCAGTTCAGGATCGTGACCGAAGATGGTGAGCCACAAATTACCCTCGATGTGTTTGCCAAAGACGATGAGGCCGTCGTCATCGTGGATTGTATCCAGCGTGATACCCTAGGCAGGGAGGAAATGGGGCATCTGATCGAAGAGATCCGGGCGATGCGCCAAGACGTGCTCAAATCGATCTGGACCGTCTACGGGCAGCAGGCCAAACTCAAAGTCAAACATGTCATCGCAACAAGAAACATCTTATGGAGCGAGGTGGGCCTCGCCGAGTGCGCAAAGGCACAGATTACGGTTCTCACAGAGGGCGAACTCGACTATTATGCGGCAATCGTGCGGCACCTCAAGCACGCCGCGCGTTACCAATTCCTCGCCCACATGTTCGCCGGCCAGAAGGTCGCCGGTCTGGCCAGAAAAGTCGTAGCGACTCGTGGCAGAATGGGAGGCGAAACCTTCTACACTTTCCTCATCCGTCCCGATGAACTCTTAAAGATCGCCTACGTCGGCCACAAGGCAAGCCGGGATATCGAGAATTTGGCAACGTACCAGCGGATGCTCCAGCCGCACCGGCTCAAGAAGATTGCCGCATACATTAATGGCGGCGGTAAGTTTCCGACCAACATCGTCGTGAACTTGAAGACCGGTCGAAGAAACACCTTGCGGTTCGACGTGATGGGGAAGTACGGCGACGAGGCTCTTGGCACTCTTCATCTGCCGGCGCTTTATGCCTCTGCTTGGATCATCGATGGGCAGCATAGGCTTTACGGTTACGCCTATGCGCGGGCGGCAGGAAGCTTCAATAAAGATTCTACAGCCTTGTCCGTCCTCGCTTATGAAAACCTCCCTGCCGACAAGGAGATGAAACTCTTCATCGACATTAACAGTAAGCAGGTCAAGGTCCGCCCAGGTTTGTTGGTTGAGCTATATGCAGATCTTCATTGGCGTTCTTCCGACCCCGAGGAGGCGTTGCAAGCCCTACGCTCACGCGTCGCCTCGCATCTTAACAGCATGAATACCTCGCCGCTTTACGATCGAGTGGTTGTCAGCGGAACGAAGAAGACTCGCTATCGTTGCGTGACACCGACTTCGATTCAGGCCGGTCTCAAGGCCGCCAAGCTACTGAGTACCTTCACAAGAGGTGCAGTTGTTCCAGGTCCGCTTTCCACAGGCAAGGCAGGTGACTACGACGCGAACCTCAGGAAGGCGCTGGCCGTCCTTTCCGATTGCTTAGGGATGTTTTCGACCGAATTGCGGAACCACTGGCAACTCGGTGACCGTCCGGGAGGGTATCTGTGCACTAATATCGGTATCCGAGCTCTTTTTCACGTAATCGACGACATTGCTCACCATGTCCAGGACAAAGAAGGCACCGAATTTTGTCAGCTCAGCGCCGACGAGGCGTTCGCAGCGATCGAGCCGTATCTTCAGGTCTTGATCGACCATGTACCGGTCCGGGTTTTCTGGACAAGTGGACGGCTTAAACATCAGGCCGCCCTTCGGCTGAGCTTCTCGCGGGCACGGGCCGGGGTCATGTACCCGTG
>LXNJ01001867.1_pt1 | contig 12032 bp, 11 predicted proteins | sample 809081 | NCBI WGS metagenome assembly LXNJ01 (sample SAMN04870510, study PRJNA318959) | sponge metagenome | biome: sponge; feature: marine sponge reef; material: water | host: Petrosia ficiformis | place: Greece: Milos, Mediterranean Sea | collected 2013-05-29 | depth 5-7 m
AAGGGGCCGGATTTCGGCTCGCTCCTGCAGCTTCCCAACGATCTGACGTCGCTGCGGAACTATTACTCCCAGGTCACGTTGATCGACGACCGGGTCGGTCGGGTCATGAACGCGCTGAGAGAGAACGGCTTCGGCGAAGACACCCTGGTGATCTTCACCGCCGATCACGGCTTCTCTCTGGGCCATCACGGTTTCTGGGGTCACGGCCAGGGAACCTGGCCGTCGAACGGGTTCCGAATCGGTTACAATATCCCGCTGATCGCGTGGGGCGCCGGCATCGCGGGCGGGCGCATCAGCGACCGGTATGTCAGCGGTGTCGACGTTTTCGCGACCCTCCTGGATCGGCTCGGGCTTTGGGAGGACCGGTACAGGGCCGGCGTACCGTCGCGCAGTTTCGCACCCGTTTTGGCGGGCGAGGACATCGACAGGACCGACGAGGTATTCCTGGAGCAGGAGGAAACCCGCGCTATCCGAACGCCGGAGTGGTCGTATTTCAAGAGGTTCGACGGCAGCAAGGCCTATCCGCTCGAGAACGAACTCTACGATTTGAGCCGCGATCCGGACGAGCGCAACAATGTGGCCGGGCAGGCCGGGTACGGTTCGGTCGAACGCGAACTCAGCGAGAGGATCGAAGCCTTCTTCGATGAATTCGCCGACCCGAAACGCGACCTCTGGAACGGTGGTGCGCCGAAATCGAATACCTCCCGTCCCTGGCTCTGGAAGGACGCCTGGGGAGAAGAGTGGCAACCGATTATCTGATGCCCGATCCCTGAACTTCGCCGGATATTGTCCGGACCCGCGACTCGGTGGACCCGATCCGGGAGGGAAACCGGCGGCGGGGCGTCCTACGCCGCGGACGGGAGGGCCGCCCGGGTGAATTCGTGGTAGGATCGGGCGATGGCGACCGGCCCCGCGGGCAGCGCCGGGCCGGATCGCAGCCGGTCCGATCCTGCGGGGGCCGGTTTCGGAGTCCACACGCCGCCGCATCTTCCACGAGATTTCCGGGGACGACCGATGACCGCGACTTCCGCCCCGCCCGGCACGCTCTATTCGCCGGACCACGAGATGTTCCGGGCCTCCGTCCAGTCGTTTCTGGAAGCCGAGGTCGTCCCGCATTACTCGGACTGGGAAGAGGCGGGATATACGCCGCGGGATATCTGGCGGCGCGCCGGCGAGATGGGTCTGCTCGGCACCGGCATACCCGAGGAATACGGCGGCTCCGGCGGCGATTTCCTCTGGGACGCCATCGTCATCGAGGAACTGGGCCGATACGGCCTTGCAGCGCCGGCCTGGGATATGCACGGGCACATCATCGCGCCGATGATCGCTGCGCACGGCACAGAGGAACAGAAGCGCAGAATACTGCCGGCCATGGCGGCCGGCGAATCGATCTTCTGCATCGGCCTGACCGAGCCCGGCGGGGGCAGCGACCTGGCTGCCTTGCGGACCCGCGCAACGGCGTCCGGCAACGGCTTCCTCGTGAACGGCTCGAAGACCTTCATTACGAACGGACACATCGCCGATTACATCCTTCTGGCGGCGAACCGGCATCCGGATCGCGGCGCGAAGGGTATAGCCCTGTTCATCGTGCCGCTCGATTCGGACGGAGTTACCCACGGCAGGAACCTGAAAAAAATCGGCAACAAGGCGCAGGACACCGCCGAACTCTTCTTCGACGACGTCCGATTGCCCGGATCGGCGCTGCTCGGCGATTCGGAGCAGGGCTGGAGCCAACTGATGCACGGCCTGGCCCGCGAACGGATGGTCGTCGCCGTGCGGTCCATGGCGATCGTCGAGGCCGCCCTCGAGCAGACCGTCGCCTACACCAAGGATCGAACCGCCTTCGGCCAGCGCATCTTCGATTTCCAGAACACCCAGTTCACGCTGGCGGAACTGGCGACGGCCTGCACGGCCATGCGCCCCTTCGTCGACCAGTCGATCCGGTTGCTGGCCCGGGACGAACTGAGCGCCGAGCGCGCCGCAATGGCAAAGCTCGCGCTGACGGAGCTTGCCGACCGGGTGCTCGACGAATGCCTGCAGCTCCACGGCGGACACGGCTACATGTGGGAGACTCCCATCGCCCGGGCCTGGGCCGATGCCCGCATCCACCGGATCTATGCCGGCACCAACGAGATCATGAAATACATCATCGGGCGATCGCTGTAGCGGCGGCGCCGATCGCTCAGGCGCGGCCGGGATGACGAACAAGCGTGCGTGCCGGTGTCATGATGCGTGACGGTGTCATGAAATGTCCCGATTCGTCATGTCTCTCCGTTTCCGGCCAAATACCGGTCCTCAATGCGTCCCCCTCCCCTGGGGGATTCCTCTGCGAAACGGTTTCGCGCCACAAGGATATCCTTCCCCCGCTTCAGCGGGGGAAGTCCCGGAGCGAAGCGGAGGGGATGGGGGTGTCTTGGGCCGCCGGAGGAGTCGCCTTGCCGCGAAGCGCGCGCCGCAATGGAAACTGGCGACCCGTCACCCCCACCTGACCTTCCCCTCTGAAGAGGGGGAGGAACAGCGGCGCGGACGCACGCGGCCATTCGCAGAGGAATCCTTGGGGCAGGGGCGGGTTCGGCGTTCCGCTACCGGGCCAGCACCGCCCCCGGATCGCCGACATCGACCACGCCGATGGCGCGGTGGGCCTTGTAGCCGAGCACCTCCTGGACCCGCTTCGGAAAGCCGCGCACCTGCTCCAGCGGCACGGTGAGGAACATGTTTTCCTCCGTGCGCAGCCAGCCGACGACATAGCCGACGAACATGCCGCGCCGCGCCTCGGCCGCCGTCCGGTTCGCGCCGCCGCCATGGATCGTGGAGCCGAGATAGAGCAGGGCCGAGCCCGCCGGCATCTCGGCCTGCAGGATTTCCGCCGGCTCCGGCTCCCGGTCGGCCGGCCAAAGGTGGCTGCCGGGCACGACCCGGGTGGCGCCGTTCGCGGCGGTGAAGTCGGTGAGCGCGACCATCGCCTCGACTTCGAGTTGGGCGCGCGGGCCGTTGGCGACAAGCGGCCCGAAGCGCCAGGCGTCTTCGTCCCGGTGCAGGCGCTGGGCGGACTCGCCGGGCCTGATCTCGATGAACTGGCCGGTGTTGAACAGATAGTCGAGGCAATGGGGCAGCAGGTAGTGGTCCGCGAGGCCGGTCAGCACCGGCGACTGCATCGCTTCGACGAAGGCGGCCGACTTGCCCGGCAGACCGTCGAAGCGCACGGTCGTCGCGCCGTAGAATTCCTCCATCACCGGCATCGTCGGATGGCGCACGCCGGGCGCCAGGCCGGCGACGATCCGGTCGAAATCGGCGTTCAGCGCGTCGCGCTGTTCCGGCGCCAGGAAGCCGTCGACAATGGCGGCGCCGTCGGCATCGAGCGCGGCGATGACGTCGTCGAGCGGTGCAGCTGCGGGCAAACGGGCAAGGCTGGCGGTCACGGCGGTCTCCGCTCCGGCAAAACGGCTGTGTGCCATTTTTCCACGAGTCGGCGGCGAGGGAAACGGCGTCGGCGGAACGAAAGGGACAGACCCGCCGCCGAAATCGCCGCGAAATTGCCTCTACCCGGCTCCGGCCGGTTGGGCCAATCTGAGATTCGCAATGCGCCACGCCACCGGGGGAAGACATGCCCGCGCTGCCGCAATACCGGGTCTACGCGATCAAGTATGCCGAGCGCACCGGCCGGCGCGCCGAGGTATTCCTGGGCGGCGACCCGCACGACGCGCCGATGGCGATGGACTATTTCGTCTGGGCGGCGGTCGATCCGGGCAGCGGCCGGGCGTGGGCGGTCGACACCGGCTTCAGCGCGGCCGACGCTGCGAAGCGGCAGCGCATCCACCTGCGCGGCGCGGCGGAGGGGCTGGCGCTGATCGGGCTGGACGCGGCGGCCCTTGCGGACGTCGTCATCACCCACATGCACTACGACCATGCCGGCGGCTTCGCCGATTTCCCCGCCGCGCGCTTCCATCTCCAGGACGACGAGATGGCCTTCGCGACGGGGCGCTGCATGACCGAGCCGGCGATCGCCCACGCCTTCGAGGCAGATCATGTCGCCGCCATGGTCCACCGGGTGTTCAAGCGCCGGGTCGCCTTTCATGACGGCGACGGCGAGCTGGCGCCGGGGCTGACGCTCCACCGGGTCGGCGGGCACACCAAGGGCATGCAGATCGTGCGGGTCCACACGGCGAAGGGCTGGATGGTGCTGGCCTCGGACGCGGCCCATTACTACGAGAACCTCGCCGACCGGCGGCCGTTCTGGATCGTCCACAATGTCGAGGACTACATGGCCGCGCTGGACCGGGCGCTGGCGCTGGCGAGCGAACCCGACCTGGTGATCCCCGGCCACGACCCGCTGGTCTTCGAGCGCTTCCCGCCGGCCGGCGACGATCTGAACGGGATCGTTCACCGCCTCGCCTAGCGCGGTTCCCGGCGCCCGCCCGCCGGACGTTCCGTTCCAGAATCCGGCTCTTGACTCGGATCGATTAATCCGTTGACTATGCGCACGCATATTGGAACAAACAGGGGGGGGGATGTCGTGCGCACCATTTTCACGGCGGCCCTCGCGGCGGGGACGATCCTGCTTGCCGGCTGCGCAACGCCCCATCTCGATATCGCCGAACCCGACGAGCGCCAGAAGGCCGAGGCGGAAGCGACGCTGAAGCACGCGCGGGTCGGCCCGCCGCGCAATGTCGCCGCCGACCGGATGGTGCCGACGGTCAACCGCGTCCTGCGGCGCGTCAAGCGCGCCTCCCATGCCGTGTGCACGGATCTCAAGCTGCCCGAGGCGCGGTGCAAGCCGATCCTGGAGGCGAAAGTCCTCGTCTATACCCAGGAGAAGGACATCAACGCCTTCGCCGACAGCAATGACGATGTCAGCGTCTTCGGCGGCCTCGTGCGCAACATGGGCACCGACGCCGAGATCGCCGGCGTGCTGGCCCACGAGTTCGCCCATGTCATGTACGGCCATGTCGAAAGGAAGCAGACGAACGCGCTGCTCGGCGGCCTGATCCTCGGCGTTCTCGCCGGGGCCGCGTCCGCCGCAGCGCAGGCGGACGGACGGCAGCTGATTCGCGATTCGACAAAGCTGGGCTGGGAAATCGGGAGCACGGCCTACAGCCCGGAAATGGAGATCGAGGCCGACCGGACCGCCGTCTACATCCTGCGCAGGGCCGGGTTTCCGCTCAACGCGCTGCAAAGCGCGCTGTTGCGCATGAACCGCGCCGATGCGGACCGGTCGTCCGGCGCGTTTTCGGGAACCGTCGGTTTCCTGGAGACGCATCCGAGCGACGACCGCCGCCACGCGCACCTGATATCCGCGATCGAAGACGTGCGGGCCGGCAAGCCGCTGAAGCCGGCGGAAGAGAAATAGGTCGAATGGAGGCGCACGCCCGAGCGGGGCGCCGCAGGTCGCCTCCGCAACGCCGTCCCGCGCTACGCCCCGCCCTTCAATACGCCCCGGATTTCATCCGAGGCTACTCAGGGTGAGGGAGAGGGTCGGACCGGTAACGCAATCGCACGTTTCCCTCATCCCGGGTCGGCGCGTCAGCGCCGTATCGAGGGGCGGTGGCGCCTACGAGCGTCCACCGCCCGCCATCCGCGCTGCGGCCTCCAGAAAGCCGACCAGGTCGTCCGTCGAATGGTGGATATAGTCGGCGTCGTGGCCGTTCATGGCCCAGTCGCTGTCCGTGCGGACATGGACCGTCGTCATGCCGCGTTCGTGGGCCGGCTTCAGGTTGATCGCGATATCCTCGATCAGCACGGTCGCGCCCGGATCCATGCCGTGCCGCTCGAGGAACAGGTCGTAGAACGGGTCGAGCGGCTTGGGATGGAAGCCGGCGGCGGCGATATCGAATATATCGACGAAAAGGCCGGCGACGCCGAGCCGGTCGAGCACCGCCTCGGCATGTTTCACCGAGCCGTTGGTGAAGATGTATTTCGGGCCGTCCAGCCGCCCCAGCACCGCCGCCAGATCGTCCGACGGCGGGACCGGGCTGTAGTCGATGTCGTGGACGAAATCGAGGAAATGGTGCGGATCGACACCGTATTCCTGCATCAGCCCCTTCATCGTCGTGCCGTAGCGCCGGAAATAGCCCTTCTGCATCCGGCGCGCCTCGTCGTGCGGCAGGTCCAGCGTCTCGGCGATATAGGCGCCGATCCGCACGTCGACCTGGGCGAACAGGTTGCACTCGGCCGGATAGATCGTGTTGTCCAGGTCGAACGCCCAGTGGCCGATATGGGACAGGTCGGGCACGGCCGGCGCGGTCCCGCCTAGTCCGCGCGAATCAGCGTGCCGGTGCCGCTTTCGGTGAAGATTTCCAGCAGCATGGAATGGGGCACCCGGCCGTCCAGGATCACCGCGGCCTCGACACCGCCCTCGATCGCGCGGATGCAGGTCTCGACCTTGGGGATCATGCCGCCTTCGATGGTGCCATCCTCCATCAGCGCGCGCGCCGCCGCGATCGTCAGTTCGGGAACGAGTACGCCGTCCTTGTCGAGCACGCCGCGCACGTCGGTGAGCAGGAACATGCGAATCGCTTCGCTGGCGGCGGCGACGGCGCCGGCGACCGTGTCGGCGTTGATGTTGTAGGTCTCGCCCCTGGCGCCGATGCCGATCGGCGCAATGACCGGGATCAGGCCGCTGTCCAGCAGGTCTTCGAGGATTTCGGCATCGACCGCGTCGGGCTCGCCGACGAAGCCGAGATCGAGGATGCGCTCGATGTTGGAATCCGGATCGCGCCGGCTGCGCGTCAGCTTTTTTGCGCGGATCAGGCCGCCGTCCTTGCCGCTGAGGCCGACCGCCCGGCCGCCGGCCTTGTAGATCGCCTGCACGACCTGTTTGTTGATCGAGCCGGAAAGGACCATCTCGACGATGTTCACCGTCTCGGCGTCGGTCACCCGCAGGCCGTCGACAAACTCGCTGGTGATGTTCAGCCGCTCCAGCATCTTGCCGATCTGGGGCCCGCCGCCGTGCACGATGATCGGGTTCACGCCGGCGTGCTTGAGCAGCACGATGTCGTTGGCGAAATTGTCGGACAGGCGCTGATCGCCCATCGCGTGGCCGCCATATTTGATTACGAAGGTCTGGCCGTCGTACCGCCGCAGATAGGGCAGGGCCTCGGTCAGGGTGCGCGCCGTGCGCAGCCATTGCTTGGCTTCGGTCAGGTTGAACTTCCGGTCAGCCATGGGGCGGCCGTTCCTGTCTGCTGTTCCGGCGGCGATCGTAGCGGAAGATGAGGCGAGCGTTTAGGCCGGGAGCGCGACCGTGGCAAGGGCGGCGCGCAACTCGGCGACGCCCAGGCCCTTTTCCGCGCTGGTCGCGGCGATATCGGGATGGCACGCCGGATGGCGCGCGGCGGCGCGCGCCGTCTCCGCCAGGCAGGCCGCAAGCGCGCGCTCGTGCAGCTTGTCCGACTTGGTGAGGACGATCTGGTAGGAGACCGCCGAGACGTCCAGCAGTTCCATGATCTCCCGGTCGCCGGGTTTCAGGCCGTGGCGCGCATCGATCAGCAGGCAGACCCGGCGCAGGCTCGCCCGGCCGCGCAGATAATCGCGGATCAGCGCATTCCAGCGCCGCACCTTGTCCTTCGACGCCCGGGCGTAGCCGTATCCCGGCAAATCGACCAGGCAGAGCCGGCCGCCGAGGTCGAAGAAATTGATCTGCTGCGTGCGGCCCGGCGTGTTCGAGGTTCGGGCCAGCGCCTTGCGGCCGGTGAGCGCATTGATCAGGCTCGACTTGCCGACATTGGACCGGCCGGCGAAGGCGATCTCGGGCAGCGCGTCCGGCGGCAGGCCGGCGACCTGCACGACGCCGGTGACGAAACGGCATTGCTGCGCAAAGAGCAGGCGTCCGGTTTCGAGGCCGCCGGCTTCGGAATCTTCGGATTCGGGATGCGATACGGCGTCGGCCATGGGCGCCCGGTGCGGTCCGGCTATGGCCCGGCTATTTGCGCCGGCCGCGCCCGCCGGTGCTGCCGCGGCGGCCCCGTCCGCCCTTGGAACGGCCTTTTCCGGACCCCTCGGCCGGCGGCTTGTTGCGGCTCTGCTTGCTGCGGCCCGGATTGGCGCCGGCGCCGGCCGGAGCGGGCGCGCGCCGCCGGGCGGAGCGTTTCGGCGCCGATTCGGTTTCGGCTTCGTCGTCCCCGGCCTCCTCCGCGGCCTCCTCCGCGGCCCCGGCGCTCCCGTCGGCCGGAACGAGATCGCGGATATTCCCGCCGCCCTGCTTCTTCTCCCACACGCCCATGCGCTTCATGATCACCCATTGCTGGCCGATCGAGAGCGTGTTGTTCCAGGCCCAGTAGATGATCAGCCCGGCCGGGAAGATCGCCAGCATGATGGTGAATACGAAGGGCAGCGCCATGAAGATCTTCTGCTGCATCGGATCGGCCGGCGGCGGATTGATCTTCTGCTGCAGGAACATCGTGACGCCCATGATGATCGGCCAGATGCCGATATCGACATAGGGAATGCCCGACGGCCCCCAGGGCAATAGGCCGAACAGGTTCACGATGGTCGTCGGGTCCGGCGCCGAGAGATCCTGGATCCACCAGAAGAACGGCGCGTGGCGCATGTCCACGGCGATGAACAGCGTCTTGTAGAGCGCGAAGAACACCGGGATCTGGAGCAGGATGGGCAGGCAGCCGGAGGCCGGGTTGATCTTCTTTTCCTTGTAGAGCGCCATCAGCTCCCGGTTCATGCGCTGCTTGTCGTCGGCATAAAGCTCGCGCAGCTTCATCATTTCCGGCTGCAGCTTCTTCATCCGGCTCATACTGCGGTAGGAACGGTTGGCGAGCGGGAAGAAGACGATCTTCACCAGGATGGTCACGATCAGGATGGCGACGCCGAAATTGCCGACATAGCCGAAGATGATCTGGAGCAGCCAGTAGAACGGCTGGGTCAGGAAGAAGAACCAGCCCCAGTCGACCAGCCAGTTGAACCGCGGGATGCCGAATTGCTCCTCATAGGTTTTGAGGGCGGCGGTTTCCTTGGGCCCGGCCAGGATCCGCAGCGTCCGCGCGGTCTCTCCGCCGGGTGCGATCCGGAGGTCGTTCTCGGTCTTGAAATAGGCCCGGAAGACGTCCTCGTAGCCCTCGAACCTGTCCCGGTGATCGAAGGTGAATTCGTATTTTTCACTCTGGTCCGGGGCCAGCGCGACCGCCCAGTACTGGTCGCTGAAGGCCGTCCAGCCGCCGGTGGTGCGGTAGGTCTGGGACTCGTCCTTGAGGTCGGAGTAGTCCAGGGGGCTGTCGAAGATTTCCTGCCCTACCGTGATGTAGTTCTCTTCGCCGGGCTCCTTGATGGTTGCATGGCCGCTTTCGCTCAGAATGAAAAAGCCGAAGGTTTTCGGCTCGCCGTGGCGGTGGATGAAGCCGGTCGGGCGCAGCACGATGGGCCTGGCGCTGCGGTTCGCGACCCTGCGTTCGACCGTCACGAGGTATTTCCGGTCGATCGAATAGGTGCGGCGGAATTCGACGCCCTCGCTGTTCGTCCAGTTCAGCGTTACCGGCTTGCCGACTTCGAGCGTGTTGCGGTCGGCCTGCCAGACGGTATCCGGGCCCGGCACGATACCCTCGCTCCGGCCCGGAACCTCCCAGGTCATGCCGGCATAGTAGGCGCCCTTCGTGCGGCCGGGGCGCAACAGGTGGATCCGCTCCTGTTTCTTGATGGTTTCCCAGTGTTTCTCCAGCGTAAGGTCGTCGAAAATCGCGCCGATCCGGCAGATCGACCCGGTGACGACGTCGGTCCTGATGGCAATTCTCAGGGACTGGCCGTCGCTGCTCCGGCACGCGGCCAGGGCCTCCGTGCGCGGCAGGATCGGTTTGTCGTCGACGACACGAACCGGGGCCTTCGAGCGCGATTTCCCGGCGCTGTCCTGCCCCTGCTGCGTGTCGGTCTGCTGGTCGCTGTCCCGCTGTCCGAGCTTTTCCTGCGGGGCGAAGATGATCTGGAACCCGAAGATGATGGCGATCGAAAACAGGATCGCCATGATCAGGTTGTGGCTGTCCGTCCGTTCAGGTCCCACGCGACGGCTCCATCGGGCGGCGCGGCGGCACGGGATCGTAACCCGATCCGCCCCAGGGATGGCAACGGCCGATCCGCTTCAGGCCGAGCCAGCCGCCGCGCAGGGCGCCATGGTCCCGGACGGCGTCGGCAGCGTATTCCGAGCAGGTCGGCGCAAAGCGGCACTGGCGGCCGAGCAGGGACGACAGGGTGAGCCGGTAGCCCTGGATTGCGATCAGAATCAGGCGCGCAGCGGGGCTCGGCGACGGTACGACGGCGGGCGGCATCGGCTCAGGCGGCCTCCCCGCGTGCCGCGGCGGCTCCGGATTCGCCTTTCGGGCGGCGCAGTTTCTTCAGCCGGTCGAGGGCTTCGCAAAGATCGCGCTGCAGGTCCGGCCACGGCCGGGTCAGCGTGGCCCGGCGCGCGATCAGCACATAGTCGGTGCCGGGCTTCGCCAGCCGCCTCAGCTTGCCGGCGGCGAGCGCCCGGAGCCGCCGCCGGGCGCGGTTGCGCTCAACGGCGTTGCCGACCTTCTTGCTGGCGGTCAGCCCGAAGCCGATGTCCGCCGGTCCGTCAGAACCGGCGTTGCGCACCGCACAGGCCTGCAGCACCAGCCCCGGCGCAATCCAGCGGCGGCCCTGGTGCCGGACGCGCAGGAATTCCGGGCGGCGCCGGAGACGCCGAAGGGTCGGTTCTGCTGCCATCCTCACGGGCTTTCCGCTGGCCGGATTGTGGGCGATCTGTCGATTGCGCTGCGTTCTTGCGTTGCCGCCCCAGGCGCTCGGGCGGCGGGTCAGGCCGAAAGCCGCTTGCGGCCCTTGGCGCGGCGGCGGGCCAGAACCTGGCGGCCGGCCTTGGTCGCCATGCGCGCGCGAAAGCCGTGACGCCGTTTGCGCACCAGCACGCTGGGCTGGTAGGTGCGTTTCACCGTACATACTCCATTGATTTGGCGGCGCCGAACCGGGTTTCCGGCCGACGTATGCTGCCGGCAAACCGCCGCCGGCGGCCCTGTTTGTCGGGAGGATCGCCGGCGCGGCAGGCGCCTGAAAACCAGTCTGCGGGATATACGGATGCGGCGCCGGTCGGGTCAACATGGGGGCACCGGGGCAGGCGGCGACGAATCCGCACGTTTCCGTGACTTGAACCGCCGCGATGCACACCAAAGTCCCCTGTTGCACATGCCGCCGGCGTTTCCGATACGGCCTTGCCGTCCGGTCGGGACGATTTGCACTGTCGGATCGCCGTCCGCCGCGCTATGCAGCATTGTCGCCGCCAAACCGGAGGCCTCCGTTCCGTGACCGAGCCGCCGAACAGCCCCGCACAGACCCCGTCGAACGCCCGGCAACGCTGGATGCGCGTGCTGCCCCTGGCCGTCCTGCTGTGCGGCCTCGCCCTGTTCCTGGCGATGGGCTGGCACCGCTACATCAGCTTCGAGCAGTTGCGCGAGCATCGCGAAGCCCTCGAGCACTGGGTCGCCGCCCGCGGCATCCTGGCGCCGGTCATTTTCGGGCTGGCCTATGCCGCCATGATCGCATTCTCGATCCCGGGCGGCGCCGTGGCGACCATCGTCGGCGGATTTTTCTTCGGTCTCGTGACCGGCTCGATCGCCGTCGTCGTTTCCGCCACGGTGGGCGCAACCGTCGTGTTTCTCGCCGCCCGGTCCGCCCTGGGCGCGATCCTCCGCCGCAAGTCGGAAGGCTGGCTGCACCGGATGGAGGAGGGGTTCCGGGAAAACGCCTTTTCCTACCTGATGGTCCTGCGCCTGATTCCGCTCTTCCCCTTCTGGCTGGTCAATCTCGTCCCGGCCTTCCTGGGCGTCGGCCTGCGCACCTATGTGATCGCCACGTTTTTCGGCATCATGCCCGGATCGATCGTCTATGTCAGCCTGGGCAACGGCATCGGCGCGTTGCTCGAGAGCGGTCGGTCGCCCGATCTCGGGATCATTTTCCGGGCGGAAATCCTGCTGCCGCTGGTCGGCCTGGCGATCCTGTCGATGCTGCCGATCGTCTACAAGCGCTATCAGCGCCGCAAGGCAGGCGGCCAGGCGGATGCAGCG
>LXNJ01001868.1_pt1 | contig 12029 bp, 14 predicted proteins | sample 809081 | NCBI WGS metagenome assembly LXNJ01 (sample SAMN04870510, study PRJNA318959) | sponge metagenome | biome: sponge; feature: marine sponge reef; material: water | host: Petrosia ficiformis | place: Greece: Milos, Mediterranean Sea | collected 2013-05-29 | depth 5-7 m
GAAGTGGAGGTGTTTGTTGAAAAATGAAGCATGGAATAATTATTGGTATACAAACACAAAAGCAGCGTGATATTCATGCCAAAAACTTTACACACCCTTATTCCTTAAACTTTAAATATCAATCTCATATGAAACGGTATGGTTGTCAAGAGAAATATATTGGGAGTACAGAGCCATTCAGTTGCCACCAAGCACTCTTTTAGGAGGGCTTGGTCCGACCGATTTAACAACAGAAGCGTTTAATGTGAATGTCGGACGCACATTCACCATGTGCAATTCATCGCGTCAATCCCAACTTTTCCGGCAAACTTATTGTAAATATATTGGATATCTATTGTCCGGCAAACCACAAAAACTTCTGATCACCACACAGAATTAGGTATAATATCAGTATGAAAACAAAACCGATCCCAAACACAAAACAATCAGATACCCTGAAAATCGCAAACAACTATCCAAATGCAAGACGACAACGCAAAACTTATCAAATCAAATATCTACAACAAGAGGAAACCGTAAATTCTCAATACAGATGGGTAATAGAAAAATTAAAATTTATTGAAAACAAGAAAAACACCTATAAACCCATACAGGAACTGGTGTTATAGCGAATTTAGAAAAGTTACCATGGTATGAAAAAACATACCGTATGGTAACTTTTTAAGGAGGAACGATCTCCGGATCACAACCTGCATCTGTAGGAACGATCTCCGAATCGCGATCTCTTTCTGTAGGAGCGATCTCCGAATCGCGACTTTACAACTTGAACGGATAAAAAACATGTAAATTGAAAGCCGCTGTTAAGCAAACTGCCAGAGTTGTAGTGCAGTTTTTCCTAACACCCACTCTCTATCTTCAGGTGTGAAGAAATCCATTTCATCACGGACAACAGATAGCGTTTGCGCGTAAGTCGCGCGACTTAAACAGACGGGCCAATCCGTTCCCCACATTATGCGTGATCCACCGAAGGTATGATATACCTCTTTAACCAGTTCATGTGTGTCTGCCCACGGATAACTCACCTTGGAAATAGACCACGTATGGCTAATCTTGACATAAACGCGAGGAAACCGAGCGAGATTGAGCAATAACTGCAGTTTTTCTGGATCGTCAGGGGAACAGTCTGCCATGTGGTCAATTACGACATCAAGGTCAGGGTGTTGTTCTAAAAGCGGTACAAGGTCAACTAACCGCTCCGCTCTTGTAAGGAGTAGCATCGGCACACCGAGAGATTCTGCGCGGCTAAAGATAGGCGGTATCAATGGGCCAGCAAACCAATCTCCATCAGAACCGACAGAGGGACTCAAACGCACGCCATGAAAGCTTTCCTCCTCTGTCCAGCGACTGAGATGATCCGGGGCATCCGGGTCTTCAGGGTTAATTCTACAAACACCCATAAATTTGTCAGGGTATCTTTTCATAGCATCCGCAGCATAACTATTATCCCATAGATAGTGGATAACCTGTACGAGGACAGTTCTTTCAACACCGTTCGCTTCCATTAATTCAAGTAACATTTCAGGTGCAGCATCCTCTGCAGGTGGATTTCTTCTATTGGGTGCCCATGGGAATCTTGGATCGTTTTTCCAGACGTGAACATGCGGGTCGATAATTTTCATATTACTCCTCCTTAGGTTTTCTAAAGAATCCGTAAATACCTAAAGGTATACAGTAAAGTAGGATCAGAAGGTGCAAACTAAATCCGGTGTCAAACCCATCTTTTTTTGAAGTTCCAAGACGGTGTAGCAATTCTCTAAACGGAAATTCTGTTGTTCCAAAGTTACCGAAATTTTGGATCGGCAAAAGGTTAAAACCGTTTGTAAATGCAAGTGCAAAAAGCACTTCGATCAAAGGAATATCAACACCCATCTCAACGACAAGATAACACTGAAATCCGAAACGGATTATAAGACATAATAAAGAATATCCCCAGACTTTCAAAAAGCGTAAGTTTAATCGAAATGCTGTGATTTCCTCAACGATTACCAGACATTTGTTGACAAACCAAGTTATTGGTTTTTTCTCCAGACGCAATAACGGTTTTGCCCAATTCTGTGCAAGGGAGACAAAGAAATTAGGTGCGACGCATGCCAAAACCATCAGCATCGTTAATCCCGTGCCAATAACCAATAGAGTCAGATAAAGCACCGTCCAAGAATGGCTCCCACCCAGTTCCGGAAGCAGTAGGATCGCAGTGGCAGCCATTAAAACAGTTAATAACACTAAGTCGATGATACTTGCCACCATTAATGTGGCAATTCCCTGCGTCGCATCAACTTTTTGCCGCCGTTGCATTAAGTAGATGTATGAAATATCACCTGTCCGCATCGGAAGAAAATTACCCCAAAATGTGTGCAAAGCAAGAATAGGGAAAATACTGTGCACATTGGAGTCTAAACCGAGTAAAGTTCGGAATCTTAGGGTTTTAGCTAACACAAGTAAACAATAGCATCCGAACCCAATTAATATAGCCTTAATTGACATCCGACTCAGAATTTTGGATGTTTCATTAAGATCAATTTCTTTTAATACGAAAAATGAGATAACAACTGCTAAACTGGTCGGCAAAGCAATTCTGGCAATCCTCAGGAGTCGCTTTTTATTCAATTTTCCCTACCGTTGTGGCTGTACAGAAGAATATTCTGAATACGCTTTCACAAGATCACCTTTCCGAAAGCCAGGAACGGCGGTGCCACATTCTCTGGCTAACCGTGCATAGTCAATCTGTTTTAATTTTGCTAAGATGTTAGGATCGTTCGCTTTTAGCAGAATCCACTGTTTATTTCGTTCGCACTGCTTTTCGTCTATCTCTTTGCGGGAATAGTCTTGCCATCCTTGACAGGGAATGGCAAAATCAAAATTGTTTTCAAAGACTTTTAGCGCGGCGGGTGTATTATTATATTGCCATATTTGAAAATCTTGATGCCGTATGGGTAACGGTTTATATTGGCGCATATCTTGATGAGCACTTGGCAGGCGGGTCCATATCTGAAACTCTGTATTAACCGAAAATGATTTACCAGAATCAAGGTAGAAGGCATCTCTCGGTAGTGCCAATTTTCTAATAAACCGCATACTCGTATCAAGCTGTTTATGGACAATATATTTTCTGAAATTGACGGGAACAATAAAAGCGACAATATCCGCTAATTCAGCAGCGTGATTAAAAAATGCAATCGCCATTTTTCCGCGCTTCCCAAATGGCGGATTGCCTATGATAGCAGTGTCCTTAGGGGCATAAGGAAAACGGGTGACCATAAAAAAGTCTTGTGTTATTACATTTTTGCATTTTGGAAGGATATCTATGCCAAACCTACGTTGCGGTGGCAAGCAATTGTAAAATGCACCTGTGCCAGCGGAAGGTTCCACAAAGAACATTTCATTGACAGTTCGGTTAACGGATGGCAGTGTTTCCGAAAAGTATTTCCAACATGATGCAGCAACTTCTTGCTTGGTGTAAAATGGATTTAATGATGTTTCCACAATTCAATTCCTCTGATGAATTGATTTTATGATACCTATTTAAGAACTAATTGTCAAGTAATAGGTGGACTCGAGGGTGTGTAACGAAAGAATTGACAATGAATTATTGAAGTGATATAATCATACTAAAGTTTGAACAATTTAATATTTTTAGAGACAAAAGCAAAAAAGAGGTTATCCTTTTAGAAATAGATAAAACATTTGACTGGAAGAAAATACTTGAAACTCACCATGAAACAATCATAAATTGTCCAAACTTTAGTATAATTATGAATAAAAAAATACCGTGTGGTTTAGCAGCTTTCGATTTAGACGGAACATTATTGAATAGTGAACACAAGTTATCACCTGAGAACTGTGAAGCACTTCAACAACTTGCGGAGAATGAAATCCTTGTTGTTTTGGTTTCTGGAAGAATGCACCGATCTATTCAGCCGATCAGCGATCAGATTGGTTTAGAAAACCCAATAATTTCGTATAATGGGGGGATGGTGAAACATGCAACTACTGGTGAGGTATATCACCACACGCCGGTTCCCGCAGATTATGCTATGGCAATAGTTGACGACTGCGTTAACCAGAATTTGCATATTAATTTTTGCTTGAACGATGAGCTTTTTGTATCGGAAAGGAATAAGTGGAGTGAACTTTATGAAACTCGAACGGGGGTTCCTGCTACACCGATAGGCGATCTTAAACAGTTGGCTGGTGAAACGCCAACTAAACTGCTTATTATTCATCCACCAGAAAAATTGCCACCGCTTTTAGATAGTTTCAAATCAGGATATGTAGGGATACTTTACGTAACACAGACACAACCGGAATACATTGAATTCATGAATCCGGAAGTAACCAAAGGACGCGCGCTGACAGCACTTGCAAAACAGTTCAACATTCCGATAGATTCGGTTGTCGCTTTTGGCGATAGTTACAACGACGAAAGCTTGCTCAAGACAGCAGGATTTGGCATAGCAATGGGAAACGCTGTCGCTCCCATTAAAGACTGCGCGGATCACACGACTGTCACCAACGATGAGAACGGTGTTGCCAAAGCGATATGGGAATTAATTCTGTAATACAAGAGGATGGATCCGTATATTGAATCCTTCTAAAGCAACAACTACGAAGTTAACGAGTTTTATTAGACCTATTATACGGAAAATCTGCCATTAATACGTAAGAATTGCCTTCCCGTTTTAAGGACATACTGACAGAGTTCATCGTAAATTCAAAGTATTTTGCCAACACTTCGGTTAATTCAAACTGTAGTTTTTTCATTGAATCCTCACTCACCTCAAACCGGTCTTGTGTGAGAATGAGTTGTAGACGTTGCGTAGCGATATTACTTGATTTCGATTTACGAGTGAATAAACTTCTAAAATCCATGGTATCCTCTACTTATTTCTTGAAAACCAGTTGGCTATTTGAGAAAAAAAGTTTTCTTCACGCATTTCAGGAATTGGTATGCGTTGTCCGGTCATACGCCGTGCGATCCGCATATACGCCTCAGCACCAGGAGACCCATTGTTATGCACAAGGGGAACACCGCGATTTGTAGAGGCGATGATACCGGTATCTTCAGGAACAACACCAAGCAGATCAATGTTCAGAATGTCTAATACGTCATTCTTACTAATCATGTTTCCTTTTTTAACGAGTGCTGGCGACAATCTATTTAGTACAAGGTTAATTGATGCAATCCCTTGGTGTTGCAAGAGACCAATGATGCGGTCAGCATCTCGAATGGCTGATACGTCGGGGGTCGTGATAATGACAGCTTCATCTGCACCAGCAGCAGCATTGCGAAATCCTTGTTCTATCCCAGCGGGAGAGTCAATAAGAACAAAATCATATTCTTGTTTCAGTTTTTCACAAATTTCCTGCATCTGTTCTGGCTTGATATCGTCTTTTCTGTTCCGTTGTGAAGCAGCCAGTAACATCAAATCTTCAACACGTCGGTCTTTCACAAGAGCTTTATCAAGATCGCATCGCTTTTCAATTACATCCATAGACGTATAAACGACTCGACTCTCTAATCCCATTACGACATCAAGATTACGCAATCCAACATCGGCATCAATCATTACGACCGTTTTACCGATCATCGCTAATGCAGTACCAAGGTTGGCAGTTGATGTCGTTTTACCGACTCCCCCCTTTCCAGAAGTAATCACGATAACCTTACCCATAGTCAACCCTTCCTTATTTTAGAATTTGATAAATTCCTCTACGATAATAATATCTTCAGCCCCAACCCGAGCAATTTCGGGATACCCTCTCGGCTTTTGACCTACTGGTGGACGATTCACATACGAACCGATCTGAAGTTGTAATGGTACCAACTCCATTGCAATAATAACAGAAGAAAGGCGTCCATGAGCGCCGGCATGTGCGTTACCACGCAGAGCACCGAGTACTATTATATCTTCTGCAGCAACAACTTCACCACCAGGATTAACATCTCCATAGATAATCATACTGCCTGATAAACAAGATGTTGTCTGTCCCGATCGAATCGTTTGACGGACGATTTGAGATTGTTCAAAATCCGGTTGATTATCGTTCGTCAAACTCTGTGAAATACTATGCGTTGCAGGTGCTGCCAAGATTGGGGATTCATCTTTTTCATCAAAAACGTTGACACCGCTGACAACAAGATCGTAGTTTTCAGTCAAGTGTGTTTCTAATTTTTTCAGATCTTCAGATGATAGGGGCAATGGCCTCATATCAATATGAATAGAAGTCCCTGCCAACGGTTGATTCATGCTGTCCAGCAACTCCTGAATTGCTGTCTCAACCTCAGTCAGCGAGACTTTCGGATTGATTATAAGATGCAAACCATCCTTATATCCTCTGAGTTTCACGATTGAATTTTCCATATTTATCACACACGAAACTATTTTGTCCTGCTAAGCAGTAACTCATTGTAGTAGTAAACAATTTGAATACAACTGATTTATACAGAATCGTTCTCAACTTTAGCTAAAACATAAGGTCCTTCAGGAATCACGGCTATTTGAACATCTTCCCCATAACGTACCAAAAACTGTTCAATCCCTTCCTGCGGTTTTTTCAATGGATGTACAAACAGTTTAGATCGTTGTTGATACGGAATACCATCTGTATAAAAATAGATATCAGCTTTACGCGCGACTTTGGCCAATTCTTCCAATTGCCACTGATCAATAACGAAGTTCGCAGGATTGTAAAGTCCTTGAACAAAAGCAGTTAGGTCGTCAGTTTTAAATAATAAATCGGTAAATGGTTTGCTACCAATGCCTTCATTACAAGCAGCTACAAGCAGAATACTGCCGCCTTGTTTGACGATTTCAACAGCAGTAAGTAAACCTTTTATCGCCTGATAGAACGTAGTGTCCAAGGGATATCCCGCACTGGAGACAACAACCGCATCAACCGGGGATGGTATCGTAACCTTGGCATGTTTTTCTACGAACTGTGTGCCAGCAAGATGAGATTCAACCATATCCCCTGCAAAAACACCTGTTATCTGTCTTTGTTTGTCAATAGCAACGTTAAGGTTAAAATTAACACCTGCCATCTTAGCGATCTCGGTTGCTTCCATGTGAAATGGATTTCCATCCAAAATGCCAACGGCGGATTTTGGATGTTCCATTAATTCAGGGCCATGCATAACCTTCATTGTTTCAATAGATGCGAGCCCAGGACAGATTGCCTTCCGTCCCCCAGAGTACCCTGCCATCAAGTGCGGCTCAATCAACCCAGTTATAATCTTCAGGTCCGCTGCGAGGTACGTCTGATCAATGTAAACGGGTGTACCTTTGTGCGTCTTGCCGAGATATGTATGGGTCTCTGGCTTTTGAGAAAAATGGTTGACAATACAGTACGAATCCATGATTGAACGACCAACCAATTCCTCAAGTTCTTTTCCCTCATTGGGACGGTGGATACCTGTGGCGATGAGGATAGTAATATCCTCGCGTGGCAATCCCGCCTGTTCAAGCGTTTCTAATATCGGTGGCAAAATCACCTGATTTGGGACTGGACGCGTTATATCGGAAATTACAATGCAGGCAGAGTTTTTGCCTTTTGCTACTTCTGCTAAGGCGGGTGAGGCAATAGGCTGCGAAATCGCTTGCCGAACCGCTTTGTCGGCATCAGCTAACGGTGTGCTTTGCGCTGTTTCCAAGACCCTTGCTAAATTTTTGTCAGGTATCTCTACCGCAACTGTGCTGTGACCGTATCTCATCTCGACTTGCATGATTAAATTTCCTTCAAAACGTGTAATTTAAGTTGAAAATATTATGATGCCATATTGAAAATATCGTGAAACTTAAAATCGAGTAATCGTGAATACTAATTTAGAGTGTAACATACCTGACATTAGATGTCAATATTTCCATTTCGGATCACATATCAACTTGAAATTTTTTAAAACGCATGCTAAATTATACATGCTTTCCGTAGAACCTGCAAAAGGTTTGAGAATAGAATTCAAAACGGAGAATTTAAATACACATGGAACGTATTGAAGTTACAACAAAACCTAACGGTGCAGGCCGCAATTGGCTTGAGGTCGGTGCTTTTGAAGTTGACTCACTCGGCCGCAAACAGTGGGTTAAGAAAAACGTGCCACATCAAGAAACGAAACTGACTGTGGATAGACAGTACTCAGCCCGTGGCGAAACGATTGACTGGATTGTCCTAATTCCGGAAGATTATCTGCTCACGATTGTCAAAGTAACCTACGACCGTTTAAATCCAAAAGACCTTGAAGTGCTCTGGGAACCAGGGGGCTCTAACCAACCAGAAGATTCCCGTGAAAATAAAAAGAAACGTGCTTTTGAACTTGCTGCTGGAAACGAGGAACTCACATCTCTACTGAAGGAACTTCTTGGAGATTAATATACCTCATACTCAAAGGCGTTGCAATAATTTTATGCTCACCACCCATATCGTTCTGGTCCCCACGGCTTCGTTATCAATTCTTGTTTTGCCATGACCATGGTCTTGCTTGGAACATCTTCGTATAGAATTACCCCTGGGCCTACAACGCTATAAGAACCGATACGTCTGCCCGGCATTATCATTGCATTGACACCAGTGCGGCAGTAGTCACCCATGTAGGTAGCGTTTGCACCGTAAGTTGGAATTTCGTAGCGTCCTTCTATCTGAATTGATGTATCTCTGTCGTCAAATCGTAACGTTCCACACACTGTAGCAGCGCCAATATCTGTCGCGCATCCAAAAACACCGGACATTTCGCAGTAGTGATATAGATAAACCTTGTCAAACATGACGCCGGACATTTCTGCGCCGTGTCCTACGATGCATCTATTTCCGATGGTGCTGCTCTGAATATCACAATAGTCGCTAATACGGCACTGATCGCCGATGTATGTGTTTCCATGTAAAATTGCGCCATTCGTAATGTTGTTATTTGCGCCAGCTATAAGTGTACCGTTTACAACAACACGTGGACCAATAACTGTATTTTCCCCTAATACCACGTGTCCGTTGATTTCGGCAGCATCGGAAATTTTAGCACTCGCTGCTATGTTGTTTTCATCAATTTGTTTTGCGAGATAGTCTACTAACCGACGATTTGCTTCTAAAACATGCCACGGTTTATCAACGTCAACGAAAAAGCCAGTTGTTTCGACTGCTAACACCTCTATCCCGTCATTAATCATGAGTTGGAGAGATTGTGCGATTTCGGCTTCAGGCGGTGGCATCCCGCCGACAGGAACTTGTGTAACAATGCCGGGGTTCCGTAATAAATAGGGTGTTACCGTCGTTTTAAAAGCATAGATCCCACATAGACGATGTAAACCACCTCGTGGATGTCCTTCAATACCAGATAAACACCCGTCAGTAGCTTTGGCACAAAGCCAATTGTTCGCGTCCTCATCGCCAAGTGGCTGAATTAACGCAGCTGCTTCTGCATTCTGACAGTTAAACGCTTTAATAAGTTTACGAAAATTTTCAGAACTGGTTACAACATCACCGTAAATTACAAGAAAATTTTCATCATTTAGTTTTTTTAAAGCAGTCAAAACTGCATCTGCAGTACCTTCAACCGGGTGTTGGGTTACAAATTCAACATTTGGAATGTCTGCGACAGCACCACGCACCTGTTGCGCATAATGTCCCACCACAACAATAATATGTTCTATTCCTACTTCATTGAGATTATTGACTATTCTACGAATTATAGGTATATTTGCGACAGGAATCGTACATTTCTGGCGGAATTCACCATAAGGCCAAACTTTCCGTCCTAATCCTGCAGCTAAAACAATAGCGTTGTTCATAATATTTAGTTTGTTATAGATATCCCTTTATAGCCACATCTAATTTGTCCAATTCTACATGCTGATTTATAAAATCTGCTAAAAACTTAGTATCAGGATTTGGAGTGTCTAAGCGTTTTTCATAAGGCACTACACCAACTACTGACACTTGTGTTAATCGTTCAATTTCCGCTGGATTAGTTTGTTCAGCAAGCCCCGCTGCTTCCGGTTGCACCATATTTAGAATAATTCCTGTTATCCGTAAGTTGAACTGTCTGGCAAACGCAACAGTTAGCATTGTATGGTTTATTGTTCCTAAGCCTGCATCGGCAACGATTAATATCGGTAGCTGCAGTTGACTGATAAGATGTGCTACGAGAAAATCGTCTTTAAGTGGCACAGCAATACCACCAACACCTTCTACGACCAAAAAATCATATTTCTGTTTCAAATTAGAAAATGCTGCTGCAATCGTTGATAAGTCTATCTGTTTGCCTTCCAACCTCGCTGATACCGAAGGGGCTAAAGGGTATCGGAGACGGATCGGATTAATCAACTTTAGCGGATCATCAACTTGCGCAGCATGCCTAAGAAATTGAACGTCAACTGCATCACCAGCACTGATAGGTTTCATTATACCGACTTGCACACCTGAATGTTTTAGTGAAGCTGCAAAGCCTCCTGCAACCACAGTTTTTCCAATTTCTGTTCCTGTTCCCGTAATGAAGATACCGTTTATACATTTGTCTAAATTCACAGCATATTATCCGCAAAAGATTTGCTGAAATCTTTATGTGTTAATAGAAATATTAGATGAGTGTTAAATGTTGAAAAACTCAATAAATTCTGCATTTACATTTTAATTTAAAACTGTGACTGTGTCAAGGGGTGTGTAAAGTTTTGGCAGAACCATTCAATTGTCGCTGAGTCCTCTTGTGGGAGAACTTTGTAAGCCCGCTTTAACAACAAAAGTGTTTAATGTGAATGTCGGACGCACATTCACTATGTGCATTTATTGCCAAATCAACGCCAAATGCGCTTATGGCATTCGTCGCCTCTTTTAACCTTCGGAAACGCTAATTTTTATTTTTGGATTAGAAAACTTGACAATTGAATGCCCTGTTCTACTTGAATATTTTATGCATCCAATTCGCAATTTGTGCTATACTATCTGTGGATTTTACCGATTTGTGGAGGAAACTGTATGAATGGTTCAGAAAGAGAATGGGACGGAACAATTACCCGATACCCTGACCCAGCAATTGAAACGATTGATCCCCGTTTTGCGAGATACAAAATCGGCAATTCTGTCGTTGAACGGTTATGGACAGGTGCGCGGTGGTCTGAAGGACCTGTATGGTTTGGAGATGGTGGATATCTGCTATGGAGCGATATTCCAAACAATCGTATTCTGAAATGGGACGAAGCCACAGGTAAAGTGAGTGTATACCGTAAACCGTCTAACTATAGTAATGGGCATACAAGAGATCGGCAGGGAAGACTTATCAGTTGTGAACACGGCACACGCCGCGTCACGCGAACCGAATATGACGGGACGGTTACCGTGCTGATGGATAACTTCGGAGGAAAACGCCTCAACGCACCAAACGATGTTACTGTTCACCCTGATGGAAATATCTGGTTTACTGATCCAGGATACGGTATTATGCTCAATTATGAAGGACATATTGCTGAATTTGAATTACCGACTTCTGTTTATCGTCTTGACCCGGATACCAAAGAAGCCACTGTTGTTACGGATGAACTCGAAAAACCGAATGGGATATGCTTTTCGCCTGATTATGAAAAACTGTATGTCGTAGATACAGGGGTTACACATAAAGAGGGAACACCAAGACACATTTATGTCTTTGATGTCGTAAACGGCGAGCGATTAGACAACAAACAAGTATTTTGTGATATGGCACCGGGCATTGCTGACGGTATCCGGTGTGATGTTGATGGTAATCTATGGGCAAGTGCCGGTTGGGTTGGCGATGGGTACGACGGTGTCCATATTTTTGCGCCAGATGGCACGCTTATCGGGAAGATTCACCTCCCAGAAATTTGTGCGAATCTCTGTTTTGGTGGCGTGAAACGCAATAGGCTTTTTATGACAGGTAGCCAATCTCTCTATTCAGTATATGTGGAAGCACAAGGATTGCCGTTATTCTAATTATAGTAAATTATGTAAATAAGTTCACATATATTCTGTAGGAGCGATCTCCGAATCGCGACGAAACCACTAATAGTCGGGAATCGGAGTTCCCTCGG
>LXNJ01001869.1_pt1 | contig 12028 bp, 12 predicted proteins | sample 809081 | NCBI WGS metagenome assembly LXNJ01 (sample SAMN04870510, study PRJNA318959) | sponge metagenome | biome: sponge; feature: marine sponge reef; material: water | host: Petrosia ficiformis | place: Greece: Milos, Mediterranean Sea | collected 2013-05-29 | depth 5-7 m
CTGGAACAGACCACGGTAACGGCGCCCGCCTCGGCCAGCGCCAGCGCCATTTCTTTTCCGAGTCCCTTCGATCCTCCGGTAATCAGGGCCACGCGACCGTTCAGTCGAAACAGATCCAGCGTTGTTCGCTCGTCCATATCCGCCTCCTCAGTTCGCCTGGCGCCGCAAATTGCCAATTTGCGCTACAGGATCATGCGACGCCACCGATGGGCGCCCGGCCCAAAGGGAATCACCGGGTACCTGCCTGCGACAGTTCGGCCAGGACGGATCTCAATATCCCGGCGAACAATCGCCGCTCCTCCGGCGTCCCCACCGTCACCCTGAAAAACCTGTCCAGAGGCGCCGCCGCAGGTTTGCGCACGAACGCGCCGTGTGCCTGAAGCATCTCCAGAATTGCATTCGCGCGATTTGCAGTTCCGGCATCGAACGCCACGAAGTTGGTGGCCGAAGGCAATGTGGGCAAGCCCAGACGCTCTCCCAGACGCGCATAATCCGCCCGTCCCTCCACAACCGACCTGACGACGTTCGCCACGAAGTCCGCATCTTCAAGCGAAGCGAGCGCCCCGGCCTGTGCGACGCGATTCACACCGTAGTGGTGCCGCACTTTCTCCAGCGCCTCCACAACCACCGCGTCCGCAACCGCGTATCCGATCCGGGCGCCGGCCATCCCGTGCGCCTTGGAGAACGTGCGCATCCGAATGACTCGCGGCCCGATCGGCGCCATCGGCGGCGGGGCGTCCTGTGTTGCGAATTCCGAATACGCTTCATCCAGGATCAGCAGACAGCGATCCGGCAGCGTTTTTTTGAGTGCACCGATATTCGCCGCCGGGTGCCATGTGCCCGTGGGGTTGTCCGGATTGGACAGGTACACCACACGGGCTCCGGTCTCCACGGCGGTTTCGGCCAGTCCCTCCAGATCGTTTCGGTCATCCCGGTAAGGCACGAAGTGCAGGAGCCCGCCGAACCCGTTTACGTGGTAGTTGAACGTCGGGTACGCGCCAAGGGACGTTACCACCGTCTCGCCGGGCTCGACGAAAACCCGCACGACAAGCCCGAGGAGGTCGTCGATTCCGCTTCCAACACTGACGTTCTCGAACGGAACACCGTGGAAGCCGGCGATTGCGGACCGGATCTCGTGGTTTTCCGGATCGTTGTACCAGCTCAAGCGCTCAACCGCCCGGAACATTGCCTCGCGCGCCATTGGCGAAATCCCGAAAGCACTTTCGTTTGCCCCCACCCGTACCCGGAAGGCCTCTCCGCGGCGACGCTCCAGCGCTTCGGGCCCCACGAACGGCACCGATGCCGGCAGGCCGCGAACAATTCGGGTAAATGGAAACCGGTTATCCATTATCCGGACTCCGTGGACGCGAAGATATCGTGGCGCCCGTTAACCCCGAATCGAAAAAACAGCAATTCGGCGACGCGGGGAAAACACCTGAAGCGGGGCGTAACGGTCGTCAAAAAGGACGTTTTTTCAGTTCACGTCCAGTGACCTGTTGTATCCTGGTAATCAGCCGTCAAATCGCCTTTATCCACTTGCTTATATTCGATTTACGTCCCGAAAAAATTACGAATCAAGGTTAAAAGCGGACCCGGAACCGCATACGGAATTCCAGGCCTTCCCCGCCGGATCCGTGCGGCGCCCCCCAATCGACCTGGTCCAGGTGCGCATCCACGTACGCATCGCCCATACTGAACAGGATAAGGCCAATCGTTGTGTACAGAAAGATATTCCGTTCAGGTGATGTGTCGACCGGCGGGCGATTATTCAACTGGTTACGGCGAACGAAAAACCCCACCGTGGAACTCACCTGCGCGGCGGCGATCAAGCTTCCCTTTATGGGCCGGCGGTTATAAAACTGCCCCCATCCCGGTAATGCCAGCGACCGCAACATCGCTTCTCTCGCGGGCCGGACCTCCCGGACACTGTCCGCGGACGTCGAATCCGGGCTTTGGGCGGCTGCCGGAACGACCCACGCGAGAATGGCCATTCCCGCTGCGAACGCGAGCATCCTTGCGGCAGAACTCCCACGGCCGGGATTCTCGGATCTCCGGTTCCGGATATTGCGCTTCACGAATCATGCTCCAATAGCCAATTTTGCCCCACCCAGAATCCCCGCGTCGTCTCCCAGCGTGCCCGCCAGGATTTGCACTCGTTCCTTGACCCCGACCGTACCCCGCTCCTGAAAGGTCCTCCTGACAGGCGCAAAAAGCCGTTCGCCCGCCCGCGCGAGCCCGCCGCACAGCGCCACCACTTCCACGTTGGTAACACTTACCAGGCTCACCAGCCCGATTCCCAGCAGCGTGCCGGTCTCTTCGAACATGGCGCGGGCAAACGTGTCTCCCCCATCGGCCGCTTCGAAAATCGCCCGCGTGGTCAGTCCATTTGCGGTCAGCACCGTCCGGGTAGATTCATTTTCCATGCGCTCGCGGGTCCGCCTCACCATCGCGGTTGCCGAGACGTAGAGCTCGAGACAGCCACGATTCCCGCAGGGGCAGCGTGGTCCGTTCCAGTCGATGGTGATGTGGCCCACCTCCGCAGCATTGCCGTTGAACCCATGCATCAATTCGCCGTTGCATACCCAGCCGCCGCCCACGCCCGTACCCAGCGTCACACACAAAAAATGAGGCGCCTTCCTGCCGGCGCCCTGCCACTGCTCGCCAAAAGCCGCGAGATTCGCATCGTTGTCCACGACCACCGGCATTTCGAGCGATGACTCCAGCCGGTCTTTCAGACGCACGCCGTGCATGCACGGCATGTTCTCGGGAGAAATGATGACGCCATTGAAGGGGTCCAGCGGACCCGGGGCACCCACGCCCACGCCGCGCACTTCCTTTCCGCCGGCTTCCCGAATCACCTGCCTGACGCACGTCGCGATTCCCGAAATAACACGATCGCTGCCCAGGTCGGGCCGTGTGGGGCATCTGAACCGGGCGACGATCTCGCCCGTGTCCGTCACCAGCCCCGCGCGGGTATTGGTTCCACCCAGGTCGACGCCAACCGTCAGTGCGCTCACATCCCGGCCCGCGCCTGTTTCACGGCATCCACAAAGGCGCGGGCGGTTGCGGTTAACGCGGGCCAGTCCTTCTCCGCCACCGCCCGTTTATCCACCATCGCGCTTCCGGCCCCCACCGCGCAGGCGCCCGCCTTGATGAACTCCGGGGTCGTGGTGGCGTCAACGCCGCCCGTGGGCATCAGGCGTACATGGGGAAGCGGCCCTTTCACATCTTTGAAATAGGAAGGACCGCCCACGCCGGCAGGAAAGACCTTGACAACGTCCGCGCCCGCCTGCCATGCCGCAAGAATCTCCGTCGGCGTGAACCCCGCGGGCATCACCACTTTTCCGTAACGTTTGGCCATTGTGATCACGTCCGGATTCAGCGTGGGTCCCACGACGTACTCTGCACCTGCCAGAATGGCCGCGCGCGCCGTCTCCGGATCCAGGACGGACCCGACGCCGACAATGGTATCCTCCATTTTTGCGGACGCCTCCTCAATGACCTTGAGCGCCCCCGGCACGGTCATTGTCACTTCAATGGCTACCACGCCGCCTTCCCGCAGTGCCCCGGATACATCCATCAGTTCCGTGGGCGAGTCCGCCCTCAGAACGGCCACCACCCCGCAGTCAATGATTCGATCCAGCACACCGGCCATACGATATTCTCCTCTGTCTGTGCGATCGCGAGCCGCTCGTCCGGCGATCTCAGCAGTCCGATGACAAAGTCGCTCCTTAGTATTTCGACCGCAAGGGCTGATTGTAACCCGGATGGACTTTTTCAACGGGCTGTTAGCGCCGGATTCTTGCTGCGGCCCCTTTCATGGCGGATTCCGCCTCCGCCCGCGTCGCCCAGTTTACGTCGCCCAGGAAGGTATGTGCAAGGGCCGAATACGCGCCCGCGAAATCCACCGCCGACTGGGGATCCACCCCCTCGATCAGGCTGGATATCAACCCGGCCGAGAAACTGTCCCCGCCTCCAACGCGGTCGACCATTTCAAGGTCCTCGTAGATTCGAGACAGGTAGAATGCTTCGCCGTCGAACAAGAGCGTACGCCAGTCGTTCAGCAGTCCCGTCTTTGCAACCCGCAGCGTCGTGCCCACGTAGTCCACGTTTGGATAGGATTCGATTGCCCGCCGCGCCACGTCCTTGTAGCTTTCGGGGTCCAGTTGACTGTAGTCATCTCTCGAACCCTCCGCCTTCAACCCCAGGACCTTTTCAAAGTCCTCTTCGTTGCCGATCAGGACCTTGACCAGAGGAACAATCCTGCTGCTGGTTTCCTGGGCTTTTTCCGAACGCCACAGCTTCGAGCGGAAATTCAGATCATAACTCGTTGTCACCCCGGCCTCACTGGCCGCTTCGAGGGCTTCAAGCGTCGTATCCGCAGCGCTGTCGGAAAGCGCAGGCGTGATGCCGCTGACGTGAAACCATTTCGCGCCCTCGAAAACGGACTTCCAGTCCACCATACCCGGCTCGATGTTTGATATCGCGGAATTCGCCCGGTCGTACGTTACCGCGCTGGCCCGCGGCCCGACGCCCAGTTCGACGTGGTAAAACCCGTTCCGTTCAAAACCGACCCCGTCAAAATCCACCCATTGAATGTTGGACATGTCCACGCCGTGTTCCCGGCCCTTGTTCCGGATAATCCACCCCGTCCAATTGTCCACCAGCCGGGATACCCACGCCGTATTCAGCCCCAGATGTGCGCAGGCTACCGCCACGTTGTATTCGCCTCCGCCTATCTCGACGTCGAGACGGGTGGCATTCTCCAGCCGTCGGTATTCCGGCGACGACAATCGAATCATCGCCTCCCCGAAGGTTACCACGTCGTACATTGCTCCCCTCCTCGAATAATACAATGGCACTCAGGCTATTGTGCGGACTCACCGGTATTCATTCATCGCTTCCGCCCAGAAGGCCGGAAAGGATCAACATCCGGAACAGGGAAAGCACCGCCACCAGTGCCGACGCAACATACGTCCAGGCCGCCGCATTCAGTACCTTTCGGGCCGCGGGAATCTCTTCACGGGTCAGATATCCGCCTTCCTGGAGAATGGCAATTGCCCTGCTGCTGGCATTGAACTCCACCGGCAGCGTGACGAGCCCGAAAAGGACGGCGAACGAAAAGAATACGATGCCAAGTTGAAGCATCAGTCCGGATTGAAAGAAAAACCCGATAAAAAACAGGGGCATACCCACCCAGGAACCGAAATTGGCCACCGGAACGATATTCGTCCGCAGGCTCAAGGGAAAGTACCCGTGCGCATGCTGAAACGCGTGGCCTGCCTCGTGCGCGGCCACGCCGATAGCCGCGAGCGACCGAGAACCGTATGTGCTGTCCGACAGACGCAACGTTCGGTCCCGCGGATCGTAGTGGTCGGCCAGGTTGCCGCTCACGTTCTCCACCTGCACTGAAACGCGGCCCCGCCGCAGAATGTCGCGGACAACCTGGTCCGCGGTCCATCCGCTTCGGGAACCGAATTCATCATATCTGGCGAATGTGCGCTTGACCTTGAACTGCGCCCACAGCGCCAGGATGAACCCCGGAATCACCAGAATCAGCGTCGGGTCCCAAAAGAGAGGAAACATAAACGCAACACCTCCTTCGAGAATGTTAACTGCCTTTTTTTGAAATGACGTCCTCTATTCCCGGTTCCAGGCGGCGTCACCGAAGATCTCGCCGGCTTCAAGCCGATACCCGCGCACCAGTTCGGCGCCGCTCAACCGTCTCTTGCCCGCCGGTTGCACTTCTTCAAGCGCGACGGTTCCGTCGCCGGCGGCTATCACACATCCCTTCCTCCCGTCCGCCACGACCACCTCCCCGGGCAGCCCGGCGCCGCGGGCGATCGCCGCCCGATGCACCTTCAGATATTCGCCTCTCCAGGTCGTAAACGCCCCGGGAAACGGGTTGGTTCCGCGAACCAGATTGCGGATCGACGCCGCGCTGCCGGTCCAGTCGATCCGGCCGTCCTCCTTCGCCAGCCTGGGCGCACGGGTGACCCCCGCGTTGGGTTGCGGCTCCGATGTCAACTCGTCTCTTTCCAGCCCATTGACGACGGCTGCAAGCGCATTGGCCCCCAATATCCTTAACCGGTCCGAGAGCTCTCCCGCCGTTTCGTCCGGTCCGATCCCCACAGGCTGCTGAAACAGAAGATCTCCCGCGTCCACCCGCGTGGCCAGGCGGAATACGCTGATGCCGGTTTCAGTTTCTCCACGGATAATCGCCCAGTTGATCGGGGCCGCCCCACGATACTTCGGCAACAGAGACGGATGCAGGTTAACCGAGCCGAACGCTGGAATCTTCAACACAGCCCGCGGCAATATGACAAATGCGACCACGACGAAGAGATCCGCGTTGACGCGCCGAAGCCGATCCAGAAAGTCCGTGGCTTCCAGAGAGCACGGTTGCATTACCGGAAGCCCCAACCGGTGGGCGGCCGTCTTCACTGGAGGCGGCGCCAACTTCCGCCCTCGCCCCCGCGGCCGGTCCGGCCGGGTCACGACCGCGGCGATTTCGTGGCCGCAAGCCGCCAGACGCTCCAGGGACGGCACAGCGAAATCGGGCGTCCCCATAAACACCAGCTTCACATCCGTCTCCAATCACGGATCCGCATTCGCCGAAATACGCGGAACCCATCCGGATTCACTCCCCGGTCACTTTTCCTCCAAAACCCGGGAAACCGATCCCCTTGAAACCTCAACGCGGACTTCCTTGGCGACCTGAACGACCAGGATCCCGGCCTCCTCCTTAATGCCCACGATCGTTCCGTGAATCCCCCCGGACGTCACGATTTTATCGCCCTTCGTCAGTGCATCGACCATCGCCTGCTGCGCCTTCTGCTTTTTGATCTGCGGGCGAAAGATTAAGAGGTAAACGACGATGACCATTAACAACAATGGGAAAATCTGCACGAGAAATCCCGGCTGGGACCCATCGGTCGGCTGGCCGCCCATAGCGAATGCTTCGCTTATGCCAAACAAAGTTAGCCCTCCTCGAAGGAATCAGATAATATGAATTGAACGGGAGAATTGCATCACTTGCGGATATCGAAATGCGGACGCTTCGTCGTGTTCAGGAACGCTTCTTTCCACGAGGCAAATCGCCCCTCCAGAACGGCGGTACGCATCTCACGCATTGACGAAAGATAGAAGTGGAGGCTGTGAAGGGTCAGCAGTCGCAGGCCCAGAATTTCCTTCGAATGAACCAGATGTCGCAGGTAGGCCCGCGAATAGTTCCTGCAGGTATAACACGCGCATTCGGCGTCGAGCGGTGCAAGGTCGCGCGCGAACTTCGCGTTGCGCAGATTCATCCGGCCCCACCGGGTAAACGCCGTACCGTTCCTGGCGTTCCGGGTCGGCAGCACGCAGTCGAACATGTCGATGCCGCGGCTTACACCCTGTACGAGGTCCTCCGGGGTTCCGTGGCCCATCAGGTAACGGGGCGACGCCTCCGGAAGACGCTGCACAACGGCTTCGACGGCGAGCCAGGTGTCGGCGCCGGGTTCGCCCATGCCCGTGCCACCGACCGCGTACCCCCAGAATCCCAATGCCACCGTCTCATCCGTAAACCGTGCTCTCAGATCGGAATAGATACTTCCCTGAACGATGCCGAACAGCGCCTGTTCGCGCCCGGCCGCACTCAGACCTCCCGATGCTGAAAACGCGTCCAGGCACCGGGCGCCCCAGTGCAAACTGCGCTCTCCCGCCGCTCTCGCATCGTCATAAGCGCAGGGATAGGCCGTACACTCATCGAACATCATGATGACGTCGGCGCCGATCGTCCGTTCGATCTCGATCACCCGCTCGGGCGTGAACAGATGACGGGACCCGTCGACGTGGGACCGGAAGAGTACGCCTTCGTCCGAAATCCTGTTCAGGTCCGCCAGGCTGCTGAGCTGATAGCCGCCGCTGTCGGTGAGGATTGCCCGTTCCCAGTTCATGAAACCGTGCAGGCCGCCTGCCTCGGAAATCAGATCCGCACCGGGTCTCAAATACAGATGATAGGCATTGCCCAGGATAATCCTGGCGTCCAGATCTCTCAGGTCCTGCTGTCCCAGCGTCTTCACCGTGCCGCAGGTGCCAACAGGCATAAAAACCGGGGTCTCCACAACCCCGTGCGGCGTATGAAGTACCCCTGCTCGTGCGCTCTGGTCTGTGGCCAACACCTCAAACCGGAAGCCTGTGTTATCGATTTCGCACCTCCGCCAACAGGAACCCGGATCCATCAACCAGAACAAACGAGTCTTCGGTTAATATGCCGAAGACTTCGCTACGCGTTTGCCGCAGTGCGGATGTCCCGGTTCTCAGCCCGAGCGCAGCCCAAATATACCAAGCGTTTCAGCGCAAGTCAACGGGTATTGGGTTTCTTGCAGGGTAGGATTCACACCGCGCACGCAGCATTAATTGTCGCCAATTGCTCACCTGACGGCTTCTCTGGCGCTGACGAATTCGATTCCCCGCTTTTCGAGTTTCGGCAGCACGCGTTCAAGCGCAGCCAGCGTGGCCGGCCTCGCGTTTGCAATACCAATTACCGTTCCGGAAATACCGGCCATTTCCGCCAGGGCCGCAACGGATTGTTCCACCGACTCCTGTGTTTCCTTTCGATCCAGGAACATCGCGTTCCGGCCGGTCGGTATCCCCATCTCCTCCGCGACAGACCGGGCAATTGAACGCGGACTGGTGAAGCTGTCCACGAAGAAGAGACCATGGCGGTCGATTGCTTCCAACACCCTGCCGATTGCCTTGCGATCCTCTGTCAAACGCGACCCCATATGGTTGTTCAATCCCGTTGCCTGAGGCAGGTTCCCTCGCGCCATCCGAATCAGCGTCCTGATTTTCTCCGGCGGGTGGTCCACCAACACCGCGTTTGGACCCGGGTTGTGGCGGGGATAGCCCAGGGGTTCCATCGACAGATATACCATGACGCCATGCCCTGCCGCGGCCGCCTGTTCCGCAATCCAGGCGGTTTTTTCCCGATCCGGAAAGACAGAGAACGTAATCGTCTGTTTCAGTGCGCAGAATCCACGAATCAACGCCTCGTTCTGATTTCCGAAATCGACCACTACAATGGCGACCCGGCCCTGCAGTCGATCCAGCCTGGTGTTTCGCTTCAATGTGATCCGATTCGTGCGGACCCCATCCATGCCCACGTACATAGACAGCCTGGCGCCGTTGCGGTCTTCCACGGCCTCAACGACGTCGCCGCCCAGACGCCGGGCCAGCCGGGTCAGTTGCAGATTGCAGACGGCCAATGGCAGCCCGTCCGGTACGTCGAAGGTCATCACCCAGCGGACGGTACTGTCGGTCGTCGCCGGCGAACGCCTGATGGACGCGACCCCTTCCGGCACGCCAAGCCCCTTCAGCGCCGCGGGCGCCTGTGACGCCACGGAATCCGCAAATGCCGACGGGCCCGCCGGAAGCGTCCGCCATTGCGCCGGTTGACTCAACGCGATATCCTGTTCGTAAGGGGGGGCTTCGGCGTTGCGCCAACGCATCCACCCGGCCAGACCCGCCGCCGACGCCAGCACAAGTGCCAGCGTCCAGAGGCGCAGTGACATTCGTCGACGCCTGCGGGCCATCTTCATTCGGCGGGAACGCCTGTTGGAAGACTTTGACATAGCAGCATGAAGAATCGCGATATCGGTCGGGCCGAACGAAACACCATTCGGTATGGGCAAGCCGGGCCGGATTCGCTTCGGGATCAACCGGAGCGGGGAAGATAGATAAATTCAATCGGGGGAGGAAGGTCGAGCCCGAATTCCGGAGCAGGGGAGACGAAGCGCGTCCGGGGAAAATTCAGGGCGCCAAAAAACTGATAGGGCGCGGCACAAAACAAAGTACGAAGATGACGAGTGAAAGGTATCCCATCCGTTTTCGAGACGGATCGAGGTTCAAATCGGGGTCGCCAGTCGGGGAATGCCTGCGCCCCAGCGCCAACGCGATGAGTATCCAGATGAGCCATCCCGGCCACCGGGTATTGAACCAGGTTGAGACGCCATCCTGGACGAACAGCCAGTCATACGGCGGCCCCAGCGCCCACAGGCCTCCAAGAACGACCAGCGCCGCCCTGGAAACCAGCGCGTGGATGCGTGCACCTCCGAATGCATAGACAATATGCCCGCCGTCGAACTGTCCCACCGGCATGAGATTCAGTGCGGTCACGAAGAGACCCAGCCAGCCGGCAACGAAGATGGGATGATCGTAAATCGCAAATCCTTCGGGTAGATCTCCGATAATCTGATCTGTCAGCCACCCGCCCAGAATGGAATTGCCGAGTGAAATCCCGCCTTCGGCGAAGGTTGAGACGGGCACGATTTTGGAAAGATGCAATCCGACGATCAGCGCAAGCAGGGCAACGACGAAACCGGCAAGCGGCCCGGATGCCCCGATGTCCATCAGCGCGCGCCGATTCGGAATGCGGGACTTGATCTTGATTACCGCACCTAACGTACCGATAAATGACGGAAAGGGAATGAAATACGGCAGGGTTGCGCGCACGTTCCAGCGGCGTGAGGTGAGATAGTGCCCCATCTCGTGGATACCCAGAATCAATAGCAGGGTTCCGGAGAACGGAAGCCCGAGAATCAGATATTTCGGATTCCACAACAGCTCCGTCGAAAGGAAATCCCGCGGTAAGGATCCCGGTGTAACCGCCATCTGCATGCCCACCGCCATCTGCACACCCGCCGCCGTTGTTGTGTACGCCGTCAGGACGAACAACACGACGTTGAGCCAGATGCGGTCTGTCGTGTCCCGTACCGGACCACCAGGGGATTCCACGTGTACCTGGCGATGAATCGCCGCTCCCGATTCGTCCTCGCGCCGACCGCCGTCGTTCACATCGCCAGCCAATCTGCGGCCTCCGGACAGTATCGCCTTAATTACCGGGTCGTTCAGTCAGATTGCGCAGTCGACCCTCGGCGGTTGTGGATTCCATGTCGGCTACCTGATGCCGAACTCCAGCCGATGCGAGCCGTCGAGCCCCAATGCGGCGGGCACATAGGCGTATTCCATCCGCCAACTGCCCGGCTGAATCCCGAATCCGAACGACCAATCGCGGATATCGTTCCCCGTTCGGTACCCGGCACGCAGACACAACGCCCCTTTTACGCGCAGTTCCAGGCCGGTATGCACACCCACCGAGCCGTGTCTGGGCGCGCCCAGATCAAGAGAACCGGTAATCCACTTCGCCCGCCAGGCGATTCCGGCTCGAAACGTACCGGGCAGAGGCGTCCTCTGCGTATCCATCACCTCCATCCGTCCCAGGTTCCGATAGCTGGCGCCGGCGGTCAGACCCTTCGTCCTGAAACGGTATAGCAGACCGAGATCCACGCTGAATCCCGAAGCCTGCTCGGGGCCGATGGATTCGTGCAATGCGCGCACGGTTGCGCCGGCGAAAAACCCGGTCTTGATCCGCTTTGCGTAGGTGAGCCCCGCGATGATTTCGTAGATGCCGAATGTGCCCTGAGGTTGTGCGGACGGCCCGGTCCGCGCTTCAATTCCGCCTACCGAATAGATACCCAGGCTCAGGGCGACGCCGGACCGGCCATTGCCATATGCCCATCCGCCATAGATCTGCTGAATTTCCTGGAACGAACTGTGATGCGTCACCAGGAAGTCCTTACCCTTCAGGGCGCCGATGCCCGCCGGGTTCCACGCCGCCGCCGTCTGATCGTGCGCGACCGCCGTGTAAGCGCCGCCCATCGCTTCCGCGCGGGCCCCTACGCCCTCCCGAAGCAGCACAAATCCCGCGCCCTTTCCGGACGCCTCTTCACTGCCCGCCGACCCCAGAATCAACACAATAACGAAGGTCGACAATATTCGCCTTAAGGACCTCACGACCAGCTCCCTCTACACTTGAAACCCGTCGAGATTCGAACTATCAAACTTTAAACAATGCCGCCTGAAGAGTCAATAACCAAAGGCGGGCGAACACTAGTACCCATTGACGGCTAAAGCGGCTCGTAGTCTGGATACAGCTTTCTCAGTTTGATCCGAGCATCGTCGGTCGTGAACCGCCAATTGACAGCCT
>LXNJ01001870.1_pt1 | contig 12027 bp, 9 predicted proteins | sample 809081 | NCBI WGS metagenome assembly LXNJ01 (sample SAMN04870510, study PRJNA318959) | sponge metagenome | biome: sponge; feature: marine sponge reef; material: water | host: Petrosia ficiformis | place: Greece: Milos, Mediterranean Sea | collected 2013-05-29 | depth 5-7 m
CTCGCGATTGCTCGAACTGCCGGAGTGGGGCGCATCGTGGTCGATTCCTTCGACGAACTGGACCGTCTCGACGAGTTGCACCGTGCTGACGGCATCGTGCCGAGGGTGCTGCTGCGGGTCACGCCGGGCGTGCGCGCGGAGACGCACGAGTACATCTCGACAGGTCAGGCCGACTCCAAGTTCGGCTTCGGCATCGGCGAAGGCGTCGCGGTAGCCGCCACTGAGCGAGCGGCAGCGATGTCGTCGGTCGAGCTGGTGGGCATCCACTGTCACATCGGCAGTCAGGTATTCCGCGTGGAGAGCCTGGCCAAAGCGCTGGACGTCGTCGCCGAATTTGCGGCTCCGCTCTTCGGCAGCTCGCCGAACGCGGCCGGCCGTCTGGAGGAGCTGTCGATCGGCGGCGGCCTCGGCGTCGCGTATGTGGAATCTGAACGGGCGCCCACGATCGCCGAATGGGGAGCTGCGCTGTCACGAAGGTGGGCTGGGCTCAGCCGACGGCATGGCCTCACAGCGCGGCTCGTCGCCGAGCCGGGGCGGGCCATCGCTGCCGCAGCCGCAGTGACGCTCTACACGGTCGGAGCCGTCAAGGAAGTGCCGGGGGTCCGCACCTACGCGGCAGTGGACGGCGGCTACGGCGACAACCCTCGTCCGATGCTCTATGGCAGCGACTACACGGCGTTCATGCCTGGACGGGTCACCGAGCCCCGACCTGAGCGCGTGCGGCTCGTGGGCAAGCACTGTGAGTCGGGCGACGTGATCGTGCGTTCTGCCCCCATCCCGACGGGTTTGGCAGCGGGCGACTTGGTGGCGACGCCGGTGACGGGGGCCTATGGCTATTCGATGGGCGCGCCCTACAACCGCATCGGCCGCCCGGCTGTCGTGTTCGCCGCTGATGGCGATGCTCGCCTCGTGATCCGCCGCGAGACTGTCGACGACACGCTCGCACTCGACGTTCTCTGACGCCCGCCACTGCACATCAGGGATGGTTCAGCAGCGTTCTGACGATTTCGCTGACGTGCCAGCTGATGTCGACGTCAATGGCGCCGACGCGACGAACCAAGCGATTGGCATTGACGGACCGCAGCAGTTCGCATTGCACATAGCTCGCCTCGTGCAGGCCTGTGCGTGCATTCGCAGGGACTTCTACGTGGAGGTCCAGCCCCCGACGGGTTGTCGTGAGCGGCGCCACGATCGCGATCGGGAAATCGGAACCGAAGATGTCCGGCGGCCCGAGCACGAGTGCGGGCCGTAGCGAGGCAGGTTCGTTCGGATGCGGCTCGCCGAAGTCGGCAAGCCTGATCTCGTCAATCGACGCCATCGCTCACGTGGGTCGATTCGGCCTCTGCCAGGTAGCTGGCCCACGCTTCTGGGTCGTCGCGCAATTCGGCATACTGCGCCTGCACTCGCAGCCCGAATCTCAGCCGACGCAGGGCGTCGACGGCGTGGCGGACAGTATCGGTGAGGCTGTCACCACTCGAGCGGCTCATCTCGACCAGTCGGGCATGTGTGTCCCGATCGACGCGAATGGTGGTGGTGTCCATAGGGCAAAGCTACCGCGCCTGTCCGCGGAAATGTCTACAAATTATCTACAAGATTCGGACGGGCGCTGCATCACTTCGCTTCGAAATCTGCCGGCTGCGGGCGGCCGAGGTCAACGATCAAGCGGTTCAGGTCCGCACGGGCCTCGGGGGAGTCGGCCGAAATCCGTGCGGGAGCGCAGGTGCGCTGGCGGTACCGTTTCGGCCGTGCCCGACACTGCTGCTGAGCCCGCGCCCACCTCTGCCGCTCATGCGGGCGAGCCGCGCCCGCTGCGCGTCGGCATCTTGGGCTGTGGCAACGTCGGAGCCGCGCTCGTCGCCATCCTGCACCGCGACAGGGCACACCTGGCGGGACGCACAGCGCTGGACTTCGAAGTCACCCGAGTAGCGGTCCGCAATCTCAGCGCTGAGCGAACGGTGGACCTGCCCGAAGGTGTCCTGACCCGCGACAGCGAGTCGCTGGTGGCGACGGACGATGTGGATGTCGTCGTGGAGGCGATGGGCGGCATCGAGCCGGCCCGTCATCTCGTGGCTGCAGCGCTCGGGGCCGGCAAGCCCGTCGTGACCGCCAACAAGGAGCTCATCGCCAACGTCGGCGAGGAGCTGTTCGACTTGGCGAGCGCAAACGGCGTGGACTTGGCGTTCGAGGCGGCCGTTGCGGGCGGGATCCCCCTCATCGGCGTGCTGCGCAACTCGCTCATCGGCGAGCGCATCACCCGCGTCATGGGCATCGTGAACGGAACGACGAACTACATCCTCACCCGCATGACCGAGGATGGGGCCGACTACGCCGATGTTCTCGGCGAGGCGCAGCGCCTGGGCTACGCCGAGGCCGATCCGACTGCCGATGTCGAAGGGTTCGACGCAGGCGCCAAGGCAGCAATCCTGGCAATGACTGCGTTCGGGGCCAAGGTGGTAGCCGGCGACGTCCATCAGGAAGGGATCAGCAGCATCGGCACGGGCGATATCGCCGCCGCCGCGCGGATGGGCCACGTGATCAAGCTGCTGGCCGTTGCCGAGCGCCAGAACGGTGAGATCGCCGTGAGGGTACATCCCGCGATGGTGCCGATCGACCACCCGCTGGCCTCAGTGCGCGACGCCTTCAATGCGGTGTTCCTCGAGGGAGAGGCCGTGGAGGACCTGATGCTGTACGGGAGGGGAGCAGGCGGCTTCCCGACCGCCAGCGCCATGCTGGGAGATCTCATCACGGTGTCGCAGAATCTGCGCCGGGGAGTGTGCGATGGATTCGGTCCGCTGAGCGCTGCACGCCTGCGGCCCATCGACGAGACCTACACCGCGTACCACCTGCAGTTCGACGTCACCGACAAGCCGGGAGTCCTCGCTGCGGTGGCTGGAGTCTTCGGCGAGCACGGCGTGTCGATCCGCTCGGTCGAGCAGACCACGCGGGGAGGGACAGCCGACGACATCGCCCACCTGGAGTTCATCACTCACCGGGCCCGCGAGGCCGACGTTGCCTCCACGCTGCGGGATGTACGGGAGCTCGACGCCGTACGGCGCATCGGCAATGCGATCCGCGTGATCGGCGAGTAGCGGCCGGGATTGGCCGAGGGCGCCATGCGCTACGTGAGCACCCGGGGCGACGCCCCGATACTGGAATTCGGCGACGTGCTTCTCGAGGGACTGGCCTCCGACGGCGGGCTGTATGTGCCCGACGAGCTGCCGACGATCAGCGCAAGCGACATGGCCGACTTCGCTGGCCTCGAGTATCACGAGGTGGCGGCACGGGTTCTCGCCCCTTTTGTGGCGCCATCGCTGAGCAGTGACGAGTTGGCCGCGCTGACCGAGGACGCCTACGCCACATTCGACCATGCAGACGTGGTGCCGACCAGCCGGCTGGAATCTGGCGAGCACTTGGTGGAGCTGTTCTGGGGACCGACGTTGTCCTTCAAGGACGTAGCCCTGCAGCTGTTGGGAAGGCTGTTCGAGCACGAACTGGGCAGACGCAGCAGCTTCATGACAATCGTCGGCGCCACCTCCGGCGATACCGGGTCAGCCGCTATCGAAGCGTGCCGGGATCGGGCGGGCATCGAGCTGGTGATGCTGCATCCCGCAGGCAGGGTTACCGAGATCCAGCGCCGCCAGATGACGACGGTGGACAGCCCGAACATCCACAACGTGGCCATCGATGGCACCTTCGACGACTGCCAGGACTTGGTGAAGGCGCTCTTCGCCGACCGGCCGTTCCGGGAGCGGATGCGGTTGGGTGCGGTGAACAGCATCAACTGGGCACGAGTGGCAGCCCAGACCGTGTACTACGCAACCACCGCAGCGAGGCTGGGGGCGCCCGATCAGGCCGTGTCGTTCTGCGTTCCCACCGGCAACTTCGGCAATGTGCTCGCCGGCGACGTCGCTCGCCGCATGGGCGTGCCGATCGACCGATTGGTAGTCGCCACCAACCACAACGACATCCTGACCCGCACACTCCGCACCGGCGACATGGAGATCCGCGAGGTGCAACCCTCCACCAGCCCGGCGATGGACATCCAGGTGTCGAGCAATTTCGAGCGCCTGCTCTTCGAATTGGGCGGACGCCGGGGCCATGCGCTCGCAGCAGACATGACCCGCTTCCGAACGGAAGGCGCGGTGACGCTGGAGCCCGATGTGCTTACCCACCTGCGTGCGGGCTTTGATGCCGGAGCGGCCAGCGAGAACGAAGTCACGGCCACAGTCGCTGCCACGCGTCGAGCCGATGGCCGTCTCATCGACCCGCACACGGCGGTGGCGCTGACCGTGGCGCGCCGTGACGCCCTCGACGGCGGATGGACCACGCCGATCGCTGTCATGTCCACAGCGCACCCGGCCAAGTTCGGCGAGGCGGTGCTCGAGGCCACCGGCGAGACGCCGGAGCTGCCGCCGTCGCTCGCCGCTCTCGCAGATCGGGACGAGCACTTTGACGCACTCGGGAACGACCTCGCCGCCCTGCGCGACTTCGTCACGAATCGCTGCTCCCGCTGAGAGTGAGTTGCGCTCCGACCACGCCCTGAAGCGCAGCCGGTCGGTTGCCGTCGCGGAGCTTGCGGTGCTCCTTGCGCCGATCGCATTGCTGGTGACAGCGATCGTCGCCGGTGGATCAGACGGCGAGGTCGCGGAACCTGCCAGCCTTCTGACCGGTTCATCGCTGGTCGCCGCACTTGCGGCCAAGTTCGGTAGCGGTCCCGGACGGCCGGCGATAGTGTCGGCGCTGATCGACGGTTCCCCAGTGCAGGGCTCGCTCGGGCGTCACGGGACCGGATCGCTGGGACGGGCGCCGAGGCCCGTCACAGGAACCGCACACTCGCATCGCGTCCCGGGCGGCGTCGCGAGGCCACGCCGGAGCTTCAGAGGTAGTCATGTCGGATATGCCGGATCGTGCGTTGCTGGAGGCCAAGGAGCGAGACGAGCTGCTCCAGATCGCGTCGGCCCTTGGCGTCGAAGTACCTCCTCGCGCTCGCAAGAGCACGATCATCAACGTCATCCTTGCTCCCGACGGCGCTGACGGCGACGGACGGGACGAGGCCGAACCTCCGTCCGACGTGGATGCCGAGACGCCAAAGGTCACCACGCGCACCCGCACAGCGGCTCGGCGCCCTGAGGCTGCCGCTCCCTCCAGCACCGGTGCCGACGCCGAGTCGCCGCCGCCTGCCGCCGAGGAGACCGAACCTGCATCGGCGGCCACCGATGCCCAGCAGGGTGACCAGGGATCATCGCCAGAAGTGCCGGTGGCCGAGGAAGGCAACCGCCGCAATCGCCGGCGCGGCCGCGGCCGCGACGACGCCCCGATCGTCGGCGAGACCGTGCATTGCGACGGGCTGCTGGACCTGCGCGACGAGGGTTACGGGTTCCTGCGCACCAGCGGTCCGCTGCCATCCGCAGACGATGTCTACGTGGCCGCCCGGCAGGTGCGCCAGTACGACCTGCGTCGGGGCGACCGCATCACCGGCGTCAGCCGGCCTGCGGCCCGCAGCGAGCGCAATCCGGCTCTGCTGCGCCTCGACACCCTCAATGGCGAGCAGCCGCCAGAGCAGCCTGATCGGCCGCTGTTCGACGACCTCACTCCGGTGCTGCCCACCGACGCGTTGTCGCTGGCGGGCCCCGACACCGGGGGAATGCTCGCAGCCATCGACAGCCTCGCTCTCATCGGGTTGGGTTCCCGCGGCCTGCTGACCGCCAGTGGTACCCGCTCGGCATCACCCCTGATCACGGCCATGGCCGCCGCCATCGGCGATCAGCACCCGGATATTCACATGATCGTCCTGCTGATCTCCGAGCGGCCCGAGGACGTCACCGAGCTGACCCGCCGGCTGGAGACATCCGGGGAGGTCTTGGCCTCGACGTTCGACCGGCCCCCCGAAGAACACCTCGCCGTGGCCGAGCTGACGCTGGAGCGGACTAAGCGCATGGCCGAGGCTGGCGATGACGTCGTCATCCTGTTCGACGGCTTGACGCGGCTCGCGCGTGCCTACGCGGCTGCTGGGAACGGTCGGCACCAGCCGACCGATGCCGTGGGTGCCGCCATTACCTCGACGCTGCGATTCTTCGGCGGTGCCCGGAATCTGGAGGACGCAGGCTCCATCACCATGGTGGCGACGGCGCGAACCTCGACGGGCAATCAGGTCGATGACCTGGTGGCAGCGAGGCTGCGCGAGGCAGCGAATCTTGAGATCGCGGTCGCCGGGGGCCTGCCTGCAGCCGCAGAGCTGCAGGCTGGCGAGATCTCTTTGGACAACGACCGCAGCTTCAGTCTCGGCGAGCACCGTTGACCGAGGCTCGATGTGGTTGCACCACCGCAGCCCTTAGGCTGATTTGCCCCACTGCCTTCGAATCAGTGCCTTCAGATCAGGGAACACGATGAAGAGCGACATCCATCCGAACTACCGGCCCGTGGTCTTCCGCGATGCCAGTGCAGACTTTGCCTTCCTCACCCAGTCCACGATCGAGACGAACGACACGATCGAATGGACCGACGGCAACACCTACCCGCTCGCCAACGTCGAGCTGTCCAGCGCCAGCCACCCCTTCTTTACAGGACAGATGAAGATCGTCGACACGGCAGGCCGCGTGGAGCGCTTCGAGCGCCGCTACGGCCAGCGGAAGCGGCGGGGCTGAGCCGATACCGGTTCGGCACGGCCGTCGGGTGCAGGGAGCATCGCCGATGAGCCGGCACCGCAGCCGCTGCGTGCTGCACGCCTGAGGGCGGCCGCCATGGCGCTCGACGCTGATCGCATCCGGACTCTCCACGCAGCAAAGCTGCGGGCCCTCGTCGCCACAGTGCTCGGTCTGGAGCCAGCCGAGGTTTCAGGCACCGATGACGGCGCTCTGGCGGTCGCTACCGGTGACGCCCCCACCGTGGTGTGCCTCGCCCAAGAGCGTGCCGAACGGGCACTCGGCGGCGCGCTCGCGCTGGCCGAGCGAACTGGATGCGACCAGGTACACGTCTTCGCCGAGAATCACAGCGAGGTGCTGGCCCGACGAGCGGCGTGCTTCGTCCCAGCACCCACCGTATGGAAGATCGAAGGCGCCGGCGCGACCGCCGCCGTGCCGGCGCCGCGACCGACCGAGCCTCCCCCGCCTCGTGCACCGGAATTGGTCGCGCTCCTCGGCGCTGCCGGCATCGAGGTCACCGTCGAGCACGGCGTGATCATGGGCGAAGTGGAAGGCCTCGAAGTGGCTCGCATCGTCGCCGTGCCCCATAGCGATGCCCCCACTTCCGGCGCCGTTGGCAGCGACACCGGTGAAACAGCCGAGCGCTGGCAGATCGAAGTCGGCGTGGGCGTTCATGACCGCGAGGCATTCGCGCTGCTGCATGCAGACGAGCCGACGCCCGAAGCCATTCGCCGCGTCGCCGAGGTGGTGCGGACACACCGTTCGCCCGGCGCGTCGCCGCACCCGCTGAACCGTCTCGCAGCGGCTCGCTGGCTTCGTTCGCTGCTGATCCGCCAACCCGACCTCGTCGGGGCAGGCCGCCTGCGAGCCGCGTCGCCGCCCATCGCAAGGAGCGGCCCCAAGGACCCGGCGCCCGCGGTGGCATACGGCCTGACACCCGAGGGGCGCCGGTTGGTCGTGGTGGCCTGCGTCGGCATCGACCTCGATGTCGTGCCGTTCGCTGCCGACGCTCGCCTGTTGCTCGATCCCGACGCCGAATTGACGGTGGCGCTGCCCCGTCGTGACGCCCACGACGTCATCGCAGCCATGGCGAACCGGCTCAGCGATCCTGCGCAGATCGCCGAGATCGACGACGAGTGGCGAGCATCTGGGGCTGCGAGCGCCTGATCCGCCTTCAACCCTCGCAGTTAGCCTGAGCACGTGTCGGGCGCATTCGAAGGCTTTGAATCTGAGCGGCTCGACGCGCTCGAAACCGAGCGGACCGAACTCGAGCACCGGCTGGGCGAAGGCGCAGCTTCGGCCGATCGCGGGCAGTTCGCCGAGCTCGGCCGGCGGCTGGCGCGCATCGGCGAGATCATCGATGTGGCCCACGAGGCTCGACGCGCCCAAGCTGACGCCGAGGCCGCCCAGGACCTCCTCGACGCCAGCGACGGCGATGACGCCGCCGAGGCCTCGCAGATGCTCGAAGCTGCAAGGCAGCGGTCCACCGAGCTCGACGAGCGCCTCAAGGTCCTGCTGCTGCCCCAGGACCCCAACGACAAGCGCGACGTCATCGTCGAGATCCAAGGGGCCGAAGGCGGCGAGGAAGCCAATATCTGGGCACGCGACCTGTTCGAGATGTACCGGGCATTCGTAGCCGCCCAGTCGGGTTGGTCGCTCGAGCTGCTCGGCAGCCAGGACAGCGACATGGGCGGGTTCACCAACGTGACCTTCGCCGTGCGCGGCCCCAACGTGTGGCGGGCGTTGAAGCACGAGGGCGGACCGCACCGCGTGCAGCGCGTGCCGGTGACGGAGTCCCAAGGCCGCGTCCACACGTCCTCGGCCACCGTGAGCGTGCTGCCCGAGGCCGAGGAAGTGGATGTCGAGATCGACCCGAACGATCTCATCGTGGACACGTTTCGCTCATCGGGTCCCGGCGGCCAGTCGGTCAACACCACCGATTCAGCCGTGCGTGTCACTCACAAGCCCACCGGGGTCGTGGTGTCGATGCAGGACGAGAAGAGTCAGCTGCAGAACCGAGCCAAGGCCATGCGGGTGCTGCGCTCGCGCCTTCTGCAGCTCCAGCAGGAGGCTCACGCAGCAGAGCTGGCCGCCCACAAGCGGGATCAGGTTCGCGGCGGCGGCCGATCCGAGAAGATCCGGACCTACAACTTCAAGGAGAACCGGATCACCGATCACCGCGTCGGTCTCACGATCTACAAACTGGATCGAGTGCTCGCCGGTGACCTCGACGAGATCATCGAAGCGCTCGCAGGTGCTGAGCGCACCCTGCTGCTGGCCGCTGCCGTCGGCGACGGCGGTGTCTGACGCCGTCGCCGGGGCCCCGAACGGAGTCCGGATATGGCCCAGTCCGACGGGCTGACGCTGAGCGAGCTGTTCGGTGGGCTGCGGGCGCAGTTCGAGGCGGCCGAGGTGCCCGAGCCCGAGGTCAGCGCCCGACGCATCGCAGCCGAAGCGTCCGGGTGCGCCGTTGCCGAGATCGCGTTGACCCCCCAGACGCCGATGACCGTGCGCATGGTGTCCCACGCCGACGCCATGGCGGCTCGCCGCATAGCGGGCGAGCCGTTGCAGTACGTGCTGGGCCGGTGGGGATTCCGCCAGCTCGACATCGCCACGGACCGGCGGGCCCTCATCCCTCGGCCGGAGACCGAATTCGTCGCGGGCATCGCGATCGACTGGCTCAACGAGACGGCACGGCGCCGCCGGGCGGCACCGCTGAGCGTGGCCGATCTGGGCACCGGCTGCGGTGCCATCGCGCTGTCGATCGCGCAGGAGGTTCGGGGGGCTCGCGTCTTCGCCACCGACAATTCCGCTGAGGCACTGGCGTTGGCGGCGGCCAACCTGGCCGGCTTGGGGAGCGCGGCAGCTCGTGTCTCGCTGCACGAGGGGAATTGGTTCGAAGCGCTGGCAAGCGTGCCGGATCCGGGCTCGGACAGCCGCGTCGTGGAGCCGCTGCGGGGCGCGCTCGACGCCGTGGTGTCGAACCCGCCATATGTGGCCGACAGCGAGGTTCTCCCCGCCGAGATCGACAGCTGGGAGCCGAGCGTGGCTCTCTACGCGGGTCCCGACGGGCTCAGCGCGGTGCGCACGATCGTGCGTGACGCCCGAGCCTGGTTGGCGCCCGGCGGGCTGCTGGTGCTGGAAATCGGATCGGATCAGGGCCCAGCGGTCGACGCGATGGCGAACGCCCGCGGCTATGAGGGAGTTCGCATCGAGCCCGATCTCGCCGGCCTCGACCGGGTGCTCGTTGCGGTTCGTCCGCAAGGCGAACCCGATGCCCGCGTCATCGGCCGGGCGGTCGATCACTTGCGAGACGGCGAATTCGTCGTGGCGCCCACCGACACGCTGTGCGGGATCATGGCTCGCTACGCAGACACCGATGCGGTCGCCCGCGTCTGCGAAGCGAAGGAGCGCCCCCGCAGCGAGCCCATGCCCATCTTGGTGTCCGGACTGGCCCAAGCCGAGGAGCTGGTGGACCTGAGCCCGGCCGCCCGGGCGCTGGCCGAGCGTCATTGGCCTGGCGGCCTCACGCTGGTGGCGCGGCGACGAGACGGACCCGATCCGCTGCATGGCCGCCAGACGCTGGGGGTCCGGGCGCCGGCGTTGGGCTGGCTGCGCTGGCTCATCGACGAGGTCGGACCGGTCACGGGCACCAGTGCCAACCGCCACGGCGCCGAGACACCCGCCCAAGCGATGTCGGCGGCACGAGGCCTCGCCATCTGGCCCGGGATCGAGGGCGTCATCGATGGCACTGCGCCAGGAGGGATCGCTTCGACGGTGGTGGATGTCACCGGTGACGAGCCCGTCGTGCTGCGAGCGGGCGCTGTGGGGACCGAGCAGATCGAATTGCGCAAAATCTCCGAGAAATCTGGCACCTGAGCCGCCGTGACGGCTGCCAGAATTGCGCCGTGACTCACGGCAATTCGCCAACTCCGACCATGCCGGCCATAGCGCTCGCAGCCGACCACGCCGGCTGGGAGCTCAAGGACCGCCTCGCTGAGCATCTCCGTTCGGGCGGTTACGAGGTGGTGGACCTCGGCACCGACGGTCCCGAATCGGTCGACTATCCCGACTTCGGAAGAGCGATCGGCGAGGCAGTGGCGGCCCGTAGGGCTGACCTCGGTGTTGCGGTGTGCGGCAGCGGCATCGGCATCGCCATGGCCGCCGGCAAGGTGGCAGGCGTCCGAGCCGCCACGGCGCACGACGAGACCTCCGCCCGGCTCGCTCGCGAGCACAACGACGCCAACGTGCTGTGTCTCGGAGCACGCCTGATCGACGCCGACACAGCGGCTGGAGCGCTCGACGCCTATTTGGCGGCGTCCTACGAGGGCGGGCGTCATGAGCCCCGGGTGCGCAAGCTCGACGGCAATTCGCGCGGTCCCGCCCACCCGCGATCGGCGAGCTGGGCACCGCTCGGCGATCCCGACATAGACGCCACCCTCGAAGCCGAGCTTGAGCGCCAGATGACCACGGTGCAGCTCATTGCGTCGGAGAACTTCGCTTCGCCGGCGGTCATGGCTGCGACCGGCAGCGTGCTGACCAACAAGTACAGCGAGGGCTATCCCCGCCGGCGCTACTACGGCGGCAACGCCAACGCCGACACGGCCGAGCAGCTGGCGATCGATCGGGTCAAGGCCCTGTTCGGCGCAGAGCACGCGAACGTGCAGCCGCATTCGGGATCGCAGGCCAACGCAGCGGTGTACCTGGCGATGCTCGACATCGGCGACACCGTGATGGGCATGAGCCTGGACCACGGCGGCCACCTCACCCACGGCTCGCCGGTGAACGCCAGCGGCAAGCTCTACAACTTCGTCAGCTATGGCCTGACCCGCAGCGACGAGCGCATCGACTACGAGGCCATGGCCGAGCTGGCCCGCGAGCACCGGCCGAAGCTGATCGTGGCTGGTGCCACCGCCTATCCCCGCCGCATCGACTCAGCGCCGTTCAGGGAGATCTGCGACGAGATCGGCGCGGCATTCATGTTCGACGCTGCGCACATTGCCGGGCTGATCGTGGGCGGTGTGCACCCGAACCCCGTGCCGTATGCCGACATCGTCACCTTCACCACGCACAAGACCATGCGCGGGCCCCGCGGCGGGACGATCCTGTGCACCCAGGAATACGCCAAGCGCATCGACTCTGCCGTCTTCCCAGGCAGCCAGGGCGGCCCGCTCGACCACGCGGTCGCCGCCAAGGCGGTCGGCTTCGCCGAGGCCTCCCGCCCCTCCTTCGCTGCCTACCAAGCGCGCATCGTGGAAAACGCGGCCGCGCTGGCCGACGCACTCGGCCAACACGGTTTTCGGCTGGTCTCGGGCGGCACCGACAACCACCTCCTGCTCATCGATCTGCGGACGTTCGACGCCGACCTGACCGGCAAGGTGGCCCA
>LXNJ01001871.1_pt1 | contig 12021 bp, 9 predicted proteins | sample 809081 | NCBI WGS metagenome assembly LXNJ01 (sample SAMN04870510, study PRJNA318959) | sponge metagenome | biome: sponge; feature: marine sponge reef; material: water | host: Petrosia ficiformis | place: Greece: Milos, Mediterranean Sea | collected 2013-05-29 | depth 5-7 m
ACGACGGACGGGTCTATTTCTCGGAGAGCAGCAGCCAGGCCTACGAGATCGGATCGTCCGACGCCCACCTCGATCAACTGGATGCACGCGTGAGCTTCGGCTCCGTCGCTGACGTACTCGCCACGCCGACCGGCTATTTCGTCGCCGACGGACTCGATCCGCGCATCGTCCTCCTCGACCGGAATCTCGATCCGGTGCGGATCATGGGCAGAGAGGGGGAGGGACCTGGGGAATACAAGTTCCCGAGTCGTCTGGCGCGGGCGGAAGACAGGATTCTGGTCCTCGATGGCGGGAACGAGCGAGTCGCGTACCTGACCCTGGAGGGCGATTTTGTGGACAGCCGACGGATTCCCGGCCTTGCAAGCGATATCGCGCAACATCCGGAACTCGGATTGCTCGTCGCGGGCAATGCGTTTCCGGACCACTATCTGGCGCAGGTTACGGCGCAGGGGGATACGGCTTTCGGGCGGATTCCGGAAGAGCTGCGCGTCGACGCCGGCGAATTGTTCCGCTGGCCCCTGGACCTGGTTGCGGTGACGGCTGACGGCGTGATCCACGTCCTTGACGCGGATCAACTCGCACTCGTGAGTTTTTCCCCCGGCGGAGAGCTCGCGAGCGTCATCTTCCTCCCACGAGACATACGGGCCCGCACATTGAGGAGTACGCAAGAGACCGAAGATGCGTTCGGAGGGCCGACCCGGGTCCTAGGCACTCAGAGCGTGACGACCCTCCGGCCTCTCCAGGACGGTAGACTCTTTGCCCGGATCACGTCCGTGCGCCCGGACAGTGCGATTACGAAAGGTCTCGTTCTGGACTTGGAGCGCCTTGAAGCGATCCCCCTGGGCATCCCCGCCGGCCAAGAGGAACGGTTGCGACTGCGGGGTGGCCTCTACCTGGACGGACTGGATCGCGTGGTGCTCAAACCCCGGGGGAGCGCGGGGCTCGAAACCGCGCGGATCGAGCTCTTAGCCGGGGACAGATGACCGCGCTCGCCATCGTCGCGATCGGCCAGGGGACGACTTCGACCTGCGCGATCGCGTCCGATCTCGAGGGGTGAGGTCTGCTTTGACGCGATCGGTCGCTTTGGGACTGGCGAGCGTACTCGGCCTCTCCGGGTGTAACGGAGATCCGGGTGGTGGCGGCGATGGACGCGCCCATTTCGTCGAGACCGGCCAGATCTACGAGATCCGGTCGCTCGGCGCCCACCTGGACCAGTTCGACGAACGGGTGAGCTTCGGCTCGCTGGCGGACATCCTCGTCACCCCAAGCGGCTACTTCGTCGCGGACGGGCTCAACGGCCGCATCGTCCTGCTCGACCGGAGCTTGAATCCGGTGCGGATCTCGGGCAGGGACGGCGACGGCCCCGGGGAATACAGATTCCCGAGCCGCATGGACTACGCCGGTGAGCAGATCCTCGTCGTCGACGTCGGAGCCGGGCGAGCGTCGTACCTGAGCCCGGACGGAGACTTCGTTCGCAGCCAACTGATGCCGGGGAACGCGAGCGATGCGGCCGTCCATCCGGACCTGGGGCTGCTCGTAGCCGGGGACGCGTTCGTGGACCACTACCTGGCCCGCGTGACGGCGCGCGGAAACGTGGCGTTCGGGCGGATCCCGGACGAGTTGCGTCCCGACCCGGAAGGCCCATTCCAGTTGCGTACGGACTTGGTGACCGTGTCCGACGATGGCCTGATCCACGTCCTCGACCAAGACCAGATCGCGCTTGTGAGCTTCGATCCCGATGGGACCTTGATGAGTGTCCTCTTCCTGCCGAAGGAAATGCGGGATCTCAGATTGAGGGAGAATCGTGAGACCATCGAGGCGTTAGGAGGGCTGGAGCGAGTCCTCGGCACACAGTTCGTCTCGAGCCTCCGGCCCCTTGAGGACGGCCGTCTGTTCGCCCGGATCACCTCTAAAAACACGATCGGGCTGTTCCTGGATGTGGAGCGTCACGAAGCTGCGCGCCTTGCCGTGCCGGCGGAGCGTGAAGACTGGCTATGGATGCTATCCAGTGCGGTCTACCTTGATGGCATGAATCGAGCCGTGCTTACCGAAGGCCTCAAGGCCGCCGGACTCTTGACCGCGAACATCGAACTCACGGATCCGGGTGGGTAACGGTCAATCCTCGACTCGCGCCATCGCGTTCGACCTCCGTGGGAGGACGATCGCTACGGCGCAGCGGGAGTTGACGCAGAGCTATCCCGCCCCGGGCTGCGTGGCGCACGATCCCGTGCAGATCGGGGGACGATGCGGCACGGGTCACGCGCGAGGCCATCGAGACCGCCGAGACGTCCGGGTATCACGTGCCGGCGCGTTGATCGCTCGTTGATGTCCCGCCCCGATCCTTGTGTCAACGGACTGGATCGCGTCGTGCTCAACCCCCGGGGGCGCGTGGGCCTCGAAACGGCGCCGGTCCGGCTGTGTAGCCGGGGGCGGATGACCGCCATGGCGCAGGGGGAATCAAGGGCCGCCTGAGATCGCGCCGGCCCCTCTTCGGTATCCCGACAAGCCTCGACTTGCCTCCGCCTTGTCAGAGCGTTTCACCCGTTGATGGCCCGTTGATGGCCCGCCGGATCCTTGGGTCAGAAGGGCGGCAGGGCGTCGCCTGCAAGGAACGATCGGGGAGGTGGACGATGATGAGGAGCACGAAGAGAAACCGCAGGGCGGAGTGGCCGCTCGCCGTGGCACGGGTTTTTGTGGGGGCCTTGGCGCTCTCGCTCGCGCAGCCTTCTGAAGCCGCAGCACAGAGCGAGTGTGCGCCTTACATTTCGGGAGGTCTGAACTATCCGGCATCCGGGACCCTGGTGGGCTCTCGGACCGTATCGGTCTTCATCCCTTTCGGCTTCATTCGCCTGAGCTTCACATTTGGCAAATACGATATGCACGACGGCTCCAGCATCTACGTCCCATGTCACTTACAGTGAGCCGCGTGGCCGGGATGGTCTCACGCACTGTCGCGTCGGCCTGGCGGGCGCCTGCGGTCTTGCGGGATGTAGATCGGTTCGCGTGACATACTCGCGACCGCCGCGGGCTACCTCGTCGCGGATCGAGCTTGGAGCCTGGAACTCATGACGGAACCGGCAGTGATTGCAATCGACCAGGGGACGACCTCCACCCGCGCCATCGCGTTTGATCTCGGCGCGGTGGGGGTCGCCGGCGCTCAGCGCGAGCTGCCCCAGAGCTATCCGATGCCGGGCTGGGTGGAGCATGACCCCGAGCGCATCCGGGACGACGCCATCGACGTGGCGCGGGAGGTCATCGAGACCGCCGAGACGTCCGGGTATCGCGTAGCGGCGCTCGGCATCACGAACCAGCGCGAGACGACCGTGGTCTGGGAACGCGCGAGCGGCAAGCCGGTTCACCCGGCGATCGTGTGGCAGGACCGGCGGACGGCGAAGGCGTGTGCCGAGCTTCGCAGGGCGGGGCACGAGGGGCTGATCGCGCGCCGCACCGGGTTGCGGCTCGACCCGTACTTCTCCGGAACGAAGCTGGCGTGGATCCTCGACAACGTGCCGGGAGCGCGTGAGGCGGCGGCGAAGGGCGAACTGGCCTTCGGGACGATCGATGCCTGGTTGCTCTGGTGTCTGACCGGCGGACGCGTGCACGCGACGGATGCGTCGAACGCATCGCGGACGCTCCTCTACGACATCGATGAAGGCCGGTGGCACCCGGAATTGCTCGAACTGCTGCGCGTGCCTGCCGCCGTTTTGCCCGAGGTTCGCGATTCGGCCGGCGATTTCGGGGAGACATCCGCCGAACTCTTCGGCCGCGCGATCCCGTTGCGGGGCGTGGCCGGCGACCAGCAGGCGGCGACGTTCGGACAGGCCGCGTTCGAGCCGGGAGGGATGAAGTTTACCTACGGAACAGGCGCGTTTGCGCTGCTGAACACCGGCGCGGATCGGCTCGCCTCGCGGCACGGCCTGCTCACGACGGTCGCCTGGCAACTCGACGGGGAACGCACGTACGCGCTCGAGGGCAGCATCTTCGTCGCCGGCGCATCGGTGCAGTGGCTGCGCGATGGGTTGGGCATCATTGCCGACGCCGCCGCGACGGAGGCGCTTGCCCGTTCCGTGGATTCGACGGGTGGGGTCGTGCTCGTCCCCGCTTTCGTCGGGCTGGGCGGCATCCACTGGGATCCGGAAGCCCGCGCCGCCCTGCTGGGCATGACGCGCGACACGGGGCGAGCCGAGATCGCACGGGCGGCGCTGGAGGCGGTCGCCTACCAGTCACGCGAACTGATCGACGCGATGCAGGCCGACGGAGCGCCGCGACCGGCGACGCTGCGCGTGGACGGCGGATTCACGAAAAACGACTGGGCCATGCAGTTTCTCGCCGACATCCTCGACCTCGAGATCGGGCGCCCGGCCGTGACGGAGACCACCGCGCTGGGGGCGGCGATGCTGGGCGGCCTCGGCGCCGGCGTGTTCGCGGACAGGCGGGAGGTCGCGGCCCTGTGGCGACACGACCGCGCGTGGCAGCCGGCCATGGACGCGGAGAAGCGCGAAACGCTCTATTCCGGGTGGCGGCGCGCGGTCGCCCGCGTGCTCACGAACTGATATTCTGGCCGACGACACCCCCCTGTAGCAGCACGGGTAGCTCATGGAAACCACCGGGAGGCCGACCGTCCCCGCGGCCGAGGAGATCCTTGGCGGGTATTTCCCCGTCCTCGACCACGGATTCGTCGCGCTCGTCGACTACATGGGCTCGGACGCCGACGTGGAGGCGGCGGCTCGCGTCAGCTACGGGGCCGGCACGCGTCGCGTCAGCCAGACTCGCGGTCTCGTGCGGTACCTGCGGCGCCACGCGCACACGACGCCGAGCGAGATGGTCGAGTTCAAGTTCCACTGCTCGATGCCGATGTTCGTCGCGCGACAGTGGATCCGGCACCGCACGGCTTCGGTCAACGAACTCAGCGCCCGCTACAGTCTCCTGCCGCTGCTGTTCTACGAACCGGACCGCGAGCAGTTCGCCTATCAGAGCCGCCTCAACAATCAGGGCCGGGAGACGGAGCCCGCCCCAACTGACCTCTACCGCCGCGCGATCGACCGCTGGGAGCAACTTCGGAACGAAGCGGCGGAGGGTTACGAGTGGTTGCTCTCCGAGGATGTCGCCCGGGAACTCGCGCGGATCGACCTCCCCCTGTCCACCTATACGCAGTGGTACTGGAAGATCGATCTGCACAACCTCCTCCACTTCCTGCGGCTGCGGGTGGACGCTCACGCGCAGTGGGAAATCCAGGAGTACGGGCGCGTGATGGCCGGCGTGCTCCAGCGGGTCGCGCCGCTCAGTTACGAGGCCTGGGTCGACTATGAAGTGTTGGGGGCGCGGCTGAGCGCGGGGGAACTCGAGGTGCTGCGAAGCCTGCTGCGGCCGGACCCCGAGTCGGAATCGATCCGCGGCGAAGGGGTCGCGACGAAGGAGGATCTCAAGGCGGCCGGGTTGGCGCCCCGCGAGATCCGCGAGTTGCTCGACAAGCTGTCTCCCGCCGAACGACCCGACTTCACGCTCGATCTCTCGCAGATGAAGAGCGCGGAGGAAATGTCCGGAAAGATGGCGAAAGCGGTGCCGGAGCCCGCGGGCTAGCGGGCGCAGCCCAGCGGCGATCCGTGCCTTCCGCTCAGGCCCCTCGCGCCGCCCGTCGCGGCAGGGTGCGCGCCGCGAACCAAGCCAGCGACCCCAGCCACAGCGCGTAGAACACGATGCGGATCGGGTGGAGCGCCAGCGACTCCTGGAACTGCGGTTCGACTCCCGCGACCAGCATCGTCGTTCGTGACAACTGTTCGGCCGTGAACCATCCCCACAGCACCGCGGCCCACAGCAGACTCCACCGTTTCCAGGTCGGCGGCCCCAACTCGACCGGCAGCCGGCGCACGTTCATGTAGCCGATCACAAGTGTGAACAGGAACATGCTGGACATGGTGAACGGGCCCGCGATGAGGAGCAGGAAATCGGGCTGAAGCACATCCAGGGCCTCCCCGCCGATCCATGACGCGGCAATGATCCCCATCGCCGCGAGCACGAAGATCGTGAGGAACACCAGGAACGTCCGTTTCTGGGTGAAGAAGCGCGTCTTGTATCCGAAGCGTTCGTAAAAGATGCAGCCCGTGATTCGGGTGACGGTGTCGAGGATCGCAAGCTGGGTCGAGAAGATGACGAACGATCCGCCGAGCAGGAACGCGACGCGGAGCCACAACCCGCCGACGCGCTGAATCGCCTCGCCCTGCAGCGTCACCATCGTGGTCAGATCGCCCGCGATGCCCGGGTTGTCCGTGCCCAGCGTCGTCGCGACGAGCATGCACGTGATGACCACGCTCAGGAGCGTCAGGACAACGAAGGTGACGAGCAATTCCTGGTGGACGACCCGCATCCAGCCCCGGAAACGCCCGAGTTGCGCAGGGTCGCTCGTGTCGAAGACGAACCCGGTCGTGCTGACGTCTTCATTGCGCCCGCGAATGCCCGCGATCCGTCCCTGGAACCGCGCCATCCCGAAGCCCTTGTCGCGCAACCAGAGCGACTGGGCGAGGAGCAGCGTGCCCCCGGTGCCGGCATACGCGACCGCGAGGATCAGCGTCGGGAACTGGTCCCCCGTGAACAGTTCGGCCGGGGCGCTGCCGAACGAGACGGCGCCAACCGCCAGTTCGAGGAGGTGGGAGGGCACGAAACCGACCGCGAGGAGCGTGATCGCGAGGAGAGGGAAGAACCCCGCCACCAGGGCGATCTCACAGCGCTCCAGGACGTTGTAGACGATGCGGGAGACCGCGAGGCCGAACCAGATGCAGGCGAGCATGAGCAGCGCCATCGGCTGCCATTGGATCTGCGGCCCTCCGGTGAGGACCACGATCTGACCCACGAATTCGGCGGACTGCGACGCCCACCCGGGCCAGAAAAAGCTGACCAGCGTCGCAACCAGGAAGAGCCAGGGCCAGAACCCCAGCCGGTCGAGCCGAGCCATGCCGGCGAACGTCGACTCGCCGGTGGCGATGGTCCAGCGTTCGATCTCGCCGATGACGACGAACTGGGTCACGACTCCGATCCAGAACAGCCACCAGATCGAGAACCCGTTGGCCGCCACGAGGTTGGGCCAAAGGAGGAACTCACCGCTTCCCAGACCCATGCCGAGCGCGATGACGGAGGGCCCGATGATGTGCCTGAGGCGGGGCACCCGGGACATGCGGCGGACGAACTTGAACGGCGGGCCGTGACCGCGGTCGGGGAAGGCTTCCGTCTCCGGCGCGTCCGGCAGGGTGCTCTCGTCGAGCGGCTCGTACACGCCGTTGCGGTACTGCTGTCCCTCCTCGTTGCTCGAGGAGATCGAGTCCGGCGCGATCGAGCCGGATCCCTGCCCGGTCAAGGTGTCGGGGGGTCGAAGCGTCCCTCGGGCACCGTCTCACCCGCGGCTACATCCTCGAAGTAGATGAAACGGTCGCCCCCATCCAGAAGCCGCGTCATGGCGAACTGGATGTCGCCGACCGGTTGCCAGTCCGACCACCAGATGACCTCGCCCGGCGCGTCCGACCGCCCCAGGTGGTACTGCCAGGCCATCATGCGCCCCGACTCGTCGAGAAAACCCCAGTACTGGTCTTCGGTCGTACCCAGGCCCTGGTCGAAGCTGAGGTGGATCGCTTCGTACGCCTTGCCGTCGGAAAGCGTACGCGCCCCCTCATGGGCGAGGTGAACGCCCGGGTCGTCCCACTTGAAGGGCATGATCGCCCAGTACGTGTCGTTGATGAAGGCGCCGTAGCCGCGCCGGAGCGCCGAGTCCCGCGCCGCGCCGGCCAGCTCCTCCCCCCCGACCCACGCGCGTCCCGCCGGAACCTTCTCGAGCTCGGGGTGCGGATCGATCTCGTGCACGTTGAAGAGCAGGAGATGGGACGTTCCGTCCTCCGCATAGGCGATGCGGTACCGTCCGTCGTACCGGTCCCACGAATGTTCGCGGTTCGCCACGATCCGGCCATCGCGTTCCACGATCCAGCGGAACGACAGGTATCGCGTTCGATCCCATGCCTCCCGCCCACCGAGACTCTCGGCCAGACGCGCAGCGTGCATGGCCGCGGTATCGTCAGGCGCCGTGGCGGCCACGGTGCCGCCGCCGTCTTCCGGCGTCCCTCCGCCGCACGCGACGAGCGCGGACATCGCCAACATCGCACAGAGTCTTCGCATGGACTTCCCCCGGACGAGCATTACAGACGAAGGCGCAACCTAGCGGTCCTGCGTTTCGAACTCTAACTCGGCCTGCGGTTCCTCGCCGTCCGAGGGCGTTTCCCGGAGGGGAAGCTCGCCGGTTTGCTCGCGGCCGGGCGATGCGGTGCGCGCACGGCGTCCCGAGTGCATCGGGTGTACAGCCTCGACCGCAACGCCGGCCCGCAGCCGCACAGCCGGGCGCCCGGCCTCGCGAGGAGAGCGACGGATCACGCTGGCCGCCGACGTCGACTCCACGGATCCATCGGACAATTCCCATGCCACCTCGTCCCCGTCGTGCGCTTCGGTGAAACCCACGAGACCGCCGGTCCGCTCCCGCTCGGGGAGGATGGTGAACCCCTTGCCCGCCCGGCCCTGAACCTTGAATTCCGTGAACGGGATGCGCTTGCCGTACCCGGCGGCGGTCGCCACGAGCAGGTCGGAATCCGCGCGCGGAGCCGCCGCGGCGACCACGACATCGCCGCGCGCGAGGTCGATGGCTTTGACGCCGCGGGCCGTGCGGCCCATCGCGCGAGTGGCGGATTCGGGGAAGCGGATCGCCTGGCCGGATCGCGTCGCGAACAGGAGGTCGCTGCCCCCATCCGTGACGAACGCGGCCACGACCTCGTCGCCGCGGGCGATTCCGGCGCCGATGATGCCCGCGCTCCGGGCGTTCGCGTATTCCGACAGCGCCGACCGCTTCACGTGACCCTGTCTTGTGGCGACCACGAGGAATCGATCATCGGCGAAGGTCTCGGCCGCGAGCAGCGCGACGATCTCGTCTCCAAGCTCCAGGTCGATGAACTCCTCTACGTGGCGGCCCCGGGAACTCCGCGTGCCCCTTGGCAGCGCAGAGACGGGTAGCGCATGCGCGTTGCCGCGGGCCGTGATCGCGAGGAGCGTATGCGCTCCCCGCGTCAGGAACGCATGGCGCGCGAAGTCGCCTTCGCGGTCGGACAGCACTTCCGCGCCCGCCATCCCCCCGCCCGTCGCGGCAGGCTGCGCCTTCACGTAGCCGCCGCGACTCACCAGCACCAACTGCGCCTCGCCCCCGCCACCCTTCGACAGCCGGAACTCCGTATCGTCGTCGAGGATCTCCGTCCGCCTGGGGTCGTCGTAGCGCCCCGCGAGTTCGCGGATCTCTGCCCGCAGGAATCCCCGCCGGGCCGCCTCGTCCTCCACCAGCGCCGTCAGGCGCGCGATCTCCGCTCGCAGCGTCCTCAGTTCCTCCGCCAGCTTTTCCCGCTCCAGACCGGTCAGCCGGACGAGCCGCATTGCGAGGATCGCGTCCACCTGCCGCTCCGTGAGATCGAACGCGGCGAGGAGTCCCTTCCGCGCCCCCGCCGGCGTCTTCGAGCCGCGGATGATGTCGATGACGCGGTCGATTTCGTCGAGCGCCGCCTGGAGCCCCTCGACAACGTGCGCGCGGTCCCCGGCCCGGGCGAGGTCGTGCGCCGCGCCGCGGCGGATCACGGCGAGGCGATGGTCGATCCACGTGCCCAGGACTGCTCTCAGATCCAGCTCCTCGGGCTTGCCATCGACGAGCGCGAGCATGATCACGCCGAACGTGTAACGGAGCTGTGTCTTCTTGAACAGCGTCGCGAGCACCTTCCTGGGTGTCGCGTCGCGCTTGAGTTCGATCACGAGCCGGATCCCGTCGCGGTCGGACTCGTCGCGCAGGTCGGTGATCGCATCGGCCCGCCCGGCACGCACGAGCTTCGTGATCTGCCCGATGACGCGCGTCTTGTTCACCTGATAGGGGAGTTCCGTGACGATCAGCGAACTCTTCCCGAATCTGCCTTCCTCCACGTGGACTCTGGCGCGCATGTCGAGTCGTCCGCGCCCGGTCCGGTAGGCGGACTCGATGCCGGCCCGGCCGTGGATGTATCCCCCCGTCGGGAAGTCAGGCCCGGGAAGGCGGGCGAGCAGGTCGTCGGTGTCGCACCGCGGGTTCGCGACGAGGTGGTCGACCGCGGCGAGGAGTTCCCCGGCGTTGTGCGGCGGGATCTTCGTCGCCATGCCGACCGCGATCCCGTCGCTGCCGTTCAGCAGGAGGTGCGGCAGTCGGCAGGGCAGCACCACCGGCTCGGTCAGGCGCCCGTCGAAGTTGGGCCGCACGTCGACGGTGTCGCGCTCTATGTCGGCGAGGAGATCCATCGCCACCGCCGTCATCCGCACTTCCGTGTAGCGGTAGGCGGCGGCGGAATCGCCATCGATCGAACCGAAATTCCCCTGGCCGTCGATGAGCGGATAGCGCAGCGAGAAGTCCTGGACCATGCGGACGATGGTGTCGTACACCGCGCCATCCCCGTGCGGGTGATACCGGCCCAGCACGTCGCCCACGACCGTCGCGCTCTTCTTGTGCGGCCGCGAGGGGCGCATCCCCTCTTCCAGCATCGCGTACAGGATTCGGCGATGCACCGGCTTCAGGCCGTCGCGGGCGTCGGGGAGCGCGCGCTGCACGATGACGCTCATCGAGTAGTCGATGAACGACTCGCGCATTTCCTCCTCGAGCGCGCGGCGTTCGATGCGTTCGTGCTGCAGGGTGCCTTGCGTCACTGCCGTGCCTCCTCTTCCACCGCTTCTTCCCCCACTTCCGCCTCGGCCATCCTCCCCCTACTCACACAGCAGGTCGGCGGTTGCGCGCTGCGCCTCCGACGCGGCGGCGGGCATGGCGATCACGAAGCCCTTGCGGTTCGCCGCATCGGGCAGATGGATCAGCATGGCGCCCGGTGCGAACGGATCCGGCGTGCGCGCCGCGAGTCCCGCCTCCGAAATCGTGAAGAGTCCTCCGGGCTCCAGGCTGGAAGCCAGCCATGCGCCATAGGAAAGCCACGCCGCCAGCGCCTCGCCTCCCCCCGTCACGCCTTCCACATCCGACCGATACCGTGCGACGGCACGCTCGTAGGCTCCGCCGTCGCGCGCCTTCAACCGCAGGAGAAGTTGTCGGTAGAGCGGCTGTACGTCGTCGATCCCGTGCTCGGCCAGCGCCTGCGTGTAGCTTTCCGTCATCCCATCATCTCCGTCCCCGCCTCGCCCGGCTCCTCGCTCGGGACGTCCGCCCGCAGGAATCCGTCGTGGATCAGTCGTTATGGCTCAGTTCGTACTCCCGCTGTGCTCGCGTGCGTTCGCTCCCGAGCTTCGCGTCGCGTTTCTTCGCCGCGGCGAGCGACCGCTCCCTGCGGGCCTCGGAGTGGACGCGCGGAAGGGAGATGAGTCTTTCCAGCTCGGCACTCCGGCACGACGCGCACGCCGGCGTCATCGCCCCCCGCACGAAGAGTTCGAACTCGTGCGAACACTCGCGGCACCTGTACTCGTATATCGGCATGGATCCTCCCGTCGCGCGGTACTCCGCAGCATGCTTTTGGACGGTCGCGCGGGCAAGTCGCCGCCCGCCTCGCCGGATCCCCCGCGCGGCTTCAGCTTTGACAGACTCCGACCGCCTGTCGGATAATGCCGGGTCGCCACCCCGGTCCGCACGGAAAGAAAGACCCCATGCCATACGCATCGCGCACCTGCGCCCCCTCGATGATCGTGCTCGCGCTACTTGCGGCCGTCCTCACGCTGCACGCGCCCGTCCATGCCCAGGACGGAGCGCGGGATGAAGACTCGGAGGTCGTCATCAACGCCCCCGGGCACCCGCTGCTCCAGGGCTTCCGGTGGCGGTCCATCGGCCCGACGGGGCAGGGCGGCCGCGTCGACGATCTCGCGGTCCACCCCGAGGACGCGCGGATCTTCTACGTGGGCTTCGCGACCGGCGGTCTGTGGAAGACGACGAACAACGGGACGACGTTCGAATCGATCTTCGACAGCTACGAGACGCACTCCATCGGCGCCCTCGCCCTC
>LXNJ01001873.1_pt1 | contig 12016 bp, 12 predicted proteins | sample 809081 | NCBI WGS metagenome assembly LXNJ01 (sample SAMN04870510, study PRJNA318959) | sponge metagenome | biome: sponge; feature: marine sponge reef; material: water | host: Petrosia ficiformis | place: Greece: Milos, Mediterranean Sea | collected 2013-05-29 | depth 5-7 m
GGACAGAATGTCGGTTGCGATCGCACGAAAAGGCGTGGGTAGTTGATCGAAGTCGTTGCGCGCCCTGTAAGTTGCGCCAAGGGTCAGTTGATTGAGGAATTGATGGATCTTCTGTCCGGCAAAAATCCCGTAAGGCAATTTCAGTTTCAGCTCTTCAAGGTGCAACGCGAACATCTGACGGTCGGCCATCGGCTTACGGTTCATGTTCGACATACGGCGGTCCGGGCTGTTGCTGGTAATCTCCCACCAGTCGGTTTCCAGGATCACCCGCTGGAGATCATCAACGGAATATCCCGCGGCGTACAGCCCTCCAACCAGCGCGCCATAACTCACACCCACAATCATGTCGATGGGTACGCCTTCGCGCTCCAGTACCCGCAACACGCCGATATGGGCGCCTCCCCGAGCGCCGCCTCCGCTGAGTACAAGTGCGACCTTTGGCCGCTGTTCCGCAAACGAGGGAAGCGCGCCGAACACGGCAGATGCACAACACAAGAACAGCATACATCGGAAAAGCGGACCCCTGGCGATTCCGTATTCTGGCTTGTGTAATTTCCCTGTCGTCATATAATTCCATTGCAGCAGGTTGTTTCAACTGCTGTTTTGCCGATACCGGTCCTGTCGATCTACGGGACTGTCGCGCGGCTCTGAGAGTAAAGAGGACGAAAGTGATTGAACGAAAAGCAGAACACAGACTGAAGGCTGTTGCATCCGGACGAAACGAAGTCCGATTTATTCGTCTGCAATAGAATCATACAAAAATGTCCATCATGTCAAGTCTGAAGGCTTGTCCACCAGTACAAAACTTGGTCTGGAGTCCACTTTTTTGCGATTTTTCATCGAGTGACTCGATATTTCGTTGTCAGGGAGCGATTCGGCAGCCGCGACAGGCTCCGATAGACTCCCCCACGGAATCCGAACGCGGTCCAGCCGGTGGATTCCGTGTCCGTCTCCCGCGTACTGTCAATCAAACTGATAAACACGCCGGACATTCGAAGCTGCTGAAAGGAGTCAAGGCATGTTCAATCTGGCACTGTCGAGCAATGGCAGCAGGCCGTACGTGAGCAGCATCGCGTACAACCACCATGCGTCAAGGATCAACGATGGAATCACGCCCGGCGATGACGCCTCCACGAGCGACACGGCCTGGGTCTCGGCGACGGAACGACTGCCGCAGTGGGCGGCGGTTGTGTTTCCCAGGGTCGCCCGCGTTGATCGGGTTGAGATCTACTGGGGGAAGGGACGATTGCCCGAGTCCTCCCGCAACGTCGAAGTACACGGCCGGATCGACGGTGCCTGGGTCGCTGTCGCGGCGATGAACATCGCGGAACCGGAGCCCAGGACCGTGTTGGCTTTCGAACCCGTGCGCGTGGAGGCGGTACGGATATGGCAGGACGCCGACGGAGGTCCGGAATCGGTGCCGGGCCGGATGCACGTGGCGCAGCTTGAAGCATACGGCGGCTTCGTGGAAGGTCCCGCAGTGGACTATCTGAAGATCCGGGATGAACTCCGGGAGGAATGGGAGGACAATTATCGAGAGGCAAGACGGGGGATCACCCGGGAAGTGCTGGATCGGATCGATCGGTCGCCGGTCAAACGTCCGGGGGGCGGGCCGGTGGGCGCTGAAGAAACAGAGCGGGCGCGGAGACGGTGCGGCAGGTCCGGGGTACGGCCGCGGGAGAAGACGTCGCATTCGGGACGTCGCCGGGATTGGGATACATCAAGGATGTGAGCCGGACGGTGTGTGATGGAATGTGGTCGGCCGCGTGGCGGGCGGGGGACGCGGAGAATACGGGCATCCGGCTTACGATGATCGGGCAGCCCGGACCACCGCGTGAATATTTGCAACAAAAAAAAATGGCCATTACCAGAGGCCCCAAGGTAGTGGTATATGCGGGCTGACGATCGATTGAACGATTTTCAGATGCCGCTGAAGGTTGGCTACCTCTGGCGCCTGGGCAATGGCTTGCGAAACAAGATAGTCCGGCTTTGGCGGGATGTCAATCAGAAAGCAACGATCCATCCGATGGGCCCGTAAAACCGTTAGACGTTAGACGTGAGACGGCAGAAGACGTCCTCGTCCGACTGGTTCTTCCCGTGTGCCGCCGGCAAGAAATGAAACCGCACGGGCACTCATATCATCTCCCGTCTTGTGTCTACCCGTTCTTCAGGCACTCATATCCTCTCTTGTTTCCCCCAGGGGTGAGGGGCTGCGCATGGGTGTCGGCCCTATAGACTTACGTCAACCTGCCATGTACCGCGATCCAGATGCAGGGCGGATCAGCGCTGGTGTATTCCACGCGGTGTTTCCTGTGGGCCGGAATAAGGAGATGGTCGCCCGCGCGCAGGCTTGCATTCGGGCCGTCCTCAAAGGCCAGGACGGCCTTGCCCTGCAGGAGAGCGACCCACTCGTCCCGCTCCTGGTCGTACCACTCACCCGGCGGCGTGACCTGTCCGGAGGACACGATGCGTTCAATGAGCACGCCGCGGTCCGGGACAAGGCTGGTGAACAGCTCTTCATTCCCGAGAGGGGCGGGGAGTTCGTAAATGTTGGTCGTCATGGTCACGGACTCATGAATCCCGGATGAGTCTGCCCAGATTTCGGGTTGCCGCCTCGGGGTCGGCCTGGCAGCAGACGGCGGATATAACGGCGATGCCGTGGGCGCCGGACCGCGCCACGCCGGCCGCGTTTTCCGCGCCGATGCCGCCGATGGCAATAACGGGCGCCCGGACGGCGATGGCGAAATCGGCCAGCTTTTCAAGTCCCTGAACTTCGCCCGCGTCGCTTTTGGAGCCGGTTGGAAAGACGGGCCCGAATCCCACGTAATCCGCCCCGTCCGCGATGCCCTGCCTCGCTTCATCCGGATTCCCGGCTGACACGCCGATGATCCGTCCGGCCCCCAGGAGGTTTCTGGCCAGCGCAACCGGGAAGTCGTCCTGGCCGAGGTGTACGCCGTCGGCTTCGGCGGCGAGCGCCACGTCGACTCTGTCGTTGACGATAAGGGGGACGCCGGACCCCGCGCAGATGTCCCGCATGGCTCGAGCGGTCTCGATCATCTCGCGGGTATGCCCGTTTTTCTGGCGGTACTGCACGGCGTCCGCACCGCCGGCGACGGCCATCCGCGCCAGTTCGGCATGGGTGTGGCGGGACTGCAGCACGGTATCCGTGAGAACGTGGAGGGCGCCGATTCTCTTCATTATTCGCGGTCGAGGAAGAAGAAGTGATGGGTGGGGCCGGGTCCGCGGCCGATGGAAAGGCCGTGGCGAATGGCTTCGGTGACGTAGGATTTCGCGTTTTCAATGGCTCGTACGAGTTGCTGACCCCTCGCGAGGTTTGCCGCGATCGCGGCCGAAAGGGTACAACCCGTGCCGCGCGGGTTCGCGCCCGGAATTCGTGGCCCGGAAAAAACGGTTTCCCCGGACACGTCGTACAGCACGTCCACCGCGGAATGGGGATCGCAAGAATGACCGCCTTTTACCAGAACGGCCCCGCAGCCCGACTCGAAGATGATGCGCGCCGCCTCCTTCGCACTGTCCGGGGTTTCGACTGGCATTCCCGCCAGCATCTGAGCCTCGTGCAGGTTCGGGGTGACGAGCGCGGCGAGGGGGAGCAGGCGCTCCTTGACGCTCACGACGGCTTCGGGTTCAAGCAGGTCGAAGCCGCTGGAAGAGATCATCACCGGGTCGACGACGAGGTTTGGCGCGCCGTGTGCGGCAAGTCTCCCGGCGACGACGTCGACAACCGGCTTCGAAGACAGCATCCCGGTTTTCACCGCGGAGACGTCGAAGTCATCGAAAATGGCGTCTATCTGTGATTCGATGAGATCCACGGGCAGTTCGAACGATTCCCTGACCTCCCTCGTGTTCTGCGCAGTCGCCGCTGTGACGACCGAGAGGCCGTAGACGCCGTTGGCGTGAAAGGACTTGAGGTCGGCCTGGATGCCGCCGCCGCCGCCGGAGTCGGACCCGGCAATGGTGAGGACCTGTTTCATGGCAACTGCGGATGGCGGGGGCCGGGTGTGGACGACCAGGCCTCGAGATAGGCCCTCACGGCGGAACTGACGTGCCTGGCGGCGAGAATTCCTGACATAACGGCAATGCCGGCGGCGCCGTTTCTCTTGCAGGCGGCAACCCGCGCGGGCGTGATGCCGCCCAGCGCGTAGACAGGGAGAGATGAGCGTTCCGCGACGCGTCGAAGGGCCCGGGGTCCCGTGCCGGGACCGTATCCGGGTTTGGAGTTCGGACTGTAGATTGGGCTGAACGTGACGAAATCCGCGCCGGCGGCCTCCCTGAATTCCTTTTTATTGTGGGTTGATCGGCCAATGAGCATATGGCTTCCGTACTGTTGCCGAATTGTCCACGGAGCCGGCCCCGATGAGGGAAGGTGGACGCCTGCGGCGCCAATATCCCGCGCAATCCCGGCATGCGTATTGACGAGCAGACGCGCTTCGTAGTTCGAGGCGTGCCACTGGAGACGCGCCGCAAGGTGACGGAGTTCGCGCATTTCGAGTTGTTTCTCACGCAACTGGACGAGGCGGACACCGGCGTCCAGCGCCTCCGCGAGGACGTCTTCCAGGTTGCGGGGCGCACAGGTCGTACGGTCCGCAATCAGATAGAGGGGCGGCAGGCTCAGTACACCCCGTGGCTCATTCATGGGTAACCGCGCCCTCCAGGGGCGTGGAGGCCGTGGCGTACAGCTTCTTCGGGATACGTCCGGCCTCATACGCGAGCCGGCCCGCGCGAACGGCCTGACTCATGGCTTCGGCCATCAGTACGGGATGGCGGGCGCCTGACACGGCCGTATTCAGCATCACGCCGTGGCATCCGAGTTCCATCGCCACGGCGGCGTCGGACGCGGTTCCAACCCCCGCGTCGACAATTACGGGGACGTTAACCGTGTCGAGAATGATACGGAGATTGTAGGGGTTGCGAATGCCCATCCCCGAGCCGATGGGCGCTCCGAGCGGCATCACCGCGGCGCAGCCGGCGTCTTCCAGTTTCTTGCAGGTGACGGGGTCGTCGTTGCAGTAGGGCAACACCGTAAAGCCGTCCCGAATCAGTTCTTCCGTCGCCTCCAGAAGCCCCGCGACGTCGGGGAAGAGGGTGTCCTCGTCTCCGATCACCTCCAGCTTGATCAGGTCGGTTTGGAGGGCCTCGCGCGCGAGCCTGGCCGTAAGCACGGCGTCCCTGGCCGTAAAACACCCGGCGGTGTTCGGCAGCAATTCGTATTTCTCCCGGTCAATCAGATCGATCAGGCTCTCGCCGGAAGGATCCTCCAGATTGATTCGCCGGATGCCCACGGTAACGATTTCCGCGCTGCTGGCCCGGATCGCCTCCAGCATGACCTGCATGTTGGGATAACGCGCGGTCCCGATGATGAGCCGGGAACCGTACGTTGTGCCGGCAATGGTCAGTCCGTCAGACATATGTCCCTCTTCGAACAAGGGTTCGGTGACAGGGTCCGCCCGAAGCGGACGTCCTCGGTACCGGGACGGCAATGGATTAACTGCGGTCCTGTCGTCGATGCGCACGCGGCGGCGCCGGCACGAATTCTATCCACCCTGGACCGCGGCGATTATATCCACCCTGTCCCCGCTGCCGAGCCGCGTTGAAGACCACTTCGCCCTGACGACGATTTCGGCATTGACCGCAACCGCGACCCCCCTGCGGTCCGGATCGTGCGCAAGGTCGATCAGCAGATCCCGGATGGAGATGCCGTTCCCGACGTTCCTGTTTTCTCCGTTCAAAGTAATCTGCATGGCGTGAAGTTTCAGGCGGCGAAGCGGCCGATTCCGAAAGGCCGGATGTCTTCCGATGTGTTGCCGTTCAGCACCAGTTCCGCAATGGCGTACGCGGTGATGGGCGCGAGCAGGATTCCCTTACGGTAGTGGCCCGTGGCCATAATGAGGCCGTGAATGGGCGTATTGCCGAGGATAGGCGCATCGTCCCTGCTGCCCGGGCGAAGACCGGCGGCGGTTTCGATGATCGGGAGGTCGTAAATTCCCGGAACCACCTCCCAGGCGGCGCGCAGGAGCTCGAAGATACCGCCTGCCGTCAGGCCGTCGTCGAAACCCATTTCTTCGGAAGTCGCCCCCAGTACCAGATGTCCCCCGTCCTTTGGACACAGGTAGGCGACCGCCGATGACGCGGCCCGGTTGTACCAGACGATGGTTTTGACGGTGCAGTCTTCAGTCATTTGCAGGCGAAGGATTTGGCCTCGGACGGGGCGGACCGGCGGTCTGGCGGGACCGGGCAGTCCCGGAATGAGGCGCGACCAGCATCCCGCGGCGAGGATGATCGTGGCCGCCTGGTACGCCTTGTTTCCGGCGACAATGCCGCGGACCCGGTCCTGAGCGACGTGGATGGTTTCGACCGGTGTGGATTCCATGAGGGACCCGCCGGCTTTGAGAAAGGCCCGCCGAAGGGCTTTCACCATCAGGCGATTGTCTACCTGGTGGTCTCCAGGACACCAGACCGCGGCGCCGACCTGGGGCGAGAGCTGAGGCTCCCGCGCACGCGCCTGGCCGCCGCTCATCCATTCCACGGGCAGGCCGAGGTCCCGCTGGTAGTCGTAGCGGAAACGGAGGTATTCGATATCGTCGCGGGTGACACCCACCAGAAGGACGCCGTCGGGGCGGTATCCCACGGACATTCCGCTGTCGGATTCGAGTTCCGCGACAAAATCCGGGAATTGCTCGAGTCCCTTCAGACCGAGCCGCAGAAGTGCTTCCTCTTCGTGGCGTACCTCCGCAAGGGGCGTGAGCATACCGGCCGAAGCCCGGCTGGCAGCCTGGCCCGCGCGGTCCCGGTCGAAGATCAGGACGTCCCGCCCCGCCCTGGCAAGTCGCCAGCCGATGCCGAGTCCGATAATGCCGGCGCCAACGATAATGATCCGGTCCGATGCCAACTGAAACAATCCCAAAAAAGGCGCCGCCCTCGATCTGGTCGAAAAGCGGCTGGGGTGCGATTCCTCGACTCCCTGCGCCGGCATAATCCGGATCAGGTTCAAAGGGTATGTTCTCAGCTCGGCGGGCGAGCACCCCTGCGTTGTATTGAGACAAAGATAGCGGTTCGGCCGCGCTCCGTCAAGCGAATCCGCTTGACATCGATGGACGATTGATTATTAAAGGCGGTAAGAGGTAAGACATAAGGCAGGAGAGTTAGAGGTGAGAAGACTGGATGTCGCCGGGTCTCCCTGAGGGAGACTGCATTTCAAGCCTGTCAAGGAGGAATTCGTGGCGAATCTCAAGTTCAGCGTTCACGCCGGGCCGCACCGGCGAGTCAACTGTCCGGTCTCCGTATTTGTGAAGAGATCGGGCACGATGCAAAACATCCTCGACCTCCTGGATCGAGCCGGGAACGGGGAAGGAAATGTAAGTCTGGCAGGTTCGAGCGGCGCCACGGCCTGCCAGGTGCACGGCGAGGAGGACGGCGTTCGCGTGAGCTGGATTGTGGACGACCTGCCGGTGGGAGAAACAGCGAACTATGAACTGGATTCCGGGCGACAGGCGGCGTCCGGCGGCGGGGTCGAATTGTCGAAAGCCAAAGACCGTATCCAGGTGCGGATCGACGGCGCCAATTTTACGAACTATTGCTTCGGGAAGGATCTCGTGCGCCCGCATCTATATCCGTTGATCGGGCCCTATGGCGACGGTATCACGCGTCCGCTGATCATCGAGGGAGAGGGAGACCATCACCACCACCGGTCCGTCTGGATATCGCACGGTCACGTGAACGGGTGGAACAACTGGGGCGAAGGCGAGGGCCACGCGTGGACCCGCCATCAGCGGTTCGACGCCCTTGAGAGCGGACCGGTGTACGGCCGGATCGTATCCGTGAGCAACTGGGAGGGCGCGGACGCCTGGCGGGGAGAGCACGGATCGAACGTAATCTGCGAGGAGCGGGCGGTCTGGACATTCTACCGTACCGGGTCGGACGTGCGGATCTTCGATCTGGACGTCACGCTGACCGCACCGAAGATCGACGTGCTTTTCGGCGACACGAAGGAGGGCGGCCTGGCGTCAATTCGCGTTGCCGAATCCATGGAAGTGCGGTCCGGCGAGGGCGGCAGGATTGAAAACGCGATTGGGGGCGTCAACGAGGACGAGTCCTGGGGCAAACGCGCGGCCTGGTGCCACTATACCGGGCCGGTGAACGGAAATCGGGTGGGGGTGGCCATCATGGACCATCCCGATAGCTTCAGGCATCCCACCTACTGGCACGTGCGCAACTACGGCCTGATGACGGCCAATCCCTTCGGCCATTCGCATTTTCACGCCGACCCGAAACGGCGGGGGAACCACGTACTGCCGCCCGGCGGGTCCCTGGAGGGCCGCTACAGGTTCTACGTGCACAAGGGGGACGCGTCCGAAGGTCAGATCACCGAGCGCTATCACGACTTTGCGCATCCGCCGATCGTGGAGGTGGGTTAGCCAGTACACGAAAGACGCCGACACGCGGAAGGAAGGGCGTTTCCCAATGGCCGATTACGGTGAGCGACCCCATATCGTCTTCATCACCACGGACCAGCAGCGGGGCGACTGCACCGGGATCGACGGTCACCCGATTCTGGAAACGCCCCATCTGGACCAGCTTGCGAACGAGGGCGTGTATTTTTCCAGGGCGTATTCGCCGTGTCCGGTATGCGTGCCCGCGCGCATGGTGATGATGACGGGACGTTCTCCCTTCCATACAGAGTATTTCACCAATTCGAGCAGAGCGCTTGACACAACCGATACCCTGCCCGGAATCCTGGGCCGGCTCGGGTATCAGACACAGCTGATCGGCAAGGCGCATTTCAGCCCTCAGCGGGCAAGGCTGGGGTTCGACAATACAATCATCAACGAGTCGGGCCGGTACCGAGAGGGCGACGACTATCACAGGTGGTTGCAGAAGACGCCCTGCGCGGGTCTGGAGCGTGCAACGAGCATCGGGAACAACGACGTATTCTCACGGAGGTCCGTTGTTCCCGAGACCCACCACGTGAACACGTGGACGGCGAACGAGTGCATAGAGTTTCTGGACAGGCGGGACCCCACCTGTCCGTTTTTTCTGTGGATGTCTTTCAGCCGGCCGCATTCGCAATACGATCCCCCGGCGCCGTACGACACCTGGTACGACCCGGAAGCCGTGCCGCCGCCCATCCCGGCCCCCGGCAACGATTTCCTTCCGCCGGAACTGCAGGAAGCGCCGCTGCGTTACGACTGGGACCGGATGTCGCCCGCGAGGATTGCGCGGGCCCGGCGGCACTACCTGGGGCAGATCACCCATATCGACCATCAGATCGGACGGTTCTTCGCCGCACTCCGCTGGAAGGGATTGTGGGACGATACGCTGGTGATCTTTACCTCGGACCACGGGGATATGATGGGGGATTTCGGACTTTTCTTCAAATCCCACTTTTTCGAAGGTTCCGGTCGGGTGCCGCTGATCTTACGGCCGCCCCGAAATTGGGAGGGCACGAATCCCGCCCGGAGATATGAGAAGCCGGTGTCGCTCGTAGACATACTTCCCACGTTCGTCTCGTCGGCGGGCGGCCGCGTACCCGGAGAGGCTGACGGTGTGTCGTTGCTGCCTGCACTGGAAGGCGGCGATCCGGTAGGGGACCGGATTTTCCACGGAGAAATCGGCGCGGAAGCGCGGCGCCACCACTGCCTGACGGACGGGCGGTACAAGTATATGTGGTTCCGGCTCGGCGGCCGGGAATATCTGTTCGATCTCGAGGCCGATCCGAACGAAGTGAACAACCTGGCCGGAGATGAAGCACGGGTGAGTATCTGGAGAAACCGGTTGATCGAACTTCTCCGCGCGCGCGGCGATTCCGCGGTAAGAGACGGCGCGCTGGTTCATACGCCGTATATGCCCGCCGATGAAGCAGAACTCAGGGCGATGGATCCGTTCGGACGAAGGCCGTATTAGCGTGTGATGGCGCGAAAACGATTGTTTCCGGTCGCTGCGTGCATCCGTACGCGGGTTTCATGAGGGTGCGAAACGGGGGTCAGGTATTATTGTCTGAATCTCTTGAAGTGCGGCTGTGCGGACTGATGATCGAGCGGGCGTGGACGCTCTCGGTCGCGGAGACCACAGCGGGCGGGTTGATCTGTTCCCGCATTGTGAGCGTGCCGGGCAGTTCTGCTTTCTTCGAGCGCGGACTGGTGCCCTACAGCGCCGGCGCAAAGTCTCAGGCACTGGGGATATCCCAATCTCTGCTTGAACGCTGCGGCGCCGTGAGTGAGGAAGTGGCCTCAGCCATGGCCGAAGCCGTTGGCAGGACAAGCAATACAACGCTGGGCCTGGCTGAAACGGGCATCGCCGGGCCGGTTCGCGGAAGATCGCCAAAGCCGCTGGGGACGGCGTATATCGCGCTCTGGACGCCTGAGGGCGTCCGATGTAAACCCTTTGCGTTCGGAGGCGACCGAAGTGCGATTCGCGAACGGATTGCCGAACAGGCGCTGCGGATGGTGGTCGACTATATCGAAGATGCTCCTTGACACCCGCTGCGCATTGTCATAAATTGAAGTTCCGACCTGAAAAAGGGTCTTCCTATCCACCGGCTGGAGGTTGCATGGCAAAAGAGGAAAAGGTCTCACTTGAAGGAACCGTTACGGATACGCTTCCCGACGGGCAGTACATGGTGGAAGTGGAGGGCGGACATGAGATTCTGGGCTATACGTCGGGTAAGATGCGGCGTTTCAATATCCGCGTTCTGGTGGGCGACCGGGTTACGATCGAGACCTCGCCTTACGATTTGAATCGCGGGCGCATCGTGTGGCTGCACCGGCTGCCCCCGCCTGACAATGCGGGCGGAAAGCGCAGGGGTGGCGGCAACCGGCCCAGGCGTCGGCGCTAGTCTCAGATGCTTCCTGAGATTCTGTGGCCGGGATTCCCCACCGCACGTGCATTCGTTCGAAAGTGATGTGCCAGCCGCGTCATGCCGGGTAAATCGTTGCAGATATCCATGCTGGAGGGCCGAATCTGAATTTCGATCGGCCTTTTTCTTTTTTCGCGCGTCCCTTAAATGTGTTCGCCACCCCGCCGGGGAGCCAAAAACGAGCCGCGCAGGTAAATTCGTCAGCATCGACATCCATGTTCAGGAAAGAGCGGACAAGTCGGGTAACGACGAACCGGGTTTTGCGACACAAGAAAAACAGGTCCGGACATGGGCTTGCGCAATCCGGACAACCTGGACTGGGCGGACAACTGGTGTTCTTTTCGAAGAGGCGGTGAGCTTTCGCAGGACAGAAAAAGAACAGGGATCGCTATGTCAACAAAGAGAAAGAAGGCGAAGCACAAGACGGGACGCCCGGTTGCCAAACCTTCGCCGGAAGCAGTCGACGAAATACCTGAAAACGTAAAGCGGGCGCCTTTGAGCGCCCGGCAAACAGTACCGTGCGAGTGGAAGTATCTGGATCGGAGCCGATGAGGGGGTCGCTGATATTTGTGATTGCTCGCGGAAATCCAGTCGAATAGGAGACAGAAATATAACGACCGCTCACCCGAATTTACGGGAAGAGATTCTGCATTGGGGGGTTGTCGTGCCCTCTCTTCGGATCGCATCGGCTGTATCAACCCCTACAGATGTCCTACGTCTCCAATCTGCTCTCGTCTTGGGGGACATAAGGTGCCATTCGAGGACAAATGTAAGCAGTCGACAGGATGATTTAGAGATACTATAACATTATTGAATGCCCTTCATGTTTTGCGATATAACGGACAGACCATTGCAACGAATTGGTGACGGGAGATTTATTGAAAATGAAGAGAAATGCAACTGATTGAAGGATTCTTGAAGAAAACCAAAAATCGTTGCAAAAGGTGAAATATTAGATTATATTCTGTTAACATATAGTCCTTTAGTTTTGCGGCCTGCTAATGTCTCCCCAAACCCGTCTCGCCCTTCCCCCGGGTCAGGCCATTACCCGCTTTACTTGCAGCCTCCCACATTTCGGCCGAACTTCCTACATTCACCTTGCCGGCGTTCGCTATGCAAAATGGAAGGTGTAAAATAGAGACTTCG
>LXNJ01001874.1_pt1 | contig 12015 bp, 7 predicted proteins | sample 809081 | NCBI WGS metagenome assembly LXNJ01 (sample SAMN04870510, study PRJNA318959) | sponge metagenome | biome: sponge; feature: marine sponge reef; material: water | host: Petrosia ficiformis | place: Greece: Milos, Mediterranean Sea | collected 2013-05-29 | depth 5-7 m
TCGATCTGCTCCTGAACGAAGTCCTCCGCCATGGGCACGTGCGCGTCGAGCAGGTTGCGCGCGAAGCGGTGCGCCGGCTGGTCCATGGGGACGATGAAGGTGCCCTCGGAGGGAAGCTGGCGGCCGGCCACGTTCACAGGCCCGCTCGCCTCGCGCACTTCGATGCCGTTGCGCACCAGCATGCGGGCGAGCCGCTCCGCCATCCCCGGGTCGTGCGCCGAGTGAAGCACGTACTCGGCGACGCCCTGGCCGCCCAGCTCAATCCCCTCGCGCCGGAATTCCAGGTAGTCGGTGAGGATGCGCTCCCGGTTCACGGCGGAGGTGTGCGCCGTGGCCATCGCGGCGGTGAAGTGGTGCAGCACCCCGTCCCCGTAGGTCAGCATGTCGCCGTCGGATTGCTCGAGCACCAGCGCACGCGCCGACGCCTGCTCGTAGGTCATGCCGAGCGCGCCGTGGTTCATCGGCCACATGTCCACGTAGCCCGGATAGAAGGCGTCGTAGACGTCGCGGTTGAAGTAGGCGAAGCCCCGTGCGTCGAAGGCGGCCGCGTTGGCGCGTCCGAACACGTCCATGAGCGCGATCTGGCGCTCCCCGTACCAGGGGTTCTCCGGGGGTGCGGTGGGCGGGAAGAAGTAGGTGGCGTCGCCGCCCATCTCGTGCAGATCGGCAACGATATGCGGCCAGTATTCCAGGAAGACCTCCACCTTCCCCTGCGTCTCCGACTGGCTCTGGATGAACAGGTCGCGGTTCAGGTCGAACAGGTAGTGGTTGACGCGCCCGCCCGGCCAGCGCTCGTCGTGCTCCGCCGACCAGGACTCGACGTTGGGCCGAACCGCCGCCGCCATGGTGTTCTCCTGAACGAAGCGATTGCGCCCGTCGGGGTTCTCCACCGGATCGACGAGCACCAGCGATTCGGCGAAGATGAGGTCGACGTCGGGGTCGTTCTCGGCCGCCAGCAGGTGGTACGCCTCCATCATGGCCGCCCCGCTCGAGCTGATCTCGTTGCCATGGATGCTGTGCATGAGCGCGGTTACGACCGGCAGCCCGGCGATGAGTTCCGCGGCCTCGGCGTCCGACAGCCCATCGGGATAGGCCAGGCGCGCCAGCCCGGCCTTCACCTCGTCCAGCGACGCGATCCGCTCGGGCGACCCGATCACCATGATCACCAGCGGACGACCTTCCCAGCTGTCGGCGTAGTGGATCAGGCGGGTGCGGTCCGGCGCCGCCTCGGCCAGCACCTCGAAGTAGCGGACGACCTGGTCCGGAGGCGTGACCACCTCCCAGACCTCGTGCCCCACCACGGACTGTATCGTGGGGATGGCGGGGTCGTACGTCGTACCGGGAACGAACTCGCCGGGCGAGGCGGGCGCCTGGGGTCCGGGGAGCTGCAGCAGGGCGGCGAGAGCGATGGTGGCAAGCATATTTCTCGTGGAGGATGGGGGGACGAACGGCGTTCAGCACCGGAGGATGCGGGACCGGAACCGGATGATACTAAGGAGGCGGCGGGCTTACCGGAACATGCACGAGCCCGAGTGACGGATGCGCGGGGGCGGATGGCGGCCGCTCGGGACATCCGCCATGATGCCGCCCATCCGCACGTGAGGCCTTGACGTAGGTTATCCGAGGTGCGCTCCCCAACGGCCGAGACGAGCGCACAGGCTCCCAGCCTCCTCGCATTCCATCGACCCCCGCCTGCCACAGCCCCCCATGACCCCGAAACGCCTCAACATCTTCATCGCCAGCCCGCTTGAGTCCGAACAGGTGGAGCGCATCCGAGCCGTCGACCCCGAGCGGCTCGAAGTCGTCCACGACCCGGGGCTGCTCCCTCGCAAACGCTACGAAGCCGACCACACCGGGCCCGCCGACTTCCGCCGCACACACGAGCAACAGGCGCGCTGGCGAGCGCATCTCGAGCGCGCCGACATCCTCTGGGACTTCCCGCCACGCAACCCGGACGGCAGCGGCGGACTCGCCTACGCGCCGAATGTGCGCTGGATCCAGGCGACCAGTTCAGGGGTGGGCCGGAAAGTCGAAGCGTTGGGCCTGCTCGACTCGGATCTGCTGATCACGACCGCGCGCGGCGTGCACGGCGGCCCTCTGGCCGAGTTCGTCTTCCTGGTCCTGCTTGCGCATGTGCGCAGACTCTCGCATCTCGCCGACCTTCAGCGCCGGCACCTGTGGGAGCGCTTCTGCGGAGAGGAGCTGGAGGGCAGGACGCTAGCGATCGTCGGGGCAGGGGAGGTCGGGCGCCAGGTGGCACGGGTGGCTCGTTGCTTCGGGATGCGCGTCGTCGCTCTCGCCAGCCCGGGATCGCGCCGCTCAGCCGCGGAACTCGGCGTGGACGCGCTCCATCCGAACGACGCCATGCACGAAATGCTTGCCGAAGCCGACGCCCTGGTCCTCAGCGTCCCCCACACGCCGGAAACGGATGGGCTGCTGGATGCCGCCGCCTTGCGAGCGCTCAAGCCGGGGGCGGTCCTGGTCAACGTGGCCCGCGGCGGAGTCGTCGACGAGCCGCCCCTTATGGAAGCGCTGCGCGACGGCCGCATCGCACTCGCGGGCCTGGACGTGTTCGCGGACGAGCCGCTCCCGCCCCACAGCCCCTTCTGGGACCTGCCCAACGTGATCGTCAGCCCTCACTCCTCGGCGAACGCCGCGAGCGAGAACCGCAAGATCACCGACATCTTCCGCCACAACCTCCGCTGCTACCTGGACGGGCGTCTCGGAGACATGCGCAACGTCTTCCAGGGGGAGCGGATGTACTAGGTACTCAGGGCGACTGCTCCGGCATCGCGAGGCCAGGAGGAAGAAGTACCGAGGGCGCGGCCGACACGCCCCGGTCCGGCGTTACCTGCTACTGAATTCGGCGAAGTTCTTCTCGATGACTCCGAAATCGATCTCGACGGTGTATTCGCCGGACTCGGGCAGATGTTCGAAGACGATGAACCCCAGTTCAGCCAGCCGCGTCAGTTCCCGCCTGAAGGTCCTGTTGGTCACATCATGATAGGCGCTTCTCACGTAGGGCGAGTTGACCAGGTCGCTCAAACGGATCTTTTCGGACGGATCCTCTGAGAAGGGATCCTGCGGCTCGGTTTCTTCCAGAAGGAAGGCGAGAAGCTGATACTCTCGGACATTTAGCAGTCGGCGGCGCTTGCTCACGCGCTGAGCGAGCGCGCTGGTGATGGTGTCGCGGTAGACCAGGCGGTTCAGCTTGGTCTTGATGAAGTTGTTTATTCCTTCCAGCTCGGCCTCGAAGCCGCGCAGCCCGAAGGCCACAAAAGGCGCCAGATCAAACGGCTGTTGCCGGCGGCATTCCTGCAGCCGCCTCTTGTATTCGTCTCCGTTTCGGTAGAAGTAGTTCGAGAGCCCGTAGAATCCGTGGATGTTGTAGCCTCCCTCGTAGAGGATGGCCGCTTCGACGAGACGTGATACGCGACCGTTTCCGTCCCCGAACGGATGGATCGTGACCAGAAAGAAGTGGGCCAGCAGCGCCTTGACCACGGGGTGTTCGTTCTTGAGCTGAGGTGAATTCACGAAGCATATGAAATCGGCCATGAACCCGCTAAGTCCCTCGTAAGGCGCTCCCACGTGGATGCCACCCAGGTCTGGCGTCCCGACCTGAACGTCGTGGGAGCGAAATCGGCCGGGAACGTTGTTGGTTTCGTCGGAGTGCCTCGTCATCAGCTCGTGCATCTGTAGGATGTCTTCGAGCCTGATCGGTGCCCTGTCTGGACCGAACCGAGCTCTAACCCACTCTTGAGCGGCGTCGGCGTTCTGGATCTGACGCATGTCCCTGCTCATGGGATCACGCTTTGCCTTTCCCTCAAGGAACCTGCCGACCTGGGTCTCTGACAGAGGGTTGCCCTCTAGAGCGGTCGACCCGTGGATCGTTCTGATTCGGTTCAGCAGGTCTAGCCTTTCCTTCCACTCGGAAGGCAGTAGAAGGCTCATCGCCGCTTCTTTTCGTCCCTCAATCCGGATGAGCAGGCGCATGAAGCCCTTCAGATCCAGAAGGTACTGGAAGCTGAACCGCGACCAATCCATGTTTAGTGCACCTTGTTTGACACGTTATGTGACAGAACAAGATAATTTATTACAGGTAGATAGGAAAGTGATAATCCGATGTCTGATACGTTATTTGGCAGGTTGGGTGACCGCGTTCTTGACCGCTTCTTTCTTCCATTTCATGGACTTGCGGGTTCGATCAACCCTACGCCTGCGCGCACATCTCCACAGCTTCCCTCAGCGAGCGCAGGGGGTCGCCGCTCTGCGGGATGAACTCGTGGGCCATGTAGCCGCTGAAGCCCGTGTCGCGGATGGCGCGCACGATCGCGGGATAGTTGAGTTCCTGGGTCTCGTCGATCTCCGCGCGTCCGGGTACGCCGCCGGTATGGTAGTGGCCGATCCAGTCGCTGGAGTCGGTGAGCGTGCGGATGATGTCCCCTTCCATGATCTGCATGTGGTACACGTCGTAGAGGATGCGCACGCGGGGGGAGTTGACGGCGCGGATCACCTCGAGGGCGTAGGACATGTGGTCGCCGATGTAATCGACATGCCCACCCGGCTTGGAGTTGAGGGCCTCCACGAGGATCGTCACGCCTTCGGCTTCGGCGATGGGCGCGCACTCGCGGAGGCACCGGATCGAGTTTTCGATCGCCGGCGCGTCCCGCATGCCGCGGCGGTTGCCGAAGAAGCAGATCACGTTGGGCACCCCTTCGCGCGCGGCTCGCGGGATGTGCTCCTCGAAGGCGCGGATGATGGTGCTGTGATTGCGGGGTTCGTTCAGGCCGTCCTCGATGGTGCCCGCGCCAACGTCGCCGCACGAGACCACCAGGCCGTGGTCGTGCGCGACCGCCCATTCCTCCACAAGCAGGAGATCGATGGCGGGAAGCCCCATGTCGGCGACCGCCGCGCAGAAGGGGCGCAGGGGGATGTCCTCGAAGCACCAGCGGGCCACGGACTGGATGATGCCGGTCTGGGAGGCGGCGACGGGGCTGGTGATGTCCGCCTGGGCGGCCCCCGGGACGATCAGCCCCAGCGAGGCGGCGCCGGTTGCTTTCAGGACTTGGCGACGTGTAAGGTTGGGCATCTTTTCCGAGCCTCCATTTCGTTCGGAGAAACCTCGTCCCGACACGGCCGCGTCAGGCGGCGGAAACGGTAACCCATGAAGCGAAGGCGGGCCATCGGCGTGCTGGGCGGGATCGTGGGCGGTCCCCTGCTCGTGCCGGAAGGCGCGTTTGCGGAGCTGGTGGCATGGGCGGAACGGGTGCGCGCCTCCGCTCCGGCGCCGGACGGGACAGACGCCGCTGCGGCGCAGGTGGCCGCCAGCCTCCTCACCCCGCGCCGCGCGCGCGCCATGGCCGCCCTGGCCGAGGTGATCATCCCCGCGACCGACACCCCGGGTGCATCGGAGGCCGGGGTGACGGAATTCGTGGCCGCCCTGGTGGACGGGTGGCTGGACGACGACGACCGCGACCGTTTCCTCACGGGCCTGGACACGGTGGATCCGGCGGCCCGCGACCGCTTCGGCGCCGACTTCGCCGACTGCACCCCGGCCGAGCAAACGGCTCTGGTGGGCGACCTCGACGCCGATCTGACCCGCCGCCACGAAGACCCCGACACCGACGAGACGCAACACTTCTTCCACGACGTGAAGCGCTTCACCCTCACCGCGTACTTCACCTCGGAGGTGGGCCTGGAGGCCATCGGCTACCGCACCACCTTCCCCGCCTTCGAGGGGTGCGCGCCGCTGACGGCCGCGGAAAGCGGCTCAACCGGGGCTGAGGATGCCCAATCCGGCAGCCCGGCGCCCCACGCGCCGTCCGCCCCCACTGCGGAACTCGGCCCATGAACATCCGCCGCCGCCGCCAGGAATACGACGCCATCGTCGTCGGCTCGGGCATGTCCGGCGGCTGGGCGGCCAAGGAGCTCACCGAACTGGGCGCGACCGTCCTCGTCCTCGAAGCCGGGCCGGCCATCGACCCCGAGCGGGACTACGCCGAGCACACCCGCCCGTCGGAAATGCCCTACCGCGGCTGGAACGACCGCAGGGCCCTGGCCGCCGACCAGCCCATCCAGAGCCAGTGCTACGCCTGCGACGAAGTGGCGCGCAAGTTCTTCGTCAACGACAACGAGCATCCCTACACCAGCGACTCCGAGGAGCCGTTCCTGTGGATCCGCGGGCGCCAGGTCGGGGGCCGCTCGATCATGTGGGCGCGGCAGTGCTACCGGCTGAGCGACCTCGACTTCGAGGCCAACGCCCGCGACGGCCACGGCATCGACTGGCCCATCCGCCACGCCGACATCGCCCCCTGGTACGACCACGTCGAGGCCTTCGTCGGCATCAGCGGACAGGCCGAGGGGCTGGCCCAGGTACCGGACGGAGTCTTTCTGCCGCCGATGCCGATGTCCTGCGTCGAGGGGCACATGCGCGATTCGATCGAACGTGCGTACGGCGGCACCCGGCGCATGACCATCGGGCGCACCGCCGTGCTCACCCGCGACCACAAGGGCCGCCGCGCCTGCCACTACTGCGGCCCGTGTCACCGCGGCTGCCGCACCCGCAGCTATTTCAGCTCCATCAACGCGACCCTTCCCGCGGCGGAAGCGACCGGCCGCCTGACCCTCCGTCCGAACAGCGTGGTGCCCAGCGTCATCTGGGACCAGCAACGGGGGCGAGTCACCGGCGTACGCGTCATCGACCGCGAGACCCACGAAGAGCTGGAGTACCACGCGCGCACCGTCTTCCTGGGCGCCTCCGCCCTCGAGTCAACCCGGATCCTCCTTAACTCGACGTCATCCGACTTCCCCGATGGCCTGGCCAACTCGAGCGGCGTGCTCGGCAAGTACCTCATGGACCACGCCATGTGCGACGACACGCGCGCCACCTTCGACGGCTGGGACGACCGCACCACCCGCGGCCGGCGGCCCAACGGCATCTATATCGCCCGCTTCGCCAACGTCACCGAGCCTTCCTCCGATTTCGTGCGCGGGTACGGGTTCCAGGGCGCCGCCGAGCGCCTGGGATGGGGCCGTGGAACCTCGATGCCGGGCTTCGGAGCCGACTTCAAGCGCGAGCTCACCCGCCCGGGCCCCTGGGAGTTCCGGCTGCACGCCTTCGGCGAGTGCCTCCCGCGCGAGGAGAACCACGTGGCCCTCGATCCGGAGCAGGTCGACGCCTGGGGCGTCCCCACGCTGCGCATCCGCTGTGACTGGAGCGAGAACGAGCGCGCGATGATGCGGGAAGCGGTGGAACAGGCCGCCGAAATGCTGGAGGCTGCGGGTGCGCGGGACATCATCCCCCAGCCAGTGGTCTCTCCGCCCGGGCTCGCCATCCACGAAATGGGCACCGCGCGCATGGGCCGCGACCCGGCGACGTCCGTGCTCAACGCCTTCAACCAGGCCTGGGACGTGCCCAATCTGTTCGTCATCGACGGCGCGGCCATGACCTCGTCCGGATGCCAGAACCCGTCGCTGACCTACATGGCGCTCGCGACCCGGGCGAGCCACTACGCGGTGTGGGCGTCGAGGCGCGGCGAAATCTGACAGGCCGTGGATCCTCATGGAAGACGCCACCCCCCACTTCTTTCGCACCCCGGCCGACCTGCGCGCCTGGTTCGAGGCGAACCATGACAAGGTCGACGTGATGTGGGTGGGCTACTACAAGAAGGCGACGAAGCTGCCCAGCGTCACCGTGCCCGAATCGGTTGACCTGGCCCTCTGCTACGGCTGGATCGACGGGCTGAAGCGCTCGGTCGACGACAAGGCCTACAAGATCCGCTTTACCCCGCGCCGGAAGCGCAGCCGCTGGAGCGCGCGCAACCTCGCGCGCATGGAATTGCTCCTCGCGCAGGGGGTCGTGGCGGAACCCGGACTCGCCGCATATCGAAGGCGCGATCCCGGCAAGGACGAGCAACCGGGCGCGAGGGATGCCGTGGTGATGCCGGCAGCGTACGAGCGCCTGATCAAGGCGCGGCCGGGAGCCTGGGAGTACTTCGGTAACGCGACACCTTCATACCGCAAGCACGTGACCCGCTGGGTGGTGAGCGCGAAGCGGGAGGAGACGCGGCTGCGCCGGCTGGGGATCCTCATCGAGTCGTGCGCCGCCGGCAAGGTCATTCCGCCGATGCGCTGGATGGAGAAGCAAAAGGGTTAGGGGCCAACGACCCCTTGCCCGATTGGCCCGCCAGGGTCCGACGCACGGACTCCAGCCGGACGTCCTGCTCTACCGCCCCACTCCCGGCACCCCCTCCGGCTCGTCGTCCCACCACCACAGCGGCGCCAGCGGCCGCTCGCGCGGATAGACCTCGTCCAGCGTGTCGCCATCGTACAGGCGGCCGTTGAGCATCACCCGGTCCACGGTGTTGGTGTTGCGCAGGTCGTCGAGCGGATTGCCCTCCAGGATGACCAGGTCCGCCAGCTTGCCGGCCTCGATCGAGCCCACGTCCTGGTCCAGCCCGATCGCCTCGGCCCCGAAGATGGTGGCCGTGCGCAGCGCGTCGTGCTCGTCCATGTCCGCGGCCGCCATCGCCCACAGTTCCCAGTGGTACCCGAGCCCCTGGAGCTGGCCGTGGCTGCCGACGCCCGCCTTGCCGCCGCCCTCGACGAGGTCCTTCACGAACTCGCCGTGGCGCGAGAAGGTGTGCTGGTCGCCGCGGAACCACTGCGGGCGGCGCAGGGTCCGGCTGTCGATCTCGTCATGCGGGGTGAAGCGCCGAAGCTTGGCGTCGTCGTGCGGGTTCTCGCGGCTGTAGAAGTAGTTCTCCGCCCAGGGACCGCCGTACGAAACCAGCAGCGTCGGGGTGTAGACCCGGCCGGTTTCGGCGAACAGGCGGACGTAGTCGTCGTACACCGGGAAGATCGGGATCGAATGCTCGAGGCCCGGATATCCGTCGATGGTCTCGGTCAGGTTCTGGCGGATGTTGAGCGAGCCCTCGGTGGTGGGCATGAGCCCCAGCTCGCGCGCGGCCATGATGATGTGCTGGCGGCCTTTTCGGGCGGCGGCCACGTACATCTTGATGGTCTTGGTGTCGAAGTAGTCGGAATACCGCTTCAGGACGTCGTGCGCCTCCTCGGCCGTGTCGATCTGGTCCTGCCAGAAGACGCCCGGACCCGTCGAGTAGACGCGCGGCCCGAGGATCGACCCGGTGCGCACCATGTCGGCGTACGAGAGCACCTCTGTGTTGCCGGTCTGGGGGTCGCGGGTGGTGGTCACGCCGTAGGCCAGGTTGGCCAGGTAGGGCCACACGTCGGTCCGGTGCAGCTCGTCGCGCGCCCGCAGGTGGGCGTGCGTGTCCACGTATCCGGGCACGATGGTGCGGCCCGACACGTCGATCACGGTCGCGCCCTCAGGTACCATCACCGACCCGCTCGCGCCCACCGCCTCGATCCGGTTGTTGCGCACCACGATGTCGGCGTTCTCGATGACCTCGTCGCCGTTCATGGTGATCGCGCGCCCGCCTCGCAGCACGGCCACGCCTTCGGGAATGTCACGGGGCGCATCGATGAGCACGCGGAACTCCGCGGCGCGGTACTCTTCGTCGTCCTCGTCCTCCGCTTCCGCCTCCTCCTCGGCTTCCCGCTCCTCAGCCTCCTCCTCGGCTTCCTCTTCCTCCTCCTCCGCAGCCGCCACGCTGTCCTCGAACGCTTCGGCGGCATCAAGGTCGTAGATGAAGTGCGCGTTGCCCAGCGACCAGTGCACCGAGCGGCCGTCGCCGCTCCAGGCCGGGAACTCGCCGCCGATGTCGGTCAGCTGGCGCGCCGGGAAGGCCGCGTTGTCCGGGTTGGAGACGTTGATGGTGGGCGTGATCCCGATCCGGGGCACGGTCACGCTGTAGATCTCGCGCTGAAGCTCCACCAGCGCCTGGTCCCCGCGCGGTGCCATCTGCACGGTCGTGGGCGCAAGTCCCTGGGTCGCTCCGGTCAGGGTGGCGCCTCGCACCCGCACGTGCTCCTTCTCGTCGCTGCCGTCCCACCGGATCGACACCAGCAGGTCGGGCGGGCGGAACATATGAATGCGGTCCTCTTCGCCCTCCACGAAGTGCAGGTCGCGCCGCCCGTCGCTTGGCGCGATCACGGTCACGGGGCCTCCGTCATCGCCATCGGGCTCCGTCGACACCTGGACGATCTCGTTACCGGGGGTACCGGCCTCGCCCTGGCTCTCGTAGGCGCGGATGAAGCCCCTCAGCGCAACCAAGCGGTTGCCCGGCCCCCACGCGGGAAAGAAGTAGGCCGCGGGCTCGCTGGTCAGCCGCTCCGGATTCCCCCCGCCGTCGGCCCGGGACTTGTACATGTGCCCCACCTCACCGTCCCACGTCGAGTAGGCGATCCACTCCCCGTCCGGCGACCAGGCCGGGAAGTGCTCGGAGCGGTCGGCATCGGTGATCCGCCTCGCGTTGGAGCCATCAGCGTCGGAAACCCAAAGCCGGTCGAGTGCGGTGAACGCGAGCATCCCGCCGTCGGGCGACGGAACCGCGTCGCGAATCTGGCGCACGGTGAAGGTGGGCGTGTCCTCGATGGGGTAGTCGAAATCGACCCGCGGCCCCAGCGTCAGCTCCATCTGCACCCGGAACGGGATCTCCTCGGCGTCCCCCCCTTCGACCGGCAGCTTCCACATCCTGCCCCCGTAGGAAACCACCAGGAAGCGCGAATCCGGCGTGAAGGACATGCCCGGCAGGACATCCAGCGTCGCCCGCGACTCCTGGTCGTCGTGCTGCACCGGATGCGCGAGCCAGCGCTCCTCGCTCGTCTCCAGGTCGCGGATCAGGAGCCCGGTCTGGTCGTCGTGGCGGGTCCCGAACACCAGCCAGCGTCCGTCGGGCGAGAGCGTGGGCCGCACCGCCGAACCGTAGCGCGACGACTTCGGGTAGCGCTCGCCGTCCTCGCGGTCGTAGGCCTCGAGCTGGTACTGCGGGAACTGTGCATTGTACTGCCAGTCGCCGGTGCGGCGCGCGTACCACACGTGGCGTCCGTCGGGTGAGACCGCCGGCCCGGTCACCTTCATGTTGTCGGGCTCGGAGACCAGTTCGATGCCGCCGCCGCCGTCCACGTGGAACATCTTGAGCTTGGGCAGATTCCCGCCCCGGAAGTTGCCCACCGCCGCGACCACGTAGTCCCCGTCCGGCATCCACTCGGGCGATTCGGTGCGGTTCGAGGCGCCGCGGGACACCTGCACCGTGTCCGAGCCGTCCAGCGACATGATCCAGACGTTCTGGCCTCCGTCGTAGTCCGAGGTGTAGACGATGCGCGTCCCGTCCGGCGAGAAGCGCGGCTGGGCGTCGAAGGCCATCCCGGAGGTGAGCCGGGTCGCGGTGCCGCCCTCGATGGGGATGGTGAAGAGGTCGCCCAGGAAGTCGAAGACGATGGTCTGCCCATCGGGGCTGACGTCCAGCGAGATCCAGCTGCCCTCCGTCATGTCGATGGAAACGGTCCGGTCGACGGGGAGGGGAAGGTCCTCGTTCTCAGGGGTGTCGTCGTCCTCTTCCGCGGCGGGAGGCTCCTGAGCCTGCGCACCTTGCGGGGCGAGGGACGAGACGCCGGCGAAGCCGAGAGCGAGGAGGACTGCCTGAGCGAGCGGAAGGAGGCGACAGCTGTGCATCTGATGTCTTCCTGAAGGGAGTTCGCGGACGAGACGGACGGCGAGCGGCGGAACTCATGAAGTGAACGCGCATAGAGCGCAGATGCAACGCATGAATCGACGCGACTTCCTTTTCCGCGCCGGCGGCCTGGCGGGGCTCGGCCTGGTCTCCTGCACGGATCTCGTCGGGCCGGAGGAATCGCCCGGAGTACTGACCCCCGCGGCCCGGCCTCTGCGCGTCGTCGTGGTCGGCGCCGGCATTTCCGGCCTCGCCGCGGCCTACGAACTCGTCCGGGCAGGCCACGACGTGACCGTGCTGGAAGCCCGTGACCGCGTCGGCGGGCGGGTGCTGACGCTGCGCACCCCGTTCGCGCCCGGGCAATCGGCCGAGGCGGGCGCCGCGCGCATCCCCCCCGAACACGGCCTGACCCTCGGATACG
>LXNJ01001875.1_pt1 | contig 12012 bp, 10 predicted proteins | sample 809081 | NCBI WGS metagenome assembly LXNJ01 (sample SAMN04870510, study PRJNA318959) | sponge metagenome | biome: sponge; feature: marine sponge reef; material: water | host: Petrosia ficiformis | place: Greece: Milos, Mediterranean Sea | collected 2013-05-29 | depth 5-7 m
GTCCAGCGCGTCCACGACCATGCGGATGTCCGCGGAGTTCTTGCCCGACTGGCGCACGTGGGGGATCTCGATCATCTCGAAGGAGGCCTCGTGCATGGCCGGCTTGTACTCGCGGTAACGCTCCCAGTCGCAATACGCCTTCTTCACCACGATCTTGCCCTTGACCAGCAGGCGGTCCAGGACCTTCCGCATGTCGAAATCGGCGTAGCGGGCGTCCCGGACGCCGATGGCGATGTTCTCGAAGTCGCAATAGAGCGCCAGGTTCTCGGTTGGCGCCATGTTCTCATTCTGTGATTGTGTCATGTTCTCATTCTGTGTCTGTGGTTAGTGTGCCTGTGGTTATGCCTACCCCTTCACGACGTTCACCGGCGAGCCGTCGAGATAGCCCCGGACAGCGGCGAGATAGCCGTCGAAGTAGGCGCCGTAGTTGGCCTCCTCCACGTACCCGAGATGCGGCGTGACGACGGTGTTGCCGCAGCTCCGGAGCGGGTGGTCGAGAGGCAAGGGTTCGGTATCGTAGACATCCAGGCCCGCGCCGGCGATGGTCCCGCGCTCCAGCGCTTCCACCAGCGCCTTCTCGTCGACGATGGGCCCCCTGGAAGTGTTGACGAGCACCGCCGTGGGCTTCATCGTCGCCAGCTCGGCGGCGCCGAGCAGGCCCCGGGTGCGGTCGCTCAGCACCAGGTGGATGGTGAGGATGTCGGACCGCGACAGCAGCTCCTCCTTGCTGACCCGGGTCGCTCCGACCTCGCGGCATCGTTCCGCGGTGAGGTTCTGGCTCCACGCGATGACGTCCATCTCGAACGCGAGCCCCACCCGGGCCACCCGGGCCCCCAGTTTGCCCAGGCCGGCCACTCCCAGGGTCTTGCCCAGGAGCCCGCCTCCCACGGTCTCCTGCCAGCGGCCTTCGCGCGTGGCCCGGTCCTCCCGCGGGATGTGCCGGAGCAGTCCGATGATGAGGCCCCATGCCAGCTCCGCGGTGGGGCCGCCCACGCTGGGAGTGCCGCAGACCGTCACGCCCCGTTCCGCGGCCGCGGTCATGTCGATGGACGCGTTTCTCATGCCGCTGGTCACGAGCAGCCTGAGGTTGGGCAGCCGCTCCAGGAGGCCGCGCCGGAACGGCGTCCGTTCCCGCATGACGCAGACGACCTCGAAACCCCGCAGCCGGTCGGCCAGTGCGTCCTCGTCGGTCAAGTGGTCGTGGAAGACCTTGATTTCCAGGTTGTCCGGCACGTCCCTGCGGGCAATCAGGGGCTCGGCGATATTCTGATAGTCATCCAGGATGGCGGCCTGTACCTTGCTCATGGGGTTGCCTTTCGCGGGCGCGGTCCCGCTTCGGCTGCCGCGGCCGGCAGCGCGAAGCGTGCGTGGGACGTGCGGGGTCCCGGTGTCTCAAGGATCCAGGTCACGGAGGATCGCGCGGCAGGGAGCGCCGTCCGCGCCGGCGATGCAGACGGGAAAGCAGATCAACTCGTAGCGCCCCGGCCGGATCCCGGTGAGGTCTACGCCCTCCAGCAGCGCGAGTCCGTGGTCCAGAAAAGCCCGGTGCACCGGCACCTGCTCGTCCGCGTGGGCCACCGAGAGGTAGTCCAGGCCCACGAGCCTGTAGCCCTTGGCCACCAGCGCTTCGGCCGCTCCGACGGAGAACGCGGTGAAGTCCGGATCGTACTCCGCCCGCCGCAGAAGCTCCGAGTTGCGGGTCTTGAACAGGATGCGCTCTCCGGGCGGAACCGCCGCCACGTGGTCCTCGGTAATGTAGCGGCCTGAAGCCACCTCGTGCACCAGGGCCGGCCCGATGAACAGATCCAGCGGCAACTGGTCGATGGCCGCTCCGTCGGGCACGAAGTGAAACGGGGCATCCATGTGCGTGCCGCTGTGGACGCTCATGTTGACGCTCGACGAGTTGTTGTGGTCGCCCCGCTGCATGCGCCTCCGGTCCAGCAACTCGAACGGCACCGCGGTGACCCAGCGGGCGGTCTCGGGGCTCAATCGAAGCGAGATGTCGTAAAAACCCATGTCGTATCAGAGGTCTCGGCAGAGCGCGGACTGAGGCACCTCGGCGCAGAATTCCGCCAGCCTTTCCCGTTCGGTCGGATTATCCTGGACCGCCGCGGGCCCCGGGGTGGCTCCCTGCGGCGGCGCCTCCGCCACGGCGGACGGCTTCCCGAACTCCTTCTGCAACTCGTCCAGACGCGCCGCCAGTTCGGCGTAGCGCCGCTGCGCCACGTTCTGGCTCTCCTGCAAGGCCAGGAACAACTGTTTCCAGTTCTCTTGGTCGCGTGCCGTTCGTTCTCTGGCGGTCTGAGAGCGATTCTCGTCTGCCTTCAGAATACGCCGCTCCAATCCGGCCAGTGCCTCGGCGGGCCCCTCCGTGGACGGCTTGGTCAGGTTTTTTTCCAAGGCGTTCAACTGGTTGGTGAGCGTCCTCCGGTTCTTGTTCAGAACCGTCGTCAGTTCCTTCCGGCCCTTGGCCTCGCTACGGCTCAACTCCTGCTTGAGGCCCTCCCGCAACGCCGCCCAGCCCTTCTCCCTCTGTTCCTGGAGCTGCGCGACCCACTTCTTCAACTCCTGCTGGAAGACTTCCCGCTGAGCCGCGGTAAGCGTAGCCGTGAGCTTCCCCTCCAGCGCGCCGGCGCGCGTTTTCTCATCCGGCTCCGACGTGACCGCGCTGCCCAGCAACTCCATCGTCTCCCGCACTCTCGCAAGATGCCCTTCGGTCTCGACGAGCGCAATCACCATCTCCCTGAGCTTCTTCTCGTCATCCGCGGCCATCCGGTCGAAGGCGGACTGGAGGTTACGGGTCTGCAACGCCGTGTAACCCATGGCAACGGTGGCCACCACGAGGGCCACCACTGCGAGCGCTTTACCGAACTGTGAACTCATGGGTCTCGCTCAGATGGCGGCGGTTCGAACGCCGGGCTCGCGCCGCCGGACCGATTCAGTTGCCCGCGGCCTCGATTCGGCCGAGAGTCTCCGGGCTGAGCTGGGGACGCACGAAGGCCTGATAGATGGACTCGTTCTGAAGCCACATGATGTCCACGCGCGTCCGCACCGCGGCCCGCATTTCTTCCTGAAGCCCCCCGTCCATGATGTGTTCCTTGATCACGTCCACGATGAAGTCACCATGCCCCTCGTCATGATACTCGTGGGCGCGAAAGAAGGCCAGGGATTCCGAGGGTATCCAGGTATAGTGCGTTTCCAGGGCCTGGCGCTCCTCCCCCATCCGCCTGGGGCCTTCGCCCTCGAAGACGAGGCCGGTGCCGATGGCGACGGCCCAGTGACTCTGCTGGACCAGTTGCACGTACATCTCCAGCCCCGCCTTGATTCCCGGCAAGGGCTCGTAGCCGTGCAGATCCTCGCGCGCAATGCCGAGCCCCTCGCCGAAGCGGGTCCACAGCTCGGCATGGCTGGGATACTTTCCGCCGAAGAGATCCTCGCCCTCTTCCTCCACCATGTTTTCCAGCAACATGCGCCGCAATGCCTGGATCGGGCACTTCTGGTAACGGATGCCGAAGAAGCGATGGATATTGCGGAACTCGTGAAACTGGTTCCTGGCCCACCCCTGCAACTGCTCCCGGGTGAGATCACCGCCCAGGAGCAGCTTGCGCAAGGGATGGACGGGGTACCGGCCGCGCAGCACACGGCGGAGATCTTCGATCAGCCCTTCCGGTCCAAGGACCTCCATACGTGTGTTCTCCTGTGTCTCCCGCCGCCGGCGCGGCGGCTACTGGCCTTGGACGAAGAGCTCCTGCCTCCTCACCTGGCCGGGGAAGACGTCCTTGCACTCGCCCTGTTCCAGCACCACCTTGCCGTTGACCACCACCGCGGCGATTCCGGGCGGATGCCGGTGGATCTCATCCTCGTCGAGCTTGGCCGGCATGCGCTTGCTGGCCAGGTCGTCGATCTTGTCGGGGTCGAACACCGTGACGTCGGCCGGCAGGCCGGTCTTGAGGATCCCGCGGTTCATGCGCAGCTTGGCGGCGGGATGGCCGGTTACCTTTTGGACCGCCTCCTCGAGGTTGAAGAGCTTCTTGTCGCGGCGCCAGTAGCCGAGCACCCGGGTGGGCGCACCGTGCCAGAAGAACCGGTCCAGATGCGCGCCCGCGTCGGTGCCGATGAGCCCTTCGGTGGTCTTTATCATCTCGGCCAGGAGATCCTGGTGCCCGTTGGCGAAACCCTGGTAGTAGAGCCTGGACTGGAGGCCGTCCTCCAGCCATGTGTCGAAGAAGGCATCCACCTCCGACTTGCCGCCGGCGGCCGCGATCTCCGGGACGTTCTGCCCTTCGCGGGACTTGAGGTCCTCGCGCTCCATCCCGTCGAAGTAGACGCCGCCCCATCCGAGCCATTCGGGATACGCGGGCTCGCCCGCGTTCTCACGCCGCTGCTCGTCCAGCCTGCGCCGCACCTCGGGATCCTGGAGCTTCCGCGGCAGCTCCTTCCGGTCGCCCTTGATCTCCTCCCAGAGCGGCAGGCCGTCCAGGATGAAGCAGTCGTCGAGGTTGAAGCGCCGGATGTGCGAGTAAGGGATGACCACGCCGTAGATGTCCTTGCCCCTCTCCCTGGCCTCCTTCATGAGCTCGATGGCCCGCACGCCGTCGTCCTTCTCCCCGGGCCTTACCCGGAACTCGTTGCCGATCATGGGCACGTTGATCTTCTCGACCAGCTCGGGGAAGCCGCTCTCGGGCTTCAGCAGGTTGCCGAAGCCGTTGAACTGGAAACAGCCGCCGTACTCGCCCGCCACGTTGGCCAGGGCCGCCATCTCTTCCTGGGTCGCCAGGGTGCTGGGAGTGCCGGCATGGATCGCCGGGCCGCCGCGGGGACTGGACGAGAAGCCGATGCCGCCCGCCTCCATGCCCTCCCGGACCATCTGCTTCATGCTCTCCAACTCCTCAGGGGTGGACTCGCGCTTGTAGGCCGCCTCGCCCATGACCATCAGCCGCACCGGGGAGTGCGGCACCAGGGCGGCCACGTTCACGCCCACCCGGCCCTCGAGATAGTCGAGGTATTCCGGGAAGGTCGTCCATTTCCAATCGTTGTCGTTGACGTAGTCGTCGAGCACCCGGCGCAGATAGGCGATCAGCACGTCCCGCGGCTCGCCCTTGGGGGGCACCGGCGCGATGGAGGCGCCGCAGTCGCCGATGACGATGGAGGTCACGCCGTAGTTGACCACGGGATTGCCGTGGGGATACTGCACGATGAAAAGGTCCATGTGGGTGTGGGAATCGATGAAGCCCGGCGCCACCACCTGCCCGCGGGCGTCGACCTCGGTCGAACCCGACCCCACGTCCTTTCCGATAGCGGCGATGGTTCCTCCGTCGATCGCCACGTCCGCCTCGAAACCGGGACTGCCGGTGCCGTCGACCACGAGCCCGTTCTTGACAACCAGATCATGCGCCATGCTTCTTCCCCCTTTTTCCGGGTCCGGAATTCGTGTCTGCCGTTCCGATTCCCCTAGTTAGACCGAAAGTCTCCGCCACGTCAAGGAAGCAGCGGGGCGCCGAAACGCTGCTGCGGACCCCGTACACGGAGTTGCAGCCGCCTCCGGCCCAGCCCCTGCTGGACGGTCTCCTCCCTTTTGACTAGACTTCCGGCGTGACCCATCTGACGACAGACGTCCTGGTGGTCGGCGCCGGCGGAGCGGGCATGTACGCGGCCATCGCCGCGGCCAGGAACGATGCATCCGCGCTGCTGCTGGACAAGTCGCTGGTAGGCCGCGGCGGCGCCACCATCATGGCCCAGATGACCGTTGCCGCCGCCATCGGCCACGAAGAACCAGACCACTGGACCGATCACCTCCAGGACACCCTGGCCGCGGGCCGCGAGCTCTGTGACGAGGGGCTGGCCCGGCTGCTGTGCGAGAACGGCCCCGCCCGAATCTTCGAGATGGACGGCTGGGGAGCCCACTGGGCCCGCGGAGCCGACGACCGCATCCGCCAGGTCAAGGCGCCGGGACACGGCCGCGCCCGTTGCTGCTACGTGGACTTCCTGAACACCGGACCGGGCGTGGCGGGGACCCTGCGGCGGCAGGTGAGCACCCTCGACCCGGTACGCCGCGTGAGCAACATCGCGGTCACCGACATCGTGGTGCACGACGGCCACGCCGTGGGCGCGGTGGGCCTGGACGTGGTGTCCGGCGACGTCGTCACCTTCGCCGCCAAGGCCGTGGTGCTGGCGGCGGGCGGCCTCACCAAGATCTACCGCCGCAACAGCGCGTCCACCAACATGGGCGGCGAGGCCTACGCGCTGGCTCTTTGGGCCGGCGCCGAGCTCATCGACATGGAGTTCGTCCAGTTCTTCCCCATCGCCCATCTGGCGCCGCGCCTGGTGGGCATGGACCCCATCATGTGGGACCCGTTCCGCTACAAGCTCGGGGGACGGCTGCTGAACGGCGACTTCGACGAGTTCATGCACCGGTACGGCGGCCAAGACAGCGGCACCTACACCACCGTGCGCGACCAGGCCTCCTATGCCATCCTGAAGGAAGTCGAAGCAGGCCGCGGCTCCCCCCACGGCGGCGTGTACCTGGACTTCCGCCACGTCCCCGACGCGACCCTCAGGGGCGCCTTCGGCCCGGTCATCGACCGGCTGGCGCACAACGGCATCGATCTCACCCAAACGCCGGTGGAAGTGGCGCCGACAGCCCACTATCACATGGGCGGCATCCGCGTGAACGGCCGCATGGAGACATGCGTTCCCGGCCTCTACGGCGCCGGCGAGGCCGTGGGCGGCGCCAACGGCGCCAACCGGCTGTCGGGCAACGCCATCACCGAGGCGCTGGTGTTCGGCGAATGCGCCGGCCGGGAAGCCGCCGCTGCCGTCGCCGGCACCCCGCATGGATGGACTGCGGGGGCCGCCGAAGGCGCGGTAGAGCGCCTTAACGGGGCTCTGGGCGCCACAGACGACAGCGGCATACCGGCCAACGTGCTGCAACAGAGACTGCAGACCGTCATGTGGGAAAACGCCGGGTCCTTCCGTACGGCGGATCAGCTCGGCCAAGCGCTCGAAGGCATCCGCGAGATACGCGAGTCGCCGGTGGCCGTGCGCCAATCCGGGGCTTACAACCTCGACCTCCAGGACCGGCTGGAGCTCAGGGCCATGCTGACCACCGCCGAGTCGGTGGTGCGGGCCGCCCTGGGCCGCGACGAGAGCCGCGGGGCGCACCAGCGTCTGGACTTCCCGGAAAGCGACGAACGGCTTGTCGGCAACCAGGTGATCGAGATGCGGGACGGGGAACTCACGGCCCGCTGGCCCGCCGGGGCGGGCCATTGAATCATCTCGAACGGGGATCTTGAATGGCGGGCGAAGACGATCCAACCACGGGCGTGATGACGGAGATCCGGGTGTGGCGCGGCCGCGCCGCGGACGAAGGCCGCTACGACGTGTACCGGGTTCCGTACGAAGAAGGCATGTCGGTGCTCGACGCGCTGGTGTGGGTCCGCGGCCACGTGGACTCGAGCCTCGCCGTCCGCTACGGGTGCGTCAACGCCAATGCCTGCAAGACCTGCATGGCGCTGGTGGACGGACAGGTGGCGTACATGTGCACCGCCCGCCTGACCCCCGCCGGGGGCAAGGTCGAGCCGTTGCCCAAACGGCCGCTTATCCGGGACCTGGTGACCGACACCGTGCCCGACGACGAGAAGCTCGATCCGTCGGGGCGCCGGGAATGAACCGCATGGACGAGAACGCCTTCGACCTGTTGGTCATCGGCAGCGGCCCCGCCGGCCAGAAGGGCGCCATCGCCGCCGCCAAGATGGGCAAACGGGTCGCCGTCGTCGACCGCAACGACATGATCGGCGGCGTGTGTCTTCACGCCGGCACCATCCCCAGCAAAACCCTGCGTCTGGCGGTGCTCTACCTCACGGGCTTCCAACAGAAGTCGTTCTACGGACAGGCCTACTCCCCGAGGTCCCACGTGACGGCCGACGACTTGATGTTCCGGGTCCGCACCGTGGTCGAGCGGGAACAGGCCACGGTGACCGATCAGCTCCAGCGCAACGATGTGACCCTGGTGAATGGCTGGGCACGGTTCGTGGATACCCATACGCTTCAGACGGACAGCGGCCGGCAAGTCCGGGGAGATCACATCCTCATCGCCTGCGGCACGCGTTCCGCGCGGGACCCCGCCATTCCCTACGACGGACGCAAGATCATGCTGGCCGAGGACTTCGGACGCGGCGACCGCGAGAAGATCCCCCGGAGCGTGATCGTGGTGGGGGCCGGCGTCATCGGCCTCGAGTACGCGTCCATGCTCTCCGCCCTGGGCGTGCGCGTGACCCTCATCGAATCCCGGGACACCATGCTGGACTTCGTCGACAAGGAGATCATCGAGGCGCTCCGGTACCACATGCGCCGCCGCGACGCCATTTTTCGGCTGGGCGAGAAAGTGGTCGGGGTGCGGGTGCAGGAGAACGGGCTGGTGCGGGCCGAACTGGAAAGCGGCAAGCGGGTCACCGGCGACGCCCTGCTCTACACCGTGGGCAGGCAGTCCAACGCCGACCAGCTACAGCTTGACCGGATCGGCATCGACACCGACCCGCGCGGCCGCATCGCGGTCAACGAGCACTTCCAGACGGGCCACCCGCACATCTACGCGGTGGGCGATTGCATCGGCTTTCCGGCGCTGGCGTCCACCTCCATGGAGCAGGGCCGCCTCGCGAGCACGCACATGTTCGACGGGCCGTCCCTGGAATCGGCGCCCTTCTTCCCTTACGGCATCTACACCATCCCGGAAATTTCCATGGTGGGAAAGACAGAGCAGGAACTCACCGAGGAACGCGTCCCCTACGAGGTGGGCAAGTGCCTCTACGAAGACGTCGCCAAGGCCCAGATGGTGGGCGACCGCGCCGGCATGCTCAAGCTGATCTTCGACCCCGACACCCTGAAGCTTCTCAGCGTCCACGCCATCGGCGACGAAGCCACCGAGATCATCCACATCGGCCACGCCGTCATCGCCCTCGGCGGCACCATGGAATACTTCCGCGACAACGTCTTCAACTACCCCACCTTCGCCGAAGCCTACAAGGTGGCGGCCTACGACGGCTTCAACAAGATCGCGGGGATGGGATAGGCGGCCGAACTAAGCCATGGTCGGCCTCCTTGTAGTATCTCTCGTTCTTGTACCAACTCGCCAACCATTGTCACATCACCTCCAGGTCTGCAGGCCCTCTTCGGGCGTTTCGCACGGTTAGACATTGGAGTTGCGAACGGGTCCGTTTTCCCAATCCGAAACCCACCAGCAAGTCTATTTCGCTGAGGCTGCCGATAGATCTCCTCGAACGGATCAAGACCGCAGCCAACAAGCGGGACGTGCCCTATCAGTCGCTCATCAAGATCTGGCTGGCGGAAAAGGTGGACGGGCGTTAGGACAGGCTGGCTCTGTCGGCGCCATGAAAGGTGGTGCGGGTGGGGGCTCGCAGGCCCCTTCCCTGGATCCCGGGTCAAGCCCGGGATGACGCCGTAGTTGGCTCGGGGCGACGCCGTAGTTGGCTCGGAATTACTGTGATTGGCCAGGGGACGTTCTGGGCGATCCGGGATCACGGAGCTACGTAAACCGCGGGATGATCTCGGTGCCGAGGCGCTCGAGCTGGTCGTGGACGGCTTCCGGGGGGCAGGCCGGGCGGGCAACGAACTTGGAGGCGCCGGCGTCGATGAAACGTTGGATGGCGTCGGTGATGTCCTGGGCGGTTCCCAGGGCGGAGGTTTCGGCGAAGTCCACGTCGGTGCGGTTGCGGAGGGCGTAGGGCCGGGCGATGGCGGCGGCTTCCGCGGAATCCCCGGCGAAGCAGAAGTTGAAAAGCACTCCGAAGTGGTCGTCGTCGATCCGGCGGCCGTAGTCGGCGGCGTACTTCCGGATGCGCGCGATGGCGGTCTCCACTTCCGAGGGGATCATCTGCGAGGCCAGCCAGCCATCGGCCAGGCGGGCGGTGCGCCGGAAGGCGGGGCCGCTCCGTCCTCCTACCCAGATGGGCGGGTCCGCCTGGGCGGGCCGGGGGGCGATGGAGACATCCTCGAGCTGGTAGTACTGCCCCTGGAAACTGACGCCGTTGCCGGACCAGAGCGCGCGCAGCAGGTGGACCATTTCCTCGGTGCGCCCGGCCCGCTCCGAGCGGTGGATGCCGCAGGCCTGAAGCTCGGTGTCGTCGTCGCGCCCGAGGCCCACGGCCAGCAGCAGGCGACCGCCGGAGAGGAAGTCCAGGGTGGCGAGCTCCTTGGCCAGCACGGTGGGGTTTCTGAGCGGGAGGGCCATCACGCTGGTGCCGAATTTCATCTTGCGGGTACGCGCGGCGACGCAGGAGAGGGCGACCACGGGCTCCAGGCTCAGGGCTTCGGACACCACCCGGTCGCTCAGCCACAGCGAGTCGATGGCCAGGTCTTCCGCCAGGTCCACGGCCCTCCAGAACCCTTCCGGGTCCGCTTCGCCGAATGGCCAGCCGGTAAAGCCGATGCCGATGCCGATTCCCATGTCACCTCCCTGCCCGAAGAGCCGATACGAAACCCTACCAGATCGTGCCGCCGGCCATCCACCGCGCGGGACGTTCACGGCTCCACGGTCGCGGGGCCTTGAGCGGCGAGTTTGACGGATGGAGGCGTGGATATTATTGAAATGAGGCTTCGGGCCGTACACCGCCCCGTAAACAAACTACAACCGGAAAGACGAACTGCCTATGGAACCCATTGCGTGGCTGACTCTCATCATCTTCTCACTGGCGATCATCGCGGTCCTGACCAACGTCATCGAGCCCGCCGTGGCGGCCCTTCTGGGGGTGGCGATCATGGTGTGGGCCGGGATCATGACGGAGACGGACGCGTTCCTGTTCGTGGACTGGAACGTGATGGCGATCCTCGTGAGCGTGTGGATCATTGCCGGCTACTTCGGCAAGTCGGGAGTTCCGGAGCTCCTGTCGGCCAAGGCCATGCAGTGGTCCGGAGGCCACTACGGAATGCTCGTGATCATCCTGTCGCTGCTGGCGGGGATGCTGTCCATCGTGGTGGACAACGTGGTGGTGATCCTGATGCTGGCGCCGGTGGCCATACCGGTGGTGCGGCAGCTCGGCTTCCCGTTGACGCCCGTGGTGCTGATGATCGGCTTCAGCGCCAACTTCATGGGGACGGCGCTGCTGCTGGGAGACCTGCCGCCCCAGATGCTGCACAGCGTGTCGGGAGCGGAGTTCCTGGACTTCATCTGGCAGCACGGCCGGCCCTCGTCCTTTCCCATCCTGATGGTCACCTTCGCCATCACCCTGGGCTTCATGTACGTCTACGGGTTCCGCACTGCCGGGGTCGGTGCCGGCGGCGGCTCGGCGCCCGCGGATACGCACATGGAGATCCCGAGGCTGGCGGACCCGCTGCTGGCGTGGCTGGTCATCGGCGGCTTCAGCGCCACCATCGTAGCCATGGCGTTCCGCGAGGTCCTCGACGTGAAGCTCGGCTTCATCGCCATGACCGGCGCGCTGCTGTTGATCGCTGTGGTGGAGATGCTGGGCGAGCGGCTCAAGAACAAGCCCGACTTCGAGGAGATCCTCCAGGAGCTGGACTGGCGCGCGGTGTTCTTCTACATCGCGCTGTTCGCGCTGGTGGGCGGGCTCGAGAAGACCGGCATCCTGCACGACCTGGCCGAACTGCTCAATCCGATCTTCGCCGAAAGCGTCACGCTCGGCACCACCCTGCTCTACTGGGTCACTATCCCCATCGTCGGCGTGGTGGAGCATGACGCCTACATCCTGACATTCCTCTACACCATCCGGGACCTCGGTCAGCAGGGAATCGACCCCTGGCCGCTGTGGTGGATGCTGGTGTGGTCGGGGACCCTCGGCAGCAACTTCACCGTGGCCGGCGCGCCCGCGCTCTACGTGGCCCTCAACATCTGCGAGCGTGAAGAGCAGCGGAAGATTCCGCTACGGGAGTTCCTGAGCTGGAGCGTGCCGTTCACCCTCGTGGCGAGCGTCATCTGCTACGTGTTCGGGATGCTGATCTGGGTGCTGTAGCGGCACGGCCGTCACCGGAAAGCTCCGG
>LXNJ01001876.1_pt1 | contig 12012 bp, 8 predicted proteins | sample 809081 | NCBI WGS metagenome assembly LXNJ01 (sample SAMN04870510, study PRJNA318959) | sponge metagenome | biome: sponge; feature: marine sponge reef; material: water | host: Petrosia ficiformis | place: Greece: Milos, Mediterranean Sea | collected 2013-05-29 | depth 5-7 m
CCAGGTGATTGGCAAATCGTTCTTCATATGGATGATCGTATTCAATTAAAACTTGTACACGACATGTGCCCCGGTTAGATTTCGTCATACCACTTCCCTGAATCCAGAAACACGACCATGGTCTTTTTCCCTCGCCACGGAGGCGCTCCATGTCCGATAACAACCTGACATCCCACGTAAATCCTCTCCTGGAAGATCCCGAACAGACCGATCACTTCTCCCGCCGCGGCTTCCTCGGCAGCATGATGGCCGGCGCAGCCGGGGTGGCCGGCGCGTCCACCCTGCTGTCCTCGATTCAGGAAGCCGAAGCAGGACCGCTGCCCGATCTGCCCGACACGCCGGATGGCGGCGCCGCACCCGATGACGAGGCATATTGGGGGAAGGTCGCGGCCCAGTTTCTGCTTCGCGACGGCGTGATATACATGAACTCCGGAACTCGGGGCATTTCGCCCCTGAGCGTCCACAAGGCGCAGGTCGAAGCCGTGGAAGCAGTCAATTCCGATCCGGCCATGTGCTGGTCGACCTACTTTTTCAGCGGCATGGACCAGATCCGAAAGGACATGGCCGGTTTCGTGGGGGCGGATGTCGAGGAAATTGCCTTCACGAACAGCACCACCGATGGCATGGGACTCGGATTCATGGGGCTGGATCTGAAACGGGGCGACGAGATCCTGACGACCAACTATGACTACGGGTGGGTGAAGAACATGATGGCCTTTCGCGCGAAGCGAGACGGCCTGGAATTCAAGATGGTGGACATCTCGGATCCGAGTTTCCGCGTGCTCGAGAACCCGCAAAAGGTAATCGATGCGGTGGAATCGGGCATCACGTCGAAGACCCGGTTTCTCACCATCTGCCATATCAACTACACCGACGGTTTCATCATGCCGGTGAAGGAAATATGCGAGATGGCGAGGTCGAAGGGCATCATAACGCTGATCGACGGGGCCCAGCCGCCCGGCATGATGAAGTTGAACATGCAGGAACTGGGGTGTGACATGTACGCGGGACCGGGCCACAAGTATATGCTGGCCGCCCAGCATACCGGGTTCCTGTTCCTCCGCAACGACGCCGCGGACCGGATTCGGCCCCTTGTATACACCGGTTCACCCAATCCGGACCGGGCCATCGACGGGGCGCGTAAACTCGAGCAGAGAGGCTCGACGAGCTACTCGGACCGCGTCTCGATCGGCGCCGCACTCGACTTCCATAACAAACTGACCCCGGAGGCCATCGAAGCCCGGCTCCGTTACCTGTCCCTGCGGCTGAGAAGAGGATTGAAGGCGATCGACGGGGTAACCGTCTATTCTTCGGACGATCCCCGCATGTCCATGGCGCTCGTTTCCTTTTCGGTCAAGGACCTGAATCCTTCGGATATCGTCGGCCGGTTGTGGTACCGGAACCCGAACATCTATATCCGGACGGTCGGCGCCGCCGGAGGTTTCAGCGGGGTCCGCGCCACGCTGCACGTCATGGATACGGCCGAACACGTGGATATACTCATCGACAGGATAGCAGGTCTCGCGGAGGGGTAGGATCCATACGCACTGAGGGTTGTGCAGAAAACGCATTTTCGGAGCCAAAATGAGCGTAACCCGTTTTCTTGTCGCCACATTCGCAGGCGCCCTGGTCCTGCTCGTCATGGGTTTCTTCCTGTACGCGGTGTTGTTCATGGGGTTTTTCGCCGCGAACGCCGAACCGGGGGCGGCCTCCGTGACGAAAGACCCGCCCGAAATGCTGTTCATTTACCTGAGCGAGTTGGTCCTGGCCGCTTTGCTGTGCCTCGTCATCGGTAATTGGGCAAAGGTATCCGGCGCGGGTGCGGGATTCAGGACCGGCGCGGTTTTCGGGTTCTTGGTGAGCCTGAGCATCAGCATGATGTTTTATGGCACGGTACACTACATGAATCTCCAGGCGACGTTGTTTGACGTTGTCCTGACGACGGCGCGCATTGCCCTGGCGGGCGCCGTGATCGGAATCGTGCTGGCCAGGAAGTAATCCGCCCGATGATCCGCGGGGGCCTGACAGCGGCCAGCAGGCAGACAACATCGTAACAAGGGCCGGTAGACAGGACGGTCTTTCGCAGGAAGAGGAACCCATGTCTGTGCAACGATTCGCCATGGCAACCGTAACCGGGGCCGTTATGGTACTGTTGCTTGGCTTTGTGACCGGCGGTTTGTTCGGCAGCCTGTACGAAGGTTTCGCAGTGACGGCTCCCGAACTGGTCATGAAGTCCAGCCCGAACGTGTGGACGATCGTTCTGGGCGCCGTTGCCATGGGTGCTTTGCTGACCGTGCTCCTCGGCTGCTGGACGGGCCACACCGGCGCGGTGAAGGCCCTTGGAACCAGTGCGATCTTCGGGGCACTCCTCCACCTGTTCCTCGGTCTGAGTCTCTTTGGCATGACGACCATGCTGAATCTCACCGGGACCCTGATCAAGGTCGCCATCGATACGGTTCAAGTGGCGTTGTGCGGTATGGCCGTCGGTGCCGTTCTGGGCCGCCGCAGGCAGACCTAGCCGCAACGTTTCCCATTTTTCCCCATCCTTCATCTCGCCATGTACACGCCGATCGCCGCCAGTACGCTCCACACGGGTGAAACGCTCGAAACCGGCGTCGTCGTGGCACCCGACGACGACCACGCGCCCCTCGTCCGGCCACTCCTCACGCACAAGTCAGGCAAGGAACAGTGGCACCTGGACGAGGTATTCGCCGGGCGGACCGGTCCCCTCGAGACCAGGTTCTACCTCGGCCTTGTGAATGAAAGCCCGGCATGCAATATCATGGTCAGCGAACACGATGGAATCGGTATCGTGAGCCACGTGTACACCGTGCCGGAACAGCGCCGCAAGGGTATAGCGCGGGAGGCCATGACCGGGCAGATGGCGGACTTCACGGCCCGGGGCGGCCGGTACCTGACCCTGGTTACCGAGTATGGCGCCCATCCGTACCGCCTCTATCGGAGCTTTGGGTTTCGCAGTGTCCAGCCGGGCGCGGGACACATGAAGTTCATGACCGGCGCCGGTTCGGAGTTGGAGTTGTACGAGGCCGGTGAGGCCCGCGCGGTCCATGCCGACTGGAAATCCTGGCCGTCGCTCAATGTCCTGTGCGCCCAGCACGACCTGCCGGTATTGCGCAACGTGGCCTTCGGGCACCTGGGGCCCAGGATGTTCGAATATGCTTTTCTGGATCTGATGAAGAGTCTTCGGGAAGATCCCATGTACCAGGTCCGCCTGCTGGTCACGGATCGTGGTGCGGTCACCGGTTACGGGACCCTGGTGCCGGACACGCGGTGGCGCGGGGAGACCTTACTCCTCGACCTGTTCGTTCATCCGGCGTTCACGGCTTGCTGGGGGCCGTTGATGGATTCGTTCGACCTGCCGGCGGAAAGAAAAGTCCAGTGCCATGTCGCGACGGGCGATGCGAAGAAGGCCGCGGCACTGCAGGACGCGGGGTTCGTCCGCGAGGCGACCCTCCGGAAGCAGTTCAAGGCGGCTGGCCAGGCCGTGGACATCGAGGTATATGCGCGGCATGCCTAGTCATCCTGCCTGATGCTACGCGTGTATTTCCTTCAGTCTGTTCAAAGTCCTGTCGTGGATTCCGCCGAAGCCCCCATTGCTCATAAACACGATCCGGTCGCCCGGCGCCGCCTCCTCGGCCAGATGTGCGACGATCCGTTCCACGCTTTCCATGGCGTCGGCCTTCTGGCCCCGCCCGCGCAGTCCATCCACCAGTTCGTCCACTGAAAAACGGTTGCCGGCCGGCGCTTTGCCGGGTAGGAAGACCGGCGCGATCAGCACGCGGTCCGCCTTGTCGAATGCGGCGCCGTAGGTCTCCTGGAAGTTCCGGCGTATGGTCGTGGCGGAACGCGGTTCGAATACGGCCCAGATACGCCGGTTCGGTAAGGCCTCCCTGAGGGCCTCCAGCGTCGCCTTTACGGCCGTGGGGTGGTGGGCGAAATCGTCGTAGACGGTTATGCCATTCACTTCGCCCCGTACTTCGAGCCGGCGCTTCTCCCCGGGGAAGGTCTCCAGGCCCCGCGCTATATCCGGCCAGGATACGCCGTAATGTCTGGCGGCGGCCACGACCGACAGGGCGTTCCTGACGTTGTGGGCGCCAGGTTGACGAATGGACAGAGGGCACACGTGTATGTCCCGCTCATAGAGGTCGAAGGTGGAGCCTTCGGGATGCACGGTCAGATTGCGGGTCGACCACCGCGCGCCTGGCGACTCGCCCATGGAATGGACGGTGCAGAATGCGTGGGGCGCGAGGGCCTGGACGCGCTCGTCGTCCGCCGAGCCGATCAACAGCCCGTTTTCGGGTATGATGTTGACCAGCCTGCGGAATGACAATACGATCTCATCGAGTGAATCGTAGATGTCGGCGTGGTCGAACTCGATGTTGTTGATGATTACCGTATCGGGCAGGTAATGCAGGAATTTCGCCCGCTTGTCGAAGAAGGCGCTGTCGTATTCATCGCCTTCCAGGATGAACAGGTCGCCCGAACCCAGCCGCGCACCGGTCTGCCAGCCGGCGGGAACGCCGCCGATGATGTAGCTGGGATCCCGGCCGGCCTCGGCGAGCACCCAGGCGAGCATCGCCGTCGTAGTCGTCTTGCCATGCGTGCCCGCAACCACGATCGGCTTACGGTCCCAAAGGAAGAAGGACTTGAGCGTCTCCGGCATGGATGCGTACCGGATTTTCCGTCTCAGGACCGCTTCGGCCTCGGGATTTCCGCGCGAAACCGCGTTTCCGATGACCACGAGATCGGGTGGTGGTTCCAGATTGGCGTCGGAGAAACCCTTGAACACGGGAATCTGCTGTTCTGAAAGCACCGTGCTCATGGGCGGATACACGTTTTCGTCGCTTCCGGTAACCCGGTGCCCAAGGGACTTGAGCATTACGGCCAGCGCTCCCATGCCCGTACCGCAGACGGCCACAAGATGGATGTGAAGCGGTCGGGCCATGATCAGGGTATCGGGGGATGGTGCTCGGTCAGTTCCCGGATTTTGCGGCGTGCGGCATCGTTGTTGAAGTGGTCGGGGTGGGAGGCGAGCAGGGTTTCATATGCCGTGAGTGCCTGGGGAATATCGCCGATCTTCGTTTCGAAGATTTCGGCAATCCGCCACCGGGCGGCGACGACACGGCGGCTGTCCGGATGTCTTGCTATCAGGTCGCGCAGAGCCGCGACGGCCTGGTAGGGCTTGCCTGACTGGTCTAGCAACATGCCGATGTCCAGGATGACCGTGTCCACGATAAGGCTTTCGGTGTATTCCTCGACATATCGTTTACAGGCTTCCAGGGCTTCCCGGTCCTTGAACTGGCGGCGCAGCAGCACCGACTGGATATAGTCGGCAAATGAAGGGTCTCCGCTCTGCCGGCCCTCCCCGATCAGGATGGTCCACTCCAGCGCGTCGTTGGCATAGGGGCTGTCCGGATAGCGATCCGCCGTTTCATGAAATAGCTCGAGGGCTTCGTCCAGGCGCCCCTGGAAGAGCGCCATTTCACCCAGATGGTATTTCGTCCGCGCCCGGGTTTCGGCTTCCTGCAATCCGGATTCCGGGTCATCGATGCGGTTGTACTGGGCGAGCGCGTCCTCGAAGATGCCCAGGACCACGTAGCTTTCCGCGATGCCGAACATGGCCTCCTCCCGGAAATCCGTCGCGGGCTCGTGGCCCAGAAGCGACCGGTACGTGTCGAGCGCCTGTCGCGCGTCCCGGAAATGGGCGAGATAGAGTTCCGCCAGACGGACCATCGCTTCTTCACGGTACCTGGTTTCCGGGTGCTGCGCAATGACCGTCCGATACGTTCCGGCTGCCTGGTCCATATTACCGGTCTTAAGGAACGATCTGGCAAGGCCCGAAGTTGCTTTGGCGCGCATGGTATCCGACACGGCATGCTGGATGAGTTCCTGGAACGTATCGATGGCGTCCTGTGCATGCCCCTCCCGCAACGCCCATTCGGCGAACCGGAACAGGTACGTGCCGCTGGACCCGTCCAGCCGGTCGGCCTCGCGGTATTCGTCCAACGCCTCCGCGGGTTTGCCATACCGGAGATAGAAGTTTCCGAGGAGGTCGTGGGCGTCCTTGCTGCCGCGGTGCTCCGATACCGCATTACGGAGTGCCCGTTCTACGAGTTCCCGGCTTCCCAACACGGTGAGTTGATCGATCCGGTCACTGACTACCCCTTGCTGCCGGGGATTCAGGGTCAACCACCGTACGTATTCGGTGACCGCGCCCGGAATGTCGAATGCACTGGTATAGAAACCGGCGAGGGCAAGGGCAAATGCATTCGGCTTATCCAGTCTCTGTCGACCCGCGAGATAGGTTTGGATCGCCCTGTCGTACGCTTGCATGTCGTAGTGTATATAGGCGACCTGATGAACGGCCGATTCGCTCTCCGGAAAAAGTTCCAGGAGGTTCTGAATCTGTTCTTCCGCTTCGGCGTTCCGGCCGCTGCCGAAGAGTGCCTCGGCCAGCCTGCTGCGGAATCTGACGTTGTCGGGTGATCGCCGTATATGGGTTTCGAGCAAGGGGATCGCCTTGTCAAACGCTTCCAGCCGGAAGTACATCCGAAGGACGCCGTTGAGGGCGGATCTGTTATCCGGGGCCTCCTGCAGTATCCGTTCAAAAAGGGCGGCGGCCCGGTCATACTGCCTGAGGCGTTCCAGCGTCCTGGCCTGCTCGATCCGCCGGTTCAGATCGACGGACGGGATGTTCTGTCCACCGGCAATCGAAGGCATGAGGAAGGACGCCGCCAGAAACGCGACGAGGATCGATCTTGCGCTAGATCCTCGTGCGGGTGGCGCATCGCGCCTATGCGAATCTGTACAGGGATTCACGTGTGCTTCCTAATCCAATACCGGTATGCTTGAGAGCGCGCGGAAGTAAGCACGTATGAGCGCTTCGTATTCACGGGGATAGGCGCCTTCTCCGGCGCCACGCAGGATATCGTCACGCAGAACGCGGTCGAACCCGGTCAGGTCGGCTGGCAGGTCGTCCGGTGAAGGACGGTTCGCCAGGTCCTCACCCGGCGCGGCGCGGCGTCTTTCCTCCCGTTTCTGGCCTCGAATGGACCGCGAGGCGTCCAGAAGCCTGGACAGGATCCGTTGCTGGCGCTCCGCCAGGCCGGGGTCGATCTGATACTGTTGCAACTCACGAACCGTCGCTTCCATTTCCTTTTCGATTTCCTGGAGCCGGCCAAGAACCTGCTCCTGCTGCTCCCCCTGTTCACGCCGCAGTTGTTCGAGGCTCTTGCGCAGCGCTTCCTGCCTGGCCGCCAGCCTGGATACCTGCGCCTGGGTCTCCAGGTCCATGCTACCTTCCGACGGGTTCATCATCTGGTCCATCTCGTCGTTGATCCCGGTCTGTTGCCGCGCCATGCCCCGCAGGCGTTCGATGAGATCCATCATGCCGGAGGACGATCCCGAATTCGCCATGTTCTGCATGGCCCGTTGCAAGGCAAGCACCGTTTCGTTCAGGGACTTCATGGCAACCAGTTGCTCCTCGGAGGCCGTACCGCGTTCCTGATCGGCCAGGTGGCCCTCCGCGCTCTGCATGCTGTTCAGGGTTTCTCCCAGCGCCCGGCCGATGGAAGGCGAGATGAACATGGTCTTCTGTGCGATGGAAACGATGTCGTTGGCAACAAGCGATGCGCCGTTCAGGAGTCCTTTCTGATCCTCGGCGAGCATGGCTATGCGGGTATCGGATCCGCCCGGATTGCGGGTGCGGCCGTTGAGGGTCTCCTGGCTCACCGAGAGGTCGACCAGCCGATGCATGGCCCGGCGCATTTCCCCGGCGATTTCCCGCATCCTGTCTTCCTGGAGCTGATCCTGGATCTCCTGCAGTTGCTGATTGAGGCCTGACAGCGCCTGGGACATCCTCTGCTGGCCTTCCATCGCCTGCTGCATCCGTCCGGCCTGCAGTTGTGCGGAAATCTGGTCCATGTTTCGCGTCATTTCCTGGCGGTCCATTTCTCCCGTAGCCTCGCGGACTTCTTCGGCGGGCATGTCCCGGAACTCGTCCATGGCGCGGGCCACGCTGTCCAGGTCGTTCCGCAGGGATTCCGTGTCCCCGCCCAATTGCCGCTGTCTATCCGCAAGTTCGTTCCCGTCTTTACTGGCCGACATATTCTCCGTTGCATAGCGCAGTTCGTCCTGCCGCACGGCGAGGTCCAGCGTCTGCCGGACTGCAGCCGTCAACAGCTGCTCTGCCCGGATGCGTTTCAGCATGGACAGGCTGCGCTCCAGCCGCTTTAAAAACTCCTCCTGCTCGAATTCGAACGCTTCCATCGACTCCTTCAGCTGCCCGTTGTCAAGTGACTGCATGGCCTGTCTCAGTTCCTGCATGGCCTTCAACAACTCGGGGGTGGCGATCTCCTGAAACAGCTTTCTGAGCTGCTCCATGCTGTCGATGAGGTCCTGGCTCGGTGAATCGTGGTCTTCCAGTTTTTCCATGGCCGCCTTCATCGCTTCGGCTGCCCTGAGGAGTTCGTCGGTCGCCTGTTCCTGGTCGGACAGCACGGATTCGATCTCTTTTTTCTGTTCCCACGTCAATTCCCGCTCTTCATTCCCGCCGGCGTCTTCCCTTGCCTGCTGCTCTAGAGTCCGGTTCATCTCTTCGATTTTCTTCTGCGTTTCTTCCTGCTCTTCCAGCATGTCCTCCATGTCCGCAACCTGCTGCTCCTGCGCATCGTCGATCGCGTCGTAGATCTCTTCCAGCGAAGGAAACCGCAGCGTGTAGGTCCGGCTCACTGCCCCTTTCGGTCCCGATATCGTGTCGTTGTCGTACAGTTCGATCCGGTAGGAGACCACGTCTCCGGGGAACAGGTTCTCATTGGACAGATCCCACACGAAAGGCTGGGAGATCACCGTAGATTCCAGGTCCACGGGGATGGATCTGCTCCGCTCTCCGCCGTCGGGTTCCTTTCGATAGACGAGGTTCATTCCGGAGAACCCGAAGTCGTCCGTACCCGATACCAGAAATGAAACCACCATGTTTTCCGTGAGATCGGTATCCCGGCCGGGGGACAGGATGCGTAAGGACGGCATGCGGTCCGGCAACGCGATGATCCGGTACCAGGCGGGATTCACGCTTTCGTGGCCGTCGGCGCTCCGCAACGTGATGCGGTACCGCTGGTCGGAATTTACTGTAAGAGATCCCGTGGCCGTGTCGTTCGCGACCTCCATGGCCATAGGCCGGCCGGCGTTCTCCAGTTGGAGCGCCGCTTCGAACAGGTTCTTGTTCGCGTCCACTGCGGCCAGGTCCACCCTGGTTCCCCTCAGCGCGACGATGTCTCCTCCTTCGGTCGTGGTCCTCGGATCCAGTCCGGTGTAGGCGGGAAAGTGATAGGTCAGGCGTAGCGATCCGAGGAAGGGACGATCGATGGTGTTTATACGAAACGGCTGACTGACCGCGTCGCCGGCTTCGATTTCGTAGGTAAGACTTTCCCTTATTTCGCGCAGGGTATGGGTGTACGAAGCCGGAGCCGAGGCGCCCATGTCGAAGGATTCCCACGGGTCCCCGTCAACGGCCAGGCGCAGTATGGCCCGGTCGGGCGTCTCGCCGGTCACTTCGGCCGTTATGGTGACCTGGCCGCCCGACGTAACTTCCACATCACCAGGAAGAACGCGCAGAAACGTGCGTTGCGGAGGCTGGAAATGGGTCAGGGGGCTAGCCAGCCGGCCCAGGGCGCCGGAAAGCGGCTCTCCATAGGCGGCCATCGCAAAAAGGACAAGCAGGACGGCAATGCCGAATTCCCCGGCGGGGCGGACGATGCGGTATCTTTGATCCGCTTCGTTGAAGTCCACCGACCGCGTTTGCTCGGCAGCATCCGCTATGGCCGCGTCCAGGAGCGAGGGAGAGGCCCCGGTACCGGCTTCCCGCTGCCGGGAGAGTTGCAGGGCCACGGTTACCCTGTCGTCCAGGTCAGGGTACTGCCGGTCGACCCGTCGCGCGAGATCCTGGTCGGCAAATCCGTTTCGGAAGTGCCCGATACAGCGCCAGTACACCAGGGCTGCGAGAAGGACGCAGCAGGTCGGGATCAGGACCAGGCGAACGGCGGATTCGAGATACAGGAAGGATTCGAGGACAGCGAGGGCAAGCACGAGGGAGCATGCCAGCGCGCCCGCGGTGAACAACCCTTCGACGACGGCGACCCATCGGCTGCGGATTCGCAGTGCGTGCAGCCGTTCTCTCAGCGCGTGCCAGGCGGAAGGGGAAGATTTACTCGGCACGGTCAGTCCTTGGTGAACTCAGGACCGCCAGGGTGATACGCGGTCCGGCGTTCCCATCGAAATGGGTTATTGCTGCACCAGCATCTCGTGGGAATAAAACAGTTGTCTGGCCTGCTGGAGCTGATCGTCTCCCGCCGCGGCCACCCGGCTGGCTTCCTCGTCACCCCAGAGGTTTCGGGCAAGAGACCGCTTCAGTTGAAGCTCGATGACGTCCAGGTCTTCGTTGAACTCGTCTTCAGTGAAGGACAGGCCCGAATCCCGAACCTGGGCCTTGAATGCTTCCAGCATGGCGCCGTCGACTTCGAACTCCTTCAGGAAGGTGTCGAAGTCGTCCTTGAGATCCTGCCTGGTCACGCCGTATATGTTCGCGAACTCGAAACAGGCCCGGTCGAAGGGTACCCAGCCCCGGTACTTGCCGATTACGAAGGGGTACGTGCGTTTCGGCGTCCTGATCAGCACGTCGGGGGATATGCCGCCGTCTCCATAGACCGTGCGCCCTCCGGCGGTGGTGAATACCGGACGTTCCGCCTCCGGTTCCGTTTCCTCGCCGCTTTCCGGCTCGCCCGATTCGGTGAAAGACCCTTCGATGTATTCCTGGAAGGACTTGTTCTTGTAGTCTCGCTGGATCATCCGTCCGCTGGGCGTGTAGTAGCGGGCCGTGGTGAGTTTGAGGGCGGACCCGTCGGTCAGGTGCGGTTCCGCGAAGAGGGTCTGTACGAGGCCCTTGCCGAAACTGCGGGTTCCGGCAATCACACCCCGGTCCCAGTCCTGTACGGCGCCGGCCACGATTTCGGATGCCGAGGCGGAGCGGTGGTCCAGCAGGATTACCAGGGGCATGCCGCGGTGGTTCACGCCACTCAGCGACTTGAAAGTCTGGTTAGAGTTCCTGCTTCTGCCCATGGTCTTGACGATAACATGGCCTTCGGGGATGAACTTGCTCGACACCTCCACCGCCTGGTCCAGGTAGCCGCCCGAATTGCCTCTGAGATCGAGAACCAGCCGCTCCATGCCTTCCTGCTGGAGCCTGTCCAGGGCGCTCTCCAATTCGCGCGAAGTGGTTTTGGCGAACCGGATCAACTGGATATACCCGGTTTGGTCTTCCAGCATGATGGCCGTCCGAACGCTGCGTATGGGAACGCGATCTCGGGTGATCGTTACGTCGAAACGCTCGTCGACGCCGGTCCGCTCGATGGTTACGTCCACCCTGGTCCCCTTCTCTCCACGCAGCTTGTGCCTTACATCGTCGTGCTTGATGCCGATGGCGGATTCCCCGTCGATCCTGACGATACGATCTCCGGACTGCAGCCCGACGGCCTCCGACGGCGAACCGTCGATTACGGAAATCACGTACAGGAATCCGTCCAGGACGTCGAACTCGATGCCGATGCCGTAGAACTTCCCGCTGAAGCGCTCGCCCATTTCGGCGAAACTCTCCTTGCTCAGGAAACTGGAATGGGGGTCGAGCACCTCGAGCATGCCGTCGATTGCGGCGTATATCAACTCGCCGGGCTGCACTTCCTCTACATAGTTGTCGTCGACCAGGCTGAGCACGCCCATCAGAAGCTTGGTGCTGGTAAATATGTTGTCTGCCGCGTGGATCGTCCTGTCGGCCGCGGTTCCCAGCAGGAACGAACCTGCCGCGACAAAAACCAGCAGGATGACGTATTTCGGTTTCCTCAAGATAGACATGTGGTCAGACTCCTTCATCCCAGTCTTCTGTCCGGAATTCAATCAGGTTCGCACCGGAATCTTCTTGCCGGAGGTATGGTAAGGGGAGGT
>LXNJ01001877.1_pt1 | contig 12008 bp, 9 predicted proteins | sample 809081 | NCBI WGS metagenome assembly LXNJ01 (sample SAMN04870510, study PRJNA318959) | sponge metagenome | biome: sponge; feature: marine sponge reef; material: water | host: Petrosia ficiformis | place: Greece: Milos, Mediterranean Sea | collected 2013-05-29 | depth 5-7 m
ACCGCGCGGGGCCGGCGGAATACCGCCAAGATTAAACTGTCCCAACAGCTTATTGTCCGACGCCATTTCGCGCTCGCCCTGGTGCACCCGAATCGTCACCTCCGGCTGACTGTCGGCCGCGGTTGAAAAGACCTGGCTCTTTTTGGTTGGAATCGTCGTATTTTTCTCAATCAACCGGGTGAAGACGCCACCCAGCGTCTCGATTCCCAAGGAGAGCGGCGTGACATCCAGCAGGAGCACATCTTTCACATCACCGGTAAGCACCGCTCCCTGAATAGCGGCCCCGACGGCAACCACTTCGTCAGGATTCACGCCTTTATGCGGCTCTTTTCCAAAAATCTTGGCCACCCGCTCCTGCACCGCAGGCATCCGCGTCATACCCCCAACCAGGACAACCTCATCGATCTGCTGAGCAGAGAGCCCCGCGTCTTTCAGGGCCGTGAGGCAGGGCCGATCCAGGCGGTTGAGCAGGTCGGCGCACAGCGCTTCCAGTTTGGCCCGCGTGAGCTTTATGGTCAAATGTTTCGGCCCGCTCTGATCCGCGGTAATGAAGGGCAGGTTGATCTCGGTCTCCATCGAAGACGACAGTTCACACTTGGCCTTCTCGCCTGCCTCTTTCAGCCGCTGCAGGGCCATCCGGTCGGTGCGTAGATCAACGCCCTGATCCTTTTTGAATTCATCGGCAAGATAGTCGATAATGGATTGATCGAAATCGTCGCCTCCCAGAAACGTGTCCCCGTTCGTTGCCTTGACCTCAAACACGCCGTCGCCGACTTCAAGGATGGAAACATCAAACGTTCCGCCTCCCAGGTCGAACACCACGATCTTTTCGTCCTTCTTTTTGTCGAGCCCGTAAGCCAGCGAAGCCGCAGTCGGCTCATTGATAATCCGCTGCACATTCAATCCGGCGATCCGACCGGCGTCTTTTGTTGCCTGCCGTTGAGAGTCGTTAAAATACGCAGGTACCGTAATCACCGCATCAGAAACCGTCTCGCCAAGATAATCCTCGGCCGTTTGTTTCATTTTCTGCAAGGTGAAGGCTGAAATCTCGGGTGCGCTGTATTGTTTTCCGCGGCTCTCAACCCAGGCATCGCCACTCTCGGATTTGACCACCTGGTAGGGCAGCAGTTGTTTCGCCTTGTCCACCTCTTTATCTTCATAGCGGTGGCCGATGAGGCGTTTAATCGAAAAAATCGTATTTTCCGGATTGGTCACGGCCTGTCGGCGGGCAATCTGCCCAACGAGACGCTCGCCACTGTCGGAAAAAGCGACTACAGAAGGAGTCGTACGATTGCCCTCGGCATTCGTGATCACCGTGGGCTCACCACCTTCCATCACGGACACAACGGAGTTTGTTGTTCCCAAATCAATCCCAATAATCTTTCCCATGCCTGTTCTCCTTATAACGAGAGCCTTCTCGGGCGACTCCCGTTGGACAGCACTTGTTAATCATCACCTCGCGCGTTGGCAACCGTTACGACTCTGATTCTTTCTCCCCTTCTTGCTGTGCCTGTGGCGCTGCTTTGGAAACGCTCACCATCGCCGGACGCAAGAGACGGTCATGCAGTTGATATCCGGACTGATGTTCGTCCAGCACGGTATTTGGAGCAAGCTCGGTATTTTCGACCTGTGCCACTGCCTCATGCCGACTCGGATCAAAGGCCTCTCCCTTGGCCTTCACCCGGCTTACGCCGTGCCTGCCTATGGTGTCCAGCAGCGACCGCAAGACTAATTCCACCCCTTCAACCAGCGCCTGACTGCCTTCGTTCCCCTTGGCGTGCGCGAGTGCGCGCTCCAGATTATCGATGACGGGCAGGATATCGCGGAGCAGCGGTTCACTCGCAAAACGCAGGGACTCGTTTTTCTCCCGCTGCATCCGCCGTTTGAAATTTTCCAGTTCGGCCCGTTCTCTGAGCAACAGGTCGTAGTTCTCCTTGGCGAGCGCTTCTTGCGCTACGAGTTGTGCCCGTACGAGAGTCAGTTCATCAGGCGTATCCTGATCGGTATGTTCATCGTGTTCCGCGTGCTCACTACCCCCTACTGCTTCACTCCCTTGTCCTTCCAACTCACCCTGATTGCCTTCCTGCTCTTGGCACGTACCTTTCCCATTCGTGCCCTCTGACGACCCTTCAAGCGCTGTTTGGTCGGATGCGTGGCCGGGCGTCTTCTCCTGCTCTTCTGGCTGACCGTTTCCCTGTCTTTCCATACATTCCCTCATTCTCCCGGCTCTCCCGCCGGCCTCTTCTCACCGTCCGCATTTGTTCGCTTTTTCATGTATTTATGGTAGGGAAGAAGAGGGGTTGCAGGAAATCTAAGAATCACTCCCTGGACTGTCAAGCCGCAAATGCAAGAAGAACGGACCCCCGCTATTGTTCTGCGTACGCGAGTACACGGAGAATCGGACAAGATCGTCACTTTCCTCACTCAGGACTGGGGGAAAATCACCGGGATTGCAAAAGGGGCAAAACGCTCACGACGACGTTTTGTCAACGTTCTGGAACCTTTTACCCATATCCGCCTCAGGTTCCGGCCGAGTCGCTCAGATGAACTGGCCTTTATCCTGGGCTGCGAGCTTGTCCAGACGTTCCGCCGTCCGAGTCAAGACATCCACCGCTTTGCCCTGGCCAGTTACATGGTTGAGCTGACAGACGTCATGGTGGCTGGGCGGGAGGCCGGTCAGGAAATCTACGCCCTCCTCCTGCACGGTTTAGTCTCGCTTGAAGAGTCGTCCCCGCTTCCGGCTCTGTTTCTCCCGGCTTTTGAGCTGCGACTCCTGGTTGAGGTTGGCTATGCCCCAAACCTGAGATCCTGTTGCATCTGCGGGACCTCCCTCCCACTGCGCACAGCGAACGGGCCGGCTCTGGTCTTCTCTCCGAGTCTCAGCGGCCTGTTGTGCCCTCAGTGCGAGACTCAGGGGGGTGCAACGTTTCGCCTTGCTTCTGAAACGCTTAGACTACTCCAGACTTGGCTCGCCAGTGAGCGCGTGCCCGATGCGGACTCTGATCATAGATCGCCACGAATCTACCAGGAAACACGCTCTCTTGTGTCACGACTTTTGGCTCAGCATTTATCCCGGCCACTCAAATCCCTCGCCTTTCTTGAGCGAGTAGATGTTTCGCCCGTATCCCCTGCCTCTGGCCCCGCCACTTGCGTTGATGACACGTAGAGCGAGTGATAGGGCTGCTCGCCTATACTCAGGCTAGACCTCCACCCGTTATGATGGATAGAATTATGGTTAGATAACCGTCATAATGGGTGCAACACATGGATACCGACACACACAACGGGCTGCCAAAGCGGCAGAAGCGATCACGACGCAAACGGTATGTCTACTCTTTCGGTGCCGGCCAGGCCGATGGGAGGGCGAGCCTTAATTGGCTCCTCGGTGGCAAGGGTGCAAATCTGGCGGAAATGGCCGAACTTGGTCTGCCCGTTCCGCCTGGTATGACGATCACAACCGAAGTCTGCAACTATTACTATACCTATGGCCATACCTATCCGCCGGAACTCTCGCAGCAGGTCCGGACGGGTTTGCGGCGGATCGAAAAAATTATGGGTCGTCGCTTTGGAAACGCGACCAATCCCCTGCTCTTGTCGATCCGCTCAGGCGCCCGGGTCTCCATGCCCGGCATGATGGATACGGTGCTGAATCTCGGCCTCAACGATAAAACTGTCCAGGGACTCATTCAGCAGTCCGGCAATCCACGTTTTGCCTATGACTGCTACCGCCGCTTTGTTCAGATGTACGGGGATGTCGTGCTCGGCCTCAAGCCGCAATCAAAGACAGAGCGGAACCCCTTTGAGCGTATTATTGAGGAGAAAAAAAGAGCACAAGGCATAGAGCACGACACGCAATTTACGGCAGAGGACCTCCAAGCACTCGTCTCAGCATTCAAGGCTCTTATCCTGGAACGTTTGGGCCTGCCGTTTCCCGATGACCCGCACGATCAACTCTGGGGCGCGGTCGGCGCAGTGTTCAGTTCGTGGAATAATAACCGAGCGATCACGTATAGAAGGATTGAAAACATCCCGGACGAATGGGGCACTGCGGTCACGGTTCAGGCCATGGTGTTTGGCAACTCAGGGGATGATTGTGCCACCGGCGTCGCCTTTACCCGCGACCTGTCCACCGGTGCCCCCGATCTGAACGGCGATTTTCTCATTAACGCCCAAGGAGAAGATGTCGTTGCCGGTATCCGAACGCCCCAGCAGATCACCCTCTCGGCGTCACGTCAGCGCGCCCAACGGGAAGGGTGCTCGGAAGAGGAGCGGAAAGAACGCTACCCGGCCCTGGAAGAGCAGATGCCGGACTGCTTTGAGCAATTGAAAGCGGTCGCCCACACGCTCGAGGCGCATTACAGCGACGTCCAAGATATCGAGTTCACTTCAGAGCACGGTCAGTTGTGGATGCTCCAGACCCGAACGGCCAAGCGGACCGCAGCCGCTGCCGTCCAGGTCGCCGTGGATATGGTGTACGAGAGTCTCATTAATGAGGAGCAAGCCATCCTGCGGGTCGCCCCAGCCCAGCTCGATCAGTTGCTCCACCCCATTCTTGACCCTGAGGCTCCAAAGGAGTTGATCGCTCGTGGCCTGCCCGCGTCGCCTGGGGCGGTCGGCGGGGAAATCGTCTTCTCGGCTGAGGATGCCGAAGCCGCGACACGGGCCGATCGGCAGGTCATCCTGGTTCGGATTGAAACCTCGCCGGAAGACATCAATGGTATGAATGCCGCGGAAGGCATCCTGACCACTCGGGGCGGAGCCAGCTCACACGCCGCCCTGGTGAGCCGGGGTATGGGCAAGTGTGCCGTCGTCGGCTGTGAATCGCTGGAAATCGACTATGCTCAGCAAATTTTCCAGGTGCGCGGAACGGATCTGGTCCTCCGTGCCGGGGATCTCATTACCCTGGACGGCTCGACCGGAGAAGTCTTCCGGGGTCGGGTGCCGACCAGCGCGCCCAAAATAGAAAGCCCGTCCTTCAGAGCTCTGATGACTTGGGCGGACCGCCTGCGTCGCCTGCGCGTCCGCGCCAATGCCGATACCCCACGTGACGCGCAGGTGGCACGCGCCTTTGGCGCCGAAGGTATCGGCCTGTGTCGCACAGAACATATGTTCTTTGAGGGAGACCGTATTGACGCCGTCCGAGAGATGATCCTGGCCGACGACACGATCGGACGCATTCGGGCCTTGGAGAAAATTGTTCCCATGCAAAAGGCAGACTTTATCGGCATCTTGCGCGCGATGGAGGGCCTGCCGGTCACGATCCGCCTCTTTGATCCGCCACTGCACGAATTTCTGCCGCAGACGGATAAAGACCTGGAGGAGCTTGCCGGGAAGCTCCACGTTCCCGTTGAACGCCTGCATACCAAACGGGCCGTGTTGTACGAGCTGAACCCGATGTTAGGGCATCGGGGCTGTCGTCTGGGCATCACTTTTCCAGAAGTCTATGAAGCCCAAGTGACGGCGATTATGGAAGCGGCCTGTGAGCTGACGCGATCCGGCATCACCGTGCTGCCCGAGATCATGGTCCCCCTTGTCGGCCATAAGCGGGAGCTTGAAATCTTGCGCAAGCGGATTGCCCACGTCTGTGCCGAGGTGATCGCCTCCCAGGGCGCCACGCCGCAGTATTCGATCGGCACCATGATCGAAGTGCCCCGAGCTGCCCTACGAGCCGATCATATTGCCGCAGCCGCCGATTTCTTTTCCTTTGGGACAAACGATTTGACGCAGATGACGCTGGGACTGAGCCGGGACGACTCTGGGAAATTTCTCCCCGACTACGTCTCGCAAGGCATCTTCCCCCAGGACCCGTTTGGATCGCTCGACCTGGATGGCGTGGGCGAACTGATGGCCTCCGCCGTCCAAAAAGCACGCGCCGTCAGAGAGGGGCTGAAAATCGGAATCTGCGGCGAACATGGTGGAGACCCCGCTTCGGTCGAGTTCTGCCACAGTATCGGCTTGAACTATGTTTCCTGTTCGCCCTATCGCGTACCGATTGCGCGTCTCGCCGCGGCCCACGCTGTCCTGAAAGAGCAGATGGCGAACGAGCGGCGGACTTCGCGCAAGAAATCGGCCAAATCATCGGGGGCTATTCTGGCGGAAGAGTGAAACCACCAGGGCTCTCGTAGCGATAAGTATTCTCTCACACACCGGGGTCTCTTTTCTGCATGGCCACCTTGAGCGTGAATGGGGAAACCCAGGTCATTGGGATTTTCGGCGATCCCATTGCCCACACCCGCTCGCCAGCCATGCATAACGCGGCATTCCGAGCGTTGGGCTTGCCGTATATTTACATTCCCTTCTGCGTCCCTCCTCCCGCGCTCGGGAAAGCGACCGCCAGTATTCGCACGCTTAATCTTGTCGGGGTCAATGTCACCGTCCCCCACAAGGAAAAAATTCTTCGCTATCTGGATGAACTCAGTCCAGCGGCCAGCCTGTATCGAGCAGTCAATACGGTCATCAATCGGCACGGCACCCTCTACGGGGAGAACACGGATGGGCAAGGATTTTTACGCTCGCTCTCGGAACGCAAACGCTCAGTCCGAGACCGTGAGGTTGTGCTGATTGGCGCAGGTGGGGCAGCTCGGGCTGTTTTGGTTGCACTCAGTCAGGCTGGCAGCGCGCGGATTACCATCGTCAACCGAACGCCGGCCAATGCGAAAAAGTTGATACGCGCATACCAATCACTGAGCACGACACAGCTCGTGTCTGCTCCCCTGGATGCGCTCCGAGACCCCACCCTCCTGAAACGCGCTGCTCTCGTTGTGAACAGCATCCCGCTCGGCCTCCACAACGATACTTTCCTGGCTCTCGACTACGGAGCAACACCGCGCAGCTGTCTCTTTTATGACTTAGTCTATAGTTCTCAGCCGACGGACTTCTTGCAGCGTGCTCTCCACGCTCAGCGCCCGACGCTGGACGGTCGTCGCATGCTGTTACATCAAGGCGCACTCGCCTTTGCACTCTGGACCGGCCACCCTGCCCCACTTAGGATCATGTCACACGCATTAACCCAGTCGCTCACCGTCCCTGCGTAAGCTACCTGTCCGTACGCTCGCCCGCTGAGATTCCTCATCGGTACAGAGGTTAGACTACGCTTCACGTCTGCGCTACCATTCTCCCTCTGTTACGCTCTGTGTGTCATTCTTTTTCTGGAGAGTAATCTTCATGGCCATCTTTCGCTGGCAAGGCGTCGGACCGAACGGGGAAACGGTAAAGGGCGAAATGGACGCCCCGAACGCGTCTGCGGTTGCGGCCCGTCTTCGCCTTCGGCGTATCCGTCCACTCCGGGACCGCATTCGTGCCAAAGGGAGGGGCCTTGACAGAGAGCTCCACATCCCGGGTTTGGGGGAGAAGATCAAACGACGAGATGTGGTCATTTTTACCCGTCAGCTTGCAACCATGATTGACGCCGGACTGCCCATCGTACAGGCGCTCGACCTCTTGGCTCAGCAAACGGAAAATAAAATCTTCTCTGGGGTGATTGCCACACTCAAACACGATGTCGAGAGCGGCTCGGCGTTTGCAGAGTCCTTAGCCAAACATCCTACCGTCTTTGACGAACTCTATATCAATATGGTCTCAGCCGGTGAGATGGGAGGGATGCTCGATACTATTCTTGTCCGCCTTGCCGCGTATATGGAAAAAGCGGTGAAACTGAAGGCGAAAATCAAAAGTGCCATGATTTACCCCATCAGCGTTATCGGTATCGCCGTGCTCGTGACCGCTCTGCTCCTCGTTTATGTCATCCCCGTCTTTGGTGAGATGTTTGCCAGCTTTGGCGAGGAGTTACCGCTCCCAACCCAAATCGCAATCAATCTGAGTTCCGTCGCGGTCGCCTATTTCTGGCATATGCTTGCGGGGGTTGTGGGGACGACCATCGGCATCCGTGCCTATTACAGGACGGAGCGTGGCCGACAAAGACTTGATGGCCTTGTGCTCAGGTTGCCTATTGTTGGTGATATTTTCCGTAAAACGGCGGTCGCGCGGTTCACCCGAACGCTCAGTACCTTGGTCTCGTCTGGGGTCCCCATTCTGGACTCGTTGTCCATCACCGGAAAGACAGCGGGGAATAAAGTCGTTGAAAATGCCGTTTTGGTTGCCCGCCAGAGCATCAGCGAAGGAAAGACACTGGCTGACCCGCTCATCAGTAGCCAAGTCTTCCCCCCCATGGTCTGTCAAATGGTTCAGGTTGGGGAAACGACGGGCGCGTTGGACACAATGCTCTCTAAAATTGCCGACTTTTACGACGATGAGGTCGATACTGCGGCATCGAACCTGACGACTCTCGTGGAACCCGTCGTCATTCTGTTTCTCGGCGTCGTCATCGGCGGCATTATTGTCTCGATGTATCTGCCCATATTCCAGCTTGGCTCGGTTCTCAACTAAACGTGTATACGTTTACTCTCAGGGATTCAGGATATACTGTGCCAGAGAACTGGAACGGCGTTTTCAGAATACGCTGCTCGAAACATAAGGATTGCGAGGTGTTCTCGTGTATACACAAGAGAGAAGACAGCGACAACGAGACAAGAGAGGATATTGCTCGTCCCAGTCATCCCCAACTACCGCATGGAAGCGCAGACTACTGAAAAAGAACGCAGCAGGGTTTACCCTCATCGAACTGCTCGTTGTTGTCGCCATCATTGGTATTTTAGCGGCGATTGCCATTCCTCAATTTTCCTCTTACCGTGCTCGGGCTTTTTGCACCCGGGTCGAATCGGACGTCAGGAACACCGTCACGGCCCAAGAGGCCGTCTATGCGGCGGATCAGACCTATAACACTACGGATAAGGTCCAAAGTGACGGCGTTGACATCCAAGTTAACGTTGATGACACCACCACCACCACTGTCACTGTCAGGGGCACGCACGCGGCCTGCACGAAAGGGACATTTGCTTTTAGCGGCAGCACCGGCGAATATGCTTGGACTCCCTGAAGCCCTCTCCAGTTTGTTCACAAAGACGGGGAGTGACGACGCGGAAGAGAGTGGAGAGCCGATCGGTTAACCTTGTGCCTCAGCCACAAGCGCCCGCGCTTCTTCTGATCCAATGGTGTACTGCTCGGCGCAGAATTCACAGGCGGCCGAGATCCGGCCCTCTTGCTCAAGCAGCCTTTCTACTTCTTCCGCACCCAGAGCAACGATAATGCCCTGAACGCGTTCGCGCGAACAGCGACACACAAAGCGAACCGGTATTTCGTCCAGGAGCGTTGGCGAAAAATTGGCGAGCACCTGCCTCAGGATGTCCCACGCGGCGAGCCCGTCACGCACCATCTGGCTGACCGGCCTCGTCTGGGCCACTGCCTCTTCTATACGAGCCAGCGTCGCGTCCTCCGCGTCTGGCATGGCCTGGATGATGAAACCACCGGCAGCAGAGACGACTTCGTCAGGCTGGACAAAGACCCCCAGGCTCACCGCAGAAGGTATTTGTTCAGAGGTCAGCAAATAGTTGGCAATATCCTGACCAATTTCTCCCGACACGATCGGCAGCACGGAACGATAGGGCTCTTTATCCCAGTGCTGCCGTCGCACAACGGCCATGGTTCCCTTGCCAACAACCCCGCCGACATCCAACTTGCCGTTTTTTATGGGGAGGTGTGCCCGGGGTTGATAGACAAAACCACGGACTTCGCCTTTGGCATTCGCATCAATCACCACCCCTTGGAGGGGCCCGCTGCCCATGAACTGGATAGAGAGTTGCTCCTCCTCTTTCATCATACTGCCAATGAGCAGTCCCGCGGTCATGACACGCCCGAGCGCGGCAGTCGCTGTGGGGGCAGTCTGATGACGGTCCCGTGCCTCTTCCGCAACGCCAGTGGTCACGACGGCCAGGGCCCGGATAGTGTTGTTTGCAGCCGTTGCCTTTACGAGCACATCAGCGGGGGTCGAGCGATACATGAGAGGGTCAGACTCTTACGCTGAGGCGGACTGTCTTTTTTTTCCGGCAGAAGACTGCCGGCGGGAATACATGTCTAATGGAACGGTCTCTACGACCTCAAGTCCGTATCCTGGCAGGCTCACCAAACGACGCGGCGAGTTCGTCAAGAGGCGCATCTTACGGACGCCCAGGTCACGTAAAATCTGCGCACCGATGCCATAATCCCGAAAATCTCGCAGATGGGAGCCCGGATTCGTACTCGCCTGCTCCACGCTCTTGTTGGCGTGTTTATCCGCCCGGCTCGTATCCCGGAAGAGTTGCTCTCCCTGACCTCCTTGTCGCAGGTAGAGAATGACGCCCTTTCCCGCTGTAGCGATCATGGCCATAGACTGCTGCAGGAGGGCGCTGGTATTCCCAAAGGTATAGCCGAAGACATCCCCCGGTACATACTCAGCGTGCGGTCGAACGAGCACCGCTTCATCCGGGTCGATCTCGCCCTTGACCAACACAAAATGCTCGGCCTCATCCACATCGCTGGTATAGACGTGGGCCGTGAATTCTCCGCCGTACTGGGTTGGCAGACGGGCCTCAGCAACACGATGGACTAAAGAGTCATGCTCAAGGCGATAGTGGATGAGATCGGCAATCGTGGCGATTTTCAGCCCGTACTCAACGGCAAATTCTTCCAAGTCGGGGAGACGGGCCATGGTCCCGTCCTCTCGCATAATCTCACAAATGATCCCGGACGGGTCGAGGCCGGCCAAGCGAGAGAGGTCAACCGAGCCTTCGGTCTGTCCGGTGCGGACCAGGACGCCCCCCTTCCGCGCGCGCAGCGGGAAGACATGACCGGGGACGACAAAATCTTCAGGACGCGCGTCTTTCCGGGTGGCCGTCAGAATAGTGGTGGCTCGGTCCTCCGCCGAAACCCCCCGTGTCACTCCCCTTCGGGCGTCAAAAGACATGGTAAAGGCCGTCCCAAGAGGAGCCGTGTTCTTGGCCACCATCATCGGCAGCCCGAGGGTGTCAATGCGTTCCTCGGCCATGGGCATACAAATCAACCCACGTCCGTGTTTTGCCATAAAGTTAATGGCTTCGGGCGTCACCTTTTCCGCCGCCATGCACAGATCACCCTCGTTCTCCCGATCCTCGTCATCCATCAGGATGATCATGCGGCCGGCCCGAATTTCTTCGATCGCTTCCTGAATCGATGCAATATGCGGGCTCTTATGATCGGGAGCACTCGAAGTGACTGAAAACATAACCGTTCTCTCTTCTCATAGATTGCGACACTCTTACAGGAGCTTATAACTGGTGTCCCGATAGTCTGTAAAGTAGCCGCATGCGCCCCATATGGCCCCTGAGACTTGACCGTCCGACAAGCGGCAGATACATAGCGTATACACCTGTCTGTGGAGGGGCGGGCAAAGCTACGAACAGAGGGCTCTGGAACACGCTAAGAGCAGGGGAGTGATTCCAGACAGGGCGTCTCATGTAAGGAGAGGGCTTATGCCAAACGTAACAATCCAAGGGCCGATTGACCTACGCCAGATCATTATCCGTCGGCCAGAGATGTTTCTCCGCGACCCGGATGGCATTAAACGCGTCAGCGAGTACTATATCAATACCGAGTGTACCAAACTGCTGCTCGAAGCGCTCGTTATAGAACCAGGGAAAAAACAACAGTTTTTTATCCAGGTGTGTAAAAAGAGTAACGGAGCCATGGTTCGCCTCGAGCCGACTTCACCAGTGGAAAAAACGGTTGGCGTCAAGCGCCTAATGGGACAAGTCGCGTTTGCCATTCGCTCCCTGTATCCGGGCTCGCACTACGCGAAGACGAACATCGCGGAACATCTCCCGGACAATGAGGGGATGAAAAACTCCTCCCGAGGCGGGAAGAAGCTCCGCGCCGTCGCCTGAATCGATCCCCAGGGAAACGTCCGAACAGGAGGCGCTTCAGCCAGACTCGCGAGTCTGGCAGGCCTCCCCTTTTGCCCTTCTCTCTCGGCGTTCCTGAACCAACCTCAGGAACGCTCGGGCGTTTCACGATAGGTTGTAGTCGTTGCGTTCTCGTCATGCCGGACTTGATCCGGCATCCAGTCTTTCGACTTCGCTTTGCTACGCTCAGGACGAACG
>LXNJ01001879.1_pt1 | contig 11998 bp, 9 predicted proteins | sample 809081 | NCBI WGS metagenome assembly LXNJ01 (sample SAMN04870510, study PRJNA318959) | sponge metagenome | biome: sponge; feature: marine sponge reef; material: water | host: Petrosia ficiformis | place: Greece: Milos, Mediterranean Sea | collected 2013-05-29 | depth 5-7 m
GAATCGGACGCGCACAGCGTGTATTCCAGCTGCCTGTCGTGCGGATATGTCTACGAGAGCAACATCATTTCGGTCTTCGAGCTTGAGCGCGAGCAGGCCGTTGAGGAAGGTCGCCAGCGCCGCCGGCAGCCATCACACGGCAAGCTTCGCCTCTAGTCAGCCAGCCCCAACCGGCCCCGATCATTCGCGCGCCTGTCCCCAAACGCCGGCGTTAGCCTGAGCGTGGCGCGTCCGCCAGGACCATGCGGACGCCCGCCTAACAGAGCCGGGCGGTCGGCGTGGAGATTCGCGAGTACCACAAGGCGACCCGCTGCGATCATCGCGGCCGCGTCCGCAGATGCCGCGAGCCATTGATCGGACAGTGCCAGTATTGCGCTCGCGGCTTCTGCGCTCGACACGGACGCGTCCGCGAGGACGGCCAGGAAATCTGTGTCGAAGAACGCTGCGAGCGGCTGCAGGCCGACGTCGAGCGGCACTTGATCTTCAAGGCGGCCGCCAAGACACGGAATCAAGAGCAGCATTGCGGAGGGCCAGAGTGTCGGCAGCCGTTCTCGCTCCTCTGCGAGCGGTGCTACTGCCGCTATTGCGAGGACCACTTGCGACAGGTGATCATGACCGTCTCGCGGGGCGGTGAGCTACAGACGGAGGCGGTTGCAATGTGTGACCACTGCCGCGCTCGGCTGCCGCTCTGGGCTGAGGAATGACCTCAGGATTGGCTCGTCGTGCGGGAAAACCGGTTCCGGCCGGCGTGACGGCGGATCGAGGGACACCCAGGCTGCGGCGAGCGCTTCCGGCCCCGGTCTAAGCGCTCCACCCTTGGCGACCGCACGGTATGCGATGACGACGGTCTGGTCACCGGTCGTCGACCAGACGCCTAGGAGTTCGCCAATCTCCACTTCGATGCCGGTTTCCTCCCGCACTTCCCGGACCGCCGCATCTTCAACGCGCTCGCCCGCATCGACGAAACCCGAGGGCCAAGCCCAGCAGTACATCGCTGGTTGATGGTTGCGGCGGACATACAGCAGCCGGTCCTGGTCGTCAGCGGCGAGGACAACGACGGCGACCTTGGGGTCGCGATAGTGGATCCAACCGCAGACGGTGCAACCGTCCTGGATCGCAAGCGGAGCGGCGCACTGGGGACAAAACTTCAGTGGAGGCGGCATCTCGCCTCTCGGCTCGTTTAGAAGACCGGCAACGAGATTCGTTCAAAGTGCTCGTAGAAGCGACCGTCCTGGGAGCTCCAGCGCTTCTCAACGTTGGCGATGAAGTCCTCGCCCCGGTCGCCGAACTGCGAGACGTGGCGGGTCAGCGCGCGGACCTTCGTTTGCAGCACATCGGTGATGTCGACGTCGCAATTGGCATCCTTGCTGCCCCAGATAAAGAGCTCGGCCACCTTGTGGCACTCGAGGCCCTCCTGAAGGTGCTCGGGGAAGTTGAGGCGGTCGCGTGCCGTGGGATACACGGCGTCGATCGTCATTTCACCGGTGCAGCGGTGGTCGCGATGGTTGATGAATCCTCGAAATTCGGAAAGCGGGTCCGCAGGATCGGCCTCTAGCGCGCGGCGGTGGATGATGTCGGTCGAATGCGTGAAGACGGCATGAGGCTGAAACTTGCGGATCGCCTTCACGATCCCGCCTAAGTATTCCCTTGTGTACTCGAGCTCGCCGTCCTCGCCGCCGAGGAAGGTGCAGGTGAGAACACCCAACTCCCGGGCTGCGTTGCGCTGCTCCTGTTCTCGCATCGGGACCAGACGTTCCGACGACATTTCGGGATCGGCCGTCCCTTTGGCGCCGTTGGTGACGATCAGATAGTGCATTTCCCAACCGAGTGTGCTCCAGAGCGCGGCAGTGCCGCCGGCACCGAAGTCGGGATCGTCGGGGTGAGCGGCAACCACCAAACCGACCTTGTTGTCGGTGTCAGGAAGAACTGTCATAGAGCCACGCTTTCAAGTATGAGAACAATTTTGCACAAGTTGCTGGCTGTGCGCGACATTGAGTTACACACGAGACTTGACAGGCCGGGTGTGTTCGTGCAACGATTGACTTGCAACTGCGAACGGAGGTTCCGCACACGTGCGCGGAGGCTGTGCTACGATTGCCTTATGTCATCTACGGGAAGAATGACAGGGTAACCACTGGGCAGCATCCGATCGATCCACGTGAGACGGACTTGCATGGAATGGAGCATTGACCATGGCAGAGTTGACCAACACCCAGGCTGAAGCCGGCAGCACACCTCGGCGCCGAGGAAAACGCGGTCCTCGGTCCGACAAGCCGGAGCGCATTCTCGCCTTCTTACAGAACTACTTCGCCCACTACCACTACCCACCCTCAGTGCGCGACATCGTTGAAGGCTGCCAGCTCTCCTCGACCTCGGTTGCCGACTACAACCTGAAGATCCTGGAGCGCGAGGGGCATATCCGACGCGACCGCGAGCGAGCACGCACGATCTCCCTGACAAAACCGGTCGAGCCGACTCAACTGGAGCCTGGCACGACTTCGTTGGAGGTCCCTTTGCTCGGCTCGATCGCGGCGGGCACTCGCTCGCTCGTCCCCGAAGGCGTTGATGCCAAACACGCCGAGGCGCGGATCAGGGTCACGGCCGACATGCTTGGCGGTCGCGACCCGGAGCAGGTCTTCGCGCTGACTGTGCGCGGAGATTCGATGATCGATGCGCTGATCGCGGACAACGACACGGTGATCGTTGAGGAAACACCCCACGTCTCCAACGGCCAAATGGCGGCCGTGTGGCTGCGCGAGGAGAACATTTGCACACTCAAGCGGCTCTACTACGAAGAGGGTCGGGTGCGACTGCAGCCGGAGAACCCGACGATGGAGCCGATCATCACCACCGAGTCGAACATGCAGGTCCAAGGCCGCGTCGTTTCGATCCTTCGTCGCCCTCACTAGAATCGCGGGCGGCACGTCGCTTATGCGTACACTGCAAATGTGCCGCCTGTTCTGAGCATTGACGACGTCAGCATCGAGTACAAGACTCGCGAGGGCCCGGTGCGCGCCGTGCGCGGCGCATCACTCACGATGAACCGAGGCGAGATCGTCGCGCTGGTCGGCGAAAGCGGATCCGGCAAGACCACACTTGGCCTCGCAATCCTGCGCATCCTGCCGCGCAATGCCGACCAGACGACGGGCACGATCCGCTACGAACATCGCAACATCGGCGAGATGGACCGCTCCGAGCTGCAGCGCATCCGCGGCGATCAGATCTCGATGATCTTCCAAGATCCGATCGCGGGCCTGAATCCGATCATCACGGTCGGGCAGCAGGTCGAGGAAGTGATCACCTCGCATCGCTCGGTGACCAAGGACGAAGCGCGGGCGCGTGCGCTGGAGGCGCTTAATGCGATGCGCCTGCCCGATCCGATCAGAATTGCCAAGTCGTTCCCGGGCGAGCTGTCCGGCGGTATGTGTCAGCGAATCATGATCGCGATCGCGACGGCGCTCGATCCTCAGGTGCTGATCGCCGACGAACCGACGGCCTCGCTCGATGTCACCGTGCAGGCACAGATCCTGTACGAACTAGAGCGCTTGCGCGACGAACGCGGCACAGCGATCCTGTTGATCACGCACGACATGGGCGTGGTCGCCCAGATCGCGGAGCGGGTCGCCATCATCTACGCGGGCAAGATAATGGAGGTGGACGACGTGGTGCCGCTCTACCAGCAGCCGCGCCACCCGTACACCTGGGCCATATTGGACACGCTGCCGCGCCTGGATCGTCGGCGCGGATCGCGGCTGCGTCAGATTCCGGGTGGACTGCCCGACTTGAACGACGAAAAGATCGGCGAGCATTGCGCCTATCTGTCGCGCTGTCCCAAGGCGTTGACGCAATGCCGCACCGACGGAGAGCCGGAACTGACTGAGGTGCTGGGTGGCCGGATTGGTCAGCGGCTAGCATGCTACAACCCCGTGCTCGAGGTCTAGCGCCGACCGGCGCCTGCCAGTTCCGTCACCAGCAACTCCACCGCTACATCCTCGGGTAGGCCACCGTCGCCTCGGCGGTAGTCGATGATTGCCACCTCCGCCTCAAGGATGCGGGCCAACGCGGCGTCGGCCGACTGCTGGGTGTAGGCCTGCGCCTGCCGGCGCAGGCGGCGCGCAAGCCAGGCGAAATTGGTCTTCAGGGCCGACTGAATATCCTCGTTCGATCCGCCGCGCTCGAGCACCTCTCGAGCTACCACGATCTGGCGGAACGTGCGAGCCAACATCTGAATGATGCGCGTCTCCGGTTCGCCCTCGGCGCGGACGCGGTCGAGCGCCTGCATCGCGTCGGCCAAACGAGCTTCCGCGACGGCATCGACCAGGTTGAAAATCGTGACTGACCGCACGGCCGGGACTATCGCTTCGACTATCGTCTCATCAACGTTCGCGTCACCGGCGTAGAGCGAGAGCTTGTCGACGGCTTGGGTCAGCACACCGCGATCGCCGCCGGCTCGATCGACCAGCGCCTGCGCGGCGTTTCTTGTCATCTGTAGTCCGCTCCGGCGCACCTCGCCGCGCAGCCACTCGAGTGCCTCTTGCGGCTTCAGCCGAGCGAACTCACGGACATCGGCCAGCGGCTCGATCAGTTGCAGCATCGGATTCCCGCGGCGCAGTTCGTCTTCGACAAAGACGAGGACCGTGGTGGGCGGGATTTGTTCCAGCATCTCGGTCATGCCGCCCCATTCGCCGAGCTGACGGCCGCGGCGGGCGCCTGGCTGGAAACCGAAACGGGCGCAGAGTCCGTCGACTCGCACCCAACGAACTCCTCCGAGGAACGGCGCCGCAGCAACAGCCGCGCCCAGTTCTCCCAGCGACGCGCGTGCGCCGTCAAAACTGACGGAGTTGTTGACTAGTGAGCCGTCGGTGTCGTGCTCACGACGCAGCGCAGCCACCGCCTCGAGTCGGGCAAAGCGGTCCTCGCCGTGGAAGAGATAGACGGGCATGGCCTGAGACTATCGAGAGTGCCGCGAGGTATTCGGCGCTACACATAGCGACTGCGTTCACATCTCGTTCATGAAGGGCAACACGGACGCAACTCCCGTGAAATAGGTTGGCAGTGTCTGGAGAGCGAGTCATGCCCATAAACAAGATCGAGGTGCTGAAGGCGGCCAAGGACGGTCTTGACGTGCTGCCCGACCTCCATCGCTACGCCGCGCTGGCAGCGGCAGGCCGCGATCCGCAGATTCCACCCGAGGACTTCGAGCGTCTCAAGTGGTACGGGCTGTTTCACCGCAAGGCCACGCCGGGGCATTACATGCTGCGGATGCGGATTCCCGGCGGTGTGCTCAACGCTGAGCAGCTGGCGTCGATCGGTGAGATCTCCAACCGCGTCGGGCGCGGCACGGCGGACATAACAACACGTATGAACATTCAGTTGCGCTGGCTGACCATTGCCGATGCGCCTTGGGTCCTGCAGCGACTCGCCGCCGCCAGTCTCAATACCCAGCAGTCGGGCATGGACAATGTCCGCAACATCGTCTGCTGCCCACTCTCCGGGTTGACCGAGGACGAGGTGATCGACACACGTCGACTGGCGGAGCGAATGCAGCAGGCGATCGTGGGCAGCAAGCGATTCTCCAACCTCCCGCGTAAGTTCAATCTCTCGGTCACGGGTTGCCGCGAGGACTGCGGCCACGCCCAGACCCACGATCTCTCCTTCGTGCCCGCGCAGCGCGACGGTGTGCTTGGATTCAACGTGCTGGTCGGCGGCGCGCTGGGCGGCATGACACCGGAGTACGCGCGACCGCTCGACGTGTTTGTGTCCGAAGACAACGCGGTCGATGTGGCGACTTCCGTGCTCGAGGTCTACCGCGACCACGGTCTACGCGAAAAGCGCAAGGAGTCACGGCTCAAGTGGCTGCTGCGGGCGTGGGGTATGGAGCGATTCCGCGATGCGGTCGAGGATCGATTCGGTGGGGCGCTTAACCGCGCCGGTGATTCACTGACCGCACGCCATGGCGGCGACCACATCGGCGTGACCCGGCAGCGGGATCCGCATCTGCGCACGGTGGGCTGCATGGTGCCGGTGGGTCGAACGACCGGCGACGACCTAATCGAGTTCGCCCGACTGGCCCGCGTATATGGCACCGCTGAACTGCGGTTGACGGTGCAGCAGAACGTGCTCATTCCCAATGTGCCCATCGATCGGTTGGACACGCTCCTAGCGGAGCCCTTGCTTCAGCGGCATTCGCCCGCTCCGTCCGCGTTCAGGCGAGCGATGGTCAGCTGCACGGGCAACGATTACTGCCACTTCGCACTGATTGACAGTAAGGGCCAAGCGCTGATGCTAGCCGACGCTCTGGAGAAACGGTTCGAGGTTGCTCCCGGCTCCCTGCCTATCCGACTACAGATGTCGGCCTGCCCTCATGCCTGCGGACAGCATCGCGCCGGCGAGATCGGCCTATTGGGTGGGCGCAAGCGGATCGACGGCGAGATCATCGATGTGGCAGACATCTTCGTCGGCGGGCGTCTGGGAGAGGACTCTGCTCTGGGATATCTGGCCGCTGGCGCGGTTCCGACGGACACTCTGGTCGACTCCGTGGCCGAACAGATCCGATTCTTGCGGGGTGAAGCGGCATTGATCGAGCGGCCTGAGTCGGTGCTGGCGGACTGAGAACCCGATGCCGCGACTTCCACTGCTTCGCCGCGAAGGATGGAAGCGCTCCATCTGCTGTTACTGCGGCGTGGGCTGCGGTGTGAAGGTGCAGACTAAAGATGGCGTCGTCTCAGCAGTGCGCGGCGATGAGGATCATCCGGTCAACCGGGGCAACCTCTGTGCGAAAGCCGCGCTGCTACCCGACATTTTCGACGGGGAGGGCCGCCTGCTCCACCCGCACGTGCGTGCGACGAGGGGCGCGGAGCCGCGCCGAACCTCGTGGGACGAGGCGATCGAGCGAGCGGCCGGAGCGATTCGGCAAGCCGTCGACGAGCATGGCCCACACAGCGTCATGCTCTACGGCTCGGGTCAGCTAGTGACCGAGGACTATTACCTGTTCGGCAAACTGGCCAAGGGGTTCATCGGAACCAACAACCAGGACACGAACTCGCGACTTTGCATGGCGTCGACCGTGACGGCGTACAACCTCACGTTTGGCGCCGACTCCCCGCCGGCGGCGTACGGCGACATCGAACAGGCGAACACTTTCTTGATTGTCGGCGCCAACATGGAGGCATGTCATCCGATCCTTTTCGAGCGAATCAAGGCTCGCAGGCGGGCTGCCAGAGATCGGGTCAAGGTCATCGTCGTCGACCCTCGCGCAACCAGGACATCGGAAATCGCCGACATCCACCTTGCTCTACGGCCCGGCAGCGATGTTGCCCTGTTGCAATCGCTGCTCTTCGAGATCAGGCTGCAGCGCGGACTCGACCACGAATACCTGGAGGCTCACACCGATGGCTGGGAGGCGGTTGAGGCGTCGCTGGATGGTTGGTCGGCGGAGCGAGCGGTCGAGGAAACTGGCTTGAATGCCCGCGACATATTCGAAGCGGCGCGAATCATAGCGCGCAACGGACCGATGCTCACGCTTTGGACAATGGGCGCGAACCAGTCCAGCTCGGGCGTTGACAAGAACCTCGCGCTGATCAACCTCTCGCTCGCGACCGGCAACATCGGCAAACCGGGGGCGGGGCCCTTCTCGCTCACCGGACAGCCCAACGCGATGGGCGGCCGCGAGCAGGGTGGACTAGCCACGACGCTGCCGGGACACCGGTTGATAGCCAATCCGGAACATCGCCGTGAGATCGAGCGGGCCTGGGGCGTCGAACCTGGCAGCATCTCCGATCGGCCGGGGGTAACGGCGATCGAGATGGTTGAGCGGCTCGAACGAGGCGAGTTGAAGGTGGTCTGGGTCGCCGCAACCAACCCTGTTGCTTCCTTGCCGAACAGCGAGCGGGTTCGCACCGCACTCGGCCACGCAGACACCGTGATCCTCCAGGACGCCTACCACCCGACGGAGACCTCGCAGATCGCTGATGTTCTGCTGCCGGCGGCACAGTGGTCGGAACGCGGCGGAACGATGACCAACTCGGAACGGCGCATCTGCTTGCTCGAACAGGTCTCCGAGCCTCCCGGGGAGGCGCTGCCGGATTGGCGGATCATCGTCAAGATGGCTGAAGCTCTTGGCTTCGGCGAGGGCTTCAAGTACGACGGACTGGAGGACGTCTTCCTCGAGTACCGCGAACTGTCGCGCGGTCGGGATATGGACATCACGGGCGTCTCGTATCCGTTGCTTGCCCAGCACCGAGCCGGCATCCAGTGGCCGTATCCGGTCGCAGCCCGGTCTGGTGTGCCCGATCATGCACGTCGCCTGTTTGAGGACGGCACGTTCCAAACGCCCAACGGCCGCGCCCGAATGCATGTACCGAACTGGAAGCCTCCGGCAGAGAGCGTCAACGACGAGTATCCACTCGCCCTGCTCACCGGTCGGGTCAAGGACCAGTGGCACACGATGACTCGAACCGGACGCTCAAGGAAGCTGTTGAAGTCGGAGCGAGAGCCGTTTCTGGAGATCAATCCGGCCGACGCGTTGGGGCTTGGCATCCCGGACAAGAGCCGTGTGCGCGTCACGTCCAGGCGAGGGGCATTCGAGGTCACGGCTCGTGTGACAGATGCGATCCGGGCTGGTTCCGTCTTCGCCCCCTTCCATTGGGGATCACTGTGGGCCGAGAACGGCTCGGTCAACACTTCGGCCAGCGAGGCGGTTGATGCGCGCTCCAAACAGCCCGAGCTCAAATTCGCCGCCGTCCGCGTAGAACCGCTCGCGGCGCAGTAGCCCCGACTACACGACACCCAACGGCAACCTTCGGTTCATTGCCGCGAAACATCCGGCAACCGCGATGTAACTGTATCTGCATAGCGTCTCCCTCAGTGACATGGGAGGTGCGTCATGAATACGAATGAGCTGGTCGGCCGAGCCACGTCGATCAACCTCACGAGCTTTGCTGCGCCGCACATGCGTACGTTCCACCTCACCTGGGTGGCGTTCTTCCTGTGTTTCTTTGGCTGGTTCGGGATCGCCCCGCTGCTGCCGATTGTTCGAGACGACCTGGGACTCAGCAAAGAGCAGTTGCTCAACTCCCTGATCGCGTCGGTGTTCATCACGATCTTCGCCCGCATCGCGATCGGCTGGGTGCTGGACCGTGTCGGACCGCGGCGCACATACAGCGCGCTGTTGATCTTCGGCTCAATTCCAGTGATGCTGATCGGCCTGTCGCAAAGCTACGAGACGTTCCTGCTGTTTCGGCTGCTGATCGGCGTGATCGGTGCGTCGTTCGTGATTACGCAATATCACACCTCCGTCATGTTCGCGCCGAACATCATTGGTACGGCGAACGCAACGACTGCTGGTTGGGGCAACCTGGGCGGCGGCGTGACCCAGCTCGCGATGCCGCTGATCTTCAGCGCCGTGCTGTTGATCGGTGTGAATGAGGCATTCGGCTGGCGCTTGGCCATGATCGTCCCCGGCGCAGCGCTCTTCCTGACCGGATTCGCTTACTACAAGTTCACTCGCGACGCCCCGGCGGGCGACTTCAAGGACCTGCGAGCGCAGGGTCAGTCGACTCGCCAAGACCAGTCCGGCGGGTTCCTGGAAGCCGCCCGCGACCCTAGGGTGTGGGCGCTGTTCGTCATCTACGGGGCCTGCTTCGGAATCGAGCTGACGATCAACGGGATTGCAGCGGTCTACTTCCACGACCAATTCGAACTGAGCGTCGTGTTGGCGGGGATCATCGCTTCGCTCTTCGGGCTGATGAACGTCTTCGCCCGCACTATGGGCGGGATGCTGTCCGACAAGTTTGGCATTCGCTCCGGTTTGCGCGGCCGGGTGCTGTTCATGGGATCGGTGCTCTTTCTCGAAGGCTTAGCGTTGATGGCTTTCTCGCGGATGGATGTGCTAATCCTAGCGATCCCGATGCTGATTTTATTCAGCATTCTCGTGCAGATGACCGAAGGCGCGACATTCGGCGTGGTGCCGTTCATCAACAAGAAGGCGTTGGGCGCTGTCGCCGGAATCGTGGGTGCGGGCGGCAACGCCGGAGCGGTGGCGGCCGGGTTCCTGCTGCGCTCCGAGAGCGTCACAATCGCCGAGGGATTCCTCTACCTGGGCATCATCGTCGCCTGCGTCGCGCCGCTGGCGCTGATGGTCCGCTTCAGCAAGCGGGCCGAAGCAGTTGAACGACAGCGCATCCGTGAGGCGCTGGGCATCTCCGTCCCACGGGTCGCTACCCTCGATTAGTCAAGCCGTCGGCCGACAACTCGTTGTCTGGTGTGCGCGGCTGCAGCCTCAGGCCCAGGCCGGCGCCCGCTCGATATCGGCGAGGGCATGTCTCACATCCCGCATGGCGTCCTCGAGATCGACGATCTCACGCTCCACGTTTGGATGGAGGAAGAGCAGGATGCAGCGCTCGACCGTGCGTTGGAGTGATTCTTCCAAAACCAGCGCATATGCAGCAGCCTGTAAGCGGTAGCGGTCAACAGCTTCCTCGACAGCTTCACCCTCGCGTAGGGCATCGGTCTTGTAGTCGGCGACGACTAGGTTGCCGTTGGGCAACTCATACAGCAGGTCGACAAAGCCGTCGAGCAGCACACCATCGATCTCGACCGCCGCGTAGATCTCTCGCCAGAGACGCTGAGCGCGAATTGCCTCGTGCACAGTGTTGCTGGCAAGCGCCCGCTTCACGAGCCGCTCGACTTCCGCCGCGGCCTGTGCTCTCAGCGATTCGGCTGCCGACTGCGCCCTTGACGCGTCGGTGATCTCGTCATCACTCGGGTCATACAGATCAATCACCTGGAGCACGCCGTGTGCGGCTCGACCGATCGCGGTGCCGGCGCGACCGCGCCGCCAGGCGGGGAGATCGTCGTCCGGTTCATAGTTGGGATTCGCAGCCGGGGCCAACTCGTCATGACCGGCGCCTTTGGCAACACCGGTAGCCGACTCGTGCGGCAATGACGACCACTGTGTAATCGCCTGCTCACGCTCCCGAATCCATCGCTTACGATCTTCGACCGAGTCGGCTGAGGTGGTCGTCGACGACATACCTGCGGCGGGCTCGTACTTGGGGATTTGGTCGTGCATCAGACGACGGTATGGCGCCGGCACCACCTCGAGCACGTCGTCAATCTGTTGGGCGTCGCTCTTCCCAGATTCTCTTCGGTAGAGGCTAATGATCAGGTGGTCCCGCGCTCGGGTGGCCGCGACGTAGTTCCGGCGTATGTACTCCTGACGCTCCAAGACTCGTTCGCGCTCGCGCAGCTCGACGAAACCCGGCGTTTTGAGGTCTGAGCGCCACCTGACTTCGGCCCGTCCGTCGTCGTGCCAGAGCAGCGGGACCGCGTCGCTGCGGGGAGCAGAGTTGAGGCCGGCAAATACGACGATTGGGAACTCCAGGCCCTTAGCGGCGTGGATTGTCATGATTCGCACCGCGTCGTGGTCTTCCTCGGGCACGACTGACTCGACTACCTGGGCATCGTCCTCAGCTTGATGCTGGGCCCACTGGAGGAACTCGCTCAGCGTCGAGCCGCCGCGATCGCTGAAGGCGCGCGCCTGGTCGACCATGAAACGGTGGCGCTGCCAATGTTCGCGCGGCTGGCGTTCGACGACCGATAGCTCCATCAGGCGGCGTTCGCGGACGATGTAGCCAACGAGCTCGCTGACCGACATCTCCCAGCGTCGCTCGGCCGTCTCGCGCATCCAGCGCATGGAGTCGGCGACCGGGTGGTCGTCGGCAACCTCTGGAGGTTGGTCGCGTCGATAATCCCAACGGCCGTAGGCGGCGCGCCAGCGGTGGAGGTCGTCGTCGGCACAGGCGAAGGCCGGTGACTTGAGCGCTGCCAGTAGCGCGATCTGGTCGGTCGGATCGTCAATCGCTCGCAGCAGGTTCAGCAGATCGCGTACCTCGCGTGAGTCGTAGACGAGTGATCGACTCTCGAGCCGGTACGGGATGCCGTAGCGCTCGAGCGCCGGCAATAGATGGGTCAATCCCGTCCGGGTCGGGACGAGGAC
>LXNJ01001880.1_pt1 | contig 11988 bp, 7 predicted proteins | sample 809081 | NCBI WGS metagenome assembly LXNJ01 (sample SAMN04870510, study PRJNA318959) | sponge metagenome | biome: sponge; feature: marine sponge reef; material: water | host: Petrosia ficiformis | place: Greece: Milos, Mediterranean Sea | collected 2013-05-29 | depth 5-7 m
GCGATGCAGTCGAATCGCGCTGCCCAGTCGCCGCCTGGCATCGGTGTGAGAAAAGTCAGACGACGTCACAATTGCAACCACTTCACAATTCCGGCCGCTTCACCATTGCAACCACGGCGCAAGTCTAGGGGTGCGTCTCGGATTTGAAGCCAGCCGCTCGTGACCATGGCCGAGCACTGCCTGGCGCACCTGACACCGCTACGAAGCCGGGCGCGCCACACCCCCAACCCGTTCAACGTCACGCCAATAGCGTCGTTGAGGCCCGCCGTTGACAGGATTAGCGATTTCAATTACTCTGTAATCCCGCATCACCGGTCAGGCCGACTTGATGGTCACTCAAGCACCGCTGCTCACTGTTTCTGGGCTTTCTAAGGTGTACCCGCCCGCGGTGCATGCGCTGAGCGATTGTGATTTCAGCCTCGCTGAGGGCGAGATCCACGGGGTCATCGGCGTCAACGGGGCCGGCAAGAGCACGCTGATCAAGATTCTCGCCGGTGTGGAATCACCGACGTCGGGAACCATCTCGATGGCTGGCTTCGGTGATGTCAGCATCGGCAGTCCGGCTGACGCCCACCAGTACGGCATCGGGGTCGTTCACCAAGAGCTGCCGCTCTTCGAGAACCTCACCGTGGCGGACAATTTGTTGGTCGGGGTCGAGGGCCAGGGGCTGTACCGGATTGCTGCGCGTCGGAAGGCCATCGCCACCTACAACCGGATCGCGGAGGACTTTCTCGGAGCGCCGGACTCCCGCCAAGTACTCGGAGAGTTGACCATCGACAAGCGCCAGATCGTCTCGATCATCCGGGCACTCGCCTGCGGTGCGCGGATGCTGATTCTGGACGAGGCGACCTCGAGTCTTCCCGCCGCGGAGCGGGAGAGCTTGCACGACAACCTTCACCGGGTCGCCGACAGCGGCATCGGCATCGTCTACGTCAGCCACTTCATCGAAGACGTCATGAGTGTCTGCGATCGTGTCAGCGTCATCCGAGACGGCCGCAACGTTGCCTCCAAGCCGATGGACGAGATCGGTTCGTCACGCGAGCTGATCGAGGACATGACCGGTCAACCGCTGGTCGCGCGCGGCGGGTCCGACAACGGCCGTCATGGCCTGGCCGACCAGCCCGTCGTGGTCTCCCTCCGCGGCTTCGTCAACGATCACGTGCAACCCCTCGACCTCGATGTCCGACGCGGCGAATGCGTCGGGCTGTACGGACTCGAGGGATGCGGTGCGCGCGAGGTGTTGTACGGAGCTTTCGGTCTCGACCGCCACCGCGGTGACGTCATCGTCAACGGTGACGATGTGTCCAGCGGCACGGTTCGTCGGATGCGAGCAGGATTCGCGATGGTGTCCGGCGACCGGCGGCGGACACTTCTCTCCGAGGACACGGTCCGCGCCAACATCGACCTGCCCGGACTCGCTCACCAAAGCCTCGGCCGCCGGGCAAAGTCGAATGAGCGCGTGGCCACCATCACCATGGAGCAGTTCGCGGTGGTGGGCCAGCTTCAGCAGAAACTGAACACACTGAGTGGCGGAAACCAACAGAAACTGGCACTCGGAAGGTGGTTGCATCCACTGCCGGTATGCCTTCTCGCCGACGAGCCGACCCGCGGGATCGACGTCAATGGACGCGCCGCAATCCATCACTACCTCCGGGAATTGTTGGCTGAAGGCCTCTCGATCATTCTCAACTCGACCGATCCCGAGGAACTCGTTGCGGTCGCCGACCGAGTCCTGATCCTCGCCGATGGAGTACTGATCAACGAACTTGACCAGGGGCATATCACTGTCAGCGAGATCGAGCACTCCACTCGCACCAGGGACTCGAATGGCTCAGCGGTGCTCGCATCATGACGTTCCTGAGCGTGACCGGTTTGCGCGATCGGCTCGCTCGTGCCGAATTGCACAGCTACGCGGTCGTCTTCGTGCTCATCGGAATGGCGTTGTACCTGTCGTTTGCGACCAACAACTTTGCGACATACCTCAACATCTCCAACGTCTTGGAGCAGGCGTCAACCACGGGAATCATCGCCGTTGGCATGACGGTGCTGCTGGTCACAGCCAACTTCGACCTGTCGATCGGGGGGATCGCGGCCCTTGTCGGCGTGACCGGCGTCGCTGCCATCAACGAATTCGGCACGATTCCGGGTTGCATCCTGGCTCTGTTGGCTGCGACTGCGTTGGGTGCGATCAACGGACTCGTCGTGGTAGTTCTTCGCGTCAACTCGCTCGTAGCAACGCTTGGCAGTGGGCTGGCATTCACCGGCGTGGCATTCGTGGTGACCGGCAGTTCACCGGTGCCCTCACGGAATGACGGCCTGAAGGATTTTGTAGCGGCCAGCGTTCTGAGAGTGCCCGTTCCCGTGATCATCTTCGGTGCGATGGCCCTGCTGTTCTATTACATCTTGAGATTCAGCGTCTTCGGCCGACAGTGCTACGCCGTCGGCGCCAATAAGGAGGCGGCCCGATTCGCAGGCATCAGGGTGCCGCTGATCCAATTCATTCCGTTCGTCATGGTGGGAATGCTGTCGGGCATCGCGGGAATGGTGCTCGCCGGCCTCCTGAATTCTGGACAACCCAGTGCGGCAGCCTCATGGCCACTCGGAGTGATTGCCGCGGTGGTGGTTGGCGGCGTACCCATCACCGGTGGCCGCGGCACGATATTTCAAGCAGTCGTGGGCGTATTGCTGATCGGCCTGATCGGCAACGGATTCAATCTGCTCGATTTCCATCCGAGCTACCGCAACATCTTCACGGGCGCGGTCATCGTCGGGGCCGTGGCACTCGACAGCACGCTGCGCCGGCGGAAAGAGCAAAAGATCGAGCGGACGGCCGCGGTGTCCGTCGCTGAAAGTGATTCGCCGGACGCCGCCGATCAAGACCAGCAAGAAGAACGACTTTTCCAATCAACATAGGCACCAAGGAGCCAAACCATGAAACGTAACCGACACTCACGAAGGGGCCTCAGGCTTGTAGGTGCATTAGTTGCCGCTGCCCTGCTGTTTGCAGCGTGCGGCACTGATGACGACGCTGATGATTCGGCAGCAGACGAAGCTCCCGCAACAACTGCCGCGGCCGCACCCGCTGCGACTGAGGCCCCGGCCACTACGAGCGCTCCTGAGGACATGGCGCAGGATGCCCTGATCCAGCTGTTGCAGCCGGGCGACCATTCGTACATTCAGGGCGGCAATGATGGATTCGAAGCACAGGCTGCCGAGATGGGTCTCACGAACGCGGAGATCAAGCTCGGCGACTGGAGCGTCGAGTCGCAGGTCGCCATGGTTCAGAACGCGATTTCTCAAGGAGCGGCTGGCATCATCATCCAGCCGACCGATTCTGTGGCGATTGCCCCGTCGATCGATGACGCGATCGAAGCGGGTGTGTGCGTCGTCATGCTCGTCGCCAATGCAGGCGAGGACAGCAAGTCTGTCTATCCCGGAACCAAGGGTTTCGTCGGCTGGGACGAGTACGAGAACGGCACGATCGTCGGTACAGCGCTCGCCGAAGAGATTGGCGGGAGCGGCAAGATCGTGATCGTCGCAGGAACTCTCACGAGCGGTGCAGTTCGATCCCGGGTCGATGGCGTGGAGGATGTGCTCGCCGACAACTATCCGGACATCGAGATTCTTACGCTCCGCGACGCTGGCTTTGCTGCAGAGGATGCACGCAACACCATGCAGGACTTGATCCAGCGCTACGGCGATGAGATCGATGGAGCCGTCTTCACGCAGAACGTCTCCTCGGTGGCGGCTGCTGACGTGATTGAAGCGTCGCTGGGGGCGGGAGCAATTCCCATCGCGAGCATGGGCGGCCAGCGGACCTTCCTGCAGTACATCGGTGAAGGCAAGCTGTTTGCCACCACGCCCGAGGCACCTTTTGACACTGCCGCGAAGGCACTCGAGCTCACCGTTGACTGCATCAACGGCGACACGGAGCCGCACTACGTCAGGACGCAGGAACTGGACAGCGTCAAGGTGCTCGCGGACGACAACTTCGTGATTACGGAGGACAACCTGGACCTGTTCACACCTCAGTGGGACTAGCAGGTCCGTAGACGACGAAAGAACCCAGAATGAGAGTTGGAATTGACGCCGGAGGTACGTTCACCGACCTGCTGGGAATCGATCCGCAAACGTCACGCTTGACGGAGGCGAAGGTTCCCTCATCCCGAGAAACGCCGGAAGCGGCGGTGTTCGGGGTGTTGAGCGACGCAGGGGTGAGCGAGAGTGATGTCGACATCACCGTCGGGACGACAGTAGCCACGAACGCACGGATCACGAGATCCGGTGCGACCGTCATCTACGTCACCACCGCCGGGTTTGAGGACATCCCGTTCATACAGTGGGGCGCTCGGAAGGAAGCGTTCGATCCCAGCTGGCCGAAGCCCGACCCGGGCGTCATGCGACGCAACTGTGTCGGGGTAGCCGAACGAATCGACAAGAGCGGCGATGTTGTCGATCCGCTCACCGATTCGGCTCTCGCGGATCTGGCGACGGAGGTGGGCCGACGAATTCGAGCCCATCCCGACGAGCAATGGGCGATCGCCCTGAACCTGCTGTTCTCCTACGTCAACGACGCTCATGAAGTGCGCGTCGCAGAATTCCTCGCTTCGGAGTTCCCCGACATCCCGGTGTCGGTCTCCAGCGTCATCTGTCCGATGTGGCGTGAGTACGAGCGAGCCACGACGGTGATTGCAGATGCGTATGTGAGGCCGGTCCTCGGGCGCTTCATGAGCCAACTCGGCGCCGGAATGACGGAACGCGGTTATGTCAATCCGCTCTCGATCATGAAATCCAATGGCGGCCAGATGTCGGCCGAACGCGCCGCCGGGCGAGCGGCAGAGATCTTCCACTCTGGCCTCGCCGGCGGCGTCATTGGAGGCCAGTACCACGCTCGGCTCGCAGGCAGCACCGATGCCATCACGCTCGACATGGGCGGCACGAGCGCTGACGTCGCGGTGCTGCCCGGCTGTGAGCACGGCTCAGAGACGGTGCACGAGCTGGAGTGGGGGATTCCGCTCAACGTTCCTCACGTGGATTTCAGCACCATCGGAGCGGGGGGAGGGTCGATCGCCTGGATCGATTCGGGCGGGATGCTCCGCGTCGGGCCCCGCAGTGCTGGTGCGAAGCCCGGCCCGGTCTGTTACGGCACCGGCGGGACTGAGCCGACGGTCACCGATGCGAATCTCGTCCTGGGACGCCTGAACCCCGAGTCGTTGCTCGGCGGAGGTTTGCCGGTCGACCGCGACGCTGCGGAGCGGAGTCTGGCTGAGCTCGGACAAGCCCTCGGGTTGACCGCCGTTGAAGTTGCCGCAGCGATCGTCGCAACCGTCAACGAGAACATGGCGGGTGCTATCCGGCTCGTCTCGGTTGACCGCGGCCACGACTACCGGAGATTCGACCTCGTCGCGTTCGGCGGAGCAGGTCCGCTTCATGCCGTCGACCTTGCCGCCGGCCAGGGCATCCGCCGAGTCGTCGTACCGGTGCATCCGGGCAGCTGTTCAGCGTTCGGCGCGCTGCTTGCCGACCCGCGCGTCGATCGCATACGGATGATCCTCCAGCGATCCGATCACCCTGACCCCGAGTCTCTCGAGCAGCGGCGCGCCGAGCTCGTCAAGAGCGCCACCGAGGACCTGCGCAACGAGGGTTACTCGGGCGACTTTGAGGTGCTGCTGACACTGCAGATGCGGTACCTCGGCCAAAGCCATGAGCTCGCCGTCGCTGCGCCGAACGAGCCCTTCACCGATGAGACCTATGCGCGACTCGTGGAGAGCTTTCACCGGGATCACGAGGGTCTCTTCGGTTACAACATGCTGGGAAAGCCGGCGGAGATCATCCGCATGAACGTCACCTGCTTGGGGTCGCTGGGGGATGTCGAACTGCCTCTGGTGACGACCGCTGGCGGTGCCGATCCGATCACCCACCGAGCGGTGTTCTTCGAAGACCGAGGGTTCGTCGAGTGTCCCATCTACAACAGGTCGTCGCTCCCCGCGGGAACCGTCATCGAGGGACCAGCGGTGATCGAGGAGCTCAGCTCGACGACCGTTGTGCCGCCCGACACCTCGCTTGAGGTGCTTGATCGCGGAACCATGGTCATCTCGTTGCCCACGGCGAAAGCCACGTCGTTGACAGAAACCGATGTCACGACGCTCAGCGTGATCGACAGCCGGATGCGCAACATCTGTGACGAGATGGGGGGCGTTTGCGTGCGTGCCGCCTACTCAACGCTGTTTGCCGAGTGTCGCGATTTTACGACGATGCTGTTCGATCGCGAGGGCGCGCTGCTGTGCCAGGCAGAGAACAATCCGGCCATCATCGTCGCCGGGCTGCGAACCGTTCCCTTCGTGCTCGAAGAAGTCGGCATCGAGAACTTCGGACCGGGCGACGTGTACGTCCACAACGATCCGTATCGCGGTGCCTGCCACATGCCGGAACATCTGCTCCTGCAAGGGGTGTTCCACGATGGCGATCTCGTTGGATTCGTCGCCAACATCGCGCATATCGCCGAGATCGGAGGCATGGCGGTCGGCTCGTTCGCTGCGACTGCTACCGAGGTGTTCCAGGAGGGGCTGCGCCTTCCGCCCATCAAGCTGATTGACGCCGGAGAACCGATTCGGGACGTCTGGCGCATCATTCTCGCCAACCACCGGACCCCGGACATGTCGTGGGGCGACTTCCACGCGATGCTCGCGTCCCTCAACGTGGGCGAACGGCGCCTGCTCGAGCTGGTCGACGAGATCGGTGTCGACTTGTTCGAGCGTGCCACTACCGAGCTCATCGATTCGTCGGAGAGATGGATGCGGGGTGAGATCACCGCAATCCCGGACGGCGTCTACTCGTTCGAGGACTACAAGGAGGACGACGGGATCACCGACGATCCCATCTGGCACCGGGTCAGCTATCACGTCGACGGATCCGAAGTCACCGTGGACTACGGCGATTCCGATGAGCAGTGCCGTGGCCCGATCAATCTGACGTACGTGTCGACAGCGGCCGGCGCGTGCACCGCGCTGCTGCAGATGATCAGGACTCGCGACGTGCCGCTGAACTGCGGCGCATACAAGCCCATCACGGTTCTGGCGCCGCCCGGACAGGTCACCAACGTGGCCTTCCCTGGTGCATCCGTCGCCGGCAACACGGACGGCCAGCCGCTGGTGATCGACATCGGATGGGGGGCGTTGTCCAAGGCAATGCCGGACACCGCGACGGCGTCCCACAGCGGCACTGATCCGTGCCTGATCCTCGGCGGCCTGAATCCCGAGACGAGCGAGTTCTACGCGCACGTTCATCCTGAAGGCGTCGGCTGGGGCGCACGCCCCGACGGCGACGGGAATCACTCACAGGTGGTGGCTCACGCGAGCATTGCACGCATCGCGTCCGTCGAGGTCACCGAGTCGCGCTATCCCTGGCTCAACCGGGCGTTCAGCCTGGTCGGAGACTCGGGCGGGACCGGGCAGTTCCGCGGCGGCTGCGGGACCTTTCGAGAGTTCGACGTCTTGGCCCCGGAGATGAAATTCAGCGCCATCATGGACCGTGCAGAGCACGGCGCGTGGGGTCTGGAAGGGGGGAACGAAGGCGCGGTCTTGGAATTGCGGGTCCGACGCGCCGGCACCAGCGAGTTCCAGACCTTCCCGGAGGCCTTCGGCACGCGCAGCGCGACGAAGTTCGACAACATCATTCTTCAACAGGGCGACACCGTGAGATGCACCTCACCCGGCGGCGGGGGTTTCGGTCCGCCCCATAAGCGGGACGTGGCGACGGTTTGTGACGACGTTGCCGACGGCTACGTCTCCGTCGGCGACGCTGCGGCCGTCTTCGGGGTGGCCGTCGAACTTGTCGACGGCGTCGTCACGGTCGATGAAGAACGTACGCACACGCTCCGCGCAGCCATGGCTGCGGCAACCTGACGGGAAAGAGAGCATGTCAAACGGAGAATGGCAAGACATCGACATACCGTGGTACGAGTCGAGAATTGTGAACTGTGATCGCTGCGGCGCGATGATCCCGCGCCGTATCTGGGTCGTTCGTGCCAGCGCCGGCGACAAGCAGTACTGCTCGGAGATCTGTGGCGAAAGGGACAACTAGATCCGCCAATTCCCTTTCGAAACGAGAACCCATGGATACCCCCCCGCCGGACCTCACCAAACTTCGTCAGATAGCCCTGAGCGCTGCAGCATCGGACTTCCTCGACTCGATGGGTGCCAGAGCCCAATGCCTGCCTCCAGCAATCGGCCAGATGACCCAATCGTCGGGACCGGTGGTTGGATTCGCTTTCCCGGTCACGGCCGAGAAGGTTGATGCAATCCCCGACGAACGCTATGTCGGCTTGCTTGAGTCGCTCGACGCGGTGGCAGCAGACGATGTCTATCTGATCTCATCGGGCGGGTCGGAGGATGTTGCGTTGTGGGGCGAGTTGCTGAGCGTTTCGTGTCAGGCGAAGGGAGTCGCCGGTGTCGTGTGTGATGGATATGTACGCGATATTGCGCAAATCAACAACCTCGGTTTTCCGTGTTTCGCGCGCGGGACAGTGCCGTACGACATCAACGGCAGAGTCGAAGTTCTGGGTCATGGCCAGCCGATCACTATCGGCGGTGTGGCCATCAACCGCGGAGATCTCATCATCGGCGACGTTGATGGCATCGTCGTTGTGCCGGCAGACCTCATCGGCAGCCTGGTCGAGACCGTGTCGGAGAAGACGAGACTCGAAGCTGAATTCCTTGACGCTTTGCGATCGGGGATGAAGATTTCCGACGCATTTGCAAAATTCCACATTCTTTGAGGAAAGTGAGAGGGACGATCAAGTGATTCGATTTGCGGAGTATCTCTCTTCAGAGCCCGATGAATTCAGTATTCACCTCCGACAAATTGGTGTACGCGATGTCGTGATCGAGATGCCGACTCAGGGGCCAAATGGGGAAGCTCCCTGGTCGGAATCATCGCTGCAGAGCGTTGTCGATGCGTATGCGGAGCGGGGGCTCCGAGTCGCGGCGATCGAGGAAGACGACTCGCCACCGCTGAATCGGACGCGCCTCGGCGCCGATGGGCGCGATGAGGAGATCGCGGTCTACTGCTCGCTGATCGAGAATATGGGCAAAGTCGGCATTCCCGTCCTTTGCTACAACTGGATGGCCGTCATCGGCTGGCAACGCACATCGCTCGAGGTCGAGGGCCGAGGGGGAGCCTTGGTGACCGCATTCGAGCGTGAGCACGAGTCGATGCTGGGCGACACCGAAGCAGGGCGCGTCTCCAGCGAGCAGCTCTGGGAGGCGCTCGAGTACTTCTTGGATCGCGTCGTTCCCGTGGCGGAGCGCAGTGGGGTGCGGCTGGCCATGCACCCAGATGACCCTCCGCTGTCATCGCTGCGCGGCATTGATCGAATCATGTCGAGTGTCGAAGGCTTTCAACGGCTCATTGACTTGAACCCCAGCCCGAGCAACTCGATTGCGCTCTGTCAGGGCAACTTCACGCTCATGACCGATGATGTACCCAGCACCATTCGCCATTTCGGCCATCAGGATCGAATCGCGTTCGGGCACTTTCGGGACGTGGTCGGTGACGTGGAGAACTTCGTCGAGACGTTTCACGACGAGGGCAAGACCGACATGATGGCCTGCATGCAGGCGTGGGAAGAGATCCCATTTCGCGGCGTGCTGCGCCCAGACCACGTCCCGACCTTGGCCGGCGAGTCCAATGAGCAGCCGATGTACGCCCGGCTCGGCCGGCTCTTCGCGCTCGGTTACATGGTCGGACTTCGCGAAGCCGCCACCAGCGGAAGTTCCAGCTAGCCCAGATCCGGTGCAGCTGCGCCCGGGCGATCGCCCAAGATGCGCGCTGTTTGGGAGATCGCTTCGTCGAGCGCGGTGACCGGCACAGGTCCCACAAGCTCGCTGAGGCCCTCAGGTGAGGCTGCATGAGGCAGCGGCAGCTCTTGATCGCCGACGGCAATGCCGTGGAATCCCGTGACGGATTTGACCTCTTCGACGAAATGCCCAGCGGAGACAACGTGGCCGCGGAGATTGAGCACGGGTGAGTCCACTGCGCGTGGCGGATCGACGCGTGCCGCAGAGATGAACGCTGCTGCGACATCTGGTGCGTACTGGAAGTCGAGAACGGCGTTGTAGTCGACCCGGTACGGCGTTGCCCGAGCGGCGTGCTCGATGGCCACAGTGGGCTGCGAGGTGAGACCTTGATCGCGCCCAGGTCCATAGATCGTGTGGGGCCGCAGGCCAACCGACGACAAGCCGTGATCGGCGGCGTACACCGAGGCAGTCTGCTCATTGGCGACCTTGTACAAGCCATACAGCGTCCGGGGCAGCCGCAGGGCGTCTGGGGGCAGTTCGGGCTGTTCGTAATCCTGCGGGGCACCGAACACTGCAACGCTCGACGCATAGACCACGGGTTCGATGCGGTGCTCGAGGGCCGATTCGAACACGTTGACCGTGCCCACGACGTTGACCGATGCGCCGCGGCTCGGCGCAGCCTGGCAGAGCGGCACTTGCATTGCCGCGAGATGAATAACTCGGTCCGCGCCCGCCATGGCGTCCCGCACAGCTCCGGCGTCGGTGATATCTCCCAACACACGCTCGAACTCGAACGGCTTGCCCTGCGAGACGAGCCGGTGACGCCGGTCTTCTTGCGCGATGTCGAATGCAGTGACGTGAGCCCCTGCATCGAGCAGCGTCCTCACCACCCACGCGCCCAGGCATCCGTCGGCACCCGTGATGAAGAATCGCTCAGCCATCTGTCTAGTTTGCGCGAGATGCCAACACCTCAGCGACCTCGTGTGCGGCGCTGCATCCGCTGGAGAGGGCGCCGTTGACCGACGGCACGGCCATGTAGTCGCCGGCCAAGTACAGATTGTCGATGTGGGGGCCAAGCTGGCTCGGGATGTCCGCCGCTGCGGCGAGCATTCCCGGTGTCCCCATGCACAGGGCCTCTTCCCAGCGGTACACCCGAAAGAACAGCCCCTCGTCGTCGGCGGGAAGGGCGGAGCCCGGCGGCGCCTTGCGGCGAACGGCGCCCAGCATCTGGCGCTTGATTTCTTCGTCGTCGAGCCCGATGAGCTCCTTGGCGCGATCGCGCCCGATGAGCAGGTCCAGAATGCTCTTGCCCGCAGGCGCGCAGGCAGGCAGGATCGTCGTCCGGTCGAGCATGAGCGGCGTGTCGTCGTCTTCGGGGAAGAGCGCGCCATGCCAGCCCGCAGGGAGCGGGGGACGGTCGAGGCCAATCACCACCCGGCAACCGGTCGAGTAGCTGACGGTGCTGAGCGCCCGCCGAACAGCCTCTGGCAGCTCAGGCACGAGACCCGGGACCTGTGTGCCCGGAACCGCACAGATGACCACGTCAGCCTCGATGGTCTCGGTGTCGGTGGCCACGCCGGCCACCGACCCGTCCTCGACGACGATGCTCCTGACCGGCGTCGACACGCGAACCACATCGGCACAGGCTTCGGCAAGAGCGGCGCTCAGCGAGCCGATGCCTCGCTCGGGCATGTACACCTGACCGGAGTGCAGCATGGTCTCCCCGATGTACGCCCGCATCAGGGCCTGGCCGGCGGGCTCTGGATCGCCCAGGATCATCTTGAGGGGCCCGCTGAGGCTCACCTGCACGTTTTCGGGCACACGAAGCCGCTTCAGGTAGTCGCCGTACGACTCGGCGTCGTCGATCTCGGCGAGTGGGCTGTCGCTGGCGAAACTCAGGTAATCCGCCTGTCGATGGATCTGCCGCAACACCTTGGCTCCGGCCCGCATGCCCGACGGTGAGAAGAAACCCATGACCGCCGCCACCGGCAGGTGCCGGATGAAATTCCGCAGCGATTGGTCTGGCGTCGTGGTGACCCACCGTCCCTTGCGGTAGTGGCCGAATTTCATCTGCGATGGCACCAGCGGCAATCCCAGCTCCTCGCAGATGCGGAATGCGGTGTCGTAGGTGGAGGTGAAGACGAAGGCGCCCATGTCCACCGAGAACCCGTCCACCCGCTCGCCCTTGCCG
>LXNJ01001881.1_pt1 | contig 11986 bp, 10 predicted proteins | sample 809081 | NCBI WGS metagenome assembly LXNJ01 (sample SAMN04870510, study PRJNA318959) | sponge metagenome | biome: sponge; feature: marine sponge reef; material: water | host: Petrosia ficiformis | place: Greece: Milos, Mediterranean Sea | collected 2013-05-29 | depth 5-7 m
CCCGCTGTCGTGGTACTCGGGCTGGGCCGATCCCGCCATCGGCAAGAACGTGTTCGAGGTGCAGACCAACTACTGCATCGAGGCCATGAACGGCGCCACCTACATGTCGGAGACCTACGGCAACAACGTCGCTATCGCCAGCTTCCCCGGCGATTACGGCGAGGACGGCGCCGAGGGCGTGAAGGTCGCGGCTGAGACGCTCGGGTTGAACATCGTCTACGACGGCCAGGCCCAGGTCATTCCCGGCGGCGATCTGACCCCGGTCATCACCGGCATTGCCGAGTCCGGCGCCGACTGGGTGTGGTTGACCACCAACCCCACCACCACGGCCACGCTCATAGGCGGCGCGGCCCAGGCCGGGTTCCCCGGCCAGTGGTCGGGCAACAGCCCTAGCTGGAACCCGGCCCTGCTGGGCATCGAGGGCTTCAGGGAGTTGGCGGACGCCGTCTACACGCACTCCACCTACACGGTGCTGTGGGACGTCGGAGAGGCCGAGGGCATGCAGGAGATGATCGACGCCATGCGCCAGTACCGTCCCGACGCCCCGTTCGACGACGTGTACATCATCAGCTTCATCGAGGGCTACATCGCCACCCAGATCCTGGACAGGGCCATCACCAACGGCAATCTCACCCGGGCGGGTGTGCTGGCTGCGGCCAACTCGATCACTGCCGACCTGAAGGGTCTCGCCCCGAACCAGAGCTGGCGCGGCAACCCCAACGACAACGTGGTGCGTGAGACGTACCTCTACGACGTTGACCTGTCGCTGTACACGCCGGGCGTCACCGTCTCCGAGGAGGGCGGCAACAACGGGTTCAAGCTCATCAAGGGCCCCTACGCCTCCGAGGCCGCTCTGAACTGGGACTACGAGCCCTGCTTCAAGGCCTCATAGCCGCATCCTCCAGTTGATCGGGGCGCGAGCCCGGCGGTGCTGCGGCCCGCCGGGCTCGCGCCTGCTGATCCAAGCATCCGCGTCCACGCCACAGAGTTCAGGACATGCTCACAGTCGCCAACCTGGAAGTCGTCTACAACGAGGTGATTCTCGTGCTCCGAGGGCTCTCGGTCGAGGTGCCCGACGGCAGCATCGTCGCGTTGCTCGGCGCGAACGGGGCCGGGAAGACGACCGCGGTGCGTGCCATCACGGGACTGCTCGACGTCCATGAGGGCGACATCACCAAGGGCTCGGTCACATGGAACGGCACCGACATCTCCCACTACAAGCCGTCACGGATCGTCGAGGCGGGCATCACCCAGGTGATGGAGGGTCGCAGGGTCTTCGCCGAGCTGACCGTGGACGAGAACCTCAGCGCCGGGGCGTTCACCGTTCGGGACCGAAAGGAGAACACCGAGGCCTACGAGCGGGTGATGACGTTGTTCCCGCTGCTGCAGAGCCGCCGGCGCGACACCGCCGGGTACCTGTCGGGCGGCGAGCAGCAGATGCTCGCCATCGGGCGAGCGCTGATGGCCGCCCCGCAGCTGCTGATACTCGACGAGCCCTCGCTGGGCCTGGCCCCGATGCTCATCGAGCAGATCCGGGACATCATCGTCGACATCAACGCCGGCGGCGTGAGTGTCCTGCTGATCGAGCAGAACGCCATGATGGCCCTGTCCATCGCCCACTACGGCTACGTCATGGAGTCGGGCAAGGTGGTGATGGACGGAGAACCCAAGAAGCTGCTCGCCGACGAGGACGTGCAGGAGTTCTACCTCGGCCTTCGCGCCGAGGGCGAGCGCCGGTCGTTCCGGGACGTGAAGCACTACAAGCGCCGCAAGAGGTGGCTGTCGTGAGCGACCCGGCCCCCGCCCCGGCAGGCGGGGCTGCGCCCCTGCTGGAGGTGGACGACATATCGCTGCGCTTCGGCGGCGTCACCGCCATCGACTCGGTGTCGTTCCAGGTCACCGACGGCGAGCTGTTCGCCATCATCGGCCCCAACGGCGCGGGCAAGACATCGATCTTCAACTCGATCTCGCAGGTGTACCAGCCCCAGTCGGGCGACATCCGTTGGAAGGGGACCTCCATCATGGGGACCCGCCCCGACCGGGTGGCCCGGCTCGGGGTGGCCCGCACGTTCCAGAACATCGAGCTCTTTCCGCAGATGACCGTGCTCGACAACCTGCTCACCGGCCGCCACATCCGCATGACCGGATCGTTCCTGGCCGGCGCGGTGTGGGTGGGCAAGGCCAAGCGCGAGGAGATCGAGCACCGCCGCCGGGTGGAGGACATCATCGACTTCCTGGAGATCGAGGGCTGGCGCAAGCACCCGGTGGCCCTGCTGCCCTACGGCGTCCAGAAACGGGTGGAGCTGGGCCGGGCGCTGGCCATGGACCCCGAACTGCTCATGCTCGACGAACCGGTCGCGGGGATGAACCTCGAGGAGACCGAGGACATGGCCCGCTTCATCCTCGACATCCGCCGCGAGCTCGGCATCAGCCTGCTGATGGTGGAGCACGACATGGGGCTGGTCATGGACATCGCGGACCGGGTGATGGTCCTCGACTTCGGCCAGCGGATCTCCGAGGGTCCCCCTGCCGAGGTCCAGCGAGACCCCCGAGTGATCGCCGCCTACCTGGGCAGCACGGACCTCGACGCGTCGGCGTCCGGCTGACGGCTGCTTTCCGGCTGACGGCTGCTTCCGGCTGACGACTGCATTCCGGCAGCCGTAGGATCGGAGCATGGTCGAGCCCGCGATCGCCAGCGCGTCCCGAGCCCTTCTCGACGAGCGGCGCCAGCTCACCGCCGACGAGGTGGCTGAGCTGGCTGCGATAGGTGACGCGTCAGTGCCCTCGCTCGCCTCGCTGGCTCACGAGGTCCGCCTGGCCTGGGCCGGGCCCACGGTGGAGGTGGAGGGCATCCTGTCGGCCAAGACCGGAGGCTGCCCCGAGGACTGCCACTTCTGCAGCCAGTCGGCCGCCTTCGACACCCAGGTCAAGGCCACGCCGTTCCTCGACACCGGCGAAGTCCTGACGGCCGCTCGCGAGACCGCCGAGCTGGGGGCCAGCGAGTTCTGCATGGTGCTGGCCGTGCGAGGCCCCGACCGTCGCACCATGGACCGGCTCATCGAGCTGACGGCGCTGGTGTCGGCCGAGACCGGCCTGAATGTGGCGGTGAGCGCCGGCATCCTCACCCGGCAGCAGGCCTTCGAGCTGGCCGCGGCCGGCGTGCACCGCTACAACCACAACCTGGAGACGAGCCGTTCGTTCTTCGGCGAGGTCGTGACCACCCACAGCTTCGACGAGCGGGTGGACACCTGCGCCCATGTGCGCGAGGCGGGCATGGAACTGTGCTGCGGCGTGCTGCTGGGCATGGGGGAGACCACCGAGCAGCGCCTGGAGCTGATCGAGCAGGTCAGGGAGGTACGGCCCTGCGAGGTGCCGATCAACTTCTTGAACCCCCGTCCCGGCACCCCGCTGCAGATCCGCAAGCCGGTCGGCGCGCTCGAAGCCATCCGGTGGATCGCACTGTTCCGGCTGGCGCTGCCGTCGGTGATACTGCGCTACGCCGGCGGCCGCGAGATCACCCTCCGGGACCTGCAGGCCATGGGCATGACGTCGGGCATCAACGCGCTGATCGTGGGCAACTACCTCACGACCCTGGGGCGGTCGCCCCGGCAGGACCTGGACATGCTCGCGGACCTGCGGATGCCCATCGGGAGCCTGTCGGCCGCGGTTTGAGCGAGCCAGGTTCGTACTGCTGCGGCTGCGGCCACCGTGACTGTCCCGGCTGCCTGCCCGAGCTTGATCCGCCCCGCTACTGCTCCCGGTGCGGGGCCTGGCTGGCCACCTCCGTCACCCCCGCGGGCTGGACGACCAGATGCCGCACCTGTGGTACGACATGTTCAGGCTCGTAGCACCTCCACCACCTCGTGACAAGCGCCGCAGCGATGCACGGCCCGGCACCGGGCCGGACCGAACGGCGACTGCTCCACCAGGGCCGCCTCGCCACAGCGGGGACACTCGGTGGGCCGTCCGGGCAGAGCGACCGGCACCATGAAGTCGCGGGCCATGACCTCCCGGGCGTGATCGCTGAGCCTCGAGGTGTCCCAGGACTGGTCGCTGCGCCGTACCTCCACGCCAATGATGCCGTCGAGTGACCCAACAGCCCGGGCGATGTCGGCCGAGATGACATCGTGGGCCGGGCAGCCGGTGAAGGTAGTGATCAACTCAACCTCGGCCCGCCCGCCGGTGACGGTGGCCGCCGCGATCATGCCCATGTCGACCACGCTGACACCCGGATACTCGGGATCGTCCACACCCCGCAGCGCGTCGATGACCTCTGCCACCCCGATTGTCCGGGCACCGCCGATCACGCTCCAACCCTACGGCCGTTTGGCAGGTCAGGCGTTGGCTCGCTGGGAGCGTCAGCGACCGCCGGAATACAACCACTAGTGTGTCGCGAGTCATGTCGGTGGGGGTTGCGCCTGAGACGGAGTCGAGAGCGTCCGTCCTGAAGGCTCTGCATCCCTCGGGGTGGGTGGCGGTGGTGACGCTGCTCGCAGCGCTCTTCGCTCACCTCTTCGTCGACACCCGGTACCTGATCGCCCACTTCGAGTGGTGGTGGTGGCCGCTGCTGGTGGGCTCGATCGCCATGTCGGCCTGGCACTCCGGCCTCAACCGTCTGCGGATATGGATCGAGGCCATCCCGTCCTTCACGCTGCGGATCACGATGTTCCTGGCGTGGGCCGTCTTCGTGCTGCAGTTCTTCAACGTGATCACCCGCTACAGCAACGAGTACGTGGACCAGGACATCCTCATCGGCGAGATCGTGAGCCTGGCCTGGCAGTCCTTCGGGCTCATGTTCCTGGTGGCCATGAACGTCGGCATCCGTGACGGCGTGAACCCGCGCATCGACTTCTGGTGGATCAACTTCTCCAACAAGACCAAAGCGGCCCTCGACTTCGCCATGCACACCGTGCTCCTGCTGCCGTTCGTGTTCATGAGCATCCGCATCCTGCAGAGCTACGTGGCCTCGTCGCTGGGACGGAAGGCGGGAAGCGGCGAGTGGCCCGCGGGCTGGAAGGTCTGGCAGAGCTGGGAGGAGGCCGTGGACGCCGGCGGTCTGGCGGTGGGGCCGATCAAGGCGTTCCTGCTGATCGGGTTCGCGCTGTTCGGCCTGCAGCTGGTGGCCGAGGTCATCAAGACCGGGTTCGTCCTCATCGACCGCGACGACTACGGCGCCATCGTGGAACGCGACACCCCCCAGCGGATCGAGTAACCGGTGGTCGGGGTGCTTGCCGTGGAGACCATCCTCGGCGTCGACGCGGGCGTGTTCCTGGCCCTCACCATGTTCGGTGTCTTCATGCTCGTGATCCTGTCGGGCTACAACGTGGCCTTCTCCTTCGCGTGCACCGCCATCGCCTTCGCGTTCCTCGGCGATGCGATCGGGGCCTTCGACTCGAACGCTCTCAGCGCGCTGCCCAGTCGCTGGTTCGTGGCCATCAGCGACCCGACGCTGCTGGCCGTACCGCTGTTCGTCCTGATGGGCGCCATCCTCGAACGTTCGGGAATGGCCGAGCGGCTCCTGAACGCCTTCGGGATGCTCATGGGCCGCCTGCGGGGCGGCGTGGCCGCCGCGGTGGTGGTGGTGGGCACTCTGCTGGCCGCGGCCACGGGCGTGGTAGCCGCCACCGTCATCGTGATGGGGCTGCTGTCGCTGCCCGCCATGGTGCGCCTCGGTTACGACAACAAGCTGTCCACCGGCGCCATCATCGCCTCGGGCACGCTGGCGCAGTTGCTGCCGCCCAGCATCGTTCTGATCCTGCTGGCCCAGCAGCTAGGCGTCGGCATCCTGGGGCTGTTCGCGGGGGCGCTGCTGCCCGGCCTGTTGCTGAGTGGGCTCTACGTGGCCTACGTCGTGATCCTGTCGTGGCTCAAGCCGTCAGTCGGGCCGGCCATGCCCGAGGAGCTGCGAACCCTCGAGGGCAACCCGTCCCTGCGCACCAAGATCATCATCGCCGTGATCCTGGGCGCGATGGTCGCAGGGGTGATGCTGCTGGCCAGCCTAAGGGCGTCGATGATCGCGGGCCTGCTCACCCTTGCGGTGACGCTGGCCATCCTGTGGCGGACCCGCATGCTGGCCGCGGAGCTGCTGATCGCCATCGTGCCCATGCTGGTGCTGATCCTGGGTGTGCTGGTCTCCATCTTCCAAGGGATAGCCACGCCGTCGGAGTCGGGCGCGGTGGGGGTGTTCGGGGCGCTGCTGCTGACCGCTCTGAACTGGCTGTTCGACCGCCTGCTGGTGAAGGAGGGCGCCACCCACATCGCCAGGTCCGGTTGGCGGCTCAACTGGCAGGCGGTCAAGGACGCGGCCCATTCCACCGCCAACGTGGTCGTGCTGGTGATGACGCTGCTGTTCTGCTCGACGTTCTTCAGCCTGGTCTTCCAGCGGCTCGGGGGCGCCGACCAGACCTCGGAGTGGCTGACCTCGATCGGCGGCGGGAAGTGGGGTTTCGTGGTCATCGCCATGATCGCGGTGTTCCTGCTGGGCATCAACCTGGAGTTCATCGAGATCACGTTCATCGTGGTGCCCATATTCGTGCCGGCCATGGACTTCCTGGGGTTCACCCCCGACGAGAAGATCTGGTTCGCGGTGCTGATGGCGGTGAACCTCAACATGGCGTTCATCTCGCCGCCGGTGGGGTTCTCGCTGTTCTACCTGCAGAGCGTCGCGCCGCCGGAGGTGAAGACGTCCGACATCCATAAGGGCGCCTTCCCCTTCATGGGCCTGCAGGCGCTGGCCCTGGTGATCCTGGCCCTGTTCCCGTCCATCACCTACACCTCGATCGACACGTTCCGCTTCGGTTGACGCTCACTTGTACGCGCCCGCTCCAAGTCGAGCGGCGAGCGCCTCGACGGCAGCGGCGCCGTCGGTGGTCGATACGGCGATTCTCTCTCGACACGTCTCCGGGCGCCGGTGTATTGTCACGGCCGCGCCGGGGACGCCGGCCGGGATTCCGGTCCCGGTCAAGACGGCCGACATCAGCGCAGAAAGTCAACCAGGGAGGGAATCAAGTGACCCAAGAAGCAAGCTCGGCCGCGACCGACAGTTCGGCTGCCGACCTGATCCTCGATGAGGCGGACTCCTCGGGCCTGGCTCGGCGGGGGTTCATAAAGGGCGGCCTCGGCGTCGCCGGGTTCGCAGCTGCATCTGCGATCCTGGCCGCGTGCGGGGACGACGGCGAGGAGACTCCCGCGCCGGCCGCCGCTCCGGACGCGGATGCGGCTACGACCACCGCGGCCGCGCCGACCACCACGGCCAGCGACACCGTGGCCGTGACCGCGCAGGGTCCCGAGATCGAGTGGGAGATGGCCACCAGCTGGCCCACCGCTCTGCTGACGCTGTTCGGCTCGGCTCAGTTCTTCGCTCAGAAGGTGAGCGAGCTCACCGGCGGACGCTTCCAGATCAACGCCCGCCCGGCGGGCGAGATCGCCGGCGGCCTCGAGGTGCTCCCCGTCGTGCGCGACGGCGGCGCTCAGGTAGGCCACACCGCGTCCTACTACTACGTGGGTCTCAGCCCGGTGCAGCAGTTCGGCACCGCGGTCCCGTTCGGGCTCACCCAGCGCCAGCAGAACGCCTGGCTCTATCAGGGCGGTGGCATCGAGCTGCTCAACGAGTTCTATGCGGAGGAGCACGGGACCATCTCCTTCCCCGCGGGGGCGACCGGCTGCCAGATGGGCGGTTGGTTCACCAAGGAGCTCAACTCGGTCGATGACCTCAACGGCCTGAAGATGCGCATCCCCGGCTTGGCCGGGCGGGTGCTGGAGAATCTCGGCGGTGAGCAGGTCACGCTGGCCGGCGGCGAGATCCTTCAGGCGATCCAGACGGGTGCCATCGACGGCGCCGAGTTCGTCGGCCCAACCGACGACCTGATCCTGGGCCTGGACCAGTTCCAGGGCGACCTGTACTACTACCACCCAGGGTGGTGGGAGCCGGGCACCGCGGTCGAGGTGCAGTTCAATCTCGACCTCTGGAGCGATCTGCCCCCCGAGTACCAGGCCGCGATACAGGCCGCCGCGGCGTACGCCAACATGAACACCATGGCGACCTACGACGTGCTCAACCAGAGGGACCTGCAGACCGTCAAGGGGTTCGCCCAGATCCGCGAGTTCCCGGCCGAGCTGATGGCCGCGTTCAAGGCCGAGACCGAGAACGTGCTCGACACTGTGGCCGCCGACGACGCGAACTTCGCCCGGATCCTCGGACCGTGGCGCACCTTCCGCGACGGCATCTCGGAGTGGCACGGCCTGGCCGAGCGGTCGTACCTCAGCCAGCAGACCCAAGTCTGAGAGGCCGAACGAATAGGGGTCCGGCCCCGGAGTCTCGGCCGGCAGCTAGCCGGCCGCGCTCGCGCGCAGCTCGTGTGCTTGGCCCCTGAACAGCGCCACCAACTGTTGCGCCCCCGGATCCTCGGCCCCCGAGCGGGTGACGGTCACGTCGTAGCCGCCGCCTGAGCGGTTACGGAAGCGCTCGATGCAGACCGCGGTCAGTTCGTCTCCCACCGACGCGGCGCGGATGAACTGGATGGAGGCTGCCGACGACACCGTGAGCCGGCCGTGGCTGTTGCAGGCGCACTGGAAGGTGGTGTCGGCCAGGGTGAAGATCACCCCGCCGTGGCACTTACGTGCACCGTTGAGCATGTCTTCCCGAACCGTCATCCGAGCGGTGGCGGTTCCCAGCCCGGCCCCGGTCAGCTCGATGCCCAGCTGTCGGGCCGCCTGGTCGTGGTCGTGCAGACGCCGGGCCTGGATCTCAGGGTCACCGGCGGCGAAGTCGTGATCGGGCGGGGCGCTTGGCGAAGTGTCGGGCATCTGCGGCACACTACGCGGCATGTCGAGTGCAGACAGCCCCCTGGAGTCGGAGGACGAGGTGAACGGCGACCAGGCTGAGAGCGAGCTGCCCAACGCCCCCAAGTTCCACACGGATCGGAGCCACTACCGGGCTGCCCTCGAGCAGTGGATGCGGCGAGCCCTTCCCTCGAGACACAGCCTCACCGTCACCGGCATCGAGGTCCCGGTGAGCACCGGGTTCTCGAACGAGACAGTCATTCTCGACACGGCATGGACTGAGGGCGGCTCGGATCGCCAGGAACGCTACGCGGTGCGCATCGAACCTGCCGACGGCGGCATGTTCCCGCCGCAGACGCCGCAGTGCATGGTGTCGGTGGAACTCCAGTACCGGGCAATGAAGGCGATTGCGGAGGCGGAGGCAGCGCCGGTTCCACCGCTGCTCGGCTACGAACCCGATCCTGACGTGCTGGGCGCGCCCTTCTTCGTGATGGGGTTCGTTCGTGGACGCGTCCCCGCGGACGTGCCCCGCTACACCGAGGCGGGGTTCGTGGTGGACGAGGCGACGCCGATACAGCGGCGGCGCATGGTGCTGTCGGCCATCGACGTCATAGCCGGCATCCACAGCCTCGACTGGCGCGGCTCCGGATTGGACTGGCTCGACCCGAGCGGCTCCGGTCGGCCGACGACCGCACTGCAGATCGACCTGTACCGCGACCATGTCCGCTCGGAGTTGGCGGGAAGAGAACATCCCGTGCTGTACGGCGCGCTCGACTGGCTGGAGGCCAACGACCCTGACGATGAGCGGGTCGGGCTCACATGGGGCGACGCCCGGCTCGGCAACATCATCCTGCAGGACTACCGGACCGCGGCCGTTCTCGACTGGGAGGTGTGCGCGCTGAGCCCCACCGAGGCCGACATGGGATGGTGGCTGATGTTCGATCGGATGTCGTTCGACGACATGGGCATCGACAGGCTCAGCGGCTACCCGACGCGAGAGGAGATGATCTTCCACTACGAGCAGGTCTCCGGGCGCACGGTCCGGGACCCGCACTACTGGGAGGTGTTCGGCGCCATGCGCTTCTGCACCATCTTCATCCGCCTTGGTGATCGTCTGAGCGCCGCCGGCTTCGTGCCGCCGGAGCGGAACCCGGCCGTAGGCAATCAAGTCACCGTCGCCCTGGCCGCACTGCTCGGCATCGACAACCCCACACCCGACCGGCTGGCCCGATGACCGAGCCAGCGACCACCGATGGCCGGAGGGTGGGGCTGCTGGCGACCGGCGGGACCATCGCCTGCGTCACCGGTGAGGACGGGCGGATGGTGCCCGGCCTCACAGCGGAGGAACTGGTTGCCTCGGTGCCGGAATTGGAGGGGGTCGCGTCGATCCGGACCGAGACTCGGCGCAATGTGTCCGGCTTCGACATGGGGCCGGAGCGGATGGTCGAGGTCGCCGGGCGTGCTCGGGAACTCCTCCTGACCGGCGAGGTCGACGGGATAGTGGTGACCCACGGCACCGACACCATCGAAGAGACCATGTACGTGTGCGAGATGCTGGCCGGGGAGGTGACGGATCGGGGTCCGATCGTGTTCGCATGCGCCATGCGGGCCAGCAGCGAGTCGGGCGCGGACGGTCCCCGGAACCTCCTGAACGCGGCTCGTATCGCGGTGAGCCCGGAAGCCCGCGGTCGGGGGGTGCTGCTCAGCGTCAACGACCGGATCCACTGCGCGAGCTGGGTCTCGAAGCTCAACACCCTCCATGTGGAGACGTTCCAGTCGGTGAGGGGAGGCCCGGTGGGCTCGATGCAGGCGGGCGAGCCCGTGTTCTTGCTCGACTCGCCCGCTTCGCCCCGCGGCACCGGCATCCGGGGCAGGGTTCCGCTGGTGAAGGCCTACACGGGCATGCAGGCCGACGTGTTCGACTGGCATCTCGATCGGGGCGTCGACGGTTTGGTGGTGGAGGGAACGGGCGCAGGAAATGTGCCCAGCGCGGCGGCGCCGGGCATCGAGCGCCTCCTCGGTGCCGGCATCCCAGTGATAGTCACGTCGAGGTGCCCCTACGGGCCCTGCGAGTCGCCCTACGGCGGCGCGGGCGGGGGCGCCAGCCTGGACTACCTCGGCGTGCTGCGAGCCGGACACCTCAACGGCCCCAAAGCCCGCCTCGCCCTGCTGGTCGGCCTGCACGAGACCTCCACCGTCGCCGAGCTACGAGCCTGGCTCAGCGACATCGGCTAGCAGCGGGCGCCGGATTCGGGCCGGTGCCGGGTCAGGTGCCGAAGTCGTCGGGCACGTGGATGGGCATGTCGGTCCTGGCCCATTCCTTCACAGTGTCGGCCACATGGGAGGCCTCCTCGGGTGGCAGGGCGGCCACTATGGAGCGGCCCAGCGCCTCGAAGGTCGGGATCTGATCGTCGGCGAGAGCCGGCATCGGCACCTTGCGGGCCATGGCCGCGTCCATGGCCGGGGCCAGACGCTGGAGCTTGGCCCGGTCCCGCTCGGACTCGCCCTCGGCGAACTCGGCCATCACATCGGCCGCGAACAGCTCGAGAGTCTCGCAGATGTGGTCGTGGCGGTTGTTGCCGCCCTGCTGGATGAACACCACCTGATCGACGCCGGCGTCGGCGAAGCCGCGGAGGTGCGCGCGGACCTGCTCGGGAGTGCCGATGCCGCTCTGGGTGCCCCGGTCCTCGATCGTGGGCCTGGCCTCGAGGTAGTCGGCCCAGATGTCGGTGCGTCCCGGCTTGTGCTGGCCGAAGATGTAGTGGTGGCCCAGCCCGTAGCCGAAGAACTGGAAGCCGTCCAGCCCCCGGCGTCGGGCTTCGGCGGCGTCGGCGTGCACCGACAGGCCGGTGACCATGGCGATGTTGGGGTTGATGGCATGGCCGATGGGCACGCACTCGGTCTCCAGGATCCGGTAGTAGTCCTGCACCCACGCGGCCGCATCCTGCGGGTCGACGAACGAGAAGGTGAGCGCACCCATGCCCAGCCTGGCCGCCAGCTTGATGGTCTCCCGGTTGGAGCAGGCCACCCAGAGCGGGGGATGGGGCTTCTGCACCGGTTTGGGCACCACATTGCGGCACGGCATCGAGAAGTACTTGCCGTCGTAACCCGGGTAGGGGTCCATGGCCATCATGTTGCAGCACTGTTCGACGGCCTCCTGCCAGGCCGGACGCTTGTCGTCGACGGGGACCCCGAACCCGCCGAG
>LXNJ01001882.1_pt1 | contig 11985 bp, 7 predicted proteins | sample 809081 | NCBI WGS metagenome assembly LXNJ01 (sample SAMN04870510, study PRJNA318959) | sponge metagenome | biome: sponge; feature: marine sponge reef; material: water | host: Petrosia ficiformis | place: Greece: Milos, Mediterranean Sea | collected 2013-05-29 | depth 5-7 m
TTCGAGCCCGAGGCGGAGTTTCAGCCCGGCGGCATGCGGCCCACCCTGCGACAGTACTTGCCCGTTTGGCTGCACGGCGCATCGGAGGGGCTGGCGTACGTGCTGGTGTGCGGGCTGTTGCTGGCTTTGCTGGCTCTGGTCATTCCCGCGGCAGTCGGCCTGTTCGTGGATCGCGTGCTGGCACGGCACGAGCCCTTGGGGGGATTGCTGGCCGGTGTGCTGGCGGCCACCGCCGTGGTGGTCTACGGGCTCACGTGGTTGAAGCAACGGTTCATGCAGCGCCTGGCCACGCGCATTTCGGTCATGGCGGGGAACCGTTGTCTGTCGCGGTTGCTGCGGCTCCCGGTGGACTATTTCAACCACAGACTGGCCGGCGAGCTCGCTTCCCGGATTCTGTCCATCGACCGGATCGCCAACGCCCTGTCGAACCATTTTCTCGGCCTGCTGATCGAAATCGCGATGAGCGCGGTGTTTCTGGCCGTCATGCTGGCCTACAATCCGGCTCTCGCCTCGATCGTGCTGGCCTTGGCCGTGCTGAACATGGCGCTCGCGCGCCTGATCACGCGCATTCGGACCGACAAGAGCCACGCGTTGCGGCGTGAACAGGGATTGCTGCTTGGCGTCGGCGCGTCGATGCTGGATCAAACGGACAACCTGCGGATGACCGCCGAGGACGACAGCTTTTTCTCCCGCTGGTCCGGCCATCAGGCCCGGGAGTTGGCCGCACGCCAGCGATTCTCCGAACTGAGCCACGTCAACGCGGCCCTGCCGGGCCTGTTTACGGTTCTTGGCAACGTCGCGGTGCTGGCCTTCGGCGCGAGCCAGGTCATGGCCGGCGAAATGACCCTCGGCGCGCTGGTGGCGTTCTACATCGTCGCGACTCTCTTCCTGGCGCCTGTCGGACGTTTTGTCGAGTTCGCGGACGAGCGTCAGGCGTTCGAGACCGACATGCAACGCCTGGACGACATCACGGAAACATCGGAAGATCCGGGACTCACGCACCGTCCCCTGGCATCGGAGTCCATCACCACACTGGACGGCCGGCTGCGACTGGCCGGGCAGGTGGAACTGCGCAACGTGACCTTCGGTTACAATCCGGGCCGGCCGCCGTTGATCAAGGGTGTCGACCTGGTCATCAAACCGGGACAAAGGGTCGCGGTCGTCGGTCCGAGCGGATCGGGGAAATCGACGTTGTCGCGTCTGGTGGCGGGAGTCTATCAACCCTGGTCCGGCGAGATCCTGTTCGACGGCCGGCCACGAAACGAGATTCCGGACGAAGTGCTGTCGCGGTCCCTTGCGATGGTGGACCAGCACGTCGCCCTCTTCTCCGCCACCGTGCGCGAAAACATCACCCTGTGGAACCCCGCCGTTCCCGACGATGACGTCATTGCGGCGGCCCGCGACGCCCACATCCACGACGAGATCCTCAACCGCCCTTTCGGTTACGCCACGCCGGTCGAGGAAGACGGAGGCAATTTCAGCGGCGGCCAACGGCAACGGCTGGAAATCGCCCGGGCGCTGTCGGGCAACCCGACGTTGCTGATTCTCGACGAGGCGACGAGCGCTCTCGACGCCGCCACCGAGGAATCCGTCGACGACGCGCTTCGACGCCGGGGTGTGAGCTGCCTGATCGTGGCGCACAGGCTGAGCACGGTGCGGGACTGCGACGAGATCGTTGTTCTCGACAAGGGCGAGGAAGTGCAGCGCGGCACCCATGACCGACTGATGGCCGACGAAGACGGTTTGTACCACCGGCTGGTCCGGGAGGGCTGATGGAGACCCCGGAACCCTGCTCGCTCGCCCACCTCGCCGCCGAGTCCGGAACCGCCGTCCCCTGCGCCGGCAACTTGCCGGTGGAGACGGACGATCCGCGGTTCGTCTGGTTCGTCGAGGCAGGCGCCGTCGACCTGTTCATGGTCGAACGCCGGAACGGCGTTCAGCAATCGACACCGTGCCACTTGCTGCGCGCCGATGCCGGCCGTCTCCTTCCCGGCGTCGCATCCCAGCACGAAGACACCACCCTGGGCCTTGTCGCCAAGGGGTTGCCGGGCACGGTGCTCCGGCGGCTTCCGGCGGACGGGCTGACCGCCATACGGGATGCGGAATTGGCGGCGCACGTCGATGCGTGGCTCAGGGACGTCTCCGCTTTCCTGTCCCGGGACGTCGCGCCGCTGCCGCGGCTGGACATGACCATCGAACCCGGACAGGCCCCCACGGCGGGAACCGGCACTCTTTCGGCTCGACAGGGGGTCGCGTGGGTGTCGGCGCTGCCGCCGAATGTCGCACTGTTCATGGACCTGATCGACCCGGCTGGCAGCAAGGGCGACGACACGAACCCGATGCCGCTCACCGCCGGCAACTGGCTCACCCTGATGGAACCGGTGCGGCTTTCCACGCGGTCTTCGCAGGCTCTTGCCGAAGAGCACCTCCTGTTGCCCGCGCTGGCCAACTTCCATGCCGTGGTATTTTCTCTGGAACGCCTCAACCGCCGTTTGGCGGTCGTCGACCAGGCCAACCTGGATCGGGCTCGGGCAACCAACCGCCGGGTGGATGAGGAGAGTGCCCGCCGGCGCCTGTTCGACCTTTACGGCCTGTCGGAACCCGAGGACGCCGGCTCGAGCGGTTCAGCGCTGCCTGAAGCCCTGCGGATCGTCGGCCGTCATGAGGGCATTGCCTTCAACTTGCCGGCGGCGACGGACGCCACCGGCGCCGCCCCACCCCTTGCGGACATCCTGGCGGCGTCCGGGGTGCGCGGCCGGCGAGTGCGTCTCGCTGGGGAAGACAAGTGGTGGACCGGCGACAGCGGCGCAATGTTGGCGTTTCAAGCCGACGACGACCGGCCCGTGGCCTTGCTGCCGGGCTCGCTGGGACGTTATTGGGAGGTGGATCCCGACACCGGGCGTCGCGCCCGGGTCACCGCCGAAAGCGCGGAATCGCTCCGCGCCGACGCATGGGTGTTCTATCGGCCGCTGGTCACCGCCAGCGCCGGGCTGCGGGACCTCTTCCGGCTTGCTCGTAAGGGTCTTGCCGCCGACCTCGGCCGTTACGTCGCCACCGGGCTGTTGGGGGGACTGATCGCGTTGCTTCCCGGGGTGGTGTTGGGCTTCATCGCCGCCCAGGTCATTCCCGACGGCGAAGCCGGCCCGCTGTACTCGGTCACCGGGATACTGGCGGCGGCGGCCCTGATCGGGGCACTGCTGCACGTGCTCCGGGGAATGGCGCTCATGCGCCTGGAAGGACGCGTCGCGTCCCGGATCGAGGCGGCGTTCTGGGACCGCTTGCTCCGTCTCCCTCTGAGCTTCCTGCACCGTTATCCCGCCGGGGACCTGGCGTTGCGGGGAATGACGTTCCGGAACCTGCGCGATGCTGAGCAGGGCATGGCCACGGACGCCTTGATGTCGATCGTGTTCCTGTTGCCCGCCTTTCTCCTTATTTTCTTCTACGATGTCACGCTGGGTGTCGTCACCGCCGCGTTCGGCCTCCTTTCACTGGCCGTGACCGTCGTTCTCGGTCTGCTGCAGATATCGCACCACGGCCGGGTGATCCAAATCGTCCAACGTCTGGCCGGCCGCCTGTTCCAGCTCATCAAGGGTATTTCCAAGCTGCGGGTCGACGGCGCGGAGGGATCGGCATTCGCGGTGTGGGCCCGAGACTACCGTGAACAGAAGCACGCGGAGCTTGAGCTCCGCGCCCGCGAAGCGCACCTGCAGGCGCTCGGCGCCGCGCTGCCCTTCCTAGCCGGAGCCGTGCTGCTGGCGGCCGCGCTGCCGGATCCGGGAACCCTCGCGGTTGGCGACTTCCTCGTGGTCTACGCCGTGTTCATGGTGTTTCAGACCGCGGTGGTGCGCCTCGGCACATCTTTCAGCGCCGTTGCCGGCATGACGCCGGCACTCGATCAGATCCGACCGTTCCTTGCCGAGCCCATGGACACCGAAGCCGGTGGTGAGTCCGTGGGCGCCCTGGGCGGCGAGATCGTGTTCGATCACGTCTCCTTCCGGTACGATCCCGATGGTCCCTCGATCCTCGACGATGTATCGATTCACGCCCGCCCGGGCGAGTTCGTTGCCATCGCCGGCGAGTCGGGCGGCGGCAAGAGCACGCTCTTCCGCCTGGCCCTGGGGTTGGAGCAACCGTCGGCCGGTGCGGTGTACTACGACGGGCGCGACCTGAAACACCTCAACGTCAAGCAAGTGCGCCGGCAGATCGGCGTGGTTCCCCAGGAAGTGCGGCTCCATCCGGAAGACCTGTGGGACAACATCGCCGGAGGCCACGACGAAACAACCGCCGAGGACGCTTGGCGCGCAGCGCGTCTGGCGGCCGTCGATGGCGAGATCGGGGCGATGCCGATGGGGATGTTGACGCCGGTAGGCGCCAGCGCCAGCGTGACATCGGGAGGCGAGAGCCAGCGCATCACCATCGCCCACGCGCTGATCCGCAAACCCCGCGTCCTGCTGCTGGACGAAGCCACCAACTGGCTCGACAACGACAGCCAGACGCGGATCGTGGACAACCTCGCGCAGCTTGACTCCACACGAATCGTCATTGCCCACCGGCTCTCCACCCTGCGCCAGGCGGATCGTCTCTACGTGTTGCAGTCCGGAAGGGTCGTCCAGGAAGGCACCTTCGAGGAACTGGCGGCGACGGAAGGCGTATTTCGCGACCTGGTTCGCCGGCAGATGGCTTGAGCTTACCCTCCACCAATCGTAATGGGATCGGTGGGAAGGACAGCGTTTTACCAACGATCGCTGGGAATCGTTCACAAAATATTAGAATCAATACCAACTATGGTATTGACCTATGCTACTCGACTTGATAGAAATTCTTACAAAGAAATCTCGTGCCAAAAAAGAGGAGGGTATGTCATGAAGGAGTTTACACAAGCTGCGATGCAGTCCGCGGAGGAAATGCAACGCAAGCTCATAGACAAGGCGGTGGAGGACCTCGACTTCCGCCAACAGCTCCTGTCGGACCCCAAGACCGCCATCCGTGAAGAGCTCGGCGTGGACCTTCCGGAAAATGTCGCGATCCATGTGCATGAGAGCGACATGAACACGGTGCATCTGTCCCTGCCGGCCGGCCAACTGGACGAGGAACAACTCGAGGCCATCGCTGCCGGTCGCTGCTGCTGCTGAGCCAGCCACGACCGCTACCGGCCCAGCCGGAAGTGGTTGTACAGCCGTGCAACGGGAAGGTGGCCCTTGACGGCAGGTGTGTCCGTAGACATGCCGTGTGGGCAGGGTCACCTTCTCATGCGTCGGCTCTCCGCGTGCTGCAGGCTGGATACGGCTTGTAGTTGACGGATCTTTCTGATCTGTTTGCGCATAGTGGCCTCGGCTATGGCAAACAAGTCCAGCGTCTCGTTTCAGCACTTCGAAAAGCGGTTCGGCGAGTGGGTGGTGGCCGCCCGCTGGCCTGTCATCGTCTTGACCCTGGCCCTGGTGGCCGCGGCTGCCGGGGGCGGCGCCTTCCTCAAGTCCTCCACGGACTACCGGATGTTCTTCAGCCGGGACAATCCCCAGCTCCTGGCGTTCGAATCACTGGAGAATACCTACGAGAAGAGCGACAACGTCCTCTTCATGATCGCTCCGGACGACGGCGACGTCACTTCGGAAAGGGCGTTGGCCGCCGCCATCTGGCTTACCGAGCGCGCATGGCAGACGCCCTACTCGACGCGGGTCGATTCCATCGCCAACTTCCAGCAAACCGTAGCGGACGGCGACGACCTGTCCGTCCGCGACCTCGTGGACCCGACGAAGCTCGACGACGCGGAGGAACGATCCCGTATCCGCGTAGCGGCTCTGGCCGACCCTCGGCTGGCGGGGAACGCCGTGGCCAGGGACGGAGCCGTGAGCGCCGTCAACGTCACCGTGAAGCTGCCCCAGGAAGACGACGCGGCCAGGATTTCCGAGGTTGTCGCATTCGCGCGCAGCCTTCTCCATGAAGCCGAAGCCCGTTTCCCGGACATTGATTTCCGTCTCGTCGGGACCGTCATCGTCAACCAGGCCTTTGCAGAGGCAACCGCGGCCACCACCCGGACCGTCCTCCCCGCGTCCTTGGCGATCATGGCGCTGATCCTGGGCGTCCTGACCCGGACCCTGGCAGGGGTGGCGGCAACGGGGCTGGTCATCGTCTTCTCCGTGCTCGCCACCATGGGGCTGGGGGGCTGGGCCGGCATTCCGCTTACACCGACCACGGCCGCGACGCCGATCATCGTGCTGACGGTGGCGGTGGCCAACTGTGTGCACCCGCTGGTGACGTTGTTGCACCGGTTGCAGGCCGGGGATTCGAAACGCGCGGCCATCGTCGAATCCATCCGGCTCAACCTGTATCCGGTCTTTCTTGCGAGCGTGACCACGGCCTTCGCGTTCCTGACCATGAACTTCTCCGAGGTGCCGCCCTACCGCCACCTGGGAACACTCGTTGCATTGGGTGCCGGCGTCTCCTTCGTGCTCTCGGTCTCGTTCCTGCCCGCGCTGGTTTCGCTTCTCCCGGTGCGCTCGCGGGCGGCCGGAAAGGGCCACGACCCGGTCATGGCAACCATCGCGGAGTTCGTGGTGCGCCGCCGCACGGTTCTGCTGTGGGGCTCGGTGGCGGTGGTCCTGGCACTGGCGGCGGCCGTGCCGCGTAACGAGTTGAACGACGTGTTGACGAACTTCCTCGACGAGAGCGTCGAGCTGCGCCAGGACATGGACTTCCAGGACAAGCGCCTGAGCGGCAACACGGTGCTCGAATACTCGCTGGTATCGTCCGGGCCGGGGGATATCGCCGAGCCCGCCTTCCTGACGGACGTGTCGGCCTTTGCCGATTGGTACCGCGCGCAGCCGGAAACGCGGCACGTCCGGGTCATCAGCGACACCTTCCGGCAGCTCAACAAGAGCATGCACGGCGACGATCCGGCCGCCTACCGGCTCCCGGAGAGCCGCGAGCTCGGTTCACAATACCTGCTGCTCTACGAGCTCTCGCTTCCCTTCGGCCTCGATCTCAACAACCAGATCGACGTCGCCAAATCGGCGACGCGCATGACGGTGACCGCGAAGACCCTCTCCACGCGGGAAGTGCTGGAACTGAACGCTCGCGCGGAAGCGTGGCTGGACGGCAATACACCGCACATCACCCGGGTCGACAGCTCGGGGGTCGCGCTGATGTTCGCCCACATCGGGCAGCGCAACATCCGGGCAATGCTTTTGGGAACGACCATCGCGTTCCTCGGCATCTCGGTCCTGCTCATTGCCGCCTTCCGTTCGCTGCGGCTCGGGCTCGTGAGCCTTGCGCCGAATTTCATCCCCGGGTTGATGGGGTTCGGCATCTGGGGGCTCGTGGTGGGAGAAGTGGGACTCGCGCTTGCGGTCGTCATGGCCATGACCATCGGCATCGTGGTGGACGACACGGTGCACTTTCTCGGCAAGTACCACCGCGCGCGGCGCGAGCACGGCTGCGCCCCCGACGACGCGGTGCGCTACGCGTTTCAGGAAGTCGGGCGCGCCATGTTCACCACCACGGCCATACTGGTGGCCGGCTTCCTGGTCCTGGGCTTGTCCGAGTTCTTTCCCACCGCGCAGATGGGCCAGCTCACGGCGATCGTCATCGCGCTTGCGTTGCTGGCGGATCTCCTGTTGCTCCCGCCCCTGCTGATGGCCGTGGACCGAGGACCGACGGCCGGCAACACACGGGAAGGTACGCCATGAATCGCGCGAACGAGGGCGATCCGGGGACGGAAGCCTCCCTCAGCGGCTACTACGCTGCGTTGACGGACCCTTTGGTGAAGTTCAGCGGCGACCTGCGGATGTGGCACTTCGGGCTTTGGGGGCCGGACACGGCCAACGAGCAGGAAGCCCTGCTGCGCTCCAACCGGACTCTGGCCGACGGGTGCGGCCTCGCCCCGGGACGGCGGGTTCTGGACGCGGGCTGCGGCGTAGGCGGGACGGCCATTGCCATGGCCGAGTCGTACGGCGTACGCGTCACCGGCTTGACCAACTGTGAGCCGCACCTGGCGGTGGCGACGGAGCACGCCCACCGGCGCGGCGTCGGCCACCTGTTGGAATTCCGTCACGGCGACTTCATGGACCTGCCGTTCCCCGACGACTCTTTCGACGCTGTGTTGAACCACGAATCCTTCTGCTACGCGCCGGACAAGCTCGCCTATCTCCGCGGCGTGCACCGGGTGCTCAAGCCGGGAGGGCGCTGGCAGGCCCTCGAAGGACTGCTCACCGGCACGCCGCTGTCGGAGGAACAGGAAGCGGTCCACGTCAGCATGCAACGGGGCTTCCACATGCCGCCCCTGGCATCGTGGCGCGATGTGCTCGCAACGCTGGAGCAGGCGGGCTTCGAGGGTATGCGGGAACGGGACCTGGCGTCGGAAGTGGCGCCGTCCACCCAGGAGACTCGCAAGCGGTGGTTGCTGTTCGTATTCATGAGCCCGCGACCGCGGCCGGAGTGGACAGCGTACCACGAGTTCATGTGGGCCGCCGTCGACTTCGACCGGGGGCTCCAGGACGGAGCGTTCACGTACCGGCTGGTGTCCGGCGCGAAGCCGGCGCGTTAGTTGGTTGGCCCTGCGCCCAAGAGCACATCAACAGGAAGACGTAGCCGTTGACCTGTTGAACACGGTCCTCGGCCAGGACCAGCTTGAAGTGGTGGATGCGCTGCAGCACTACGAACGGGCCCGACCGGCCGAACAGGGTTTTGGCGCCGGATGACCACGCGGCCAGTTCCGACAGTTTCTCGGGGGCGGCCAGGCCTTCCGCGCGCAGACCGTCCATCAGGTCGGTCCAGTACCCCTTGTCCTTGAACCAACCCTGTTGGTCGTACATCCTGTTCTGGGAAAAGATGTGCAACTCGAGTGTCTGTCCCACCCCGCCTGCGTTCACCTCGAAGTGGACTCCCATGTGCATGTGGTCCAAGGCCCGCTGGCGCTCGAGGCGCGACAGGACGGCGGCGACCACGGCCGGCCGGCCGGGCCAACCGGCACGTTCCAGAAACCCCGTGACGTCGGGTGCCTTGTCGAAACCCAAGATCGTAAGCCGAATCCCCGCTCGGCTCGACGGCAAGGCGCCTATGGCGCCAATGCGCGCACCGGAGTCCAGCGCAAGGTAGGCCCGCTCGACGTGTCGGCGTTCAATAGCGTTCGGCTCCCGGCGGGTGGCGGCGTTCATGGCGTCGAGCGCCAGACCGAGATCCGGCAGGCGCTGGCCGGTGCGGTCACCGGCCAGCGTCGGTCGAATGGGATACAGGAAGATCCCCGTATCGCCGTGCGTGGGCCGCGTCGAATCGATGTCGTATTCGAGCAACACCCGGTCGCCCACCACGCGCCGAAGAGGCGATTCCTCCGGGCCGGTTTCACCCAGCAGCGAGGCGATACCCACTGCCGCGGGGTCCGCGTCCCCGGACCGTCCCCGGTTCGCGAAGAAAGCCGCCGACCGGGTCCCGCCCACCAGCGAGACGCCGAGATCCGCTGCCGGTCGGGACTCATCCAGCGGGAATCCCAACCAGAGCGGGAAGCCCGCCAGCGTGGGAGGCAATTCGCCGGCACGCTCCACCAGCCCTTCCCATCCGCGACCTCGGATCAGCACCGGGGAAAAGAGGCCCCTGATCCGCTCAAGCAACTCGCCCAGGGAACCGGCCTCGCGGAGAAGGCTTTCCTCGTTGGCGCTCCACTGGTCTTCAAAGCTCATGGCTGGCCGGTCGCCGACTTCCATACACCGGGTTCACCCGCGCTTCGGGAGATTCGCTGTCGCCATCGCCGCCGCCAACCGATCGGGCAACCGGCAACGGAGGTTGTCGATCATCGCCGCGTCGAGTAGCAGGACGAACGGGTCCGCTCGCCACTTCCGGACCATGCCCGGAGCCAGCTCGCCGACGGCCCTGCAGAGCCGGCGCTTGCAACGCAACCACGGCAGCAGCCCCGCCGTCCATTGCCGGGGAAACCCGAGCCGATCCGCTACATCGTCGCCGAGAAGCGCGCGGGAGACCCGATACCCGTGTTCCACCATGGAACGTTTGGCGCCCGGATCGGTCAATCTCGTCACCTCCGGCAAGGCCCACACCACCGCGTTCGCGATCAGCGCCGATACCTTGTCGGGCGGCGGTTCGCACAGGTGCGCGATCCGGGACAACTCGACGGTTTGGGCCTCGTCGCCGTCGAACAGCAACGCCTCGGGCGTTCCGATCAGCCACGATGCGTAGCGCCAGATCTGCATGAGACCGGCCCGGGCCTCGTCGTTCAGATCCGCCCCGAGCCGCTCGGCATCCCGGATCATCGACGCGGAGAAGTTGGCTGACGCGAGCGCCAGGTTCGCGGCGCTGATGGGCACACCATGGACTGCTTCGTCCCATTGGCCCGAGGTCCGAAGCTGCCGCCTGATCTGAGAGTGCATCAGCCGGATGCGGACGGAGAACTTCCAGCCCTCTCCCGCACGTTCGAGGGAGTTCGGCAGCATGATCATCTCGATCATGTACCGGATGTTCTGCCGAATTCGCTGCAGGCCCTGCTGGGTCGTGACCCGCCCGGTCATGAAGAACACCCTGCTCATCAAGCTGGTGAAGTTTCGCAAGGTGACCACCACGAACGCGGCGATGAACAGATCCAGATGCTGTTGGAACGCATGGCGGCCCGGAAGGACCGCGTCGCCGTCGAACCACGCCGGCCGGCTCTCGACCCCTTCCAGGAAATCGCGCAAGGGCCGCGGCGCTCCCGTGAGGACCTTCGCGTCCTGCTCCATGCCGGCATCGATGAATCGCTGGCCCTCTCGGCGACCCAACGGCGCCAACGCCTCGATGACAGCATCGGCCGCCGGATCGTCGACCACCGTGTACTGGATATACTTCGCCGCCAGATCCGGACGGAGCGCGGACGCCTTCTCGTATCCGGCCCGATATGCCGAAGGGATTACAAGCTCGCCCATGCCAACCTCATGATTGCAACCTTGACAGTTCCGAAAGACCGCCTGCAAGGCGGACAGGAGCTGCGTCTATTCGGGCTTCAACGCACAATACCGCCCGAGCTCGAAACATCCGCTTTGCCACGCCACGTCCAGCACCTGGAACTTTTCCATCAAACGGCGGAGCTTGGCCGGCAACAGGCCGCAAAACTCCAGTCCTCTGAGAATCTGGTAGTTGTTCTGGACGAGCCGCTGGTTGTCCACGTCCTTTCCGTTAAAACCCTCGAACTCGACAACCACCAAGCCCGCGCCGCGCAACCGCCTGGTGTAGGTGGACCGGCTTTCCAGACTTCGCATCGCCCATGGTTCAAACAACGGCCGAATGTACTGTTCGTGTTGATCGTTCGTCAGTCCGTCGCACATCAGCCAGTCCATCGCCACGATCCGCCCTCCGGGCTTGAGGATCCTGCGGACCTCGTGAAGGAATCGTTCTCTATCGCTGTAGTGGCAGGCGCTCTCGATGTTGACAACGACGTCGATGGTATCGTTGCCGAACGGCAGGCTGTGGGAACAGTTCCCGTACTCGAAACCGATGCGCTGGTCCAAGCCTGCATCCAACACCTTCTTCCGCGCTATCTCCAACTGCCTGGTGCTCAGATTGACGCCCGTGACCACGCAACCCCGCGTCTTTGCGAGATGGATGGCGGTTCCGCCGATCCCGCAACCCGCGTCCACCACGCGGTGGTCCTTCTCGATCATGGCCGGGGTAACGATGGCCTCGACCATGCGTTCCAGTCCGCGCGCGAATTCCTCCGACCCTGCAAGGGGCTCGCCCTTCTCGGGACATTCTCCAACCTCGAACAGTCCGAAGTGGATGTGGTCGGGGTTCCACGACTTGATGTAGAAGTCCTCGGTCAACTCGTCGTAGTGACGCGCGACCTCACGGTCGTGGGCCGAGGCAGCCGGCTCGTCGCGTTGATCCAACGTCAGCACCTCCTTGGCGGCCTGCTAGTGTGGTGTCTGGTTAATTCGCATCATAACCTGCGGGTCTTTTTCGCCGTCGGCTGCGTTGCTCTTCCTCGCGTGGTGCCCGCCACTGCTCGTCATC
>LXNJ01001883.1_pt1 | contig 11982 bp, 6 predicted proteins | sample 809081 | NCBI WGS metagenome assembly LXNJ01 (sample SAMN04870510, study PRJNA318959) | sponge metagenome | biome: sponge; feature: marine sponge reef; material: water | host: Petrosia ficiformis | place: Greece: Milos, Mediterranean Sea | collected 2013-05-29 | depth 5-7 m
CCTCGCCGACGCGGTGCTGGCGCGAACACGCAGACGACGGCCCCGGCCCCGGCCCGCGGCGGTCGATCGATGGCAGGAAGCCGCCCGGCGGCTCTTTGCGAGGCCCCGCATCGCCTGGGAGGCCGGCTACGTCGGGGCGCTCGTGCTCTGGCTGGCCTTCGGCGCGTCGTGGTCGCCGCTGCGGACGACCGCGGTCGAGGCGCGGGTCATGTTGCAGCAGGGCGTGTCCGGTGTGCGCCAGGCGGGCGCCGAGTCCGTCGCGTCCATCAACCGGGCGGTCGCCGCCGTGAGCGAGCGGACCGTGCGCGCCGCGGCGCACGGTGCGAGCGACGTCGCGGGGCGGTTCGCCGGCCCCTGGTACCGCCGGGCCGCGGCGGCGGCGCCGGACCTGGGCCCGCACTGGCGGCAATTCGTCCAGGCGGTGGAAGACCGCGACCTGTTCGGCGGCGCGGCCGCACTGCGGTCGCTGAGCCGCGACGCGGGGCGGATGTTGGCCGAGCTGCTTTCACTGTCCCCTTCCACCACGGCCACGGATGACGTGTCGCGTCCGGCCGAAAGGAGCAGACCATGAACGGTTCCCCCGAGCACCAGGATGCCCCGGCGGCGTCCTCGACGTCTTCTGACGCCCCATCGCCGGCGGCTCCGACGACCCCTTCCCCGGCGACCCCTTCCCCGGCGACCCCTTCCCCGGCGACCCCTTCCCCGGCGGCCCCTGCTCCGGCGGTTCCGTCGGCGCCTCCGACCTCGGCAGCCCAGGCGGCGGCCGCCCCGGCTGCGCAAGCCCCGGTACCGCCGGCGCCGACATATCCCGCGCCGCATCCGTCCGCCGCCGGCCAGCCCGTTCCCCCGGGTGGCGGGGTATCCCGGTTGCACCGCAAGTCGCCGTTCCTCGCGGGTCTGTTGTCACTCATGCCCGGAATCGGCCAGATCTATGTCGGCTACTACAAGATTGGCTTCCTCCACATCGCCGTGTTTGCGATGACCATCACCCTATTGGCATCCGGCCCCGCTCAGTCGGGGATGCTGTTCTCGCGGTTCGTGCCCCTCTACCCGGCCCTCGGGATCTTCCTGGGGTTCTTCGTCATCTACAACATCGTCGATGCGGTCCACCGCGCCACCCTCTACAACCTGGCCGTCGAGGGCGTGCAAGGCATCGAGCTGCCGGACATGAACGCGTCGCTACCGAAGCTCCAGGGGTCGATGGGCGGCGGCGTGGCGCTGATCGTGTTTGGCGTCATCCTGCTGTCCAACACCCTGTTCGGACTCTCGCTGGACTGGCTCGCGAGCTGGTGGCCGTTGGGGTTGATTGCCCTGGGGGGCTATCTCGTCGCGAAGGCCAAGGCGGAACGGCGCGATGGGGGCATGCCGGGCGACGGATCGTCCTGACGGACACCGTTGCGTGCGGATCGAACGCGGTGGTGTCGTTCGGGGTTTCGCCCTCGAGGCTGCTTTCGAGGGCCGTGGTCGAGGCCGGTCCGAGGTTTCGGCGTGAGCGCCGACCCCGCGACCGTCCGCCCGATTCGACGGCGCGGGCGCCGAGCCTGGACAGCCGGGGTTGTGCTGATGGCGGACTCACCATAGATTAACGGAATGGCCCGCCAACGCCGCCGCGCCGCGGTCACGGGTTGCCTCGTCCTCTCGTTCGGCCTCGGCGGCTGCGGATCGGCCGACGATCTGGTCCCGGTCGGGTGTCTGCCCGGAGAGCCGCCGGCGGCTGTGGCGCGACCGGTCGCCGCGGATGCCCTCGCCGTCTACCTCGACGTATCGCAGTCGTCGACCAACTTCGGGCGCGGCACCGGCGAATCGGCTTACCGCGACCTCATCGCGTGGCTGGTCGATCTCGGTTCGGAGTTCGCCGAGGCCCGGAGCTACGGCTTCGCCGAGCGGATCGCCGAGATCGACGAGGACGTCTTCGTCGGGGCCGCGCGCGGCGACGTAAACCCCTGCGGCCCGTGCGGGTTCCGGGAGTCGCGCCTCGACGACGTGCTCGCCGCGATCGCCGCGCCCGAGTCGCGCGAGTCGCTCGCGGTGGTGGTCACCGATCTCTGGATCGACAATTCGGACCTCATCGGCAGCGCCCGGCTCGCGCTGCAGCGTCCGATTCGGAGCATTCTCGCCGACGGCCGGGCGATCGGGGTCCTCGGCGTCCCGGCCCCCTATTCCGGCCAGGTCTACGACGTTCCGGTCCCCTCCGGCACCACGTCGATTCCCGCCGGCCGCGTTCAGCAGCGCCCGGTGTTCGCCCTCATGATCGGCCCCCCGGGGCAGGTCGTCGACCTCGAGCGGCGCATTGCCGGCGAGGTCTTCATGAACGCCGGGCAGGCGCAACGGCACTTCTCGCTGTTCACCCCGACCCTCACCGTCGAGGGGCCGGTCGAGCACCGGCTGGCCCCGCAGGGGCCCGGCGTACGGCGCGCCTACGTCCTGGCCATCGAGGGCGCGAACGTGCCGGGGTTCCTGATCGATCGCCGCGCCGTCGATCCGCTGATCGGCGACGGGGCGGAAGCGGGCCCGGCACTGGCCGCTCCTCTCTCCGGGGTCGGGCATGCCGGCGCGCCGGCGCCGGGCGACTATGACCTCGCCGCGGAGACGTGGACGCTGGTCCCGCCGGAGCCGTCGGCGGCGTGCGATGCCGACGCCTGGTATCCGCTGGATATCGGACGGGCTCTTCAGCAGGTGACGGACTCCGGTGGGCCGGTCGTCGGTCTCGACGTCTCCCATCCCGACCTGCTCGCGATCCGGCCCGGCGAGATTGCGTTCCTCCGATACCGGGTGGCGGTCGAGACCTTGCAGCAGAGCGGACCGGGCACGGCGTGGCTGGACGACTGGAGCTTCGACGCCGGCGAGGCGGCAGGGCTGCGGAGCGATCCGCCGCCGCTGTTCCCGGCCCTCAACCTCTCGGAGTTCGGGCGGATTCTCGAGATCGCCATGGGCGAGCTGGTGACCGGCGAGACCGTCGCTCATGGCGGCGTTCTCCTTTCGGTGGAGTGAGTTCGATGGACCGCGCTTTCAAGCTCTGGATCGCACCGAGCCTGCTCGGCTTCGTCGTGGCCGCCGTCCTCGGCTTCCTCCTCGCCGCGCTGTGGCAGGCGGCGGCGGTCGGCGTGGACGACCTCGATCGGCAGGTGTACGAGCGCGCCATGGAGGATCGCGTGTACCACGACCGGATCATGGCGGAAGTGAGCGGGGCGACGGATACGCTGCTGCTCACGGTGGCGGCGGTGGTCTGGCTGACCGCCATGGGGTGGTTCGCCCTGTGCTGGAGGACGCCGATCGCGGCGGTGGGCGCGGTCCGCCGCCTGCGGTCGCGATGGGGGCTGATCTGCCTGGGCGGTTTGGTCCTCGGCGTCCTCGTGGCCGGCTACGTCGCGGTCTGGGGCTCCCAGCTGTCCGCCCTGATCATGCTGCGCCCGCTGCTCCTGCTCTTCCTGTTCCTCGTCCCCTTCTTCGGCGCAATCTACTACGCGACAGGCGTGCTCTGCACCCACCGGGTGTATCTCCCGGCGATTCCCTGGAGCAGGTGGCGAGCGTGGCAAATCTGATCCTGGGTCTCGGCGGGACCGGCGCCCGGATCGTGGAGTCGTTCGTCCATCTCTGCGCCACCGGTCTCGGCCCTTCCGAGGCCGCGGTCGCCTTCATCGACCAGGATCAGTCCAACGGCAACACGCTTCGGGCGCGCACCACCCTCGCCAAGTACGCTTCCGCGCACCGCGCCCTGCGCGTGCTGGGAGGCGAGCATCCCGAGCCGGCCTGCGACCTGCTCGGCACCCGGTTGGACCCGCATCCGGACGAGCACGACGTGGAGAAGTGCCACTGGGTGCCGCAGCGGGACAGCGATGCGAGCCTGGCCGGCCTCATCAAGTACCGCCTGATGCGGGAGGAGAACGCCAAGGACCTTGCGCGCGCGCTGTTCCACGACCGGGACGAGCTGCGCATGCCCTTGAACGAAGGCTACCGGGGCCGGCCCCATGTCGGGTCGGCCGCGCTTCTCGCGCAGATCGAGACCGACGAGTTCTGGCGCTCCCTGGAGGACGTGGTACGGAACGCCAACGAAGAGGTGCGCGTGTTCCTGTGCGGATCGGTGTTCGGCGGCACGGGGGCGTCCGTCCTTCCCACGTTGGCCCGGCGGCTGAGGCAGGTGGCGACGGAGGTCGACCGCCCGTTGCGCACGGCCGGGGCGCTGATGTTGCCGTACTTCACGTTTCCGCCGGCCGAGGATCGGGAGGCCAATGTCGCCGCCGGCCACGAGCTGCTTCTGCAGTCGCAGTCCGCCTTGCGGTACTACCACAACGAGATGGAGGTCGGTGGGAAGCCGTACAGCTTCGACGACCTCTATCTCGTCGGATGGAAACCGGCGATCGAGCTGAGCCATCACGCTCCCGGCGCCGCGCTGCAGGCCAATCCGCCGCTGGCGCCCGAGCTGTTCGGGGCCCTGGCCGCGGCGCGGTTCTTTCGGGAGGAACGGGACGGGGGCGAACGCGGGGGCGGCGACCGGCCCGCGCGCCTGCAGGTCATCGCGCGCGACACGCCGGGCCGGCTCGACTGGGCCGATCTGCCGTCGGTGACGGATCGGGAGGCCAGCGACACCGCCTATGCTTCGTGGCTGCGATTCTGCGCGCTCTGGCACTTCAACTATGCCAGGGCGTTCAGGGCCGACCCGCCGTCGGGTGTCAGGGACGAGGCGTGGTTCCGCACCATTCTCGGCGACGCCGATCCCGACTCCTCCATGAACGCGGCGTTAGGTGAGCTGGACGCCTACGTGTCGACGGCCCTCCGGTACGCGGCGGCGATGTCCGCGTTCTCGACGTGGGGCGGCGACGGCGGCGCATCGTTCAATCTCTGGACCCACGGCCCGATCGCGGCGGTGGACCGGCGCGACCCGACGGTGGACGCCGATCTGGGCCGAGGGGCGCTGGCCGGTGGACTGGAGAGCTTCCAGTACCTGGTTCGCGGGCTCGACCGGGCCCCGGACGCCGCCGCCGTCTATTGGGCCATTTGCCAACGGCCGGCACCGACCTCCACCGGTCTCTGGCCGTTCGTCGCGCTTCTTCATGCCTGCGTAGGGCTGTCGTCAACCTGAGGGTCGAACCGTGCCCGTGGAGCTCAACCTTCCCGGCCTCCGCAAGGACGGCCGCGTCAGAAGTCCCGCCCGGGGCGGGGTCTGGTCGCCGCTGGACCAGCTGAACGACCTTGCCGCCGCCCTCGCGGTCGAGGCGGCGAGCATGCCGCTGCGCGAGATCAAGTCGGTCCCCCACACGTGGGGCCACGTCATCGTCTTCGAGACGGCGCTGCTCGATGAACGCCATCCCGGCCATCAGGACGCGAAGGGACAATGGCGCGCGCTACTGGCGATGCTCGCGCTCCGCAATCGTCCCGGATTCTCCGTGGAGGCCCGGCCCGTCACCTTCGGCCGGGGCTCCGGCGAAGAGAGGGAGATCCACCGGTTCACGAAGGTCGCCGGCACCGAGAAGCTGAAGCCGAGAATCCAGGCTGAATGCACCTGGGACCCGGCGCACCTGCTGTACGCGGAGCCGCCGGATCGGTCGGGGAACGATCCGGACGTGCTGATCGGCATGCTCTCGCCGTCGACGATCGTGGCGCCGGCGCGGGACTTCTCCGGCCACGAACGCCTCAACCAGTTCTGGGCGAGGAACGGACTGCGCGATCCCCTCCTGGACTCGCCGGGTCCCGATGAGCTGCTCAGCCCGGACGAGCTGGAGGTGTGCCGCCTGTTCGCGATGAACCTGCGGGACAAGATAAGAGGTCTGGGCGAGCCGCGCGACGCCGACGCGACCAACACCATCGTCGGCCTGCTGGAGGAGTTCGCCGGGGACCTCGACGAGAGCGGGGCCGAGCATCACATCGCGAACTGGACCGAGAAGCCGCTGGGCGATCTGGTGGCCCAGGACCCCGGAGGGCTGTACGAGGCGGTCAACTCGGTCTGGGAGGACGACCAGCAGGCCTCCGAAGTCACCGACCTGGAGCTCGCACGGCTACGCATCGACGAGGACACGACCCTGAAGATCGTGCTCGCCGATCCGAGGTGCGTGGACACGCTGCGCAGGCGGCCGGAGTACATCTCTCTCTTCGGGCAGCGCACCCTCGCCGATCTCCCGGCCGCGGACGACGGCGGGCCGGTGGGGATTCCGGAACACCTTCGACGCGAGGCGGCGAACAACAACATCCTGCTGCTGGGTCCGGGAGACCTGCTGGCGGATCGGCTGACGGCGCTGGAGGAGTTCCACACGGGGGCGCATCCCGACGCCTTCCAGACGAAGCTGCTGCCGGTCAAGGCGGCGGCCCTCCTGCTGTTCTCGAGCATCGAGGAGCTGGCCGGGCGAATCGACCTCCTGGGCAGCGCGTCGCGTCCCCGGGTGGGCCTTCGGGTGACGTTGACCGATCGCAGGAAGCAGAAGCACGAGCACCTCGTCGCGCGCGAGTACGGACAGGAAGCGCTCGAGAAGGCCAACCCTCCCTGGGCCCTCGCCGCGTGGCCCGACTTTCGACTGCCGCCGGGCCGCGACGACGCCGATCACGAGATTCCCGGGTGGACCTGGAACTACCTCTTCACCAGCACCAACGTCAGCCGTTCCGCGTTGGAGCGCTCGGTCATCGTCACCACCGGCGTATCGCGCAAGATCCTCGAACGCGACCTCGCGCGCCCCGGATTCGGCGGCGGGCCGGCGCGCGTGAGCTACTGCCGTAATCGGCTGGAGGCGTGGAGCGCCGGAGACGGCCCGTGGGAAGGGGCGAGCGGCGCCCGGTTCGACGAGGGAGGGCCCGGCGAGGAGAGAAGCTGGTTCGAATGGCTTCGGATGCGCAGCGATGCCGGCCAGAATCCGCACGAGAAGAGCCTGCAGCGTAGCGACTCGGCGTTCGAGGCCGCGTTGTTCGAGCTGCCCTCCACCCACGGCGCCGTCTATGCGGGGTTGGGCATTCTGCCTCGGGCCCGCGCCGTGCAGACGCAGGACGCCGCCGCCGGGGGCACCGCACGGATCGCGATCGACTTCGGCACGAGCAACACCATCGTCTACTGCAAGCGGGGAGAGGGCAAGATCGAGCCGCTGCCGTTCACGGGGCGGCTCCGCCGATTCAATCAACACCGGGACGGGGAAGGCAGGAGCGTCGACCGGGAGGCCGAGTACACCGCGTTCATGCCCGGCGGGGACGTCAGTCAGCCGTTCGCGACGGTCATGCAGGTTCGCAGCGCCGCCGGCGGCGCCGATCTGGCGGACGCGTGGAAGGCGGCCGGCGAACCCGTTCTCTGGCGGGACTACGCGTTCTTCGATCCCGACGTGTTGCACCTGACGGAGAGCCTGCTGTCCGGGAGGGGCCGGTCGAACCTGATCTTCGACTTGAAGTGGGGAACCGAGCCCGGCGACCGGACGCGCATGGGCCGGTACCTGCGCCACATCACCATCCTCAGTCTGGCCGAGGTCCTGGGTCATCGCCACCTGCCGGCGCCGAGCTCGGTGACGTGGCATTTCTCGTATCCGATAACGGTGCCGAGCGGAGACGCGTACCGGAAGGTCATCGGTTCCGCGGCGCGAAACGAGGGAGAGCGCTGGAACGCGGTCGAGTTCCACTCCGAGAGCCACGCGGCCCTCGACTATTTCCGCGAGGTGGAGCGGGCGAAACCGCAGGCGATGCTGGTGCTCGACATCGGCGGCGGGAGCACGGACATCGCGCTCGCGGTGCGAGAGGCCGCCGTCTGGCAGCACTCGGTGCGGTTGGCCGGCGACGATCTCATGACGGAGTTCCTCCTGTACAACCGGCACGTCCTGGAGGTCCTGGACCTCGCGCACATCGGCAGACAGGGGGTGTTCGGGGACAAGAAGAGCCGGAGCGCGTTCATGAATCCGCCCGGCGACCAGCCGCCGTCGGACAGCGACCGGAACGCGGCCAAGGCGATCATCAACAGCCTGGTCTTTGGACGGACGTTCGGAGACAACTGGGTCAATGTCAGGGACGCCGAGGCCATGAAGCTGCTCAAGGCAGGGGCGTCGGTGATGATGGGCGGACTCTGCTCCTTCCTGGGAAAGCAGATCCGATCGTTGCTTCGCGTCGATCCCGCGCCCCTTGTTCCGGGGGACCTGACGTCGATTCGGTTGTGCTTCGGCGGCAGAGGCTCCACCCTGTTCAAGCTGTGGGAGGACGACGAGACGTTCAAGGCCCTGCGGGGGTACTTGAGCGAGGATGCCGCCGCGAACCTCACGCTGGAGGCCCCACCCGAGGTGACGCCGTACTTCAGCCAGGACATGAAGCACGAGGTGGCCAAGGGCATGCTGGCCCAGCGGCGGGACAAGACGCCGTTCCCGTCGACCAGCCTCCGCGTAGTCGGGATAGGCGCCAGGCTCGACGAGGACGTGAACGCCACCGACTTCATGGACGACATCAGGGGGAAGCACCGGGACGATGTCGACCCGGTGGTGGGGTGGGAGGAGTTCAGGGCGTTTCTCGTGCGCGTGGGCAGGGAGTGCGGTTTCGGATTGGACATCGCGCGCGTGGCGCGCGACGACATCACGGCCGAGGGAAAGAGCGCGTTCGTGAATCTCCTCCGGGACGAGGGAGAGATCGAGCCTCCGTTCATCGCCATGCTCCGCAAGACGCTGAGCTTGCTCTACGAAGGAAAGGGAATCCGGGTGAGCTGGGACCTGCCCCGCGAACGATGACGCCGGCGCGCCGGGCCGTGGCCGCAGATGCTTCCCGAGGCGTCCAATTCTGTCGTCTCGTGGTTGCGTTCGGCCTCGGCTGCCCTTGGCGTGAGCTCCCGGACCCGTCCGCCGACGGGGTCGGTGAGACACGGAGTCGGACGTAGCCATGCCTGAGTACCGGAAGACGGACGCGGCCGACTGGGTCCCGAGGCGGGATTGGGACAGCGTTCGCGAGGAGCTGAGAGGGCTCCTCGAGGCGGGCGAGGACTGTGGCGAATTCAGCGTCCGCATCGACAACCGGGGCGACGAGGAGCGCGCGGACCGCCACCCGAAGACCCGCGACCTGTTCTTTCGGGTCGCCCAGGAAGCGCTCGTGGCCATCGAGCGGGTCAACGCGGGCGCGGACTATCACCTGGACAACGAGCAGCGTCGCCGCTGGGTCAGCGAGTGGCTGGCCGCGGGAGCCGACCCCGGCGCACGAGGCCCGAAGGGCTGGACGCCACTGCATTTCGCGGCGGCGGGGAACTGGGGTCCCGACCTGGTGGCGGCGCTCGTGGACGCTGGCGCCGCCGTCGGCGAGGGTGACGACGGCGGCGGGACCCCGCTGCATCTGGCCGCGCGGTACGGCTCGCCGGAGGTGGCGGTGGCGCTACGGACGCGTGGGGCCGGCGTCGACGCGCGGGACGCGGCCGGCCGGACCCCGTTGCACGGAGCGGCGTGGGACGGGGCGCCGGACTCGGCGGCGCAAATGGTGGCGGCCCTCGTGGACGCCGGGGCGGACGTCGACGCGCGGACGAAGAATCGGTTGACGCCCCTGCATCTGGCGGCGTGGCGCGGTCCGCTGGAGGCGGTCACGGCGCTGCGCGAGGCCGGGGCGGACGTCAACGCACGGAACAAGGACGACTGGACGCCGCTGCATCTGGTGGCTCGGTACGACCGGCCGAAGGTCATCGCGGCCGCCCTCCTCGCCGCCGGCGCCGACCCCAACCTGCGGACCCGGGATGGCTGGACGGCGCTGCGCCTGGCCGCCGCGCAGGGCGGGCGGGGGGTCGTGGAGTCGCTCCTGGCGGCTGGCGCGGATGCCGGCGCGCGGAACGAGCACGGCGCGACCGCCCTCGATCTGGCCCTGGCGTACCGGCGGCCTCCGGACGTCATCGCCCCGCTGCGGGCGGCCGGCGTTCATGGCGCCGGGCGGAGCCGGGATCGCTCGACGGGCCTCGTCGAGCCTTCGATTCGCAAGATGGTCGGCGCGGCGGTGTCGAGCGCCAGCCGGCGGTGGTCGGGGGAGTTGCCGTTGGTGCGGGCGGAACCCGGCGGAGTCGACCGGGCGGCGAGTCCGTCGGCGGAGAGCCGACCGCGGCTTACCTCGGCGCGGCGGGCGCTGGCGGCGGGCGTGCGGCGACTGAGGAAGCGCTGGCGTTGGCTGGGCGCCCTCGCGGTCGTTGCCGTGGTCGGCGTCTGGGCGGGCACGGGTGACGACGGGCGGTCGTCGCCGCCGATTCGCGACAACGCCGCTCCCGATGCGGCAGCGCCCCGGGGGGCTGGCGCCGACGCCGGCGAGCCGATACCGGACGGCGCGACCGTCGCTCCGCCGGAGGCGGAGGTCGCGCTGAATCTCGGCGCCTCGGCCCGCCGGCGCATTCAGGCGGGGCTGTCGGCGGCGGGCTTCGAGCCGGGTCCGGCGGACGGTGTGTTCGGCGCCGGCACGCGTGATGCGATTCGGGCGTGGCAGACAGCGCGCGGTGCCCCCGCGACGGGATACCTGAGCCGGGAAGAGGCGGACGATCTGTTCGAGCTGGGCGCCGGCGATCGGGAGTATGCCGGCTCCGAACGGGGTGGCGGAAGACTCACGGTTCGGGCCGCGCCGGAGAGCCGAATCGAGCTGGATGGTGCCGACGTCGGCGTCGCCGGCGCGACCGGACTGCTGATGCTCTCCGAGGTTCAGCCGGGGCGCCACGTCGTGGTCGCGCGGAAGGAGGGCCATACCGAAGCGACGGGCGTGGTCGAGGTCTTCGAAGGACGGGCGGAGGTCGTGGAGCTGACTTTGGCCGCCTTGCCGGGACGGCTGACGGTGACCGCGAACGTCGCCGATGCGCGGCTGCAGATCGGGGACGCCGGCGACCGCCGCCTACCGCTGAACGGTCTCGAGCTTCCGCCCGGCTCACATCGAGTGACGGTGAGCCGGGAAGGGTTCAGGACCGTCGAGAACGAGGTCGAGATTCGTCCGGGGGCGCTCACGACGCTGGATCTCGTTCTGGAGCCCGCACCGGTCGAGGATCTGCTGCGGGCGGCTCTGGATATGTTCGTCGCCGGCAACTATCGGGAGGCCGCCGATGGTGCGCGTTCCCTGCTCGACCTGCGCCCCGATGCCGGCGCGGCGCATCTCCTGCTCGGAACGGCCCTGTACGAGCTCGGGGAGTTCGACGAGAGCATCGACCCCCTCGGGCGGGCGATCCTCCTCGGCGAGGAGGTCGTCCTGCCTGCCAAGCATCGCCATGGAGGGGCGGGCCTTCGACAAGGCTTCTGCCGCGGCACGGTCACCTTGAGCAGGAGCGAGGTCGCCTTTCTCTCGGGAGAGCAGCCCGATCACGGCTTCTCCGTCACGCCGGACAAGGTGACGAACCTGGAAGTCACACAGTCTCTCCGCGGCTCTGCCTTCCGGCTGAACACCAGCGTGCAGGACGAGGAGCGGGGCATACGGCGGCGCAACTTCGACTTCGTGCACCGGAACGCGGCACGCGCGAGGGAGGATCCCGAGTCTCCGGTGATCGTGCTCACGTGTCCGGACTGTGACGGGTCACTGAACGTTCAGGCCGCGCTCATGAACTACCTGACCCGCTTGGCGAGATGACTCTCGGGCGTGGACTCGGCGTCGGACCGCGCGCCAGGCGGTGACCCCCGGCCGCGGTCCGGACGGTGCCGCTCGTGGTCGATCGGCGACGCCCGCTTGGCGAGATGACTCTCGGGCGTGGACTCAGCGCCGCACTGCGCGCCAGGCGGTGACCCCGGCCGGGGTCACCGCGGTCCCGCTCATGGTCGATCCGGCGACCCGGCCCGTGTACGAGACGCCGCCGGCCTCGAAGCTGATCTGCTCCCCGCGCAGCCGCCCGTCGGTGACGGAGACGGTCCCGTTCGCCGTCCGGAGCTCGCCGGACACCTGCTGAAACCGCTGCTCCAGCACCAGCTCGCCGGCGTCCATCCGCCAGGCGCCGGCCACCTTGGCGGGCACGATCCACAGCAGTGACGTGCACCAGGTGGGGCACGGGTCGAGCACGACGGTGGCGTCGGGGACCCATCCGGGGGCCTCGGGGTCGGTTTCCGACCCGCG
>LXNJ01001884.1_pt1 | contig 11980 bp, 12 predicted proteins | sample 809081 | NCBI WGS metagenome assembly LXNJ01 (sample SAMN04870510, study PRJNA318959) | sponge metagenome | biome: sponge; feature: marine sponge reef; material: water | host: Petrosia ficiformis | place: Greece: Milos, Mediterranean Sea | collected 2013-05-29 | depth 5-7 m
CTTCACCAACCCCACCAACTTCGAGGCCCGAGGCCTGCTGACAACGTGACCAGCCGACCGGTCCCAGCAACCCCTCATCCCACGCTTACGCGAAGGGCCTCTTGTTCTCGGCGGGCGTTCGGCCGATTCCGCGCCGACAGCTAGTGTCGGCGTCATGGTTCATTTGGCCTGCATGGTGATGCCCGAAGGACCGGTTGACGCGGTGGTGCGGGCCGCGGTTGCGGCCGAGGATCGCGGCTGCAGCCGGGTGTGGATCCCCGACGAGGGCCTGGCGGCCCGCGAATGCTGGGTGACCCTCGGAGCGGTGGCTGCGGCCACGGGTTCGGTGGAGGTGGGCACCGGCATCACCAACGCCTACACCCGGCATCCGGGGATGACCGCCGCGGCGGTCGCCACCCTCGACGAGGCGTCGGGTGGGCGGGCCGCGCTGGGGATCGGGGCGGGCGGGGCCCTGACGCTCACGGCGCTGGCCATCGAGCGCCGGGCTCCGATCACGGCCATGCGCGAGCTGGTGACGACGAGCCGGGCGCTGTGGTCAGGCGAGACCGTCGACCGCGACGGTGTGACCGGCGGGTTCCGGCGGGCCCGCCTCGACTTCGGCCGGCCCGACATTCCGATCTGGGTGGCCGGGCGAGGCCCGCGGGTCATGCGGCTGGCCGGGGAGCTGGCCGACGGCTTCATCATGTCGTTCGTCCACAAGGAGCTGATCGGCGAGCATGTGGCTGCCATCAGGGCCGCCGCCGACGAGCACGGCCGACCCCACCCGAGGCTGTGCTACATGACCATCCTGGCCACGACCGAGGTGGCCCGCCAGGCCGCCCGGGCCAGCCTGACCTTCCGGCTGGTCGACTCGCCCGACACGGTCAAGGCCCGCATCGGCCTCGACCCCGCTACCGAGGCGGCCATCCGCCGGGGTCTCGCCGACGGCGGGCCCGCAGCCGCGGCTCATCTGGTGCGCGACGACTGGGTGGACGCCTTCGTGATCTCCGGGACGGTGGAGGAATGCCGCGTCGAGCTGAACGCCCTCGTGACGGCGCACAGGATCGACGAGTTCCAGGTCTCGGTCAACGACCTCGACGCCGCGTTCGACGACCTGTCCCTCGCCGCTGAGATCGTCCGCGGCCCCTAGAGGCCGAGCGGGCGGGCCGCTGTCAGCTGCTCGGCCCTCTCCATGGGACGCGGGGGAGCTGCTTCTCCTTGTCTACGAACGGCAGGGTGTCGACGGTCGCGGGGTGGGGCGTGCCGTCGCGGTCGTGCAACATGACCGTCTTGGCGAGCCAGTCGTCCCCCGGAAGGGGCCGGTCGAAGCGCACGTAGCCGACTCCGGCCTCCAGCGTGGGCGACCACGTCCCGATCGTGATGTGTCCGACACCATGGTCGCCGAAGCGGACGTGCATGCCGGACTCGGGCGCGGCGGTCGCACAGATCAGCCCGAACAGCAGCTGGCTGCGGTCGGCTGTCTCCAGCGCAGCCCGGCCGATGAAGTCCTCCTTGTCGAACCTCACGAACTGCCCGATGCCGGCTCCGAACGGCGTCAGGTCCGGCTCGATGTCGGTGCCGTTGTCCAGGATGCCGGACTCGACCCGCCGGATCCCCATCGACGACGACGAGCTGAACTCCATGCCGAAGCGCTCGCCGCATGCGAACAGGCCGTCCCAGAGGGCGTCATGGTCGGTCGCCTCCGGGCCGCTGTTGCAGTAGATCTCGATACCCGCCTCGCCGGTCCACCCGGTGCGCGACACCCACAGCGTCTGGCCGCAGACCTCGAAGAACCGGGCGTGGAAGTACTTGAAGTCCTCCGGCAGCCCGCCGCCGATGGCAGCGTCGAGCACATCGAGCGACTGCGGTCCCTGGATCTGCAGCACCCGCGAGTCCGGGTCGCGAACCTCCACGTCGAGCCCGATGGCGTTGGCCTGGAGCCAGCTCATGAACTCGCCGTTGGCCTTGACGTACCAGAAGCGATCCGGAGCGAGGCGCATCACCACGCCGTCCATCAACACAGTGCCTTCGCCGGTGCAGGCAATGCCGTACCGGGCCCGTCCGACGGCGAGCGTCTCGGCCCGGCACACCAGGACCCTCTCGAGCAGCCGGGCCGCGTCGGGGCCGATGATCTCCAGGGGCTTCTCAGGGACGTCGTAGAGCATGACGCCCCGGCGCAGCTTCCAGTAGTTGGCGACGGGGTCCTCGTCAGGGGTCATCTTGACCGGGTACAGGCGGTCGCAGTACATGCAGAAGACCGTCTGATCGGTCACGTAGCGGTGGGCGAAGGGCGACTGGGCCACCCGGAACGAACTCAGCGCGACAGTGTCGAACGAGTCGATGTAGTAGTGCTTGGACCCGGTCATCTCCACCTCACCGATGCTGCCGAAACGGCGGCCCAACCTAGCGGCCCGGCGGGCGGCTGGACGCGGTCAGGACGAGCGTCCCGACATCTCCACCGGAACCGGCCCGGGTCGTGACGGACGCGTGGCGAGAACGAGCAGGAGCGAGTCGTCGAGTTCGGATGTCCGCTGGCGGGAAGCCGCGGTATGAAGCCCCTCGTAGGGTCGTGACATGGACAACTTGGATGACGTTCGATGGGCCGCGGCCGAGTCCCGAGCCGAGAGCGCGGTTGGGGTGTTCTTCTTCGCGGCCCGCACGACCGGGATCTACTGCCTTCCGACGTGCCCGTCCCGCCGCCCGCTGCGCAAGAATGTCGTGTTCTTCAGGACCGGCGGTGAGGCAGTCGCGGCGGGGTTCAGGGCATGCAAGCGCTGCCACCCGGACCGAGAGCGGGTGACCGGTCCGTCGCTGGCGGCAGTAATCGAGGTATGCCGCTGGATCGAGGACCCGCACGACGACCCGTCGGTTGCGGAGCTGGCCCGGCGGGCGGGCTGGTCCCAGCGGCATTTGAGCCGCATGTTCAAGGACACCGTCGGTGTGACCATCTCTGCCTATCGGCGCGCCCAGCGCGGTGAGCGGGTCCGCAGCGCGCTGCGTGGTGGCAGTCCTGTCACCGATGCCGTTCTCGAAGCCGGGTACGGGTCTATGCGGGCGTTCTACGACGGTGCCGGGTCGCAGATGGGGGTCACCCCGGCCGCATTCAGAAACGGGTCGCCGGATGCCCGGGTGCAGTACACGGTCTTGTCCAGTCCGCTGGGGGAGGTTCTCGTGGCCGCCACCGGGCGCGGGGTGTGCGCGGTGCGCATCGGCGATGCCGGCGACGAACTTGTGGCCGAGTTGGCGGCCGAGTTCCCCCGGGCGCGGGTCGAACGCGATGACGACGCGCTCGAGCACGCGGCGCGCATCGTGAGCGACCTCGCCTGCGGCCGGCCCGCAGCGGCCGCTGATCTCCCGCTCGATCTCCAGGGTTCCACGTTTCAGGTCGCGGTGTGGCAGGCGCTTAGGACGATCCCACCGGGAACGACCGTCACCTATGGCGAGCTGGCGGCCAGCATCGGGAGGCCGACGTCTCACCGGGCGGTGGCGGGCGCCTGCGCCGCCAACCCCGTGGCTCTCGTGGTTCCGTGCCATCGCGTCGTGCGGGCCGATGGCTCGACCGCTGGGTATCGCTGGGGCGAGGAGCGCAAGCAAGAACTGCTGGCCGCCGAGTCGACGGATGGCCATTGATCCGTAGGCGCCGCCCCACGCTCGCCGTCGAAGGCCAATGCCGCTCGTCCTCTGCTGCGGCGACCCATGGCATTACGATCCGTCAATGGCTAGCGGCAATCCAAGGGGTGAAGCTGAACGGGTCGGTGCAGAGATGCTCGCCGACGAAGCGCCGTTGAGCGCCGTCGAGGTACTCGCAGCGATGGTCGCCATGTTCGACTCAGGCGACCCGACACACGCCGCCCGCTTCGTCGCCGCCGATTACCTCGATCATCAAGGCCTCGGGCAAGGCCCGATACGAGGCGTTGACGGCTTCGCCCGAGTCGTCGCCACGAGCCACGCTGGCTACGAGCATCAAGCGGTCACCATCGAGGACATCTTCGGCACCCCCGACCGGGCGGTCGCAAGGATCCGATGGCAAGGCAGACGCCCCGATGGCGACGACGTCGACCGCGAGACCATCGACATCATCCGAGTCGAGAACGGCCAGGCCGTAGAGCACTGGGGCGCACACACCTGAGCCACTGAACTCTGTGTTGTCAGCTCAGTAGGAGCCCGAGACAGGAGTCGAACCCGCGACCTGCTGTTTACAAGACGCAATCCTTTGCCAGGTTCACTCGTGGCGGTGTGGAGCGGCGCTACGAGGGATGCCCCGCCCACGTCTGGAAGAGTTCTCAGATCCAGCAACCTGCAAGGGCACGAACATTCACGAACAACTCAATCACGACACCAACGGACCGTTCGTCTCGTGACGCGTTTGTGACGAAACAAGCCGCCGATGACCTGCAGCCTGGGGCGCTAGGCCGCGGTTGCTAGCCAGCCGTGGTCGTGGAGGCGCTGCCAGGCGGACTCGATGTGTTGTGCTGTGAACATGCGCTGCTTGCGCTTGCTCCAGCTCTGGACTCGTTCGGTCACGCCGCTCAGGTCATCGACGGTTCCCTCTTGGGCTGCCATCCAGTGAACACTGGCGAGTAGCTCGAGTCCGTACGCGGATTCGTAACCCTCGACCAGTTCGAGCACGCGTTGTATGCGCTCGGCGATTTGGTGGTTCTCGGTGAGGGCCTCGGATGCCTCTCTCGCCCCACCTGGAAGCACGGTGATCGGCTCGGCTTCGCGGACCTTCTTCGAGCCGTCACCGAAGCCTTCGAGTTGATGGCCTTCAAGCGACTTGAGCACATGGCGAAGGTTGTCGGCGTAGGGGCCGTAGATGTTTGCCTGATAGCGCAACTTGAAGTCTTCGCCCGCTTCCTGCAGGAAGTACATGAGCTTGTGGATCTCGATCAGCGAGACGAGGAGCGCTGCGTGCGAGTACTGGTCGATCACCGACACGAGCGCCGCGGTGTTCGTAGTCAGCTTCGGGCGTGGGGTCGATATCACCATGTCGGCTGCGTCGGGGGCGCCTTCCGGCGCGTACAGGTGAACGACGACATCGAGGTTGCCCAGGCGCTCCTTGATCAGTGACCGAACTTCGTCCCAGTCCAGCCCGCCGTGGCCGCAGCCAAGCGGTGGCAGCGCGATGGAAGAAATCTCCAGCTCCTCGATCACATGGCGCAGATCGTCGAGGCCGTCGGCCACGTCGCGGATGCGGGACTTGGCGCGCCAATGACCCTTGGTCGGGAAGTTGATGATCCAGTGAGGCGTTGTGAGCCGGCCGTTGTCGAAGACGAACACCTCGCCGAGTCTCACGGCCTGCTTGTTGCAGGCTGCCTCGTAGGCCTTGAAGTTCGCTGGGAAGGCGTTCTTGAACTGGAGGGCGATCCCCTTGCCCATCACGCCGACCGTGTTGACGGAATTCGCGAGCGCCTCAACCTCCGCCTTCAGCAGGTTGCCGTGTGCGTCGATGAACTCAGCCATCAGAAGTACCACTCGGGTCGGGGAGTGACGAGGACCTTCGCGCCGACGCTAGCCAGTGCGTGCTCGACCTGTTGGCATTTGTCGTCGTTGCAGGCAGCCACCCCGATGAACGCCGACCAGGGCACGTGGCCATGAACCAGGAACTCCGCCATTCGCCGCTCCTGGCGGTCGGGTTCCTCATCCGTGCTCTTCCACATCCGGCCCTCCATGAGGTCCCAGTCCACATAGTCGTCCAAGTCCTGCAGATCGTTCCCGTAGCCAGCGATACGGAGTGCGGCGTTCCGATCCGTGAACACGAACGGGAGGCGTTCCTCCACGACCCTCTCGGTGCTGGTGACGAGGTACACGATCTCCTCCTGGCCTCCGCTGTACGTCGGGACGTCGCCCTTCGAGATGATGAAGAGCATCGGTGATCGCGCGGCGAAGTAGAAGGGGACGTAGTCGGCAACGCAACCGCCAGGCGCCAGAGGTACCGCAAGGTTCCGTCGTCGCCGCTTGACATCGGCATGTCCTACCTCCGTCGGTGCCCTCTGGCCTGCCTCGATCTGCGTATCGCTGAAGAGACCATCCGCGGCGATCGACGCAAGGTTCGAGATGTGGGTGAAGTGATATAGCAGCCCCCGCGTGCGTGTCACCAAGGCTTCATCGCCTCCGACGTTGCAGCCGTGAGACCGAGGAACTCCGACGTCCGCGGATCGGGTGTTCCGGGCTGAGTCGTGTTGAAACACGAGTAGTCGCTGGTTGCGGGGCCAGCGCTGCGATCCGAACACATGTTCATAACATATCGTGTCGGAAGGGTGTCACCAGGCACGGACGATCCCTTCGGGCTTCCACTGATCGAGTGCTTCGAGGCCGCGGGCTTGGTCCTGGGCGATGTCCAGGGCGACGACGATGTGGTTCGCTACCGGCCACTGCTCTCCGGTTATGCGGGAGTGGTCTACTCTGCGGAGACACGTGAGTCGGACGGGCGCCACCACCACGGTGCAGGCTCGGGACGCGGGATTGGTTGCTTCGCCCAGGTAGGAGCGCGCGGCGCGAAGGGCTGATTCGGAGGGCACGTAGAAGTCTGGCGGGTAGTCGCCGGCTGCGACGATCGGTATGCCCCACGACGCGGCGGCTCGGGTGTCGGTAAGCGCCCAGCCTGTCGAGTCTTCGGGCTCGTCGATGCCAAGCCCCAGCCGCCTTGCCTCGTGGGCGCCGGCGTCGGGCAGCGTCGCCAACAGAACGGCTCGCCGCTGCCAAACCGTCAGAAGCGCGTGGAAGAGATCCGGGACCATCGCTTCACCAGCGGAGGTGAGAAGGCCATCGTCTCGCAGCCCGGCCATCGCGCTGGAGACGGCGCTGGGAGCTCGATCGATGTAGCGGGCGATCTGACGCACGCCATGCGGCCGGTCCGGCGTCAGCAAGCAAGCAATCGCTACTTCCTTGGCGACCTGGCTGTCGAGCGACCCACTTCGACCACCGGCCATCGGGAGCGTGGACTCCACGAGGGTGTCAACGAACAGGGGTGGGCTCACGATTCGCAGTTCCCCGCGCCGGTCGAAGTAGTTGACGCCGGCGTCGCGCATCGACCGCTTGGCATCGGCGGCGATGCGATCAGCAACAACGATCAGAGGCACGTCCCGCGGCGCAGTTGCTACCAGCAGTGCGCCCTGCGCGGCAGTGACTACCGACTTGACTTCTACGTCGAATAGCTGGCCGGCAGCCTCGACCACAGCGTCAACACGTGCGGTGCTGGCCGGCTGCTCTGCCGACAAGACGCTGGTCATGACGCCAATACGAAGTAGAGCCTCCGACAAGCTAGCAACGGCGTCTTGCTCCAGCGTGGCGGTGGTTCGTCGAGGCACGAGCCAAGTCTACCAGGTTGATCTGTGTTCGTGTACACAAGAACACAGATCAACTCTATGTTGGTCGGAGGCTCAGGGCGCTCGTCCGGGAAGCGGCTCTACGTGGCTTGATGGCGTGGCTCCACCCCGTAACACAGGAGCTGGCTATCGTCGGTGTTGCGCTCCCCCAGGGTGAGTAGGCCCGGGCCAACGGCCCCGGCACCTGCCGGGGCCGTCTCTTCTCGGGACGCCCCTCGCGGTGGTGGGCTCTGGAGGGTTGAGCCGTGAAGGCGCAGCAGGGCGCACCACCGCTATCTGCTAGGGACGTCAGCGGATGCCGAGAGACCTTGCGTCTTGGCTGGTGGAGATGGTCTAGGGGGACGGGGCGGAACCCTTGTTCCGGTGCCATCTCCGCGCCCGCAAGCCGAGCGCCGTCACAGCGATGAGCACCAGACCACTCCACGGTCCGGCGACGAGGGCGATGACCAGGACCGCAAGGGCGCCGAGAGTGATTGTCCAATAGCCCTTAGAGGTTCGGCGCAGAGCCCGCCATACGACCGCCCATGTGTGCAGGCGCCCCTCGGGCGGGGGGTCGATCACCTCGCGGCCCAAATGGAAGGCGAAGAGCGCGGGGCGCAGTAGGACATGGTCACACAGCAGCACCGACGCTGCGAGCCATACAGCGAGTTCGACTATCACCCTACGAGTCCTCCATATTGATCCCGGGGCCCACAAGGAATCGCTGGTTGTGGCGGCTGGCGCGGGTTCCTCCCCTACGCCGGGAGTGACGGCGTTGAGGGGTGGCCGGTCTTACGATCGGGCCGGTGTGGTTGCCGCCGCTGCCGCACCATTCTCTGGTGGCGAGCCAGAACTCGTAGTGGAGGAGCCACTCGCAGGCCCAGGGCAGGATCGTCTTGGCAATTGGATCGCCGAGGCACCACTGGTCAGGCTCATGCAGGCAGAGGCTGCCGTTGTGATTGATGTGGGGCAGGTGTCCGTCGGCATCGATAGCGAGCCGCGGGCTACGCACGAAGACGCTCGGAAACCGCGGCGGCGCATAACGTAGATCTACGAGATAGAGCCGGCTGATCTCGCTAGGCTGGAGTTCGCCAGTCCATCGCAGGGTCCCGGGCTTCAGCTTCGTCTGCCCCTGCGGGTAGTTCTCGTCGATGAGTCTTGCCTCGCGAAAGAGTGCGAGGGTGCGTCTATCGGCCATGGAAGCGATGGGGCGGAATCGTGGTGCCGCTGCCTTGAGTCACTCGTCCCTGCTGGACGACGCTGAGACCGCCGGTAGCGGCTAGGGACGAGAGCCCCGCCCCAACTCGCTTGGCTCCGGCGTGTACCGGAGCAGCACCGAATGCAGTGCCGAGCGACTTGACGGCTTCGTCGACGCCGCGGCTGGTGGCCCAGCGGTCGGTTTCGGCTACGAGAGCCTCGATCCACCGGTCAAAGTGACCCTTGCGGTCCGGGTTCGTGTTCCACTTGTCCGCGAAGTTCTCCTGCGCATGGGCCGGGTTGGGAACCCACCAGGTGCCGTTGCGCCATTCGACGTGGGACGGGAGGTTGCGAGCCACCTTCCGGAATGCCTCGAATAGGTCGCTTTCGCCGCCGTAGGCATGCGTCGCCAGGGTCGTGACGAGAATGGAGGCTGGCTTGTCGTGGGGGTTGCTCTGGAAGAACGTGTCGCGGTGCAGCTTCAGCAACTGAACCACCCTTTGCAGGGTTGTTCTCACCATCCACTGAGGAACGTCTTCGACGTCTCGACTGAGCGCCGCAGCCAGTTGCGCTCTGCCGATGTCAACGGCCTCCCCCATGGAACTCCAGAACCAGTCGGCGTATCCGATCGGATTGCTGTGCTGCCACAGGAACATGTCCCGATCTGACAGCAGCACGGCGGTGTCGTCGCCGTCGGGATCGGGTATGACCGGCAGCACGTCCATGTGGAAACGATCATCCGAATAGATGAGTTCCCAGCAACGGCCCCGCTCTCTCAGCGTCGGGTTTCCGTTGCCAGCTCCGCGTCTGGCGATGTAAGCCCTCAGCAGTTGCCCAGCCTGGGAGCGCAGTTCGTCTTGGGTGATCGACTCCTTGGCCACGAATCGGAGGAAGACCAAATCGATGTCGAAATCCTCGCCCGCGGTCGGCCGCACGACCGTTCCCAGCCGGAATGAGCCCTGTGGGTACACGTCGGGATCACCGATGCCTAGGGCGACCAGCCATTGGCCGAGGTCCGAGTATCGGCGAACTGCTAGTTCATACTGCAGGGGTGAGATGTCGAGTTCCTCGACCGTGGCGCCGAGCAGGCGCGAGACCACATGGAGGTTGTCATTGGACATGGGTGAGCTCCTTGCCATAGAAGGGGGTGTACGGAGAGGGAGAGTGCTGGAAGAAGCTGGCCAGCGCAGGCGACCGAGTTCGGCTCTCAGCGTGGGCACGGCCGATCAGGTCCAGTGCGCTCACCGAATCAAGCTCGTGAAGACCCTCGGGGGTCGACACGTCCACCCGCACCACGTTCGGTCGCCCGAGAATGAGCTGGGCATGGTTGGTGGCCGCCAGGCACTGCCCCCGCAGCATCACGTCGGCGGCATCTGGGAGCCATGCGAACAAGCCCCCGCTGTCAAGAGTGGCCCGTCGTTCGCGGATCTCGCTCGTGGTGCCCACGTTGAGGACGCGGATACGGCCGCGCTCTCCCCCGAGACGGTCGAAGCACTCCGCGACCCCCACCAGCGTTGGGTTGTTAGCCCACACACCTCCGTCGATCAGACGGTGCGCCTCCATCCGATGCGCGGGAAGGAACGTCGGCGCCGCCGCAGTGGCCAGAGCCACCTCCACGGCCGGCACTCGCCAGTCGCGTCGAAGGTCTGAGTGATGGGGGGTGCGGAACAGATGGACGTGATCCGCGGCAAGGTCGTAGCTCGGTATGGCGGTCCGGACCCTCGAATCGCCAAGAATCTGATCGCCAAAGCAGTCCTGCAGCACCGCTCGTAGCTCGGCGGCGTCGTATCGAGGCCGCAGCAGTCGCCGCAACAACCCGTGACGCGCTCGCCCCGCCCGTGGGAAGATGCGGTCGCCGTGTTCGAGATAGATCGACAAGACCTCAGCCGGTTGTACGCCGAGCCCAAGCGCCAGAGCGATGATGCCGCCCGTCGAGGTCCCGACGATGAGATCGAAGTGATCAGCGATTGGCGAGCCGAAGTCCTCCTCCCAGGCCGCCAGCGTCGCTGCAGTGAAAATCCCGCGCAGCCCGCCTCCGTCAAGCGCGAGCACCTGGAGCAGCGGAGTGCTCGGACCCGGCGACCCGGCGGGCGTGGAACCGGACTCGACACCTATGACATGGCCGCGGGCAGCCTGATCACGGTCGTCGGCGTTCTCATGCTCGGCTATCCGGATCTCTGTCATGCCGCTCCTCGACTCAGCTCTAGGGTTCACCACCCAGATCATAACGTCAGTGTAGTATTACGTCAACATGCTGTCAAGGCGGAGCCGCATCTCCGTGACTGATCCATCCCCACCACGGGTGCTGACCTTGTCGGAGTTGCGAAGGCGACTCGGACGATCACAAGCCGAGGTCGCTACTACGATCGGTACGACCCAATCGGGCGTCTCGCGCATCGAGCACCAGTCCGACATGCACGTGTCGACGCTCAACGAGTACGTCTTCGCCCTGGGTGGCCGCCTGCGCTTGATCGTGGAACACGGCGACGATCACACCGAGGTCGGGATCCCGGCGCTGCGTCAGGAGCGACGGGACCAGCGTCGAGAATTCCGTGTGATCTGGCAGGACCAAACAACACGGAGCCTTGTGCATGTCGGGTGGCTTGTGTACACCGGCGACGAGTTCACGTTCTCATATGTCGACGAAGCCAAGGCCCACGAGCGGTTCCAGCCCTTCCCCGCCTTCCCGCGCCTGGACGAGACCTACAAGTCAAGCGAACTCTTCCCGTACTTCGCCCTCCGGCTCACAAGCGCGGCCGATCCACACTACGACGCTGTGCTGGACGCGCTGGGACTCACCCGTGAAGACGCCACACCCCTGGAACTGCTGGCGTTGTCGCCCTCGGAGTCGCCGCACGACACCATTCAGGTAGTTCCCGAACCCACGGAGATGCCTGGCCGCACACTCGTCCGCGAGTTCCTCGTGTCAGGTGCCCGCCACGTGAACGAGCAGGATCCTCTTACAGTGGGCCAACTCATCGAGAGCCTCCCCGAGGGCGCTCCCCTTGAACTTGTGCCTGAACCCGACAACCAGCACAACGCCGAGGCGCTGCTTCTCACAGCGGATGGCATGCGGGTCGGCTGGGTGCCCGACTACCTTCTCTCGGAGATCCACCGCTACATCGACTCGAACCGCACTCTGTCGATCACTGTCGTCCGAGCGAACGGACCCGACGCCCCGTGGCACCTGCGGCTTCTCTGCCGATTGACCGTCGGTCCTGCATCGCAGGAGTGAGGGTGGTGAGAACTGTTCGACCAACGTCGCCCCTAGCCATCATGTTGTTTGTCGTCACCGCATGGGGTAGCAGCTCGTGGAGGCAGCGTGGCGTTCACCATGACCGTCTACCAGCACGTCATGCCCGGCATGCAAGCCCAAGCCGCCGCCACCTTCGGTGCTGCCGTCTTCGGTGATCGACAGGTCTAGCTCGGCCGCTGCTCGTGGACCCCAACCTCTAGGACGGGCTGAGCATCGTTCAACCCTGGGCAGGGCGGCATCG
>LXNJ01001885.1_pt1 | contig 11977 bp, 9 predicted proteins | sample 809081 | NCBI WGS metagenome assembly LXNJ01 (sample SAMN04870510, study PRJNA318959) | sponge metagenome | biome: sponge; feature: marine sponge reef; material: water | host: Petrosia ficiformis | place: Greece: Milos, Mediterranean Sea | collected 2013-05-29 | depth 5-7 m
GGGAAGGTGCCGGATCAGCGACTTGACCCTGCCGATGCGCGGCACCTGAGCCGTGTCGAGCACCACCGCCAGGTCGGCCTCGCGGCAGCGCCGGGCTTCCAGGCCGCTCCTGGGCGGCAGAACCCACTCCCGGTCCGGAAGCAGGAAGTCGAAGCTATCCGGAAAGGGCGTTGGATTCACGATCCAGGCATCGGCGCCACGCTCTCTCAGGAACGCGGCGAGCGCCACCTCGGAGCCGGCGCCGTCGCCATCCGCGTTCGCGTGCGTCGTGATCACGACCGACGAAGCCCGGTCCAGACGCTCGAGCACCTGGTCGAACCGCCTGTCGCGCTCGGTCCGCGCGCGGTCTCCGTGTGGCCCGGTCATTGTCGCCCGCTCGGCACCCGCAACCCTTGAAGCGTCTCGGCGGCCCGGGCGGCCAATTCCTCACGGGTTCCTCCGTTGGTCAGTACGATGTCGGCCTTCGACCGCTTCGCCCCCGCAGGTTGCTGCGCGGCCATCACGGCCTCGGCCTCCTCGCGCGTCATGCCCCTGGTCTCCACGATGCGCCGCCGCCGCACGTCCGCCGGCGCATCCACAACCACGACGATGTCCACCTCGGCCTCCATCCCCGTCTCGAACAGCAGCGGGATCTCCCACACCACCAGGGGTGCTCCCTCCGTCCGCCGGCGCTCGGTCCATTCGTCCCTGAGGCGCCTGACCTCCGGGTGGACAATCGCTTCCAGACGCCGGAGCGCCGCTTCGTCGCGAAAGACGAGCCGGCGCATGGCCGCGCGGTCCAGCGAGCCGTCCTCGTTCAACACGTCCATCCCGAAGTGGTCCACGATCTCCGCAAGGGCCGCACTCCCCGGCTCCACCGCCGTTCGCGCCAACCGATCGGCCGACGCTACCGGCACCCCGGCCTCGCGCCACAGCTCCGCGACGGCCGATTTGCCCGCCGCCACATTCCCCGTCAGGCCGACGACCACCATGGTCACGCGCCTGGCCCGAAAACCCAGGATACCCCCAGGGCGACCAGCGTGTTGAAAACGACATTGCCGCAAAGCACCGCGGTCATCACTCCGGTCAGGGAGTACCGCATGAAGGCCATCGGGATCACGAGGAGCTCGTTCGGGAACGGCGCGAAGGCCGCGTAGAGGAACATGAGGCCCAGCGGCAGAAACCGATGGCGGGCGTGCAAGGCCTCCGCGCGGGCCCGGAAGCCGGCCAACCGATCATTGGCCAGTTCACGGGTAGCGTCGCCGATCAGGTATCCCAGCAGGTCACCCACGGTCATGCCCAGGGCGATCGTCGCCAGCGTGGGCACGGGCGCGAACCCGGACTCCATCAGGAACGGATAGAAGACCACGACCGGCACCGGCGCGACCAGGTTGAAGCCGCTCACCACGGAAGCGCCAAGCAGGCCCCAGTAGCCTGCCGCGGCCACGGCCTCGCGCACCGCCGTCAGTTCACCCACGCGGAGGTTGACCCACGCAACAACGGCCACGAGCGCGGCAACCGCGAGGATCCTGGCCCAGACCGGGACCACCCCGCGCGGCCGCATGCGGCGGCGCATGTCCGCGGACCAGGTGACGAAGCGTTCGATCTCGACGGCCGGCGGCACCGCATCCGGGTCCCCGTACGCGGTCTCCAGCCGCCAGCGCATGTACGGCTTCGACGGAAGAGGCAGGAAGGGCGCCTTGCGATACCAGCCCCTGGGGCGAAACGCCCACGCGGCCGAGATCAGCGCGGGCCAGAGCCGTGGGCGCTTGAGCGCAATGAGAATGAAAGGGCGGATCATTTGCGTGAAAAACTCTCACCGACGCCCCCACGGCACAACCAACGCCCTGACCGGGCCCGGCGGCCACTCGCCCCGGCACCGCAGTCCCCGTAACTTCGTTCCTCATGACCAACCGCCTCGGCCGCGAGACCAGTCCGTACCTGCTCCAACACGCTCACAACCCCGTTGACTGGTATCCATGGGGCGAAGAAGCGCTCGCGCTTGCCCGCGGGAACGACCGGCCGATCCTCCTGTCCATCGGTTATTCGGCGTGCCATTGGTGTCACGTAATGGAGCGTGAGTCGTTCGAGGATTCCGAGACCGCACGCCTCATGAACCGGCACTTCGTCAACATCAAGGTGGACCGCGAGGAGCGCCCGGACGTGGATTCGGTCTACATGCGCGCAGTCCAGGCCATGACGGGTCAGGGCGGGTGGCCGCTCACCGCGTTCCTCACGCCGCAGGGCGTTCCCTTCCATGGAGGCACCTACTTCCCTCCGACCCCCCGGCACGGCATGCCGTCCTTCCGCCAGGTCTTGCGCGCCGTCGCCGACGCCTACACGTCGCGTCGCGCCGAGGTGGCGAGCCGCGGGGACCACCTGTCCGAGGTGCTGGCCCGCAGCGCAACCGAGGCGCAGCCGGCGTCCGGCCACTTCGACGCACCGGACGGCAGGATCTTCGCGCATGCGGTCTCCGCGGCCGGCAGGACGTTCGATCCCTCGAACGGGGGCTTCGGGACCGCGCCCAAGTTCCCGCAGCCGGTGTTTCTCGACTTCCTGCTGCGCACTGGCGGTCCGCGGTCCCACGGGGCCTCCATGGCCCTGCACACGCTGGCGCGCATGGCGGCCGGCGGCATCCGCGACCACGCCGGCGGAGGCTTCCACCGATATTCGGTCGACGCGCGCTGGCTGGTCCCCCACTTCGAGAAAATGCTCTACGACAACGCGCTCATCGCCCGGGCGCTGACGCGCGCCCATCTGCTGGGCGCCGACGGGATGGGGCCGGTGGCCGAGGAGACGCTCGACTACGTGCTCGAGGATCTCACGTCGCCCGACGGCGCTTTCCTTTCCGCGCGCGACGCGGATTCGGAGGGCGAGGAGGGCGCCTTCTACCTGTGGACCCCGGCCCAGATCCGCGAGGCGCTCGAGCCCGACGCGGCCAGGCTCGTGTCGCGGGTCTACGATGTCAGCGACGCCGGGAACTTCGAGGGACGCAACATCCTGCACCTGCCCCACGATCTCGAGGCGATCTCGCGCCAGGAGGGGATCCGGCGCGACCAACTGGACCGTCTGCTTCGGAAATCGCTCGACGTCCTCAAGGCACGCCGGAGCACGCGGCCCGAGCCCTTGCGCGACGAGAAGGTGATCACATCCTGGAACGGCTTCGCCATCCGCGCACTGGCCGAGGCCGGACCCGCGCTGGGGCGCGCCGACTACACCCGCGCGGCGGAACGGGCGGCCGGATTCCTGCTCGAGACCGTGCGCCGCGGCGACCGCCTGCAACGCATCGTCACGGCGGGTCAGGTCCACATCGACGGCTTTCTGGAGGACTACGGCTCACTTGGGAACGCCTGCCTGTCCCTTTATGAGGCAACCCTCGATCCGCGCTGGCTGGCGGAGGCGGACTGGATCGCGGGCACGATGGTCGCACGCTTCTGGTCCAACGCCGAACAAGGCCTCTTCTACGACGCGCCCACGAACGAAGAGGGGCTGCCGGTGCGATCCCGCGACATCATGGACAACGCCACCCCGTCCGGCAACTCGCTGGCGACCGAGTTGCTGGCCCGCTCCGCCGCGATCACCGGCAACGCCGAGCACGCCGGACTGGCCGAGAGGGTCCTGGCTCGCGAGCGCGGGATGATGGAGCGGTACCCCCAGGCGGCGGGACGCCTTCTCTCAGCGGCTGTCATGTGCGAAACTTCGCGGCTGGAAATCACGCTTGTGGGACCTTTCGAGCGAGTCGCCGGTATGCATGGCCGGGCGCACGGGGATCCCCATCCGAACCGGATCATCGTCGGCGGCGACCCGGCGGACCCGGCGGTCGCCCGGCTGCCCGCCCTGGAGGGGCGCGCAGACAGGGTGGGCGAAGCCTTCGTCTGTCTGGGAAGCACCTGCCAGGAGCCGGCTGCCTCCACCGAGGCACTGGACACCGCGCTGAAACAGGCCCAGTCTGTCAGCGCAGGCGATTGATTCCCAACCACCCACGGGAGTACATGGCCACACTGGAACACGAACTCGGATCGGATATCGAATCCGACCTTCCCGGCCCGGATACCCTGTTGCGCTGGTACCGGACAATGGTCACGGCGCGCAACATCGACGACCGCGAGGCCAAGCTCTACAAGCAGGGCAAGGTCTTCTTCCTGATTGCGGGCGCGGGCCACGAGGCGATTCAGGTGGCCCTCGCCGATTTCCTGCGTCCCGGGTCCGACTGGTTCTGTCTGTACTACCGGGACCGGGCTCTGGCGCTCGCGCTCGGCGTGCCTCCGATGGAACAGCTGCTGCAGGGGATGGGGGCCGAGGCGGATCCGGCCAGCGGCGGCCGCCAGATGCCTGCCCATTTCTCCGACGAGCGCCTGAACATCGTATCGGCATCTTCACCCACCGGGACGCAGTTCCTGCACGCTGTGGGGTGCGCCGAGGCCGGGCTCCGGGCGAGCCGCTCCCCCGAGTTGCGGAACCATGTCGGGTCCTTCGCGGACGACGAGATCGTGCTCTGTACCGCGGGCGACGGCACAACCTCGCAGGGCGAGTTCTGGGAGGCCCTCAACACGGCCTGCAATCTCAAGTTGCCAATCCTGTTCCTCATCGAGGACAACGAGTATGCGATCTCGGTCCCCGTGGAGGTTCAGACCGCCGGCGGCAACGTGTCGCGGCTGCTCACCGGCTTCCCGGATCTGAAGATCCTCGAGTGTGACGGGACGGACCTGCTTGAGAGCCACCGCGCCGCCCGCAAAGCTGTGGAGTGGTGTCGCGACCGCCGGGGTCCGGCGGTGCTGCACGCCCACACGACCCGTCCGTATTCCCATTCCGGATCGGACGACGAAACCGCATACCGGTCTCGGGCCGAGCGCGAGGCCCAGGACCGCCGCGATCCGCTGAGGAAGGCACGCCGCCTGCTCACCGACATGGGCGCGGCGACCCCGGAGGAACTCGACCGCATGGAAGCCGACGTCGGGGCGGCCGTGGCCGCGGCGGCGGACCAGGCCCTGGAGCATCCGCAGCCACCGGCGGACACGGCCACAAAGTGGCTCTACTCCGAGACGGTCGATCCGACCGGCCGCGACTTCGACACCGAAGACCGCCCGGTCTTTGCCGACGACCGGCCGTTGACCATGGTCGACCTCCTGAACCGGTGCCTCCGCTCCGAGATGGAGCGCGACCCGAGGATTGTCGTTTTCGGCCAGGACGTCGCCGACGCCTCACGCGAGGAGGCGCTCGGCCAGGTCAAGGGCAAGGGCGGCGTCTTCAAGGTCACCCACGGCCTGCAGGCGGGCTTCGGGAGCAACCGCGTGTACAATGCGCCGCTTGCCGAAGCGAACATCATCGGCCGCGCGATCGGAATGGCCTCACGCGGCCTCAAGCCCGTGGCCGAGATCCAGTTCGTCGACTACATCTGGCCCGCGTTCATGCAGATACGAAACGAGCTGGCCACCATGCGCTACCGGTCGGCCGGAAAATGGGCGGCGCCGGTCGTCGTGCGGACCACCTATGGCGGCTACATCAAGGGGGGAATGTACCACTCGCAGACCGCGCCGACCCTGTTTGCGCACACGCACGGACTCCGCGTCGTGCTTCCCTCCAACGCGCTCGACGCCAACGGCCTGTTGCGCACCGCGATCCGCTGCGACGATCCGGTCATGTTCCTGGAACACAAGCACCTGTACCGGCAGGTGCACAACAAGGGCGCCGATCCCGGCCCGGACTACATGATCCCGTTCGGCAAGGCCAGCGTGGTGCGGCGCGGCCGTGACCTGACCGTCGTCACCTGCGGCGCGCTCGTCAAGCGCACCATGGACGCGGCCCGCGTGGCCGAGAAGCGGCACGGCGTGAGCACGGAGGTGATCGACCTGCGGTCCCTGTCCCCACTGGACATGGAGACCATCGGCGACAGCGTGCGCCGGACCAACAAGGTGATGGTCGCCTACGAGGATGCCCTGTCCTGGGGGATCGGATCGGAAATCGCGGCGCTCATCGCCGACGAACTGTTCCCGTGGCTGGACGGGCCCGTGCGCCGCGTCGCCGCACTGGACACCTGGGTGGCCTTTTCGCCCCGGTTGGAAGAGGCGATCCTGCCTCAGGCACACGATGTGCTGGAGGGGATTCTGGGGCTGGCGGGGTACTAGAAGCGCGCGTTCAGCAGCGGGATCTTCCAGGCCAGGCCCGATTGTCCATGCGCTCTTGCCGCGAGGTCCCATGTCGGCGTCGGCAATGGCGTGGACAGCGACAGCGCACCCTCGGTCCAGTTGACGAGCGCGCCCGCGCCGAAGTTTGAGGCGTCCGGCCCATAGGGGTCGTCCTCCACGTCCTCTCCACGGGTCAGCGCGACGCCCGCGATCAGCCCCGCGATACTGCCGACGAGCGGGAATGCGATCGCGCTCTGCTCGTCGTCGACCTCCGCGATCAGTGCCGAGCCCAGTCCCGCGAATCCCCCGATCACGCCGCCCAGACTGATCAGGCGGGTACGGCCCCGGCTGAGGGGCAAGCGGTTTCCGGCCAGCGCTCCCGCCACCAGTCCGATATTCCCCGTGACCATGGCCGCCGCAACAGTCGGATCCTCGCCGGCGTCCGCCAGGACCGAGGTCGCCACTCCGAACCACAAGCCCCAAACGCTGCCCGCGGTCGCAGCGGTTGCAGTGCCGGGCGTGATTTCGCTCCGCGAGGCCAGAACCCCACCGACCGTGCCGATCGCCCCTCCAGCGATCATCGACCAGATCCTGTCCTCGATTCTGTCATCGTCGAGGTCGAAGACGATGGCCCAGCCCGCTCCCTGTATGGCGCCCCAGGTGCCCCCCCAGCTGATGGCCCGGGCCTGCCCCGGTGAGACCGGGCGGGAACGCGCGAATCGGTGGGCGGCGAGGTACCCGACCGGTCCCCCAAGGAGCAACCCGGCGCCGTACGCCTCGGGTTCCTCGGATTCCAGCGCCAGCGGTATCGCCACGCCCATCCAGAGGCCGTAGCTCGTCGCCCAGACCCTGAGTTCGGTCTCCCCGCCTCCGGTTACCCGCCCGTCCAGCCGCGCCAGGGCCGACTCGGCAGCGGGCGTTCCCGGGAAGCGCCGGACGATGTGACGGTAGAGGGCCGCAGCCACGTCCCGTTCTCCCTCGGCTTCGAATGCCGTTGCGGTCGCGAGCAGCACCGCAGCCGAGTCCGCGGCGGTGACCTGCGCCGAGAGCGCCGACGGGACGGCGGCGAAGGCGGCGAGGACCGCGGCGAAGAGGAGCGGCCGGATAAGAGCGCGTATTGGCATTACGGAAGATACACCCGAGCGGCCGGAAGTTGCCCTACCCCAATACACCCACGATCCCCCCCTCCAGGTTCCGCACGTCCTCGTATCCTTCGTCGATGAGCGCTTCGGCCACCTTCCGGCTCCGCACGCCGGTGTGGCAGTACACGACCACCGGGCGGTCCCGCGGCACCTCCCCCAGGCGTTCGCCGACCTCGCCCATCGGCACGAGCACCGCCCCCAGTTCCACGAGGTTCATCATCTGCCACTCCATGGGCTCGCGGACATCCAGGAGGAACGGGCGCGGATCGCCCGCCATCACCGCGCCCAGTTCGTGTGACTCCACGCTGCCCACGGGGGATTCGTCCGCGGCCACCTCCGGCGCGACCCCACAGAAGACCTCGTAGTCGATCAGCTCCGTCTGGGTCGGCTGGTCCCCGCACACGGGACAGTCCGGGTCGCGGCGGATCTCCAGCTCCCGCCAACTGTAGCTCAGCGCGTCGAAGATCTGCAGGCGTCCCACCAGCGGCTGACCGACTCCGAGGAGGAGCTTCACGGTCTCCATGGCCTGAGCCGCCCCGATCACGCCCGGCAGCGCCCCGAACACCCCGGCCTCGGCACAGTTCGGGATCAGCCCGGGTGGAGGCGGCTCGCGGAAGAGGCATCGGTAGCAGGGGCCTCCGTCGGCCGCGAAAACCGACAGCTGGCCTTCCCAACGGTAGACCGAACCGTAGACGTTCGGCTTGCCCGCCAGCACGCACGCGTCGTTGACCAGGTACCGGGTGGGAAAGTTGTCGCTGCCGTCGACCACGACATCGAAGTCCGCAAGGATATCGAGCGCGTTCGCGGAGGTAAGGCGCACGGCCCCGATCCGCAGTTGTACATGCGGATTGACGTCCGTCAGACGCTCGCGCGCCGAGTCCACCTTTGGCGTGCCCAGGCCGCCGGTTCCGTGGAGGATCTGTCGCTGCAGGTTGGTGACGTCGACCACATCCGGGTCCACGATTCCCAGCGTACCGACGCCCGCCGCAGCCAGGTATAGCGCCGCCGGCGAACCCAGTCCCCCGGCACCGACCAGGAGCACGCGCGCTCGTTTGAGACGCTGCTGACCGGTTCTTCCGACCTCGGGCAGGACGAGATGGCGAGCGTAGCGCGCCAGCTCCTCGCGGGTCAGGGAAGGGCCGTTGTCACCACCCTCCACGGCGCCCCCGTCCGCCGACCGCGAACTGAAGCCCCAGGTTCAGGATCGGCCAGTAATTCTTCAGGTCGCCTGCGTCTTCCAGCGCACTGCGCTCTTCGGCCCGCAGATCCTCGCGGAACCTCCGGGAGTCGAGCACCGCGCGGTCCCCCGTGGCGCTCATCCGGAGATCCGACGAGTCGAGAAACGCGACGCCCACGTCCAGGAAGATCCCGACGCCCCGCGTCGCGTGCTGACCGAAGCCAAGGAGGACATACGGGGCCCACGGCTCGGAAACCAGGGTCGTCGTCAGCTGGGTGACCTCGGGCTCCGTGTAGGTGTTGGCGCCAATGTCGATCTCCGCCCCGCTCCCGAGCGTGATCGCATAGGTCGGGTCGTGCTCCTTGTACAGCATCCCCCCGCCGATCCGGAAGTTCCCGACCGCGATGTCGGCCCCGAAGGTATACACGGACTTCGGAACCGCCAGTGTGCCGGTGCGGTTGTCCTCCAGCCCGGACACGGATGTGATGTCCGCATCGAATCCGACCAGGCCGGCTCCGCCCCGCAGCGAAATCCAGTCGTTGGCGATCAGTACCACCTCGGCGCCGAGCCCGAGGGTGCCGGCGCGTCCGGCGATTGCGATGTCCTGCATGGCCCCCAGCGGTCGTGGGGACATTCCGGCGGCCACCGTGACGACCCCCAGGGAAGCCACAAGGATCGCGCGTCCGTTCATCGGGAACCTCCACTCGGTCAACAGCCACGCCGGCAGGTGAGCCACGGGGCATCGGCGCGATGCGGCGCGCCGCGTCACCGCACATTGGTTTCTCGTGATCTCTTCTACACAGTGCAATGGAAACCGGATCCCCGCCACCCCTTGCTGGCATTCCCGGTAAACGGCATCCCGCGATCGTGCGTCCCATTGATGTCACACCTGCGTTCGGCAGCCCGGACATGCGACCGCGAGCACCGGCCAGTGGTCATCCACAACCGGGATACCAGGTTCGGCGATAAGGAGGAATCAACGGTGATTCAGGGTCCTCGAACCGTCTCTTTCGTCGTCGCTGCCGTCCTGTCCGCCGCGTGTTCCGGAGACGCCGGACAACCGGACCGTGAGGCAGACGCCGCGATGCCACGCCCCTGGGCCACAACAGGCGCCGCGAGCAACGCCACCCTCGAGGCCACGTCCGGTGACGACGTCTTCCTCTCCTATGTGTGGCACGCCGCCACGGACTCGCGGGGCAACGTCTACGTCGTCGACGGGGGCGAGGCCGCCATCATCGCGCTCAATCCGGACCTGAGCCACGGTCGCCTGATCGGGAGGGAGGGCGAGGGTCCCGGGGAGTTCGGCAGGCCGGCCCAGGTCCAGATCCTTCCCGAAGACAGTATCCTGGTCTGGGATTCGCAGTTGCAGCGCGTCACGGTGTTCCCTCCCGGAGGCGACGAACCCGCATACGTCGAGCCCCTGGGCACGCAGGAGAGGGGCGGCAGCGTGTGGAGGCTCGCCGGGTCCGCTGGACACATCGTCCGCTCTTCGACTGCCTACATGGCCGACGGGTCCGATGAAGGATCCACGAGGACGACAGTCCTGCGCCACATTCACGAAGCCGACGGGCGTGTGTCAGATGAAGTCGTATACGAATACCCCGCGAGCGAAGCACTGGTGCAACGGGGCGAGGGATTCGTCAGCATGGCCGGTCACCCGTTCGGACGGGAATCGTTTGTTGCCATCCTTGGGGGAGGCCGCGTCGTCCACGCGTCTTCGGATGCCCTGGAAGTGCGGATCGTGGACCTCGGTGGGCAGGTGGAGACCGCGCTCTCCCATATAGTCACCCCGATCCCGGTCGAGCGGGGCGAGCTGGAGGCCGCGGCGGACGGGCTCAGCGACGCTTTCGGCGGGTTGCTGCGGGAAGGCGCGCCCTACGTGTGGCCCGCGCTCACCGGGATGGTCGTGGACGACCGGAACCGCATATGGGTGGGCATCCGCACGACTGATCCGTCGACAACCGAATGGGCGGCGTTCGAGGCGGACGGAACGCACCGCGTGTCGGTCGATCTCCCAACCGCCGTTGAGTTGTATGCGATACGCGGAGAACGCATGGTCGGCGTCGCCCGCGATGAGCTGGATGTGGCGCGTGTAACGGTTTACCGGTTGCCCTAGGAGTCCGTGGACTGCCAGCCAGGGGGTTGGTCCCCTCAGAGCCGGAGCGGCTGCCGCTTCATGTAGGACAGCGAGCGCCAGGCCCATTCGAGCGGCCCGAAGCGGAAGCGCTCGAGCCACCACGGCGACCAGAGAAGCTGCAGCGCCCAGATGCCCACCACGATCCCGAGCCTCCCCGGCGCGCCAACCCGTTCGAACAGGCCCAGGCCGTGCCCATAGAAGACCAGCGTGCAGATCACGCTTTGCGCCATGTAATTCGTGAGCGCCATCCGCCCCGTCGCGGCCAGCCGCCGCTGGAGGCCCGGGAGCCACCCGGACTGCACGGCGAGCATGACCAGCGCGAGATACCCCAGGCAGACGCCCGCCGAGCCCACGTAGTTGAACAGCGTGCCCTGGAACATCGTCTTTTCGAAGGCGAAGCCGTGGTGCAGCTTGTACGCGACTCCGGCGGCGGCGAGGGGCAGTCCGGTCGCCAATCCGACGACCGCCATGCGGCGATAGAAGGCGGGCGTCCGCGAAGCGGCCAGAACGCCTAGGCGGTACAGGGCCATCCCGACCAGCATGAGTCCCCCGGCCCGCCACAGGAAGAAGCCCAGGAAAGCGGTCGTCTCAAGCGTCAGCGCGATCGGCGCGCGAGCACGCACCTGTCCGCCCCATGGACCGCGGAACGCGGCAATCTCCTCGTCCATGGCCTCCTGCGACGGGCTCCATTCCGCGGCGGCCAGGGCCAGGTCCTCGGGCGACCAGTACGGCATGGACATGCCGAACAGACCCCACAGCGGCACGATGAACGCAACCGCGCCACCCCCGATCAACAGCAACCGGCGCGGTCCCAGGTTCCGCAGCGGGTAGAGCAGGAAGCCGCAGAGCGCGTAGGCCACGAGGATGTCGCCGTGCCAGATCAGGTAGGCGTGCACCAGTCCGATCAGCAGCAGCCAGAACTGGCGGCGGTAGTGCAGCCCGGTCCCGGAGACGCCCCGTGCGGCCATGCGGTCGCTCATCATCGCCATGCCCGCGCCGAACAGCATCGAGAAGATCGATATGAACTTGGTGTCGGCGAAGAGGTAGACGATGGACCACAGCCACACCTCGGCGCCATCGAATCCACCGGCCGAGACGGGGTTCACATAGGCTGTGGAGATCCTCGCGAACCCCTGCATGTTCACGATAAGAATGCCGAGTACCGCGAAACCGCGGAGCACGTCGATCGACGGGATACGCTCGGTGACGGGGCCGGCGGGGGTGGGGCCGGCCGTTGCGGAGCCCGCAGTGGTGGGGCTCGGGCCGCCGTTGCGTGTTGAACTCATCGTGGCTCCGTCTCGTCGGGTATTATCATGAGAGATCAGGGTGCGTGTGCGTTCCTGCAAGTGCCCGCGGAACCGCAACAGGGGGAATGGCATGAAGACGCTGCAGATATTGGCTCTGGCGGGGGTGGGTG
>LXNJ01001886.1_pt1 | contig 11976 bp, 9 predicted proteins | sample 809081 | NCBI WGS metagenome assembly LXNJ01 (sample SAMN04870510, study PRJNA318959) | sponge metagenome | biome: sponge; feature: marine sponge reef; material: water | host: Petrosia ficiformis | place: Greece: Milos, Mediterranean Sea | collected 2013-05-29 | depth 5-7 m
CGTCGTTGACCTTGGACACGCTGGTGGTGAAGTTGTGCACCCGCAGCGAGATCTTGCGCGACTCCATGCGGGTGAACGGGTTGGCCAGATGCCAGCCCGGCCGGTCGACGGTGCCCTTGTAACGGCCGAACAGGATCAGCACGAGGGCCTCGTTGGGTTGTACCAGGTACTGGCCGGGCAAGGCAGACAAGAAGGCGATGAAGCCGACGGGGATCAAGAAGACCAGCGGCCAGGCCACCGCGGCCACGCCGACGACCCCGGCTGCGATCACGACCAGGCCGACCAGGGCGATCAGCACGCCGAGCAGTCCTGGCTTGGTCGTGGCCGGCTGGGTCGTGACTCCGGCGGTCGGGGCACTGGTTGTGGGCGTGTCGGCGCCGGCAGGGGAGGCAGTGTCGGTCATGGCTGCCATCCTGTCACCAGTTCGCGCCGCTGGCTACCGTGACCTTCGGCATCGCAAAGCAAGGAGCAACACGTGAAGTTCGGGATCTCGTTCGCCAACGTGGGAACGTTCATAAAGGGCAAGGGCGCGGCCCTGCTGGCCCAGGCCGCCGAGGAGGCCGGGTTCGACTCGCTCTGGACTGTGGAGCACATCCTGTACCCGGAGGGCTACGAGTCCGTCTACCCGTACGCGCCCGACGGCAAGATGCCCGGCTCGGGCAGCAACCCCATACCCGACCCGCTGGTGTGGCTGGGTTACGCGGCCGCGGTCACGTCCACCATCAGGCTGGCCACCGGCATCTCGCTGCTGCCCGAGCGGCATCCGCTGACGTTCGCCAAGGAGGTCGCCACCCTGGACGTCCTGTCGGGGGGCAGGGTCACGCTCGGGGTAGGCATCGGCTGGCTGCGCGAGGAGTTCGACGCGCTGGGCGTGCCCTGGGAGCGCCGCGGTCCCCGCACCGAGGAGTACATGGAGGTCATGCGCAGGGTCTGGGCGGAAGACGACGTGACCTTCGACGGCGAGTTCGTGTCGTTCCGCCGGGCCAGCTCCAACCCCAAGCCCAAGGCGGGAACGATCCCCATCCACATCGGCGGCCACAGCGAGGCCGCGGCCCGCAGAGCGGGGCGAGTCGGCGACGGCCTGTTCCTGGCCGGCGGCGACATGGCGCAGTTGCTCGACGTCGCCCGCAACACCGCGGCCGACTGCGGGCGCGACCCGGAGTCGCTGGAGATGTCGGCGGTGCACCTGGGGCTGTTCGGCGACGATCCGGCCGGGGCGGTGCAGGAGGCGGAGTCGTGGGGCGTCGAGCGGCTGATGGTTCCGTCGGTGTTCTATTTCCGCAACACCGCCGAGGGCCTGGCCGCTTTCGGAGAGTCGGTGATCGCCCCCAACTCCTGACTCCCAAGAGTTGGCGCCCGCTCGGCCTCTTATCCGGGCACGCCGTGCGCCGGGTGGTTCCGGCGCTGGTGAGCGGCAGTGGTCTCCACCACACGGAACTCGACGCTGCGTTCCAACACCTCGGACAGCAGAACGGCGCTGCGCTGGGCGGTGAAGACCTCAATGTCCGCGTCGGTGCCCTTGGCGACCTCGACGTCGATCCTCACCGTCGGATCCTGGACGTGAGCGTGGACCCGTTCAACGGCTCGCCGGTAGGTGCGGTCCAGGGCGATCCCGATCCGGAGCAGTCCGGCCAGCACCCGCACCCGGTAGCGGTCCCGTTCGCTGAGCGCGGTGTATTCGCGGTGTGAGGACACCGGCTCGCTCTTGCGGTGGTATCGGGCCACCAGCGCGATGAGTTCCAGCTCGCCGTCGGTGAAGCCGGCCAGGCGCTCGCTGTGGCGGATCAGGTAGTAGGAGTGCTTGTGGTGCGACGAGTGGGCCACGAAGCGCCCGATGTTGTGGAGCAGCCCGGCCGCCTCCAGGAACTCGCTGTCGGCGATGCCCAGGCCGTGCGCGGCCGCGGTCTCGTCGAACAACTCGAGGGCTAGGTCGGTGGCGTGCTCGGCATGGTTCAGGTCCTCGTGGTAGCTGCGGGCCAGGGCCAGCACGCTGGACCTTCTCAGGTCGCTGAGATGGTGGAGGCCATCGTCGCGGGAACGGTCCTGGCGATTGAACCGGTCCAGCAGCAGGCCCTCGCGCAGCGCCCCGGTCGACACCACCATCGACTCGATCTCCAACGCCTTGAACAGTTGCCTGAGCAGCACGGCGCCCCCGATGATCACGTCGCTGCGGGCCGGGTCCAGGCCGGGCACCTTCAGGCGGTCGTCTGGGCGGGGTCGGGAGATCAGCTCCTTCACCACGCCTGCCAGGTCCGAGCGCTCGATGATGGCGTTGGCCGCGGTGCGGAGGGTCTCGCCCCGCCTCGCCGCGCACAGGTAGGCCAGAGCAGCGATGGTCCCGGAGCAGCCCACCGCGACGTCGAATCCGATGCTCTTGGCCTCCTGGGCGACCGGCGCGACGAATGATCGGATGTGGCGGCGGCAGTCCTTCACCGCGCCGTCGGCTATCACGCCCTCCGGGAAGAATCGGTCGGTGAGGCGGATGTGGCCCAGCTTGAGGCTTCGGGCCAGCGCCGGTGCGGTGCCGTTGCCCACGATGACCTCTGTGGAGCCGCCGCCGATGTCGATCACCACGTGAGGCCGGCCGGCGATGGGCACCGCGCTCATCGCTCCCAGGTGGATGAGCCGGGCCTCCTCCGTGCCGGAGATCACCTGCACGGTCACACGGGCCTCGCTGCGGGCCCGCCGCAGGAAGTCGCTCTGGTTGTCGGCCTCGCGCACCGCGCTGGTCGCGACCGCCACGACCTCGGCGTCGTGGGCGTCGGCGATGTGGCGGCACTCGACGAGCGCGGAGATGGCCCGGTCGATGGCGTCGGGCAGCAAGCGCCTCATGTCAGCGCCGCCACTGCCCAGCCGCACCGGCATCCGCTCCCGGACCACCACTTCGGGGGAACCGCCCGGAACCTCCTTGGCGATCACCATGTGAACCGAGTTGGTGCCCACATCGATGGCCGCCAACGCCCGCGAGCCCGTCATCGGCGAGCAAGCCTCACGTCAAACTTCCGTATCAGGCCGTGGCCAACGGGCGGTCGGGGTCGGACCCCCAGGCCGACCACGAACCCACGAACAGCCGCCCGTCGTCGAGCCCGGCGTGGCGGATGGCCAGCAGGTCGTGGCAGGCGGACACACCGCTGCCGCAGTAGGCGATGACCTGCCGGTCGGCGGCACCGGCCCGCTCGTAGCGGTCGCGCATGCCGGCTGCCGGCAGCAGCCGACCGTCGCTCAGGTTGTCGCCGACCTGCATGCTCACCGCTCCGGGGATGTGCCCGAACCGGGGATCGATCTGGTTGGGTTCGCCCCGGTACCTCTCGATGGAGCGGGCATCGATGACCAGCGACTCGGGATCGACCCGGGCTGCGTCCACCTCGTCGATGGTGGCGAAGCGCTCGGCGGGCCAGGGCCGGGCGGCGAACTCGGCGCCACGCCATGAGGGTGCCCCCGTCTCGAGATCGCCCTCCCATGCCTCCAGGCCTCCGTCGAGCACGGCCGCGGGCATGCCCAGGCAGTCGAGCATCCACCACAGACGAGAAGCAATGACCCCGCCCACGTCGTCGTAGGCCACCACCTCGGCGTCGTCGCCGATGCCGAGGCGGCCCATGGCCGCGGCGAAGTCCTCGGGGGACGGCAGCGGATGGCGTCCTCCGGCACGGGTGGGCGGGCCTGAGAGGTCGGTGTCCAGATCGACGAAGCGGGCTCCCGGGACGTGTCCCCGATCGTAGGCATCGCGTCCGGAGCGACCGTCGAGGTACCACCGGACATCGGCGATCACGACGTCATCGCGGTGGTCGGCGAGCCACTCCGCGTCGACCAGCGGTCCGAATCCGCCCATCAATTCCCCTCCGGAGCCGGATCCGCCGCCGACAGGACCTCGCGCACGATGCCGGCGATCTCGGCCGGATGGGTCCTCATCAGCCGGTGGCGGCCGCCGTCGATGGTGCGGCGACGCACGTCTGGCAGCTTGCGCTCCATGTAGTCGTTGGCCCCGACGAAGTTCCTGTCGCGGCTGCCCACGATCAGCCCGACCGGGACGGTCACCTCCGGCAGCCGGTCGATCACCATCGAGTCGGTGTGGAGGCTGGCGGTGGCGGCCACCCGGGGGAGCTCGAGCCGGGGCATGGTCAGATGGACCGCATCGTTCCAATCCTGCATCGCGGACGCGTCGCGGAACCCCGGCCCGGCGGCAACCATCACCAGCCCCCGGAGCACTCCGGGCCTGGTGATGCAGTGGGCCAGACCCAGGTAGCCGCCCAGGGAGTGCCCGACGTACACCGCGGGGCCGCTCTCGGCCAGCACGTCGTCGATGGAGCCGAGCAGCGCCTCCCGCTCGTAGGCCGCGGCCTCTGCCGGGGCGGGGGAGCGGCCGTGGGCGGGAAGGTCGACCGCGGTGCAGGTGCAGTCCGCGCCGAGAGCGGCCACCGTCGTCTCCCAGACGGAGGAGTCGTCGGCAAAGCCGTGCACGAGCACTACCGCCGGCCCGGTCCCGGTCGTGGTGCGGTGCAGCTGCGTGCTCATGTCTCCGTGAGGATGTCGGGCTCGACGTACATGGGTCGGGCGATGGGCACCGCGGCTCGGGTGTTCTCCTCCACCCGGTTGATGGCATCGGCAAGGTCAGCGGTGCTGTAGCCGGGGTCGAATCCGACCTTGGCCGCCACCAGCAGTTCCTGGGGGCCCAGGTGCTGGGTCCGCAGGTGGATCAGTCCGATGACTCCCGGGGTGGACTCGATCGCCTGGCGGATCGCCTGGGCGTCGGCCTTGGCGGCTCCCTCGCCTATGAGGAGGCTTCGCATCTCGACGGCCAGCACCGCCGCGATCAGCCCGAGCAGAACCCCGATGGACAGCGTGCCGATGCCGTCCCACACCGGCGCGTCGAAGACCACCGCGATCATCAGCGCCCCCAGAGCCAGTACGAGACCCACGAGGGCGCCCAGGTCCTCCAGCAGCACCACCGGCAGCTCCGGGGTCCGCGAGCGGCGCACGAAGCTGATCCACGACGCCTTGCCGCGCACCCGGTTGGACTCGATCACCGCGGTGCGCATCGACAGGCTCTCCAGCACGATGCCCACGCTCAGCACGCCGAAGGCCCACGCCGGCGAGCTGATCTCGTGGGGGTGGCGGATCTTCTCGATCCCCTCGTACAGGGCGTACAGCGACCCGACGGTGAACAGCACCAGGGCCACCACGAACGACCAGAAGTAGCGCTCGCGCCCGTAGCCGAACGGATGCAGCGCGGTGGCGTCGCGACGGGCCAGACGGCCGCCCAGAAGCAGCAGAGCCTGGTTGCTGGTGTCGGCCACGCTGTGGATGGCTTCGGCCAGCATCGAGGACGCCCCGGTGAAGGCGAAGGCCACGAACTTGGCGATCGCCAGTCCGAGGTTGGCGAAGAAGGCGGCCAGGATCGCCTTGGTTCCTCCTCCGGCCGCCATGGCCGGCAAGGCTAACGGCGTGTCGTCCGTCGGCCCGCGCTCGGGGTGCGAACTTTGCCCGGCCGCCCTGTGCAGAGTGTGACAGCGTTGCCGGTAGCGTCACGGCGCAATGGCCTCCGTCTTCGCCACCCCCGACGATCTCCTGGACGCTGCCGGGCATCATCTCGGCCACAGCGAATGGGTTACCGTCGACCAGGGCCGGATCGACTTGTTCGCTGAGGCCACCGGCGACCATCAGTGGATCCATGTCGACCCCGAGGCGGCCTCGGCCGGTCCGTTCGGAGCGACGATCGCCCACGGCTATCTCACCCTGGCGCTCACCAACCTGCTGCTTCCCGAGATCGTGCGGGTCGAGGGCATCTCGATGGGCGTGAACTACGGCGTCAACAGGGTGCGCTTCCCGCAGCCGGTGCTGGTGGGCTCGCGTCTGCGAGCCTCCGCGACGCTCACGTCCGCTGACGAGCTGCCGGGCGGATCAGGCGTGCAGACGGTGATCACGATCACCGTGGAGATCGAGGGCCAGGTCAAGCCCGCGTGTGTAGTGGAATCGGTCAGCCGGTTCCTGCGCTGAGGGCTCCTGGACGTCGCGATGTTGCGGTCTCGCGCCGAGAAACGCTCGGACCGGCAGATTGTTCGATCTACTAGTCGGATCGGCGCGGCGGTTCTGGCCGCGCTGGTGCTGTGGCCGGCGGTCGCAGTGGCGCAGGACTCGGACTCCGGCGACGGGACCGACTCCGACGCTGGAGCCGGGGCCGAGTCCGAGGCTGGAGCCGAGCCCGAACGGACGGCATGCTCGGAGGCCGTCGGGGTCTTCGAGGTGCTGTGCGGTAGCTACCAGCTGCTCACCGAGTACTACGTCGACGATGTGCCTGACGAGGACTGGGCCTCTGCCGCAGCGCGCGGCGTGCGCGAGGCCGGGCTGGCCCCGCGTGGCGACGAGGCCGCGCCGGCTTGCGCGCTGCCCGCGCCCGAGTTCGAGCAGGCCTGCGTCGAGATCGACGCGGTGGGCGACACCGAGGCTGCGGTCTGGGCGGCCTCCAGGGCGATGTTCGCTTCCCGGGGGGACCGCAACAATTTCCTGATGACCCGCTCGGAGTATGAGGCGCTGTTGTCGCGCCGCGAGGGCGGGGCTCCATACACGGGCATCGGCATCAGCCTGGGCCTGCTGGACGGCACGAAGCCCTGCCATGCCCTGTCGGAGAGTTGCCGGCCAGCGGTGGCCGAGGTCTTCGCGGGCAGTCCGGCCGAGCGGGCCGGGCTGATGGCCGACGACATCGTGGTATCGCTCGACGGATACGTCCCGTCCGGTCCGCAGTGCGGACTGGGCGGCTTGTCTCCTTTCGAGCAGGGGAGCGTGGTGAGCGTCGTAGTCGAACGGAACGGCAGGCAGAGATCCTTCGCGGTCGACGTCGAACCGGTGCGCATCCCAACGGTCGACGGCAGGACCGTGGCGGGCAGTACCGGATACCTGCGGCTCGGCTCGTTCGGGGCCCGCACCGACGAGCTGCTCGAGCGGGAGCTCCGGTCCCTGCTCGATGCCGGTGTCGACAACCTGGTCGTGGACCTGCGGGACAATTCCGGGGGCTACCTGCAGACCGTCATCAACATTGCCAGCCTGTTCCTCGACGACCGGTATGTCGTCATCCAGGAGGTGTCCAGAGTGGAGACCGTGCTGCACCTGGTCAGCGGGCACGGCAGCCTCCCTAACCCCTCGGTGGTTCCCATAGTCGTCGCGGTGGACGGGGGGTCGGCGTCTGCGTCGGAGGTGCTGACGCTGGCTCTGCGCGATCACGGGCGGGCCACCGTCATCGGAACCACCACCTACGGCAAGAACACGGGCCAGATCACCCAGGCCATGCAATCGAGCGACGGCACTCTGCTGGGGGGCGCCCAAGTGACCGTGTTCAGGTGGCTGGGTCCCGACGGCACCAGCGCCGCTGGCGGGATCGAGCCCGACATCGAGTTCGACCTCTCCGGTTGCTGGCATCCGATCGGGCTGGCACGTCGACTCGCGGCCGCAGCCGGGTTGCCGGGCGTTCTGCCGGCCGACATCGATCTGGATGGCGAGCGCTACGACGCGGTGAGGGCCCTCACCGATGACGGTGTCCTCGCAGGCACGGAATGCGCGCCCGGCCTCTTCTGTCCGGGCGACCCGATCCCGCGCTGGCTGGTGGCGGTATGGCTGGTGCGAGTCGCCGACGGCCGGGACCCCGAGCCGGTCAGCTCCTCCAGATTCGACGACGTGGATGCCGGCCATTGGTGGGCCGCGCACGTCGAGCGCCTCGCGGAGCTCGGCATCACCGCCGGCTGCGCGAGCGAACCGGCTGAGTACTGCCCCGACGATCCGGTGACGCGGGCTCAGATGGCCACGTTTCTCAGGCGGGCCTTCGTTCTCGACCCGGCTATCCCCCAGGGGTTCGACGACACCGGCGACAGCGTCCACGAGGCCGACATCGACGCTCTGTTCCGCGCCGGGATCACCAGCGGCTGCTCGATCGAGCCGATGCGTTTCTGCCCGCAGCAGGACACCACCCGGGCTCAGATGGCGTTGTTCCTTGAGCGGGCCCGCAACCGTCTCAACTGACGGGAGGGCGCCGGGGCCGAGCCTCTAGCCTGTGCGGTGATGGCAAAGCGGAAGCGGCGGGTCCCTGCCGGGGTGGGAGCAGGCAGCGTCCCCGTGTCGGATCCACCGGTGCGGGCGGGGCTGGTCAGTTCCAAGCGATCCGTTCCCGCGGGCATCGACCGCCCGCCCTATGCACGACTGCCTGGCGGCGAGCCCGGGCCGTCGGTGTCCTCAGTGGTCCGGACGTCGGAGGAATTGGCGGCCATGCGCCGGACCGGGGCCTTGGCCGCCGAGGTCCTGATCGCAGCCTGCGGCCAGGTGACCGTAGGGATCACGACCGACGCCATCGACCGGTTCGTGCACGATGCCGCAGTAGCCGCGGGCTCCTATCCCAGCCCGCTCGGATATCGGGGCTTCCCGAAGTCGGTGTGCACGTCGGTCAACGAGGTGATCTGCCACGGGATCCCCGACTCGCGCCGGGTGTCGGCCGGCGACATCATCAACATTGACGTGACCGTGTACCGCGAGGGTGTTCACGGCGACACGTCGGTGACGTTGATGGTCGGCGAGGTGGACGACCACTCCCGCCGGTTGGTGGACGAGACCCGCGTGGCCCTCAACAAGGGCATCGGCGCGGTGCGAGCTGGTGTGCCCGTGTCGGAGATCGGCCGGGCTATCGAGACTCACGCGTCGAGGCACCGCCTCGGGGTGGTGCGGGAGTTCATCGGGCACGGGGTGGGCACCGAGTTCCACTCCGGTCTTCAGGTGCCCCACTACTGGGACCGGCGGGCCTCGACCGTGCTCGAGGAGATGATGACTTTCACGATCGAGCCGATGCTCACGCTGGGCTCGCCCGAGGCGGCGATGTGGGACGACGGGTGGACGGCGGTCACCCTCGACGGCCGCCGGACGGCCCAGTTCGAGCACACCCTGGTCTGCACCGCGGATGGAGCCGAGATCCTGACCCGCACCGCGGCCGGCGAGTGCGCCCACGAACTGTTCACCGACCCCGTCGGCTAGGGGCTGGCGACGCCGCTACGAGTCCTGCAATATGTAACTTAAGAATCCTGCATTCTGACACTTAAAACTCCTGCAATCCGTTAGGTAACCGGGCCATTCCGCTATGCTGCGCAGATGTTGACTGCGCACGGCCTGCCGGGCCCGCTGACACCGAACGGATACTTGCCGCGGGTTGTCGACACCGTGATGGGCGCGGCGCTGGATGCGGCACCCATAGTGGTTGTCGACGGTGCCCGAGGAACGGGCAAGTCGTGGACCGGCCTTCGGCACGCCCGAAGCCAAGTGCGCCTCGACAGTGCCCCCGGGGCTTTGGAGGCGGCAGAACTGCGGCCCGCCAGGGTGCTCGATGGCGCAAGGCCCCGACTCGTGGATGAGTGGCAATTGGCCCCCGGGCTCTGGAACGTTGCCCGCCATGCGGTGGACGCCGAGCCGGGAAGGGGCTGCTTCATCTTCACCGGATCGGCCCATCCTCCCGACGACCGCACTCGTCACTCCGGTGCGGGCCGGGTGATGAGGGTGCGGATGCGGCCCATGTCACTGGCGGAGTCGGGCGAGTCGACGGCGGAAGTGTCGCTCGCCTCGCTGCTCGACGGTGGAGACTGCGCGACCGGTTCGCCCGAAGCCACGCTGAACGATGTGGTCTTGGCGCTGTGCCGTGGCGGCTGGCCCCGCCATCTCGGAATGACGGCGTCATCCGCACAGTCGCTGTGCCGCGCCTATGTGCAGGAGGTGGCTCGGGCCGACATCCCCAGGTTGGGTCGCACGATGCACCGGCCCGAGGCGGTGCTTCGCTTGCTGGCTTCGCTGAGTCGCAACATCACGACTGCGGCCGCGGTCACGACCCTCGCCGAGGATGTCGCGGGTGACCACACCCCGTCCCGAGCAGCCGTGGCCCAGTATCTGGAGGCGCTCAGGCGGGTGTTCGTCGTGGAGGACCTGCCTTCGTGGGCCGTCCATCTGAGGTCGCGGGCTCGGCTCAGGCGCTCTCCGAAGCGCCACTTCGTTGATCCGTCGCTGGCGGTGGCGACGTTGCGGGCGGGCCCGGAGCGCTTGTGGCGTGACACCGGCTATCTGGGGCAGGCCTTCGAGTCTCTGGTGGTGCGTGACCTGCGCGTGTACGCCGAGGCCAACGACGCGTCCGTCTACCACTACCGGGACAGCAACGACCACGAACTCGACGCTGTGGTGGAGCACGGCGACGGCCGCTGGCTGGCCGTGGAGGTCAAGCTGGGCTCGGGAGCGCGGCTCGACGAAGCTGCGAGGTCGCTGACGAGGGCCTGCGACCAGATCGACACGTCCCGGGTGGGCGAACCGGTCAAGAGGCTCGTAATCACCGCCGAGGGCTACGGGTACGAGCGCCCCGACGGAGTGGCGGTCCTGCCCATAACCGCCCTGGGCCCCTGAGCCGGCATGCGCGGCCGAGTCCCGGCGTGGCCGAGGCCGGAGTCTCGAACAAAGATGGTGGCGGTGGGATCACTGGCTGACGTGTTCGGCGCCGCCGCGGTGGAGCGGTTGGCCGGGCCTGTGGTGTACGCGCGCGGGGAGGCATACCTACGTGACCGCAGGGTTGACAAGGCCGACATCGGGGACCGGCGGCTAGAGGCGACGGTGCGGGGCACGATGCCCTATCGCGTCGAGTTGTGGGCTGACGGGAGCGGGCCGCGGTGGTCGTGCACGTGCCCCGCCGCTGAGGACGGCTCGTTCTGCAAGCACGCTGTGGCCGCGGCACTGTCCCGCGGTGCCGACGAGGACCCGCCGGTTCGGGCGCCGCTGGCGACGAGCGGCCGCTCGGCTGCTCCGGCACCGGCTCGGGGCTCGGGTCCGGCACCGGATCGCGGTTCGGTGTCTGGCACCGACGGCGAGCTGGCCGCCTTCGTGGAGGGGCTCGCGCCGGAGCGGCTGGCGGAGATCGTGCTGGAGACGGCCGCGTCGGACTGGCGGCTGCGTGAGCGTCTCGTGGCTGAGGCCCGGGCCGCTCGCGGTGCCGGCCCTGACGTGGCCGTGTGGCGGCGCCGCATCGACGGTGCCTTCGCCCCCGGCGCACACGCGACACACGGATTCGTCACCTACAGCGACGCGCCGGGCTGGGCCGCCGGTATCGACGATGTGATCGACGCCCTCGAGGACCTCTGCGACGCCGGCCACCACGACGCCGCGGCACGGCTGGCCGAGCACGCACACTGCCGTGCCGAGCGGTGCATGGACTATGTCGACGACTCCGACGGCTGGCTGTCCGGCTTCTCTGAGCGGCTGTCGGAACTCCATCTCCGGGCCTGCGAGGCGGGCCCGCCCGATCCGGCAGAGTTGGCGGCCCGCCTGGTGGAACTGGAGATGACGTCGGAGCTGGACGGCTTCCATCGGTCAGCCGCGGTGTACGCCGAGATCCTGGGCGAGGCCGGCCTGGTCGAGTTCCGCAAGCGCCTCGAGCCTCACCGGGAGACGGTCGCGATCCAGACCGGCGGGTGGTCGAGCGAGGAGTACCGCGTTCGCCAGGCGATGGTGGGCTGGGCTCTGGGCAGGGGCGACCCTGAAGCGCTCATTGAGGCTCACGCCCGCGCCCGCGGCCGGATGCTGCCCGGCGATGTGCTGGAGATAGCGCAGGCTCTCGACCGCGCCGGCCGCGGCGACGAGGCGGTCGCCTGGGCCCGGCGTGGCATGTCCGAATCGGGCGGCCGCGCCTGGCAGGCAGGCGAGCTGCGCGACTTCCTGGCCCATAAGCTGCGCGATCGGGGCGAGGAGCAGGCCGCGGTGGGACTGTATTGGCGTGCCTTCGCGTCGGCCCCGTCGCTGTCGGCCTACCGGCGGCTGCTCGACGAGGGCGCCGGGGAGGACTGGCTGGCCCGCTGCAGCGACGAACTGCGCGGCTCCCTTGCCCGCGCCGCTAGCGGGACCGGGTCCCGCGCGCTGGCGACGCCCGCGGCCGCGTTCGGCCCGCTGCCGCCTGCCGTGCCCGAGGCCGCCGCAGCGCTG
>LXNJ01001887.1_pt1 | contig 11975 bp, 9 predicted proteins | sample 809081 | NCBI WGS metagenome assembly LXNJ01 (sample SAMN04870510, study PRJNA318959) | sponge metagenome | biome: sponge; feature: marine sponge reef; material: water | host: Petrosia ficiformis | place: Greece: Milos, Mediterranean Sea | collected 2013-05-29 | depth 5-7 m
CGGCTGGTGCAGGGTGCGCACGAAATCGTGGCGCACGTCGGCCAGCACGCAGCCGAGCGCGGACGTGATGCCGGGGAAGCGCGGCACCAGCACGTGCGGCACGCCGAGCTCGCGGGCGATGGCGGTCGCGTGCATCGGCCCCGCGCCGCCGAAGGCGAAGAGCGCGAAGTCGCGCGGGTCGTGCCCCTTGTCCACCGAGACGAGGCGCGCCGCGCCCGCCATCTGGTGATCCACCACCCTGAGGATCGCGGCCGCGGCCTCGGTCTCGTCGAGACCCAGCGGCCCGGCGATCCTCTCGCGCACGATGCGGCGCAGCGCGTCGATGTCGGGCGGGCGCTCCAGGCCGCCGATGGCGCGCGGGTCGATGCGGCCGAGCAGCAGGTTGGCGTCGGTCACCGTCACGTCCTGCCCGCCCCGGCCGTAGCAGATCGGCCCCGGCACCGCGCCCGCGCTCCCGGGCCCCACGCGCAGGATGCCGCCCTCGTCGACGCGGGCGATGCTGCCCCCGCCGGCGCCGATGGTCTGGATGTCCACCATGGGCACGCGGAGCGGCATGCCGTAGGCGATGTCCTTCTCCGTCGTCGTCGCCGGCACGCCGCCCTGCACCATGGCGATGTCGAAGCTGGTGCCGCCCATGTCGCAGCCGATGAGGTTGGGGAAGCCCGCGGCGGCGCCCAGCCGGGCCGCGGCGATGGCGCCGGCGGCCGGCCCCGACATGACGGTCTGCACCGCCTTCTCGCCGGCGATTGCGGCGCTCATCATGCCGCCGTTGCCCTGCATCACCAGCAGCTCGGATTCGACCGCGCCGGCCCGGAGCCGGCTCGCGATGCGCGCGAGATAGCGGGTCATGATCGGCTGGATGTAGCCGTTGAGCGCAGCCGTGCTGCCGCGCTCGAACTCGCGCACCTCGCGCAGGATGTCGGAGCCGAGCGTGACCGGGACGCCGGGCCACACCTCGCGGGCGATGGCCCCGGCGCGCCGCTCGTGCGCGGGATTGAGGTAGGCGTGGATGAAGTGGATGACCAGCGCCTCCGCGCCTGCCGCCCGCGCCGCCTCGGCGGCTTCCCGCACCTCGTCCTCGTCCAGCGGCGTAATCGCGGCGCCTGCGGCGTCGACCCGCTCCGTCACCTCGAAGCGGCGCTCGCGCGGCACGATGGGCTCGAAGCGGCCCACCATGCCCCAGGGGTTGGGCCGGGTGCGCCGGCCGAGCTCCAGCGTGTCGCGGAAGCCCCGCGTGGTGATGAGCGCGCAGCGCACCCCCTTGCGCTCCAGCACGGCGTTGGTGCCGACGGTGGTGCCGTGGACGACGGTCTCGAAGCCTTGCGCCTCCTCGCCGAGCGCGGCGAGGCCGGCCATGAAGCCCTCCGACTGGTCGGCCGGCGTCGAGGGCACCTTGGCGATGCGCATGGCGCCGGAGGCCTGATCGACCAGCAGCAGGTCGGTGAAGGTGCCGCCGACGTCGACGCCGAGCCGGCGGCGCGCGGGCGCCGCGCTCATGCGCCGCCGCCGGCCTCCGCGCCGGGTGCGGGGAGGCCGAGGCCCTCCAGCGCGTCCCGCATCTGCTCCAGCGCCATGCGCAGCAGGCGGCAGGAGGCCTCGGCGGTCATGAAGGCGGCATGGGGCGTGAGCGTCACGTTCTCCAGCGCCAGCAGGGGATGGTCGGCGCCGATGGGCTCGTCGGCGAAGACGTCGAGGCCGGCGGCGCGGATCCTGCCTTCGCGCAGTACGTCGACCAGCGCCGCCTCGTCGATCACCGCGCCGCGCGCGGTGTTGACGAGCATCGCATCCGGGCGCAGCAGCGCGAGGCGGCGCGCGTCGATCATGCCCCGGGTCTCGTCGTTGAGGCCGAGGTGGAGCGAGACGACGTGGGCCTCGGCCAGCAGCGCGTCGAGGCTCTCCACCGCCCGGCAGGGGAGGTCGGCGGGCACGCCGCTCCGGTTCCAGGCGATCACCTCCATGCCGAGCGCGGCGCCGAGGCGCACCATCTCGCGCCCGACGCCGCCGGTGCCGACCACGCCGAGGGTCTTGCCGGCGAACTCCACGCCGTCCAGCGTGCGCCAGGTGCCGCCGGCGCGCAGCGCGCGGTCCATCCGCGCGGTCCGGCGGCCGCAGTCGAACATCAGCGCCAGCGCGTGCTCGGCCACGGTGACATCGCCGTAGCCCTTGATGGTGCGCACCTCGATGCCGAGCCTCTCCGCCGCCGCCACGTCGATGTAGCTCGACGCGCCGGTGCCCATGAAGACGATCACCCTGAGTGCGCGGCAGGCGGCGAGCACCGCCTCGGGCATGTAGGTGTGGTCGTTGATGACGCCGACCGCATCGCCCACGTAGGCCGCCACGTCGTCGCCCGGAATGTCGTCGACGGTCATCCCGAGGTCGGGGACGATGGCCCTGAGCTCGTCGTCGTAAAGCTCCGCCAGGAAGGAAGGACAGTCGAAGAAGATCGCGCGCACCGCTCACCTCCGGGTTGGCCAGGTGCGGCCGATTGTAGCAGCCGCGCCGGGGCCTCTCACGGCGCGCCGCCGGCGCCGCGCGAGGCGGCGGCCGTGCGGCGCCGCTGCCCGGTGTTGACGAGGAATAGCCCTGCGACCATGCAGGCGAGCGCGGCCCAGACCCAGAGCCCGAGGTCCTCGTCGAAGATGATCAGCGCCCAGAAGATGCCGGCGGCCACCACCAGGTAGTTGAACTGGGCGAAGAAGACCGCGCCGGCGCGCCGCGTCACCTCCTGGAAGCAGTAGAAGGTGACGCAGTGGATCGCCGCGGCCCAGGCCATGCCGGCGATGCCGGGCCAGCCCGCGTCCGTGAAGAGGAAGGGGCCGTCGGCGATCAGCATCACCGGCAGCATGACGCAGGCCGCGGCCAGCAGGATGCCGCAGGCGAGCGCGAGCGAGTGCGTGGCCGGCGGGCGCCAGGCGGCGGCGACCACGTTGGAGCCCGCGGCCGCGACCGCCGCGACCAGCGCCACCAGCATCCATATCCAGGCGCCGGCGCCGGGCAGGCTCTGCTCGGGCAGCACGATCAGCAGCACCCCGCCCGCGCCGAGCGTGAGGCCGGCGAGGCTGAGCGCCTCGAAGCGCTCCAGGCGGATGGCGAAGGACATCAGATAGGTGAGCCCCGGCACCAGCGTCAGCACCAGGGTGATGACGCCGGCGGGGAGCTCGCGCGCGGCGAAGGCGGTGGCGAGCACGGGCAGCATCACCGCGAGCAGGGCGAGGCGCAGGTACTGCATCAGGTGGGCGCGGCTCACGGGCGGCAGCGTGCCGGCGGCCGCGCACACGAGCAGGAGCGCAAGCCCGGCGAAGAGCGCGATCCAGAAGGTGTAGGCGAAGACCGGGAAGGCCACGCCGGCCGCGAGCTTGTTGGCGGAGAAGATGCCGCCGTAGGAGATGCCGCCGAGGAGGAGCAGCAGCGTCGGGACGATCAGCGCCCGCCCGCGCAGCCTGCCCGCGTCGCCGGCCGCGGCCGGCCCCGCGCCCGCACCGTCATCCGGCGCGCCGCCCTGCGTGCTGTCGTTCTCTGGCGGCGCTGCCGGCATCGCCGGCAGGGTACGAGCCGGGCGCAGGCCTTGGCAAACCGGCGGGGCGGAGCTATAGCAATGATGGCAATGAAGACACTCTTTTGAAGGCGTTGAAATGGCACAATTGACAGTCCGAAACGTCAGCGCGGCGGTGGTCGGCGCCCTCAAACGCCGGGCTGCAGCCAATGGCCGATCAGCGGAAGCGGAGCACCGGGAACTGCTCCGGGCCACGCTGCTCGGCAGCGAGGAGGACTTCGCGGAGCGGGCCGCTGCGCTCCGTCAACGACTGCGCTCGTCGATCGACAGCACCGAGATCATCCGGGCAGATCGCGACCGGGATAGTGGGGCGTGACCGGCTACGTCGTCGACGCCAGCGTCGTGGTGAAGTGGCTGGTGAACGAGAATCTCTCAGATCAGGCGGTGGGTCTTCTGAAGAGCGGCGCGACACTTGTCGCACCCGCTCTGGTCTTCGCCGAAGTCACCAACGCATTGTGGGCGATGCTACGTCGCGGCGACATCGACGCCACAGACATGACCGACGCGATACAGGCCTTGCAGGCGGCACCGGTCGCGATTCCCGCATCCATGAGCCAGCTCGCCCCCGCCACCGCGCGGCTCGCGGCCGATCTCGACCATCCAGCCTATGATTGCTTCTACCTCGCCCTCGCGATTCAGTCGCAGCACCCGGTGGTGACGGCCGACGCTCGCTTTCACGACAAGGTGCGGAGGCACCCGTATCTGGCAGATCACATACTGCACGTCGCGCAGGTCGAGCCGCGTCGCGGCGGTCGATCCGGCGCCTAGAAGCAAGCCTCCAGCAGCTTGCGGGTGTTCTCTGCCGTCATGGGCACGGGGTTGCCGCCTGCCGTTGGGTCCGCCAGGGCCATGCGGGCGAGGTCGTCGAGGCGGTCGGCGGTGACGCCCATGGCGCCGAGAGTCTCGGGGATGCCGAGGGTCTCGCGCAGCGCCAGCACGCGCTCGTGGAAGCCGGCGTAGCCGCCCGCGATCCCGAGATAGGCCGCGGCGTGCGCCAGCCGCTCCGCCACCGCCGGGCGGTTCATGTCGAGCACGTAGGGCATGACGCAGGCGTTGGTGGTGCCGTGGTGGGTGTCGAAGACGGCGCCCACCGGGTGGCTCAGCGCGTGGATCGCGCCGAGGCCCTTCTGGAACGCGGTGGCGCCCATGCTGGCGGCGGCCATCATGTGGGCGCGCGCCTCGAGGTCCTGGCCGTCGGCGTAGGCGCGGCAGAGGTTCTCGTGCACCAGGCGCATCCCCTCCAGCGCGATGCCCTGGCCCATGGGGTGGTAGAAGGGCGAGCAGAAGGCCTCCAGGCAGTGGGCGAAGGCGTCCATCCCGGTGCCGGCGGTGATCGCCTTCGGCATCCCCACGGTGAGCGCGGGGTCGGCGATCACCGCCACGGGCAGCACCCTGGGGTGGAAGATGATCTTCTTCACCCGGGTCGCCGAGTTGGTGATGACGCTGGCGCGGCCCACCTCGGAGCCGGTGCCGGCGGTGGTGGGGACGGCGACCGAGGGCGCGATGGCGCGCGCATCGGCGCGGGTCCACCAGTCGCCCACGTCCTCGAAGTCCCAGACCGGGCGAGTCTGGCCGGCCATGAAGGCGACCGTCTTGCCGAGGTCGAGCGCGGACCCGCCGCCGAAGGCGACCACGCCGTCGTGGCCGCCTGCGCGAAAGGCCGCGACGCCGGCGTCGAGGTTGATCTCGGTGGGGTTCGCGTCGACCTCGGCGAAGCAGGCGCGGCCGAGCCCGCCCGCCTCCAGCAGGTCCAGCGCGTTCTCCGCAATCGGCAGCGCGGCGAGCCCGCGGTCGGTGACGAAGAGGGGGCGCCGGATGCCCGCGTCGGCGCAGGCCGCCGCCAGCTCCTCGATGCGGCCGGCGCCGAAGCGGATGGCGGTGGGGTAGGACCAGTTGCCGGTGAGTTCCATGGGAGGGCCTTCCTGACGTGAGCGCTCGTGGCCCGCGGGGCGCGCGCGCGAGCCCCGATCAAACGCCCTCCGGCGCGGCCGTTCAAGCCTTCGCCGGCCGGCGCCGCGCCCGCCGCCGGGGCTTCGGCTTGGCGGCGGCTTCGAGGGGGGCGCGCATTCGCTCGTAGAGCATGAAGAGGTGCTCGACGCGCGCGCGCTCCGAGGCGAAGCCCGCGCGGCGATAGAGCCGGTCCACGGCGCGGTCCAGCGCCCGGTGGGCGCGGCGGAGCGCCGGGGGCATGAGGTCGGGGTCGTAGAGGTCGGCGAGCGTCGCGTCGGCAAAGCCTGCGCGGGCGTCCAGCACCGCCTGCGCCAGCGGCTCCAGCCCGGCGAGGTCGGCGCCCTTCGGCGGCAGCGGGAAGGTGTTGTAGACGACGCCGACGGAATACATGTAGTCGCTCTTCAATCGCCCCGTCACGGCCCGCATCCAGGCCATGTGCATGGCAGACGTCAGCAGAGCAAAGTCGGTGAGAGTTGCGTCGGGAAGAAGTCGCAGTTTTTCGCTTGGGATTACGGGCGGTCCAAGCAATCCGATTGGCACATAGTCGCGCCGCTCGGAGCTTGTTTGAGGGATGATTAGGAAAGCATAGTCGGGAACAACTGTTACACCATACGCGCTTGGGAAGTCAGCAAGTCGTTTTGTCGCCTGCCGTTTGCTTTTGGCGCGGAATTCGCGGACGGCCTTTAACCTTTCTACAACCATCGGCAATTCGCGAAGCCTTTGAGGTGGAATGCTCGCCGTATGGAGAATCCATCGTGCTTCACCGCGAATAAACTCTCGCGCTCCCGGGAATGGCCGAAAGTATGGTTCGGACGCTGGTTCGTGTTCGACGAAGAGTGCTTTGGTTTCGTCGGAAAAGGTTAGGTTTCCATCTTCGAGAGGCTGTGTTCCGGTGATCAGCTTAACCATCCCGTTGATCGGCCTGCCTTCTTCCCGCACCGTCAGGTGCGGATTCGCCAGTCCGCCGGCGTCGAAGAGATAGGGCGAGAGGGCGGCGTGCGCGCTCTCCTCGGGCTCGCCGCCGATGTCGGGATAGGAGAACAGGCGCTTCTCCGCCCGCGCCGCCTCCCGCCGGTCGAGGCCGAGGATCACGACGTGCACGTGGGCCTTGCCGCGCGCATCCGAGCCCCAGGCGAAGGTGCGGTGGGCGAAGGCGATCTCCAGCCCGCAGCGCTCGAAGAGGAGCGGCCAGAGCTGCGCCACCTGCTCGCCCTGGGTGATCGAGTTGGTGGCGACGAAGCCGATGCGGGCACGGCTGCTCTTCACATACTCCCCCGCCTTGACGAACCACGCGCTCACGTAGTCGAGGGTGCCGCCGCTCTTGCCCAGCGCCGCGATGCGGCGCACCTGCGCGCGCTGCGCCGGCGTCTGGTATTTGGCGCCGACGAAGGGCGGGTTGCCGAAGACGTAGGAGCACGCCTCCGGCGCCAGCACCTCGGCCCAGTCGGTCTCCAGCGCGTCGCCGTGGACGATGTGCGGCGCCGTCTCCAGCGGGATGCGCGCGTAGACCCGGCCGAAGGCAAGGCCGAGGCGCACGTTCATGATGTGGTCCATCATCCACAGCGCGGTCTCGGCGATGCGGGCGGGGAACTCGCCGATCTCGATGCCGTGGAACTGGTCCACGTCGACGAGGGAGAGGCTTTGCGCCAGCGCGTCGATCTGCTCGGTCGAATAGACCTCCTTCAGCACCTCGATCTCCAGCAGGCGCAGCTCGCGGTAGGCGATGATGAGGAAGTTGCCGCAGCCGCAGGCGGGGTCGAAGAAGCGGAGCTGCCCGAGCTTCTCCTGAAAGGCCAGCAGCGCCGGCCGGCGGCGGCTGTCCCGGCGCGCCTTCAGCCGCGCGAACTCGGCCCTGAGGTCGTCCATGAAGAGCGGCTCGATCACCTTGAGGATGTTTTTCTCGGTGGTGTAGTGCGCGCCCTGGGCGCGGCGCTCCGCCGGCGCCATCACCGACTGGAAGAGGGCGCCGAAGATCGCGGGCGAGATGTTGGACCAGTCGAAGCGGCAGGCGTCCAGCAGCGCGGCCCGCATGGCGGAATCGAAGTCGGGGATGCGCAGCGCCCCCTCGAAGAGCGCGCCGTTGACGTAGGGAAAGCGCGCAAGGTCCTCGTCGATCGTCTTCTGGCGTCTGTCCTCCGGCGTATCGAGCACCTGGAAGAGCCGCGCAAGCCTCGGCCCGAGGTCGCTGCCGTCCTCGGCGGTGCGCGTCTCCACGTAGTCGAGGAAGATGTCGCGCTGCTCGAAGATGCCGGTGTCGTCGGCGAAGAGGCAGAAGACGATGCGCACCAGGAAGCGCTCGAGATCGTGGCCGCGGTAGCCCGCCGCGTCGAGCGCATCGTGCAGCCGGCCCACCAGCTCGGCCGCCTGGATGTTGGCCGGGTCCTGGTCGCGGAAGGCGCGGCGCTGGACGCCGAGGATGAAGCCGAAGGCCTCGACGTGGGCGGGGAACTCGGCGAGCGCGAAGGCGACCGTCTCGCGCTCGTTGAGGTCGCGCAGCTCGAAGGTGCGGAAGTCGCTGACCAGGATGTAGCGGGGGCGGTCGTTCTTCGGCAACGCGTCGAAATAGCCGCCGGCCTGCTCGTAGGCCTTGGCGAGATCGCGGCCGGCGCTCTTCTGCTCGACGATGAGCACGCCCGGCCAGAAGAGGTCGATGAAGCCCGAGGAGTCGTCGAGCTTCTTCACGTGCTCCTCGTAGCGCGCGACGCTGCGCCGCTGCACGCCGAAGACCTCGAAGAAGGCGTTGTAGAAGCTCTGCGTGTCGCCCTTCTCGGAATCGGCGTCCCGCCACTTGTCGGCGAAGTCGGCGGCGCGGGCACGCACCTCGTTCCACGAGAGCCGCATGGGGCGGTGCCCTAGGCCGCGCTCTGCCGCGGCCGCACGCGCCGGGCGATGTCGCGGCCCCGCTCGATCTCCGCCCGGCGAAGCTCCCAGGACTTCTGCAGGTTCAGCCAGAGCTGCGGCGTCGTGCCGAAATAGCGCGCCAGCCTGAGCGCCGTGTCGGCCGTGACGCTGCGCTGCCCCTTGAGGATCATCGTGACCCGGTTCACGGGCACGCCCAGCGCCTCCGCCAGTTCGCTGGCCGAGAGGCCAAGGGCCTCGAGTTCCTCCCGCAATATCTCCCCCGGATGCACCGGCCTCATCCCGCTCTTCGTGCTCATCTTCCAACGTCCTCAGTGATAGTCGACGATCTCGACGTCGTGGGGTCCCTCGTCGCTCCAGCGAAAGCAGATGCGCCACTGCTCGTTGATCCGAATGCTGTATTGACCGGTACGGTTGCCCCGCAGTGTCTCCAGACGGTTGCCCGGCAGGGCAGCAAGGTCCTGGAGCGACTCCGCGTTGTCCAGCAGGGTCAGCCGGCGCACCGCCTGATCCGCAAAGCCGTGAAATGCTGCGACGCGATGCCCTTCGAAAAACCGCCGCGTGTTCCGGTCCCTGAATCCTCGGATCATCGGGCGCCACCATGGCGCAATTTACGCCACTCGTAAACAGCTCTGCCGAGACGCATCATGGCTTCGCCCCCGCCGCATTGCGGCCGCGTGCCACGGTGCGCAGAATGGCCGGGCGGCGGCGGGGGCCGCGCGTGACGGGAGCGGGGAGGCTCTCATGGCGGGTGCGACGATCGACATCCCCGTCGCCGGCGGCGGCGGGTTCCGGGGCTATCTCACGGTGCCGGAGGCCGGTGAAGGGCCGGGCCTCGTGATCGAGCAGGAGATCTTCGGCGTCAACGCGAGCCTGCGCGCCGTCGCCGACCTCTATGCCGAGGAAGGCTACGTCTGCCTCGTGCCCGACCTCTTCTGGCGCCTGGAGCCGGGCCTCGACCTCGGCTACGAGGGCGCCGACCTCACCAGGGCCTTCGGGCTCTATTCGCGCTTCGACGTGGACCGGGGCCTCGACGACATCGGCGCGGCCATCGCGGCACTGCGGGCGCGGCCCGAGTGCACCGGCGCGGTCGCGGCCATGGGCTTCTGCCTCGGCGGCAAGCTCGCCTACCTCACCGCCGCGCGCCACGACGTGGATGCCGCGGTCGCCTTCTACGGCGTCGGCATCGAGGAGGCGCTGGACGAGGCCGGCGGCATCGCCTGCCCGCTGCTGATGCACTTCGCGGGCGAGGATTCCTTCGTGCCGCAGGCCGCGGTGGACGCCGTCAGCGCCCGCTTCGCCGGCCGGCCCGAGGTGAAGATCCACGTCTATCCCGGCGTGGACCACGCCTTCTGCAACCGCGACCGGCCCGGCGCCTACCACCGCCCCTCGGCCATGATCGCGCACGCGCGCACCATCGCGCTGCTGCGCGGCGCCATCGGCCCGGCCTACGACCTGGAGGCGCTGTGGGAGCGCCACGTCGAGCACGAGTTCGGCACGCGCGATGCGGCGGCGACCATGGCGACCATGGTGGCCGAGCCCTACGTCAACCACATCCCGACCATGACCGGCGGCACCGGCGCCGCGGCGCTCAGCCGCTTCTACGCCGAGCACTTCATCCCGAAGATGCCGAAGGACGCGACGCTGACCCCGCTCTCGCGCACCGTGGGCGCCGACCGCGTGGTGGACGAGATGATCTTCAGCTTCACCCACGACGCGGAGATCGACTGGATGCTGCCCGGCGTGGCGCCCACCGGCAGGAAGGTCAGCGTGCCGCTGGTGGCGATCGTCGCCTTCCGCGGCGACAGGCTGCACCACGAGCACATCTACTGGGACCAGGCCTCGGTGCTGGTCCAGGTCGGCCTGCTCGACGCGGGCGGGCTGCCCGTCGCCGGCGCCGAGACCGCGCGGAAGGCGGCGGACGAGACCCTGCCCTCCAACCGTCTGATCCCCGGCTGGGCGGACGAGCGATAGGGCCGGAAGCGCCGCCGTGACCGATCCCGCGAGCGCGCCCGGCCCCACCCTCGGCACGCCGCTGGAGCGCGTCGAGGATGCGGCGCTGCTGACGGGCCGCGGCCGCTACGTCGACGACCTGGCCGTGGCCCCCGGCACCGCCCATGCCGCCATCCTGCGCTCGCCCCACCCCCACGCCCGCCTGCTCGGCGTCGACGCGGCGCGGGCGCTGGCGCTCCCCGGCGTGCACGCCGCGCTCACGGGCGCGGACGCGCAGGCGTGGTCCGCGCCCTTCATCGTCGGCGTGCGCCAGCCCATGGAGCACTGGTGCATCGCCACCGAGCGCGTGCGCTACGCCGGCGAGCCGGTCGCCGTCGTGGTGGCGGACGACCGCTACCTTGCGGAGGACGCGCTCGCGCTGATCGACGTGGACTACGAGCCGCTCGCGGCCACCGTCGACCCCGAGGCCGCCCTCGGCCCGGAGGCGCCGGTGCTGCACGAGGCCGTGGGCGGCAACCTCGTCAGCGAGCGCGCCTTCCGCTACGGCGAGCCCGAGGCGGCCTTCGCGAACGCCCCGCACAGGGTCGCGACCACGGTGCGCTACCCGCGCAATTCCTGCACGCCGATCGAGTGTCTCGGCCTGGTCGCGGCTTACGATCCCGGCGAGGGCATCTACGACGTGCTCTCCAACTTCCAGGGGCCGATGACGCTGCACCCGGTGATGGCGCGGGCGCTCAAGGTGCCGGGACCGCGGCTCAGGCTGCGCTCCGCACCGGATTCGGGCGGGAGCTTCGGGGTCAAGCAGGCGCTCTTTCCCCTCATCGTCGCCATGGCCTTGGCGGCGCGGAAGGCCGGCCGCCCGGTCAAGTGGATCGAGGACCGGCTGGAGCACCTGCTGGCGGCGACCTCGGCCACCAACCGGGTGACGCGCATCGAGGCGGCGGTGGAGGCGGACGGGCGCGTCAGGGCGCTCCGCCTCGACCAGCTCGAGGACTGCGGCGCCTACCTGCGGGCGCCGGAGCCGGCGACGCTCTACCGCAACCATGGCAACCTCACCGGCCCCTACCGCATCCCCCATCTCGCGGTGACGAACCGCGTGGTCGTCACCAACAAGACGCCGACCGGGCTCAACCGGGGCTTCGGCGGGCCGCAGCTCTATTACGCGCTGGAGCGGCTGATGCAGCGCGTCGCCCTGACCCTCGGCCTCGACCCGCTGGCGGTGATCCGGCGCAACCTGGTGCCGGCGGACGCCATGCCCTACCGCGCCGCCGCCGGCGCGGTGCTGGATTCAGGCGACTTCCCCGCCACCCTGGACCACGGTGCTGTGGCAGGAGCGCTCGACGATCTCCGCGCGACGCGCGAGGCGGCGCGGGCCGAGGGCCGGCTCTACGGCATCGGCTTCGCCGCGGCGGTGGAGCCCAGCATCTCCAACATGGGCTACATCACCACGGTGCTGAGCGCCGCAGACCGCCGCAGGGCCGGGCCCAAGGACGGCGCCGTCGCCCACGCCACGGTGGCGGTGGACCCGCTCGGCGCCGTCACCGTCTCCGCCGACTCGCTGCCCCAGGGGCAGGGGCACCGCACGGTGCTGGCGCAGGTGGTGGGCGATGCCTTGGGCCTCGCGCCCGCGCAGGTCACGGTGGCGCTGGAGCACGATTCG